>Ga0136644_10000286_pt1 | contig 40217 bp, 31 predicted proteins | sample C_130820_EF_Meta_FD_94780 | JGI IMG/M metagenome (GOLD analysis project Ga0136644, IMG submission 94780) | Freshwater microbial communities from Lake Croche, Canada to study carbon cycling - C_130820_EF_MetaG (v2) (version 2) | ecosystem: Environmental > Aquatic > Freshwater > Lake | place...
CACTGCTGAAATCGCCTAAGCGATTAGCAGTGCAGACCGTAGGCCGATCACTGCTGAAATCGCCTAAGCGATTAGCAGTGCAGACCGTAGGCCGATCACTGCTGAAATAGCATAACCCTAGTCCTCCTCCTCATAAATCTGATGACGTCCGCAGCTACTGAAGTAGCGATTGTGCGCAGACTCGTCAATATGAAGACCAGAGGAAATCGGTATGAGCGCCGGCATGTCAGCGTATTCATCCTCCTCGGCCGCCGCAGCCTCCTCCTCTTCATCATCCTCGATCGCCATGTGAAAGGTAATGGCCGCTGACACCGCCGGTGATTGAAGATCATGGACAGCCACGAGGATCGACGGCATCATGGAAAAGTCGAGTTGCACGAAGGAGAAAGGGTCCGTGTCAAGCTGCAGCAGTGCAAAGACGGACTGCAGATAGTTCTTGACCGCCCCTCGTGTCAGAACCGTGGATCGCACGGTCTTTGGCTCACTGTCCCCATAAGTATAAACCATCAAGTAACGGTTTGTACTTACGTGTTTGATGCGGATCGTGTCATCCGTCTCAGAGGAGTTCATCTTGCGAATAAAGCGAACGTTGATCGTGGATATGTTCATCGTACTTGTCAGTCACAGGGCTCAGCCGCCCGTCACCTTTTAGACTATCAAACTCTGATGCTAGTTGGGCTGCAGAGACAGGATAGCCGTCTTGTAGGCCTGTTCTACCTCCAAATAAAATCCTCCAATCAAGGCCCGCGCCTCTTTTGCCTTAGCATCGACATAGTCCTTTGATGAAACGCCCCGCGTCACATTCGGATGCAGACGAACCACCGTGGCCTTCGTGTCAGGATCCTCAATGGTATAAATCAGACTATTCAGAATCGGCCACACCTTGGCCACATGCCGATCATAGATTCCTTGAATCGATAACAGACCATCCTGCACACCCTTGAACGCCACACGAGTATCCTTGCCACAGGTCACAGCACCTACCATAGATGGCACTGTAAAGGTCATTTGATCCAGAAAATAGGACTGACCACTGCGATTCAGACGGGGATACTGTTGCCCCGTAGCATACACCGTCGCCATGTCATTGATGAAACTTGTCCATTCGGGTTCGAACTGCACCCTAGATTTATCCTGCAGCGAGGACCAATCCTTAATGCTCAGAAACTGGAGGGTGGCCCATGGATAGACTCCATTCAGATTGCCCTTCCAATAGGGATCCGTGCAGATGCCTGGATATATCGACCGATCCTGTTCGCGGCCTCGCAGAGTCGCAGCCCGTGCAGCGGCGGGGCTGCTGTCAATCGGGAGAGAGCCGCGGAATGTCTTAAGGCGGTCAATAATGTAGCGCGTGGCATTTATTGGAATATCATAGCCGCCGGTGCCCTGCACCGGTTGCAGCGCGGGGCCACCAACACCACCGATTCCACCAATCCCAGGCCGAACACCGAATCCTAGAGGCCCTCCAAAGCCAGGCGGCCGACCACCAAAGCCCGGCTGGCCGCCAAAGCCAGGCTGGACAAACCCCGGCTGCACAAAACCGGGCTGCACAAAACCCGGCTGTACAAAACCGGGCTGCCCTACAAAGCCAAAAGCCTGCTGCTGCTGCGGCATGAGACCTGCCATAAATCCAGGTATCTCTTGTGAGAAAAAGGCATTCAGTGTTGTAAATATAGTTTGCGGATTTTGATTCGCCTTATAATCTGAAAAGAGTTGATTTGCCATATCCGTGTCTGTGCGATTCTCAATGATTTGCCCTTTGTATCCCTGAGTGCGCCTGAATAAATGTTCAATGATCGTTGTAATTCCATAGGGCGGCGTGTTGGGTGCAAAGGATACAAACATATGTTTGTAGAAAATACCGGCATACCACGCCATACCGGCATTGTCCATAATGCGCATGGGCAACACCGTTATCCTGGCACCCTGCACGGGTAATTGAATCGGGTTCAAAAACTCTAGGCGGAGGGCGCCCGTAGGGAGATTTTGCACCGATGACGTTCCAGGAGAAAATTGATCCGCCTTTACGAGCCCATAGGTGGTATTTCCTTGCGACCTTTCAAGAATTAATTTATACGTAAAGGTGGATGAATTCGTAGTAGGAGATTGAAAGGGGATCGCCTGTCCCGTAATTGTGCGCGATGCCGTATTTCCAACATATCGCTCCGCCAATAGCCAGGAATACACTGTATTAATATCGCCGCCGACTTGGACGACGGCCCCTCCTGTCTGCAAAAGAACCATTTCATCTTCATCAAATTCATTGGCATCCTCTTCTTCTTGAGCGCCCGGTGTCGCACTTCGAGCGCCCCCCGTCAGCGTCGGCACATTCGCAATATAGTCCTTGCGTCGCGTGCCGCGATTCACTTGTATAGACGCCAGACAGGCGATCACAATGGCGATCGTGCGCAACATAGTGTCGGCCAAAACGCCGCAAATCTTCTTTCGCGTACCAATATCAGCGATCGCCTTCCGCGGATTCTGATAGACCACCTCTGTCAGCGTACCACTCAGATCTATCACGAACGGCAGCAGTTTTTTCTCAATATTTTTCTTCATGAAAACGGCATAATCGCCACAGACACCGGGTTTTGCCAGATTCGCAACATCATAGATGTCGGGAGTGGCCAGAATGCGTGCCGCTGCCAGTGACATTTTGTCCAGGTCCATTTCTGCACGATTATCAATCGGAAATGGATCAAGTGCCGATGCCAACGGTCTGCCGCTTTTGTTTCCCATTACTATTCCAGGAGTTTTTCTTTCGCGGATGCCATGCGTTTTAGACACTTTTGAATTGTTACAGTGCTAATTCCACAGACACGGGCGATCTCCACCAGCTCAATGCGGGTATCCGTGTGTTGGCAGCAGAAGGCGATCACGGAGGCTGTGAGAGAGGTGGGAATATTTTCCGGCACAATATTGAGCTCTTCCGTGCGGGCGCACACTTTGCGCACCATTGCTTCAAGGCCACGCGGCGCTGACAGATTCATCAGAAAGGGCTTGATAAAGTGCTCATAGGATGTGGTGACGGCGGCGGTTTTCTGCCAGACCGCTCTGCGCTGGAAAGCACGGGCGGCGATGGTCTCGGGCGACTCTTCTGATGGCTCCTTGGTACTGGGTCCCTTTACGTCGGTACTGGGCCCCTTTACGTCGGTACTGGGCCCCTTGGCGTCGGTACCCTTGGCCGCATACGTATCCGTCAGCTGGCCGCTCGTGCGAATCGCAAACAGATGCTGAAACTGTTTGATTCCCTTGGTCACACACCGGAGGGGAATGTTAAAGATCTCGGCAATATCCTTCGACATTCGCGGAGAGCCCTGACGTTTGAGCGCTTCCCAGAGACAGGCGGCCAACATCGAATCTCGCTGCATGTCGCCGCGGCAACTGTCTGTCGCGGTCAGCTGGGCAAACAGCTCCTTGGCCTCTTCAATCACGGCCGTGCCGATGCCCGCTGCTGAAGAGCGCACCTGGAGACTATCAAAGATTCCGTACAGCGTACGTTCGCGATACGGCATCATGTTCCAACTATGGTAACGGCGCATGCGTCGCATAAGAGCCGACTGATTCTTATAGAGAATCATCGTACCCAGGCTGCTTTCGGGTAGCAGATGATTTACAGGAAATCCGCATCGACTGGGATCAGGGCCGCCACCACCGGATTCCGATGAGTACCAGCGAAACTCGGCTCCGTGTTCAAGCGGCACATCTAGGACTGTGCCGCAGCGTGTGCAGACCACTTCAGCGCCGTCCGTTTCAATAGCGGCATCATCTTCACAGAGCGTGCAAACACTCTTATCTGCAAAGATCTCGATAGGTTCGCTGGCTGCATGATGTTTGCCATAGAGACCGGGCCATAGATCTGACATTACGTTGCCCTTGATCGCAACAGGAGGGGGGTCACCTTTTCACTTCCTACACTAGAGGAATGTCAGAACAAGACAATTATGGTTTTTTTGGCCCGAATTATTCATACGCCGATAATATTCCTCTGCCAGGTGACATCGGTGTGCGACAGGAGGCCTCCTTTGGCGCTCTTATTGACTCAGTGGGCGGCATGAATTACTATATTGACACGATCGCCTTTGGTAGTCGCACCTTCTTGGATAATCACGAGCCCCAGCCGTTGGGTGTCCGCTATTTTCTGAATACCGGTCAGCGCTGTTCGAACGGTGCCACCATGTCGCAATACTTTAACGGAGTGACGAAGGGCGATCTGCTGGGAACACGTGTGGCGCAGGGGCTCGCATCGTCGGGCCTACCGGGTCTGCGGGGTCTAGCGCCCGGTATGATGGAGAATGCACGGGACGCACTGGACCCGCGGCCCATTATTGCCGCCGTTGCGGGGGCGGGGTACCCCGTGTGTCAGCAGGTGTATTGCCCTGTCGGTGATATTAATGGCGGGCTTGCAGATCCGACTGATTCGACTATCGCCTATGTGGTAGATCCAGTGGATTCATACGAGGGAATACCGGTGCAAACACGGTGGGTGCAGGCCTATGATGAAAATGGGAATGCCATAACTCTCACAAAGGATGAATATGGCTCAACGCCGAAATGTTATAATGCGGATGGAACGTATGCGTTGGATCCACCACCCGGTTGCCCTGCGACCGAGCCTTCTCCTGTGCCGCACGGGATTGCACCTGGCCAGTCGTGGGGTATCTTTGGTTCGGGAGAATATCAGGGCGGTAAAGTATCGCCTCAGAATATGATGAATTTTGGTACCTGCGCACTTCGGCAGCCGCCGACGAAGCCACCCGATGCCTTTGCAGATTATCGGGTCGCAACGGAAAATACACTTGTAAGTGTGGGCGCCTTAGCCCTTCTTAGTATCGGGCTCTGGGCTGTCTATAGACGTTGATCTGTCTATAGAAAATGACGATGTCTATAGAACACCGCCCTTCTTGAGTTGCGTATAGACCACCACTGCTAGAATTGCGGCCGCCAGCTGTGCCATAATGTAGCCGACCGCATTCTCCGTCGTAATGCCGCGATTGTACAAGAACATAATCGTTACGCCCGGGTTGAAGTGTCCGCCGCTGATCGACGAGCCGAGGAAGATGAGAACCGCCAGAGCCGCACCAATCGCCCAGGGATTGCCCGTGGCAAGAATCACTGAAAAGAAAATGAACGTGCCGAGGAACTCGATCAGAAGTGCCAAAAAATTCATCATTTCTACTTCTACCAGAGAAACCTTACCTGCCGTCAATGAGAGACCGCAACTTGGACTCTGGAATAATGCGGCTCGATGCATTCATCGACTCGAGCTCCTGCAGAAAGAGCTTATATGCGTACGGAATACGGACTTGACTAAAGTCCGTCTTGTTGCCGCAGGCCGTGCAGTTCCAGATATTCCGCTCCTTATTCGCAATGCCAATGAGACCGCATCCCTTGCAGACATGAACCTCGAAGTTGTCGGAGGCCTCCATCATGCGCTCCTTCAAGAAGGCCGAGGCGCCGTGCGCAATCATGACATCGCGCTCCATCTCGCCGAAGCGCAGGCCGCCGTCGCGCGCCCGCCCCTCGGCCGGCTGGCGGGTCAGCATCACTAGCGGTCCCGTCGCTCTCGAATGGATCTTGTCGCTCACCATGTGCTTCAGGCGCTGGTAGAAGATCGGGCCCGTGAAGATGGACGTGGGCATCTGTTTGCCCGTGTAGCCGCAGTACATGACCTCGTTGCTGTGGGGCTCGATGCCATTCTTGAGCAGAATCTCTGACAGACGCTCCACCGTCATGGCCGGATTGAACGGCGTGGCGTCGCCCAAGAAGCCCAGTTCGCAACAGACACGGCCCAACAGTGTCTCCATCAAGTGGGCGATCGTCATACGGGAGGGAATCGCATGGGGGTTGATAATGATATCGGGCACGATCCCAGAGGCCGTGTGGGGCATATCCTCGGGCTCCAGAATCAGGCCGCAGGTGCCCTTCTGGCCGTGTCGCGAGGCGAACTTGTCGCCGATCTCTGGCCTTCTCTCTTCGCGTACGCGGATCTTGACGAAGCTATAGCCCTCCCCGTTGCGGCCCCGGTAAATGCGATCCACATAGCCGCACTCGTTCGTACGCATGAGCTTGGAGGAATCGCGGAAACGGCGCCCGCCCGCTGCCTCGACGGCCGCTGCCGCTGCTACGGACGACATGGCCTGGAGCGCGGCGTGGTTGATGCCCGCCATGGCCGCACCGTCGGCGCCCCTTAAACGGATGGGCGCCACCTTGCCGATCAGCACATCCTCCTGGCGCACATAGACGTTCTCGGGCACAATGCCATCGGGTCCCAGCTTATCATAATTGGCCCGCTTCATGTGACGCGTGGCCAGCGGATTCGGCCGACAGAATCGCTCCTCCTCGCCCGAGGCCTGGTTCTTCTTCTCCTCGTCCTTGTAGGTGCGATAAAACTCGGACCGGAATAGGCCGCGATCCAGCGCTGCGCGGTTAATCATGACCGAATCCTCCTGGTTGTAGCCGCCATACGGCATGATCGCCACCACCACGTTGAACCCGTAGGGCATCTTCTGCGCCCCGTAAAACCGGCTCATGTAGGGTGAGGCCAGCGGGACTGAGGAATACCAGAGCATGTTCGACATGGTGTCCATGCGCTCTCGCATGTTGGTGGCCCAGATGCCCATGGCCTGCTTACCCATGGCCGACTGGTAGGCATTGCGGGGCGCCTGGTTATGATCAGGAAAGGGAATGTTGGAGGCCATCGTGCCCAGAATCACGCTCGGATGAATCTCGACGTGGGTGTGATCGCTGTCAATGTCCTCGGGCTTCATGGCGATGTAGAAATTCTCCGTCTCCGTGGGATCAATGTATTCGATCAGGCTGTTACCGGCAACAGAGCGCCACTGGAGTACGTCATTCCAGCTGGCGAGTCGCGTGGCCTCATCGGGAGAGCAGCGGAGCCAGGGCGGATAGGGGGTCGTGCCCGCCTGAAACTCGCGCACCGTGGCGGCGATCAGCATGGGCCGAATCAGGCGCCCGCCCTCCGTATTGATCCAGATCTCCTTGCGGCTAATCTTGTAGGTGATACCAGTGTGCGGGTGAATGCGCCCCTTGGTCTTGGCTTTGCGCAGCGTCGCGACGGCAGCCGCGGAGCCGACTGCATCGACCAGCAGCATACCAATCCAGGCACCATTGATGAGCACCCGTGTGTAGCGGAAGAGGTCCGCCACGCTGACATCCCCCAGATTCTTCATGCCCAGCTCGTCATATAGAAAGGCAATGATGGGGTCGGGACTGATCGGCAGCGTCACACTGGCCGTGCTGCTCATGTTCTTTACGATACCGACCGCGTGGCCCTCGGGCGTCTCGCAGGGGCAGACAAAGCCGAACTGCGTATTATGGAGCTTGCGGGGCTCGATAAGCTTGACCGTTTTTTCCATGGGCGTACTGACACGGCGACTGTGACTCATGCCCGACAGATAGGTCATGCGATTCAGCACCTGACTGATGGCGGTCTTCATGCCGTGCTTGCCGCCTACGAAGTTGCCCGTGGCGAGGCAGGACTTGAGACCGATCGTAATCAGCGTGGGATTCAGGAATTTGTAGAGATTGGAGGGATTAATAATGTCCTCGGGCTTGCCGCTGCTCTTCCAGAAGCCGTTGTGGATCTCCTTCATCAGGAAAGTCTTGAGGTGCTTGACCACCTTGGTGCTGAAGAGGTAGCGGAAGAGATTGCCCATGAGATTGCCGGGAAGCTCCACCTTCTTGTTGGGATAGGCATCGCGATCATCGTGGCGCACCTTGCCGCTGAAGACATCGAGCACCTTCTTGGTGATAAATGCGAGATAGCAGGCCTTTTCATACATCATGTCACCGCCGCCAATGTGAGGCAGACACTCCTCGGCCAACACCTCCTTAATCGTGGCAACCTTGGGCTGTCGTGTCGTCTGCATCGTGTTGGCCGAATAGGACTCGCGACTGCCGCCGCCGGATCCGAGGCTCGCGGCGAGCCACTCATGGGCCTTCTCCTGGGTTGTTACAGTGGAGGCCTCTTCCATGCACTCCTGGAAGATCATGGCGTAGGGCACGTCCTCGTCACCAATAGGCCCGCAGATGAGCTCGATAATTTCCTTGTCGCTCTTGATGCCGAGGGCGCGCATCATGATGAAGAGTGGAATGGGGTCGCGAATACGGGGGCAGGTGACGATGATGTGTTCGGGATTGATGGCGTTCTTGCCGTGCTGGACGATCTTGACGGAGAGCGACTTGGGCGCGCCCTCATTGTCGGGACCGATGGACTTGACATCGATCACCTCGGACTCCTTGTTGCGCACCTTGTTGTTGCGAAAGACGAAGGGCACGTTCTCTGACATGCGCTCCTGGCTGATGATCACGCGCTCGCCGCCCTGGACGATAAAGTAGCCGCCGATGTCCTCGCTGCACTCACCGAGTTCGCGGGGCGTCTTTTCGGGCGTATCCGACAGGAGACAGAAGTCGCTGCCGACCATGATGGGAATACGGCCGACCTGAACGTGGGGCAGCGTCCTTCGGGAGACAGTGACGGTGGGCTCGGTGCCTGGAGGGGAACCGACAGGTGGCGGCGTGCGCATCGTGTAGGTGGCAATTACGTCCGTATAAACGGGCGCGGCATAACTCATATTGCGCAGGCGGGCGTCATTTGGATACATGGGCAGAACGGCGCCGTTATTCTCAAAGATAGTCGGCTTGCGGATCTCGACGTTGGCGAATTCAATGCAGGCCTCGACCTCGCGGGGCGGCGGGGCCAGCGGATCGATGGGAGCGGCCTGGAGCAAGGAGGACCCCGGTTTGCTGGCCGCGGGCGCCTCGTCCGCGCCCTCGATGCCGACCCGAATATTCACGCCGGCGGTGCCCGCTGCCGCGCGGGTCTGACTGATAAGTGGGCGATCTGGCGATGCCGTCACATAGATGGGACAGGATCGCAGAATAGTCTGGGGGACCTCCACTTTCATGAAATGGTTAAAGGAGGATCGCTGATGATCCACTGTTTGGCGCCCATTGTTTTGGCTGAAGTTCAGCTCCAAGAGATTACGATAGACCGATGTGGGTAGCATTGTAGGGGCAGCATGTGGCGCATGTGTCGAATCACCTTTTGATAACATCCCTGATCTCTGTAAGTCGATCGCTTTAGCCCCTCCACTAAAGTGCCCGCCCTCTGTAGAGAACACATGGCGGATGAAAAAGAGATTGTAATGGATGTCCAGGAGGGAGGGGGGCGGCGGTCTCGGAAGCGGAGCGGTGGTAAGCGGCGGAAGACGCAGGTGGCTGCGCCGGAGCAAGCAGCGGTCGTCACAAAGGAGCAGGCGACTCCTCCTCCAGCAAAAGCCGCAGTAAAAACCGCAGCAGCAGTAGCAAAAAAGCCTACAGTGATTCTAGCAGCGGCCAAGAACAAGTCGGCGAAGGTATTGTTAGTTCCCAAAGGTGCCACGAAGCGTATTCAGCAAAAGAAGACATTCAAGGCTAAGAAAGTCAAGGTGACGATTGACAACACGGCCAAGACACAGAAACGGCGGGCCGACCTCATAGCAGCCGTGGAGGCCATGTCGGAGGATCAAGTGAGAGCGGCGGCGGTGGCTGCACGCTTATCACGACGTGAGAAGGTAGCAAAGGTTCCAATTGGCCTGTTGCGTCAGATGGTGCGCGATTACCAGTCGATGAAGGGCGGGTCACTGTAACCATAAGCGCATTGTAGCCGACAGAGGCAATTGCAAGAACAACCGTTGTTAATGCAAGTGCTTCAAAAAAGATCATTAGTGTTGTAACGCACGGCCAGTTTAGGCATCAGCAGACGGCCATTATCTTGGCGACTACCCTCTGATCGAGTTCCGGCATACTAATGGCCTGGTACTTGAGAACCACTGTACTGAAAAACATCCATTCGTAGGCGCCCAACAGTAGGATCAGTACTAGATTATCGAGCAGCAGGGCACGCCACTTAATGGGACCACAGAGCTTCACTATACCTGCCAGGCTAACAACAGCGATCGCCAGCCCGCCAAAGTAAAGCCAGCTATTTCGTAATAGGCCATTATTGTAGCTGGTGCGTTGTGTCGCAGCAGCGGCCCCTTGATTCACAACAGTTGTCTGGTTTATAAAGAGATTCAGAACGTCGGTCATGAAGACGCGCTGACTAGGTGTCATGGCCGCGCAGCCGTTCAGAGTATTCTGAATATAGTGATCGACCAGGCCGATGAGCGCACCGTCCTCCGTGACGCTGATGAACTGCCAGAAGAAGAGCGTCTCGAACAGGCTGATCAGTGTAAGATGAAAGAGACTTTGGAGACACCAGTTATAGAGGAAGGGAGTCCAGGGAGGTTTAAGAGGAGGAGGAGAGGGCGGCGGCGACTCGAGTTCTATCTCGAATGAACTAAAGGATTGCACCGATGCAATAGAGCCAATAAGAGGCATCTGCCTCGGAAGATTGATGTGACTTTCAGAATAGGAGATCGGGCGACCAAGACGGCGTGGTTCCATTAGTCTAAAGACACGGTCAGGGTTTTAGGCTGACTTGCGACGCCGGCTCCGTGTTTGTGGTCGGGACGGTGGATTGTAGGCCTTGCCCTCAATCCGCATTCGGTGGCCCGCACCGTGGCGTCTCGTGTAGCGATTCCTCATCTCGGCATTTCCATGTTCAGCCAAATAGGCCTCTGCCATCTTGAGATTGGCCCCCTTGATCTTACGCGGGCCTGCGGTGGCAGCCGCATGTTCGGAGGCAAGACGAACCGCGGCCGCTGCCACTTTTGCATTCTCTGAACGACGAACACTGGAAGAGCGGCGTTCTGTTCTGCGTCTCCTAGGAGAAGCAGCAGCTGGTTTTTCCGTCATACCCAGACTGGCCATAATGGCCGCTTTGCCTTCTAATAGTCGCTTTTGCAGAGCCAAAATCGGATTGATAGCAGCCATCTTACTAAGTGCAGAGAGTTTATGTCGGTATAAAGCCACAGTACAATAGTATTGTATGGCGGCCAGCGGCGAACGACCCATGTTTCGCAAGTATTATGAAACGTGGCTCTCCCACAGAGAGAAATACGGTGATCGCGTGGCGCTTTTGTATCAGGTCGGCGGATTCTTCGAGCTCTATGACACGGAGAATCTGGCGACCGGTGAGTCCAAAGCCAACATCAGGCAGATTGCGGAACTCTGTCAGTTGTCGCTGACCGAAAAGCCGCTGGGCACCGACTGTCAGACACTGTTTGGTGGCTTTCCGGATCATGCGCTGCCCAAGTTCGAAAAGATTCTGATCGGCGCCGGCTGGACCGTTGTCGTGGTGATTCAAAAGAAGGGTGCCACGGGGGCCGTCGAGGAACGCGTGGTCGAACACATTGGCTCACCTGGCTGCTACGTGGATGCGACTGGATCTGTGAAAGAGCGGCGCCTCATTGGTATTCTGCTGGAGAGTCTAGGAGGCGGGCCTGCGGCAATTCCCCGTATCTACTGGTCTGCAGTGGCACTGGATCTCGCTACGGGATCGCTCTGGTATGCCGAAGGGTCCAACACTGATCGTCTTCACCAGTTTTTGTGTATGCATCCGCCGGCGGAGCTCGTGTTGTGGTCGGATGGATCTCCTTCCTCTGGGTCCTTAACGGAGATGCTGAAAGGCACCTGTGCCGCGACTCATATACGCTGCCTCGCGCCGGCTGCCGTAGCTCTGGAAGAGGCGACCCTTAGGGCCTTTTGGCCCGTGCCGCACATTGTCAGTGGGCTGGGTGTGCAGCCGCAGGCGCGCCGCTGCTTGGCGGCCCTGCTCGAGTTTGCACGGGACCATGTGCCCTCCGCCTTGCGGTCTCTTCGGGAGCCCGAGGCCTGGACTCCCGAAGGCGAAGTGCGTCTGGGAAATGCCGCTCTCGAACAGCTGGGCCTCGTGAATCTGCGGGATGAGCGGAAGAGTCTGTTGGGTCTCATGGATCGGTGTCGATCGGCGGGCGGTCGCCGGCTCCTGAGGTCGCGCCTCCTAAGGCCTATCACAGATGTGGTTGAGTTGGAGCGGCGACTCGACCATCTGGCCACAATGAAGGATCGCGATCCCGTGACGACGGAGAGAGGCCTGCGGTCTCTGTACGATATTTCGAGGCTATGGCGGCGCGTGGAACTGGGATCGGCCACTATGGGCGACATGGCCTGTCTGCTGCGCTCGTTTGAGTCGGCCACTGCTCTGGGCTTCGCTGATAACACGGGATTTTTGGCCGGTCTCTGGTCATCGTGGTCCTTGGCCGCTACAACGGAGCTGGCACGTGAGGATCGCGTTATTCCTTTAGCGCAGTTGCCCTTTGTGGGCTCTGCCGAACTAGAGGCGCTGTTTGCCGAGGGTCTCGCTCTCCGGAAAGAGGCAGAGGCGCTGTGTGCCTCTTGGATTGCCTTAGGGGGTGGCGGCCTCTGTCTTGATGATGCTGAAGGCGGCGGCTTTCGGATTACGGGAACGAAGCGGCGGATCAATGGGGTCCTGGCGGCCCTGGGCGATCCGACTGCCAAAGTAGTACCGTATAAAACAACGGCCATGCTGGAAACGGCGACCCTCGATACCTTATGTTCCAAACACCGTTCCTGGATGCGCCGCTGGTCACCGGCGTGGCATGCGGCCTGGTCCGCTGCTCTTGCTGCACTAGTTGCCGAGTCGTCGGGCGCCGTCCAGACCATCGAATCCTGGTGTGCAGCACTGGATGTCAGTTGGACGGTGGCCGGCCTAGCGGCCATATGGAAATGGACGCGGCCCACCTTTGTTTCGGCACCCCAGGGCTCACTAGAGGTCACAGGAATGCGCCATCCGATTCTTGAACAGTTGCAGACAGTGCCTTACATTAGCCATACACTGAGCCTTGGACCTGGAACCAATGAAACCAATAAAACCAATGAAACCAATGAAACCAATAAAACCAATGGCCTGCTTCTGTACGGTATGAATGCCAGTGGCAAGTCATCGCTCATGAAGGCCGTCGGCCTCTGCGCCCTGCTAGCCCAGTCCGGCTTTCCCGTACCCGCGACAGCCTGTCGGCTGTCGCCCTTCACAGCTATCTTTACACGCATTCTCGGCAATGATAATCTATGGGCCGGTCTCTCCTCCTTCGCCGTCGAAATGACCGAATTCCGTGAGATTCTCCGGTTTGCGGATTCAAAATCACTTGTCTTAGGCGATGAGCTGTGTTCGGGTACAGAATCGCTGTCTGCCACGGCTCTGGTTGCCGCGGGTGTTGAAACTTTGGCTTCTGTACAGACCAAATTCATCTTCGCCACGCACCTCCATGAGCTGGCGCCGTTGCTTTCTGGGATCGAATCCGTCAAGGCGGTCCATCTGAAGGTGGAATATGATGCCGCCACCGATCGACTTCTGTACCATCGTTCGCTAGCGCCTGGTTCCGGCTCGGCTCTCTACGGTCTCGAGGTCTGTCGAGCGCTCGATCTGCCTCTCGGCTATCTTGACAGAGCCACGGCCATTCGCAAGGAGCTGGCCGGCTGGTCCGCCCCTTCGACCTCGGCCTATTCATCCGCGGTGGCTATTACATCCTGTGAAGTCTGTGGCTCCACTGCAGGTCTCGAGACACATCATATCGTACCTCAGGCAACAGCCGCCGCCGCTGCTACAAACATCCATGCCGCCGGTAATCTTGTGTCACTCTGCTCTACCTGTCATGATGACCATCACGGCGGGCGGCTCGTGATCACCGGGTTCCAAGATACTTCGGCGGGACGGTCACTTGTCTGGACCAAAGTAGCCGCAGCTTCGATGTCAGAGGAAGTCCGTGTCTGGTTAAAAGAACAACGGCAGCTCAAGATTCGGATCCCCACGATTCAGCGCATGGCAATCCAACTCTTTGGTCTTGAACTAACATCGGCTGTGATCAAGAGTATCAAGGCTTAGCAGCAGCAGCAGCAAGCTTGGCATCAATCCGACGTTCGAGAGCCTGCAAGGCGGCCGTCGAAACCTGGGAACCTTGAAGAGCTCGCAGGGCATCAATCTTTGACTCCAGATCATCAATATGATCAATCGTAACCGGCTCTGTAAGCTTAGGGATATTCAGTGCATCCAGACGACCTTGAAGTTCGGACACAGTCTTCTGAAGTGCGATCACCAGAGCCGGTACCTCCCGAACTTCCTTCAACAGATCCCGCATCTCCTGGAGTTCGCGATTAACCTTTTCCGCCCGATGCATGGCCCCGATCTGGGAAAAGCGCCCACTACCTGTAACGGATGACATACTTAGTGACAGCATAGAGGTCTTATAAAGAAGCTGACCGCACTGCCAAATTTGACACGGGCCATTAATTCATCGACCTACATCAAGATGATTATTCCTGTCCGTTGCATGAACTGTGGTAAGTTGCTCGCCGACAAGTGGCTGGCCTATCAGCGGGAACTCCAGGCGCTCCAGGGAGATGCCTATGGAAAAAGGACGTACTTTGATGGCACCAGCGTGCCAGAGACCAAAGAGGCCATCGTGATGGAGAAGCTCGGCATCAAGCGATACTGCTGCAAAAAGAGCCTTCTGAGCCACGTGGATCTCATACAAAAACTCTAAGCACTGTAGAGTATGGATTCGTTGTTGAGTATTTTTTTGCTTTTTATAGCGGCGATCACGGCACTTCTCACTTATATGTTTATTCCCTATGTGCCCGTGATGGTGCTCGTATCATCAGCGGCGATAGCGCTGGCGGCCGGTGTCTGGTGGCACTGGACCCAGTTCTCCACGGAGTATCGCACGAGCACCTGGCAGGAGCAGTTGCGTAACTATGCCAGCTACGCGATGGTGCTGTTGGCCATTTTGCTATCGTACTTTTTCTACACGTTTGCCTACAATGGATCCTCGCTCCAGCAGTATGCCGTGACAGCAGGTGATAATCTCCGGGCCGCAGCATCGCGTGTTAGTTCGCAGGTTAGTAGTGGAGTATCCCGGGCGGTCTCTTCGACCTCGTCGGCACTTCTGTCGAGTTCCGAATCGGCGTCGTCTTCCTCGTCGTCCTTCTTTCCTGTAGCCGCCGCCGCGCCTCCTACTCCTGTAGTTGCAGCAGGAGCTAATGCGGCCAGAAGCAACCGTAACAGATCGCAGAATTTCCTTGTATAAAGAAGAGGACATGACGACACGCCGCGCAAAACGACACGCTGGAAGGCGATCGCGAAAGGCGGGAGCAACTACGGTAGAGGGCCTACATGCCTCGTTCGACAAGATCGATGCCAAGGTGGCGGACATGATCGCTCGGGGTAAGACGGATTCTGATCTTGCCTGTTGCATTAAGAAGGAGTGGTCTGAACAGTTTCACATGGGGCTCTCGATGCCGGCCATCAAGGGAATGGTGCAGCACTATCGGGCCATGCACAAGGGTTCGCCGAAGGGGCGGCGAACACGCAAACAAGTGGGCGGCATGGCGCCCATGGACTGGACCATGGGCCAAGGCAATTTTGACAAGACCTATGGGGAATTTCCTGCACCTATCAGTGGCCTCAGCTGGGCGGCGTTTGATCAGAACCGATTTGCTGAAAGCCCTAGTGGTCGCTCTGCCAATCCTACTGGTGGTCACTCGGTCCAGATGGGTGGTGCTACGAAGACCGGTGGTGGTTCCAAAAAACAGAAAGGTGGCGGCATCTTTGATGCGCTCGGTATGGGCACACCCCTCGCATCGGTGCCGCCCAATGCAATACAGACCGCGACCTATGCGCTCCAGGGTTCGACGCGCTCTATGGAACCGTCCTCAAGTCCCATCACGAGCCAGCCCTACCAGGCCACATACACGCCCAAGGCGTATGAGGCGTCCGATTTGAGTTCTATTGCTGCGATTAAATCCATTTATACGCCCATTTAGATCCCTACACTATGATTCTTGGCTCGCGCCGGTTAAAGCGCGAGCCAAAATTCATGACAACCGATAGTGATGGCATCTCTTTCAGAGCGTGGTCTCGAATTTCTTGAAAAATACTTTAACGAAAATGACTTTGCAGTCACCCGGCATCACATCGACAGTTACGAACAGTGTGTGTTTGAGGAGATTCCGTCGATCATTCACGCGTCGAACCCCATTGTCCTCCTCAAGGGGCCTCTGGATGCCGATGCCGGTGTCTTTGCCTATCGCATCGAGGTCTTTATTGGCGGCGACGCCAGGACAGCATCTGAGCTGGCGCTCACCATTTCTCCACCCGTCGTTGTTCTTGATGGCGGCAATACGGTTCGCCGCATGTTTCCGAATGAGGCGCGCCTGCGCAATATGACATATTCGGCTCAGATTAGCGCCGACATCTTGGTCCGTGTTACTTTCACGAAACGCGGAGCCATGGGCTTTGAGACCGATGTACAGGAGGCCCCGCTGATCCGCAGTTTTCCTCTCTTTAAGCTGCCGGTCCTGCTGCGGTCCTCGCTCTGTGCTACAGGTGTCATGAATCCCACCCAAAGCTATGAGATGGGCGAATGTCGCAATGACTACGGTGGCTATTTCATCATTGGTGGATCCGAAAAGATTCTGATTACACGCGAAGAGCAGGCGTTCAATTCCCTCTATGTTGAAAAGAAGAATGAGAATAATCCGGATGATCCCGTGGCCTCCTATGCCTCGGTCGTGTCGCTGCATCCCGAGACCAAACAGACGCGCCGTGTGGCTCTGTACCTCCAGAAGCGGGGCGAAATCCGCGTCGCCGTGCCCATGATTCGCGGGGCCTTTCCGCTGTTTATCTTGTTTCGTGCCCTCGGCATTGAGTCCGATGAGGAGATTGTTCGTCTTGCATTTCCTGATCCCGAGGACCCGCTGCAGGATGAGCTGATCCCATCTATCGCCGATGCCTATCCGATCTTCAACAAATACACGGCGATTCGCTACATCATGACGCTCACGAAGGGCTTTACGGAGGCCCACGTGCTGGATATTCTGCAGAACCTCATGTTGCCCCATGTGCCCGATGAGCCGCTGGCCCGGGCTCTGTACCTGGCCGAAATGGCGCGGGAGGCCATCAAGGCCAATCACGGCCTGCGCAAGAAGACCGATCGCGACGACATGCGGAACCAGCGATTTCTGCCAACGGGCGTTCTACTCCGCGAACTCTTCAACGGCAACTGGAAGGACTGGCGCGCGAAGGTCACCGAAACGATTGACCGCACTTACCGGTCGAATCCGGCGGCCTATGAGGGGGCCGGTGTGTTTGAACTCTTTAACCCCGGTACTCTCAACCAGCTCTTTCTGCCCGACATGCTCAACAAGGGCATCATGCGCGGCTTCCGTGGCAAGTGGGGCACGAACGAACTCAATGAAAAGACGGGCGTGCTCCAGCCTCTGGCCCGCATTTCGTACCTCGATGCCACGAGCCACATGCGCCGTGTCGTATCCGATTTTGACACGGGATCTAAGACCACGGGGCCGCGCAAACTTCACACGAGCCAGGTGGGTTATTTCTGTACGTCGGAGACGCCCACGGGTGCTCACATCGGCGCTACTAAGAACATGTCGATGATGACGCAATATTCGCTGGGCGCTCCTATGGGTCCGGTCTATCAATGGATGATGCGCAAGGGCGGCGTCATTCCCGTGGCCGAAACGACGGCGGCCCTGCGAGTAACCACGGCAGTGGTGCAAATCAATGGAGGCACCGTGGGCTTTACACTGGATCCCTTTGGGCTCGTGCGAACCCTCCGGCTGCTCAAGTGGAACACCTGTTTGTCGCCCACGGCATCGGTCTCATTCAATACAACGGAGCGCGTAGTCCGCGTCTATCTGGATGAGGGCCGGCCGATCCGGCCGCTGTGGCACTTGTCTCGCGCCGGCGACAAGGAAGGTGAGGGCGCCAAATTCCTCGAACGCCTCCCTGCGCTGCAAGCCATGTCCTGGTCGGCCCTCGTGTTTGGCACGCATCCTTCTTCGACCACGGGTAGAGCCCGCCTCAGAACCACGCAGTTTCTCGATCCTCTCGGTGATAATCCTGCGGCTACCTTTGCAGAGTATGAGGCCGCGCTAGCACCAACGGCCGGCTTCATCGAATACTGCGATCCCGTTGAGATGAACGAGGCATTTATTTCCTGGTGGGGCTCCGCCGAGGATCTGACACCGGACCACACCCATGCCGAGATTCATCCGAGTACGCTCACTGGTCTGCTCGCCTCGATGATTCCCTACTCGAACCACAACCAGGCGCCGCGCAACCAGCTGTCGGGCTCCCAGTCCAAACAGGGCATCGGTCTCATGCTGACTAACATGGAGAGCCGGTATGACACGTATGTCCATCAGATGTGTTACGGAGAGGCGCCCATCTGCCGGACTTTCATGTACGAGACGATCGGTGGCGGTGAAATGCCGTATGGGTTCAACTGCATTATCGCGGCGACGTCGGAATCGGGCTATAATCAGGACGATGGGCTCGTAGTGAATCGGGATTCCGTGGCGCGCGGCATGTTTCATAATCTGGCCTTTCGCTCGTATGATTGCGTTGAAGAGATGGATCCGCGCACCAAGGTGCATAGCCACATCGCCAATCCGGCGGCGGTACCGTCGTGGTCCTCTCTCAGACCGGGCCTCGACTATTCCAAGCTCGATGAGCGGGGGATTATTCGGGAGGGCACGATTATCGATGATAAGACGGTGCTCGTCGGGCGCTACATGGTGATTCCTGACACGAATGAGATCAAGGATGCCTCGGTGAGGCCGGGGCTCTATACGCAGGGCCGCGTGGATTCCGTAGTGGTGCTCCATCAACTGGCCGAGTCGGGCGAACAGAGCCGGCTGCTCGTCAAGGTGCGGATCATTGAATTACGGACGCCGAAGCTGGGGGACAAGTTCTCGTCGCGTCACGGGCAGAAGGGGACGATTGGCATGCTCGTGGGCGCCGCCGATCTGCCGCGCACTGCCGATGGCATCGTGCCGGATGTAATGGTGAATCCGGGCGGTCTCATCTCCCGTATGACGGTAGCACAGCTCGTAGAGATGGTGGCAGGACGCCTCGGAGCTGAAGTGTCGGCCAAGATCAATGCCACCACGTTTTGCAACGGGGGCGAATTCGTAAAGCAGCTGGGCGATGTATTGGAGGCCGTGGGCTGCCATCGTAGCGGCGACGCTACGCTGTACTCGGGCATTACGGGTGACCAGATCAAGACGGAGATCTTCATGTGTCCGCTGTATTTCATGCGCCTTAAACACTTGACGGACGACAAGGTGAATAGTCGCGGCCAGGGCAAGCGGGAGATTCGCACCCATCAGCCGACGGGAGGGCGCGGCAATGAGGGCGGTCTGCGCGTGGGTGAGATGGAGCGCGATTCGCTGTGCGCCCATGGAGTTTCCACCTTCTTACAGGAGTCCATGATGAAGCGCGGCGATGCCACTACGTTTCATGTCTGCAACGGCTGCGGCCGCATCCCCATTTACAATGAGCAGGAGTCGCTGTTTGTCTGTCCCACCTGCGATGGACCGCTCGAATACACGGGAATTACCGCCGAGACGCTGACTATGCAACTGCCAACGAAACAGAGCCGTGCCACATTTTCGCGGGTTGCTATGCCCTACACGATGAAGCTGCTCGATCAGGAGACGACGACCTTTGGCAATTTTGGCTTCCGGTTCTTTACGGAATCCGGTATTCAGACGCTGCGGGAAGAGGGCTGGGCCTGGCCTGCGGTTGATGTGGAGTTTCAGGCCGAGGGCAGGGGGGTCGAAGCGGCAACCCAGGTGAATCAGGCGGCAGCCGCTGCAGCAGCAACAGAAGCGAAACCGAGTCGCAAGAAGGGCGCAGCGGCAGCGGTGGCGGCACCCCCGCGACCCTATGCGGGCGTCGAAGAATCAAAGGAAGGGGGCGGCGATGATATGATCATTGGCGAAAAGCTCGACAACAAGTTCAAGGGATTCGGTACCTCGGCCATGTTAGCCTTCCGTGTGATTGAAAAGCAGGTGCCGGGGCCCGATGGCACGGTATATCCAGAAATTGGTGTGGCCGCGAACGGCTCGGTCGATACCGTGAAACAGACATGGCCCTCCGTGGATCATTATATGGCGGCAATGAAGTTTCCAACGGATCCGGCGTGGCAGGAGGCCATCCGACAGGCGCCGTCGGCCTTGAGGGCACGGGTGATGGGCAACGATGCCGGTCATCCGGCCCGCGCCGATTATGACCAGATTCGGCGGCGTCTGCTGCGCATAGCCATGGAATCTAAGATTCGCCAACATCCTGAGTTGCTGGCGCTCTTGCGCGCATATAGCGATAAAGGGATTTATTATAAGAGCACGGATAAATTTTTAAAACAAGGGGATGGTGGGCAAAATGCATTTGCCAGTGTGTTGGCTGACATTCGAGATTCTGGGCTCGCGGCAGATCGGTATGACGTGCGCTTCTTCGCAGCCGCGGCGGCTGCACCGCCGCCACCTGTTGCTTCTGCGCCTCCTGCTCCTGCAGGTCCTGGGGTTGAAGAAGAGGCAGCCAATCAGTTGGAAGAGGGCGCCGAACAGATCGCCGCTGCCGTGCAGAAGGGTGGGGCTCTGAATCAGAGTGGCGGTGTCTATCTCTTTATTAACTCCGGCGCCTCGGTAGAATCCAAAGCACGGAGGGCACGGGACTCTGGTAGAAATAGGCAGCTGTCGTGGGAGGGAATGGATGTTAGCAAATTGGGAGAAGAAGGTCAGGTGGGTGGGGGTGCTGCAGGAGAAGGAGAAGAGCAGATGACGACCGAATCGGGGGCCTCGCTCGAAGTCAGCGTCCAGAAGCTTGACTCGTAAAGCATATACTCCAATATATTATTCTTAAGATATATAAGAAAGAAATGAAAAATGTAGAAAATTTTGTAGTTATAAGTGGATCTCAACCTCCATATATGCAAAAAAAGTTAGATGATATAACTACAATATCTAAAAATAGATATAAAGATATACTGAAAGGTCATCATGAATGGGTTAATACCCTAGATGATACTATTCTTAAATCATTAATAGATGAAGTTAGATCAGATTCATCTATTATAGATAAAATTAAAACTAATTTTCCAAATTCTTCTGTTAATGCAGTTCCGGATATAGATGAAATTTATTGGGCCGTATCACCCCATGATGCTAAAGCAAGTGATCGCCTTCTAGTAGATTGCCATTATGATACACCCTTTTCAATGATACCTACAGGCGGGGTTATTTTTTATAGAGTCATTATTGGATGCAATGAAAATAATGATGTAACAACACATTTTCCTGCAGAGAATGTACATGTTAAAATGTCAAGAGGAGATTATCATGGATTAGATTTTAATAATGATTATCATTGCGTAACTGGTACTATTCCGCCAGGATCATTTAGAATATTATTAAAGCTGCACTATATAATTGTCCCTAAAGGATCTGAAAGTTGGACAGAGAATACTCTTGCATGGAATAAATGGTGGGCTGTATTATCTCGGAATATACTGAATGCAACATCTAATCCTGCCAACATGTATGACTATATTCTTTCTTATATACTTAATATTCTTAGATATATTTACTTAAATATCAACTATATCATTTTGTGTATTGTAATACTATTATTAATTTATGGTTTTAAAGATACACTATTCATTAAAATATTGCGCATAAAAAATAATACATGATGCCCTCTGTCGGCAAAATTTGACATTTAAACGGCCGGGTCAAAGTAGAAGCACAGCCATGGAACCCACTATCTTTGAGCCCAGCATTGAAGACATTATTATCCGCAGCCGGAATACCCTGCTGGATATTCTCGAGGACCGCGGCTACGACTCTACTCCGTATCGCAACATTGCGCCCGACCAGGTGATAACGCTCGCCGGCGGCACCTCCCGGGCCCTCGATATGATGGTCAAACGCAAGGCTACGGTTGAACCAGGCGCCGTCGTCGCGCCCTGCGACCGCGCCTTTGTCTGCTATTTCCTGCAGGCCCAGGATCGTGTCAAGGCGCGCCTCGGCACCTTTGTGCGGGATATCTATGAGGGCGACGCGGAGTCATCGCCGACCAAGGCCGACGACGTGATTGTCATTCTCAATGAGCCCTACATGGAGGCCTTCGACAAGGCCTCACTGCAAATGTGGCAGCTGCAGAAGGCGCGTATGACCTTCTTCCACATCAAACAGGTTGTCGTTCATCTGGGCCGACACCGCGACGTTCCGCCCCACCGCCGCCTCACGCCAGAGGAGGGCAAGGCGCGCATGGACCGGCTTCATGTGACGCTCAAGTCCCAGTTGCCGCTCATCAAGCACCACGATATCCAGGCGCGGCTCATGGGGCTCGTCCCGGGCGACATTATCGAAGTGCTGCGTCCCTCCGCCACCGCGGGGGAGGCCCCTATACTCCGAATCTGCGCGGCCTAGACGGATTTGCCCAGCATAAGATAGAGGATCATGACATGGTCACAGGCAGGGGTTGATAGCGCAACGGCAGAATACACCGCCTTAGAAAAACAGTACAATGATGCCATGACGCGCTGGCAGACGGATTTACAGGTCGGGGCCACTACGGCCACTGCATCAAAACAGGCCGTCGATCGGGCTCTGGCGTCCTGGAAGCAGTACATGTATCAGCTGATGGATTCTACACAGTCAATGACAAGCGACACCGTGTCGGCGGATTCTGTGAGCCAGCTCGCAATGGAACTCGGCGCCACAAAGGCCGAACTTGCCTCTCTGCAGAGTAAAGCGGGAACACGGATCGATCAGGCCGATTCCGTAAATCCAAAGATCCGACAGTCGCCTTATACGAATATTCTTGGACTCCGCCGTATGTTTCGCCCCTCGACGCGATTCGCCATTATGATCGCGAGTATAGTGTTTGGTGTTCTTTCTGTGGCTACGCTCGGGTTTCTGGGGTATCAGGTGGCCGTCACGGGGACCGTGATCAATCCATCCTTCATTACACCAGCACAGACGGGTGGTGGTAGGCGTTCGTAATTTTGGCACTACACGATAGAGATGGGACAGTTTATGAGTCAATCACAGATTAGCCAAATTGTCCAAGACATGGAGGCCCCGCTGCAGAGAAACCCTGTCCATGAGGGTGGCTCCGGCCTACACTATTCGGGTCGTATCTATACGAATCAGTTCAACCAACTGTCGTCCGATACCTGTGGAGGTATTACTGCAACGGCCCAGGAGGTCGATGATGTATATCCTGGACCCGTAATTAGCACAGATCAAATTCAGCCCGATGATACGACAAAACGTATTTCGCCCACTCAGCTGGCCTCGTATATTAACACTAAAATCAATGATGGAACAATCCCCGGCACGCTCAGCAATTTTGACGAACAGATGAAGGCGGATGCTGCCTTTTATGCCGCGGCGCAGACAGAATACTGTTTCTTCGAAGCCCGCTACAAGGCCGCATTGGATAAGTTTCTGGACATGGTCAGCCAACAGGGTGGATCCGATTCCGGTGCAAATGATTATCTCAATAACACGGTCATTCGGCTCAACCGCCGCCTCAACTGTCTGCTCGAAATCATGAATTCAGTGGCCAATGAACGCGCGACAAAAGTGAATAAACGGAGCCCGACCATTGATTCGGCAAATTCGGCACTGCAAACCAAGATCGAGGTGTTGCGGCAACAGCAGATTTCTCTGACGGCCAACAATGCGCGTACCAGAACCCAGGAGGAGATGGTGCGCTTTTCGGCTGAAAAGAGCCATGCGATGAACATTCAGATCATCTTTTTTGTAGCACTCAATGTGGTGGCTCTGGGCACTATTCTCACCGTCTATAAGAATACGCGACCTGGCGTCTAGAAGGGATCCAAAATCAAATTACCTGTGGAGATTAGATGGCTGAACTCTCCAAAGATATTGTGGATCTCCAGGACATTGAGCAAGTGCAGATGTTGCAGGCGCTGCAGTCGGACCCCGCTGCCTATAGCAGCTACACGTCGGAGAAAAAGCAGCGGATTATTAATGAAACGATTGACACCAAGCGGGCGTCGTTCATAAAGGCATCGGGAGACATGGCCCGCATTATCGACATGGATCACAACAGTGTGGCTGCACTCAATCGCACCAATGACCTGGCGAGTACCCAGGATCAGATTATTATGGGACAGAATGAACAGCTGAATGTGATCACCGACACAACCAACATGACCCGGCGTCAGGTGGAGATCAATAACTGGTATTACGAGAATAAGCGGGAGACGCTGTTTGTGCTGCAGCTGGTGCTACTGGTGATTCTTACATTGGTCGTGGTGCTCGGTGTGACATCCTATGGATGGCTCACGGAGGAGGCGTCGAATTATCTCATGGGCTTTACAATTATGGTGGGAGCCGGCACGTGGATGTACCGATGGTATTACACGACGACTATCCGCGATCCCAAATATTGGAGCCAGCGGCGGTTTGAACAGGACGGCAAGATTCCTCCATCGAGTGGCCAGATCTGTATTGGGTCGAGTGGAGAGCCGGTCACTGCGGATGATGTAACGATCACGCCGCCTGGATCCGCCTAAATTGTGAATCCGTAATAAGGATGGCTGAAGTAGAGGCTCTGTTTCAAAATGCGAATGCTGAGAATTGTCCATCTCAAATGTCGTCCTATCATGTTGCCCAAGGAAAGCTCACACGGGATCAACAGGCAATCTCGATTGATCAACAGGCCGTGGATTCAACGCGGAATGATTTTGCCACGTGTTTGGGAATTACGGGCAAGGTGGCGATTGCCGCCGCGCGGCCCGATATCAATGCTTATATGACCGACGCAGCGGCAACGCAGGCGATGTGTAAGACACTGTTAGCGCAGTTGAAAAAGGATGTTGAAACCAATTCTGCATTAGAGGCAGTGTCCGATATTGCCAAGGAACAAACGGATACTATGAAGGCGGAGATTGAAACGCTTAAGGCAGAGATTCGCAAAGAGCGGCGGCTGTTTCTGGACGCGGATCCGTCCGCTCCCACCTCCACGGCCGGCCTTTATTACACGAAGGAACCCGACAATCAGCTTCTGATTGCATTTATTATTTGTTTTTGTGTGTTATTGGCGGTTTTAACGGCCCTGCTGCTGTTAAATCATATCCCGATCAAGTATTTGACGGATTTGTCCATGAATGAACGCCTCAAAATTGCGGGCATTCTGTGGGCCGTCTCACTGCTGGTGACCTATGTTGGGTTTTTTACCTTTACGTAGGCTAGAGAGTATGATATCCGCCGGCGATATAACAGATGCATTACAGTTGCTTACTACAACAGGGACCTGTAGCTGCTGTAGTGTGCCTACATCCCAGACATCACGGCTTCGCCTGAGGTGCGCGTGCATCGCATCGTCGCAACGGGGGGACTATGTAATTGACACGGTGACCACAGTAAGCCCAGGCAGTGGAGGATATGCTGTAGGTGATTATGTACAGATTAATGACTGTGGTATGCCAAATCTGCTTGTGCAGGTGCGTTCCGTTACATCGGGAAATACCGTCATCGCAGTTACACCTGTCAATCAACCCGTTCTAACAGCGGATACTCCATTGAGAGTCTGGCCTTCCACAAATCTCACACGTTCGGGTTCAGGCGCCACCTTTCGCATCACAGTCAAAAGAAATCCCGCCGTCTGCTGCACCTGTAGCGTCAGCTGCAGGTAAAACTGTTGCCTGACACATCCTCTCCCTCTCCCTCGAGAGCTAGGCGAACACCGCCAAAGATGCGCCCCGCCGTATCCACTGTCTTGCCATACATCTCGGTCATTTTTGCCATAATCGCCGGCTTTTGCAGCTGCGACTTACCAGGATTGAATCGTATCCATTCCTTGTAGCGCGCCATCAGATCATTTACCTTAACCTCGACACCCAACTCCTTGACGAGACACTCCTGACAGAATGCGGCAAAGGAGTCATTCTCCTCCTTGTACTTGTTCGAGGCCGCCGTGACCTGGGCGGGCGGCACCAGGCCATGGCGCAGATAGTGATGTTCATAATACCAGACGAGCAGAGAGGCAAAGTAGGGGCGCCACCGGTTGATCTTGATATCCAGCAGAGGATCGCGGGGATGAATGTGGGCAGCGACATTCGTGGGCTCGCCCGGCGGCACAAAGGTCGCCACGTGCGGAATTACCATCAGGCGGCGCCAGGTGCCATTGTCCATAGAGCTGACACCCGGCAGCGTATTACAGGACATGAAGATGCGCGCAGTGAAGATGAAGCCCTCCTGGGCCTTGTAGAGGCCGCGGACCTTGAGCATGTCCTGGCCCGACAGCTGCTTCATGAGCGATGTGTTGATCTTTTCGCCCTCCTCGGGCTCGACCATGCTGACGAACCGCTTGTTCTTGAGATCAATGAACTCGGGATTGGCGTTGCCAGCATCCGCCCGCTTGCGCGTCAGAGCCGTGGCTGACAGCGAATCCTGGTACTCGCCGAAGGTCTTGCCCATCAGGTCGATGATCTTGGACTTGCCGTTGCCGCCGCCGCCCGACATGATGTAGAACTTTTGTTCGTGATTTGCGCCCTCCAGACAGGCGGAATACAGGGTGAGCGCATACTCGCGAACAACGGAATCCGGATAGATCTTGGTAAAGAAATCGAGGAGCTCGAGGTGTTCGGGCGCCGGCTTGGCCGGATCGTAGGGAATATAGGGGATCGAATCGAGGCCGACCATGCCGCGGCCCATCTGGAAGGAGATGCAGTCATCGGGACGGCCGGGGCGGAAACTGACATGCGGGCCTCCGTCGGCCCCGATCGACCGAAGCTCGAGAACACCGTTGCTGAACCCCACGAGGGCCGGATCCTGGTTCATGTACTTGAGGAACTCCTCGTCGTAGAACTTGTCGGTGGCCTCCTTCATGACGCACTCCTTGAAGCCGGTAGTCTGGAGCTGGGCCTCGATCTTCCGGATGTTTTTGAGCTGGGCCTGGAGGCGCTCCTTTTCGCTCTGGTCGTTCGTCTCCATCTCGCGCTTCAGGATCTTGACATCGGCGGCCAGATAGACATTACGGACCTCGTTGCCGAGGCGGGTGCGGAGGGCCGTCCAGGTCATGAGGGAGCGCCAGGCGTGGTCCTCGTACTGATACCACTCGAACGTGGTGGCCGTGGCGCCCTTTTTCGGGGGCGTGCAGCGGAAGTCGTGGCGGTACATGCGAAGGACGAGATCGGCGATGCTGTCGTGCGTACCGGAGCTGTTGAGAAGGGCCATGTCGGCATTCGCCTCGTCCATGATCGACTTGAAGGTGGCGGGAGCATCGAGGCGGGCCCACAGCAGAAGGGTGCCCATCATGAGCGGCTTGCGCCCGCGCTTGATCGCCGAGGACTCTGCCGGTAGCAGGGCCCACTTGTCCTTGTAGGTGGCGTCGGGTGTAGAAGAAGCACCAGGAACCCGCCGGCTGAAATCGGCCCACACCTTGAGGGACTCTTCGGTCGCCGCGATGTTGTGCAGGAGCAGGCCGGTTTGCACCCAGTCATGATAGTTTTTGGCGCGCTTTGTGGGGTCCAAGCATTCGCGTACGAGGCGGTAGGCCAGAGCCACGTCCTCCGTGGAAAGGCCATTGCGCACCGAGTGACCGCTGACCTGCACCATGGAGTTGCTGTCGGCATCGGCGGAATCCAACACAAACTCGACCGGATCCACTGTATTCTTGGCTGCCGCCAGAGTCGGCGACTTGGTCTTAGCCCAGCTGGCACCCTTGCCCCAGCGACCCAACAGCTGGGCCCATTCGACCTCCGTTGCGGCGTCCTCCGTCTTGAGAACGAGCTCCGTGGGCTTGTCGTGGCCCCGTTGCAGAGATAGAAGCTTGATGAGATCCGTGGGCGACCAGGTGTCTAGAGAGCCCTCTGTCAGGGATCCGTCGCCCGTTGCTAGATAGACCTGCACGACCTTGTACCAGGCCTTGTCCTGCTTGCAGGCGCCGTACAGGAACCAATTGTTGCGCTGGATGACAGAGATGTCCAGACAGTCTTGGGGCGTGTTGGTCAGGCCCGTGGAGCCGAAGATGCGCTCGATGGCGCCGGTCTGGAGGAGATAGCCGCGGATCGCATACTGGAGCTCGGGGCTCGTAGTGATCGTGGGACAGACAACGTGAATGCCGTCCTTGTGACAGTCTTTTTCCTTGTCGTTTTCGGGAGATGGTTTGAGGCTGACAAAGAACTGCAGGGGCTTCGCGGGTGGTTCGAAGAAGCGGTGAAAGGCATCGGCATACGCAGTCACAAACTCGCGCACCTGTTCGTCCGTGAAGCGACGGCGGAGGGGGCCGCCTGAGGGATATCGGAAATCGAGGTCGATCAAGATGGGGCTTTGTGCCTTGTGTTTTTCTAGAAGAGAACAGGCCTTCCCTTTTACAAATACATGGTCATGCACGAGCGCCAGAAAGTCGTCGTACTCTTCGGTGGGCACTTTGAACTTGCCGAACCAGCCGGTGCCGAAGCCGGTTACATTCCAGTCGGCGCTTTTTGTGTTGATGCGGTCGGAGTAGAGATAATCGCGGAGAGTTGTCATGGTAGTCATCCTACTGATTGTTTCGAATGGGCGCGGCCCCTGGTCACCTTTTGGTTAGCGATAGCAGAGCAGATTTATAAAAAATAGGCGATCAGAGAGGTAATAGAGGCAGCGACGTAGATACCGAACCAGGGGCCGAGGCCATACCGCATGATCAGCATGTAGGCCGTTGTGACCAACACGATGAGTCCGGTCACATCCACCAGACCGATTTCAGCGACTGTGGCCGACGACTCCTTGTTGGCTAATCGGGCCTTCATCTGCTGGATCAGTTGGGACGGCGGTGCAAAGCGGTGCATCAAGAGGCTGCCGGCAAAGGCCATGGCAACAATCGCGGCACCCATGCGCCAAACATCGAGGTTGTAGGTGTAGATACCAAAATAGACGACGGCGACTTGAACGATAGACACTCCTAGTGCAATGACGGGGGCTTCCATTCTAGAATAGATCTAGATAAACGTAGGAAGGCCAATCTGACGACAGGCGGGGCACTTGGCGGGCTCCTTCTTGAACGTCTCTTCGATCGCCATGCGGGCAAAGAGGTGGCCGCAGGGCATCACTGCGGTGTTATTAGCGCTGAACTCCTCGGCGACGATGGGGCATGTATCGTGGCGGAGAATGGCAAGATCGAGAAGCTGTTTGGCCACGAAGGGATGGAGGACGATGCTGCTACTGCTGGGCTTTACGCGTTTAATGGGGGGCATTGTTGTTGTTGTTGTTGTTGAACCAGAGACATCCATTACGACAGCAGAGCCTGACACAGCAGATCCCGAAATGTCTGTAGCAGTAGGAGCAGCAGTAGGAGTCACCTTCTTAACCTTTTTGGCTGGAGGAGCAGAAGCAGCAGCAGCAGCAGCACCAGGTGCTGTTGTATGGTAAAACCGCGGTGCTTCGTGAAACAGATTTACACCCAAGACCTTGATCGGATCAGAAAAGCTTAGCACTCTGATCTGTACGCCCATCGGATCTTGGAGCATAATATCGTGGTGACCTCTCATCAGCTTCCGCGCCAAGAGGCCCGTTGCCGTTTTGAAGACGACCGCGCCTGATGGGCTCGTCGTAGATTCAAGAGGAAAGGCCGAGATATTGAAGAGGGCCGGATTCTGGGTGGCGGCCGTGAGCGTGACAACATTGTCCGTTGTCGTTGCGGCCAGCAGAAGAATGGCGGGGGCCGAACATGGCAGAGTCACATGGAGACCAAACAGTGAGGGAAACGTTTTCATCGTACATGTGACTTGTGGGTACTTGACCATTTCACCTTTGGTCAAAAAGGTGATGGTGTCGCTGTAGCCAAAGGCTACAAGTACGATGCCACCTTCTGCTCTTGCTGTACGAAGAATGACGATTGATATGAAGCGCGTGATGGACTTGGCCTCCTCCGGCCTCTACTGGGTGCAAGATGAAGCGGATATTACGCACGGATGGGCTGGTGTAGTGGGACCCGCGGATACGCCGTATCATGGCGGCATGTTCTGCTTCGACGTGCGGTTTCCTGACAACTATCCCTTCGAGCCGCCGGTCTTTACTTATCTCACGAACGACGGACGGACGCGGTTCAACCCCAATCTGTACAAGAACGGCAAGGTGTGCTTGTCGCTCTTGAACACCTGGTCGGGCGAACAATGGTCCGGAGTGCAGAGCCTCAGCTCCATTCTCCAGAGCATTCAGACGGCTGTCCTGACGGAGGAGCCGCTGCGCAATGAGCCGGCGTATTCGTCCATGGCGACGCACGCAGACATGCCGGTCTATAACCGGCTGGTGTTTCACTCGGTTTTAGAAACGGCGATCTTGGGCCAGCTGGCGGAGGTGCCGGCCTACATGGTTCCTCTCTATGATGCGGCTAGGGGCGCTGCTGTCGCAGCAAAGGAGGCTCTGATCGCGAAGGCACGGGCCTTAGCGACTGCATGGGATGGCAAGACGGAGGCGATGTCCTTCTTTCAAATGGGAACAAAATACAAGTTTGGGGAGCTGGTGACACGGCTATCTTCGCTGGCCTAGTCTTCGGGGCATATTCCACCTGCACAATACAGACTACCATTTTTCCTAGTATAATATCGCGATCCCTTGAATCGCTTCGAAGGAGGTAGGCGTAAGAAGTCTTCCACAAACTTCAATTCTGATAATAACATAACATGGGCCGAATATTTTTGCAACCGTTGGGCAACTGCTCGTTTGGATCCGCTGCGTGTTGCGCCGTATTTTTTAACTAAATCCTGCAGAATTTGCATAGTATTGTCTTTTGCCTTTCGGGTACCCATAATTCTACTATTTGACCGTATTTTAATATAGTCAAAAAGAGTTTGCTCTACTTCAGGAATAAATCCACGTACGGAGGCCATAGGCCTTTTGGCATTTCTGGAGCATGCACTCGCAAGAGGCACAGGGTTTGGAGTTCAAGAGCGTGGTGGCGCCTAAATGGATCACGACCAGCGTAGCGCCTTTTAGTTTTGACATATCCCCCAAGTTGCGAATGGCATCGACTTCGGCATGGACCGTGTGCGTGTGACCGGAACCAAAGGGCCGGTTGTGGCCGATCGCTAAGAGCTTGCGGCGCTGGAAGATGAGAGCGACGTGATTGTGTCGGAGATTTTTGGACGTATATCGAGACCGCTGTGTCATGATGTCGGTATCGAGATGTTTGGTGAGCCAGAGAGGGAATGTCATGGTCGGCTGCTGTTGAGTGCAGCGATTTTGAACCTTTCACTTTTTTAGTTGCGTCGGCTTTGACGGTTCTTGCGCTTATTGCGATTTTTGCGAGATTTATTAGACTTGCAGGTCTTTCTAATTTTATATTTATTAGCACGTCGATTAGTTTTACGACGATAGCCACCATCTTGTCGTTCTACTGGCACCAGTGTAGTCTGGCCTGTTTCAGGATTAAATGTACCTTTATGAAGATCATTACCGCCACCTACAATTCGAATTTGTTTAATTAATCTTTTAATTCTTTCAGCTGTTTCTTCATCATTATCTCCTGCTAGAACTATTTCTACACTAGCCGGTATCTCTATTGCAGCTCCTGCATCATTAGGATTAATAAGTATATCACAATAGCGTGTAGTCATACCAATTTTTTTGGACACTATTATTTTATATTGAGTTATAGCAAATCCTGAAAACGGGCCTGATCTTCTAGAAACAGATTCATTGCCAATAGTAACATCTAACCCTGCAAATATTCTTTCCAATGCACTTTTATAACTACTACCCTGCATTGTAAAATAGTATGTACCTGCTATATAAGTGTCTTTAATAGTAGGGCCACGTTTTGTATTACTGGAAGTTGTCGGTGATTCTACTGAACCGGCTGCTACCGCAGCAGATCTACTACGTTTAAGTCCTGAAACACCAGCACCACCGGCAGCTGCTTCTTCTTCTTCACTATCACTAACTTCTTCTCCTGCGGCCCTTGCAGCTTCTTTAGCTTCAGCACGCGCTAACTCTAAACGAAGTCTAGCTGCTTTCGCTGCAGCTCTTGCTGCGACTTTTGCTGCACCACCTGCACCACCACCACCAGAACCACGATTAGCAGCAGCAGAACCACCACCAGGAGCACTTACAACAGCAGCAGCATTAGCACCACCACCACCAGAACTAGTATTAGCAGCCATCTCTACCATCCCTTCCGATTTTTAACGCACCGCAAAAGTTGATGCCCCCAGAAGACCCAACACCAAACCCCAAAACGACCATGACATCGTTTCTTCAAATTCCTGACGCAATGACGGCACCCGCAGCCTGGCCTCCTGCCGCACCTCTGGCCCTAGTGACCAAGTACGAACCCGATCCCTTCCAGAAACATGCGATTCTCGCTATCGAAGCCGGCGATCACGTCTTTGTGACCGCCAAGACCGGATCCGGGAAAACCTTTGTCGGAGAATATCTGATTGCCAAGGCCCTCAAGGAGGGCAACCGGGCGTTTTACACGGCGCCCATCAAATCCCTCGTGAATCAAAAATACAAGGATCTCAAGGCCCTCTTTCCGGAGGCCACCGTGGGCATTCTGACGGGCGACATCAAGATGTGTCCCGATGCCCAGATCATCATCATGACAGCGGAGATCCTGCGGAACCTGTTTTACAAGCGCGGGACGGCGACCGAAGGCGTCGGAGCGACCGCGACGGTGTCACTCAACGGAGTGTCCGCGATCGTGATCGATGAGGCGCACTATATCCAGGATCCGGACCGGGGCCACGTATGGGAGGAGACTCTCATCTTGTGCCCTCGGACCTCGATTGGCGCCGACGGATTACCAACAGAGAAGCCCTTGTCTCTGGTCCTCCTCTCCGCCACGCTGCCCTCCGCTGATCTCTTAGCCGGGTGGCTCGCGAACTTGCATCAGCGCCGCACGTGGCTGCTTTCGACTACTTACCGGATTGTGCCACTCGTCCATGCCGTTCTGAGTCCTTCGACTGCGGAGGAGCACAAGGGCTACGTAGTCCGGCCTCTGCTGGACGCCGGTGGTCGCTGGATCTTGGACGCTTACACCGGCTGGCTCAAGGATCGAGCAGCGATCGCTGCTGCGGCGCTCCAGCATAAGAAGGCCGTGGCGAATCGCAAGGCCGAAGGATTTACGGCGCCGCCACCGACGGGCAAGGTTCGCGTCATGGATCCCGTGGCTCGCCTGATTAGTACCGTGGAATGGCTCGATCAGACGAAGCAGATGCCCGCTCTCTTCTTCGTCTTCAGTCGCGCCAAGTGTGAGCAGCTCGCCGGCCTCGTGCAGGGCTCTCTGCTGACCGGATCGGAATCAGCCGAGGTCCGACACATCTTCGACTACCATCTGTCGCGCCACCGCAAGGAGCTCGAGGCCTCACCCACCTACCATACGATCCGTGACCTCGTGATGAAGGGCATCGCCTTCCACCATTCCGGCCTCCAGCCGCTGCTGAAGGAGATCGTGGAGATCCTCTTCACGCGGGGCTTCATCAAGGTGCTGTTTGCCACCGAGACGTTTTCCGTGGGTCTCAACATGCCGACCAAGACCGTTGTCTTCACGGCTCTCACGAAGATGTCGGACGGAGGGATCCGTCGGCTGCGAACCGACGAGTATCTCCAGATGGCCGGACGCGCCGGTCGCCGGGGCCTCGACACCCAGGGCCTCGTCTTGTACGCACCTATGGACGATCCGCTTGATCCGATCGAGCTCAAGGGGCTTCTGACGGGATCGTTGCCGCCACTGCAGAGTCGCATGCGCTTCCATTACGATTTCATCTTGAAGCATCATCTGACGGGTTCGAAGCTCCAGATCGCGGAGCAGAGCTACTGGGCGGTGCAACAAGGCGTTGCTCGGGCGGGCTTGGACAAGGAGATAGCAAAGGCAACGATTGAAGCAGAGGCGGCGGCGGTCAAGGTGTTGCCAGAAGAAGAGGCCATGGTCGCCGAGTACGACGCTCTTGTGACAGATTGCAATTCCAAGAAGAACGCGGCTTGGCGCAAGGCGCGCACAGCTCTGGATGTTTGGACCAAGGAGAGGCCTGGCCTGCCAGCGGCCCAGGTGCGGGTTACAACCAAGGAGGCGGCGGCTGTCCAGCTCAGACGGCTAAAGCGCGGTGCCGAAGAGTGGGATGCGGCACCGCTCTTGGCGATTGCACCCCAGGAGGCGCTCCTTGAGTCCTGGGGATTTCTGACAGCCGATAAGACTCTGACACTGCTCGGCGTTACCGCCTCCGAGGTCAATGAGGGGCATAACATCCTGATGCCGTGGCTCGCGGCCTCTGGTCTTGTCACAGATCTTACGGGCGCCGAAATCGCCTGCATCGTGGCCGGCTTTCTCCAGGAGGGCGGGGAGACGCAGGCGTCTATAGACGCCTCGTCGCTGAGACAAGAAGCCTTGCGTGTCCTGTACGCCATCGATGACCAAGCGCGGGTCTTCCAGCGGGCCGAGGATACGGCCAAGGCACGGAGTCCCGAAGACTTCTGGGATCTGTCGCCTCTCTGGGTGTGCGTGACGGATCGCTGGCTCGCGGGGGCCTCTATACCTCAGATCGCCGGTGAGTTCGAACTGTTCGAGGGCAATGTGCAACGCGGCCTGATGCGCGTCGGCAATCTATTGGATGAATGGACATCGATTGCCACACTTCGCAAGGATCTGACAACACTTGAGAAACTGGGCGAACTCCGATTTACGGTGCCAGGGGGTGATTCGCTGTATCTGCGACTTTAACGAATGAAAACAAGAGGAACTAACAGAGATGTCGTCCGCTGTGATTGACTACATTACCGTCGCGGTGCCGATCTGGGCGGCTACTGTTTTGACGGTCGGTGGCTGTCTATGCTGCTTGACGCGACGCTTAGAACGGCGCCTGGCTCATATCGAAGATGCTGTGCAAAAGAACCAGCAGACTTACTATCCCATGCAGCCAACTGCTCCTCCTGCGTATTATCCCATGCATGGATAGAGGATGGGCATAATAGATGGATTGTTTATTACAACCGAATTTATGAAGCGGCAGGCGATTTGTCGGCGTCTCAACAAGTGTCGGCGGCACGTGGCGAAACTGACAGGTCGGCCCTATACGAAATATTCTTGCGGGAATTTATTTAATACACCGCCCGATGACTTGATGGACCGCATGTCGTCGCATCGTGACCAAGAGGGTGGATACCGAAGGCTCGAATCCCGTAGGCGAACAAGAAAGCGACTAATAAAGAGAAGGCGGACTCATAAAAAATCTGCGTTCCAATTATAAGATGGGCTACACAGATCCTATGATGGTGCTCGTTGCTCTCCTCTTGATTGGCCTCGTGATCGCCGTGATTATGTCGCTCAGCCAGCCGGCCTCCACAAACACGGTTTATGTTCGTGACGGTGGCCGTGATCACTGGTACCGTCACTGGTTTCACCGATCCGATGAAGGGTACGCGCGCCCTATGCTCTACTAGAGATCGCCTGTTCGGCAAAATAAAGACCGTTCCACGCCGTAAAAGCGGCGATCGCATTTGTTAAGATAAGATACAACGGTGTTGCATCTTCTCTTGAAGCGGCATAGACCGTAATCAGCGTGGCCGCGGCTATGCAGCCCGGTGCCCGTATCCAGAGCTGGATCCTAGCATTCCATCTTTGCACAAATGGCTTTGCGAAGAGATTGTTGCGTTCCGCGGCTAACAGCGTATAGCTCAGAGCTCCCGGCAGACCCGTAGTAAAAAAGAGGTCGGTGCCCATGAGCGCACCGGCTGGCAGCAAGCAGCCCACGGGCAAACAGAATCCGACCATGAGGCCGTGATGGAGCCAGTCATCGATCCTCAGGGCCGGCCAGTAGTCGATCACATGATAGAAATGGAGGGCGGTGCAGAGATAGACTGCCCACCAGTTTATAGTGGTTTCGGCGATGCGGTTGTATGCAAAAAAAGAGGCCCAGACATCGCCGGCTGTTAGCGCTACGATGCCGATGTTATGGAGGACATGGACGGCGTAATAGGGCTTTTGTACCGAAAAGTAACGGAACCCCTGATCCAAACCCCGAAAGGTTTGCGTGGCAGCGGCGATCCAGAAGAGGGCGGCGATCATATTAGTGGATCTAGCGGTCACGTGTTTAGGCATACGGCAGCTGTCAAGATGCGGCGTTTCCCAAGCCTGGCGCAGGGTAAAGACACAGCTGTCAAGATGCGTCTTTTCCGAGATGGGGAGGCTGCTAAGCCGGACCATCGAGAATACAGTGCAGTAAGCACCCTACGTGTCCCAAGCCAGGCGCAGGGTAAAGCCGCAGCTGTCAAGATGCGTCGTTTCCGAGATGGGGAGGCTGCTAAGCCGGACCATCGAGTGTAGATGAGCGTGCTGTAAGCACGCGATTCTTCCAATTCCGCCTAGTCGGATCGCAGTAAATCTCAATCTTGACCTCCGTGCCGGCAGGATGGACCTCTTCATGCCGAATACGAAGGAGGCGTCGCCAAGTGGGAACCCACACCTGTCCCTCTGTGAGCCAGACAACGTCGATCTCATGAACCCGACCGGGCGCGACGTGCGTCAGGAAGGTGAGGTCACGGGTCCATCTGCGGTTCGCCTGTAATCGCTTGTTCAGAGCTGTAGGGAGCGCGTAGTCATTTTCGATGTCTGTGCCTACTAGAAGCTGCTTCAGAATCCGTTGATTCGCCAAGTCGGCATAGCGACGCAGCGGTGAGGAAGCGTGACAGTAGGCGGCCAGGCTGAGGGACGCGTGGCTTTGCTCTTTTTCCTTGGCAGCAACTTCATACCGAGCCGCTTCTTGCCCCAAGAAAGCCAGATCAGAGTTGGCTGCGGTCGCGTAGGCGGGTGCCTCGCCCACTGGCTGGACTCTCAAGAGGCCGACCGAGGCGGCTTTCAGTCGGGCCGCAACCGCCTTGTTGTAGCGAATCATGAGGGCGGCGATCCAATCGTGTGGATCTGTTTCTTCTCGTGGAGGAAGGGACCTATCGGCCAGAGATCCTGGAAAGGAGTCGTAGGTGCAACTGTGTTTGACGGTGATCCATGAAAGAGCAAAGTCCTCTGAACCCGTATCACTGATCAGAAGGCTGACACCGCGGCGTTTGTGCCCTGGTTGCAGAGAGCCGGCCTCTTCGGAGATGGTGGCGGGCAGCATCGGCTTGATGGCACGGCCCTCGAGATCATAGAAGGTGGAGCCGATTTGTTTGGCTGCTGTATCGACCTCTGACCCTGGGGCCACCAGAGCAGAGGCATCCGCGATCGTAATGGCCCATCTCTTGGTGTCGGGATGATAGGCGATGGCATCATCAATGTCGCGGCAACCGGGCGGATCAATATGGAAGGTGATCCATCCTGTGGCCTCGGATAGATCAATGCGTTTCTCATCGTCGGTCGTGTCTGCCGTGACTGTTGTGACGGTCACCGGCTTCGTAGGGCAATAATGCAGAAGGAGGCCCTTGCATTCGGCGACGGGTTCGCCCACGAAACCGATCAGCCGTTGGAGCGAGCCGCGCGGCTTGGTCTGGAGGGTACAGACAATGTCAGGATCTGGTACGGGTGTGGTGACACCGACCACGGCGATCCGATTCTGTGTCAGATCCCGCTCATTCGAACCGACAATATACTCTGGTTCCGCCTCGTCGTAGGGTCGGAACAAGAATAGAGGGGTGCCTTTGTTGGTGAGGCCGTACTTGTATTTAGAGGCGAGCTCCAGAACGCCGACGATCTGTCTTTCTGTCATCGTACTTGCCGGTGGCTACGCTGGTGGGTCGTCACGTTTTTGCCGAACCTAATACGCTGTTAGTGTGGTGCCATTCCAGAATACATGGACGATCTGCCCATTTTGTGTTGTAGTTGCGTGACGAACAGTCGTGTTGCCTAATGCACCGCTAATAGATATATTTCCATTAGTGCCAATGCCGTTGCCATTCTTGACTATAACAAAGAATCCAGCATCATTAGCTGTCAGAGAGTGTGTGAAGGTAATAATAGCGCCATTTTGTATAACAATATAAGTGCGACCTCTCATTGTAGTGGCCAGTGCGACTGTACCAGATCCATCTTGGACTACGCAAGAGTAGGCATCACTGTCATACGACAGCGCGCTTGTCGCCGTATTGTAGAGCACCAGCTGACTTTGGTAGGCCGTTGCAGTCGGTGTAGAGTTTAAATTGACAGATATGGAGTTCCATCGATACGCTGATGTACCGAGATCGTAGGTTTGGGTGATAGAGGGCATGAGCGAACCGCTGATACTGAGACCCGTGCCGCTGGCGCCTGCGACTGCGCCAATCGATGCAATGTCGCCTGTACCGTCACCGAAATGGAGAGAGGCGGGGCCGATGTAGGCGTCGGCCCAGCGATTTGTGGTGGTGCCGAGGGTATAGATATTGTCAGTGCTGGGCACGATGGAACCGATCGTGTTGATGGCGCCCGTGGGTCCTGCCGAGATATTAACATTGCCTGTTGCGGAAGTAAGAATCAGATCACCTGTAGTACCCGTGCCTGCAACAACTGTAAGAGAACCAACTGAATTAATTTGTTGCGCATCTTGCATATAGATGGATCCTGTCATCAAAGTATCGATTACATTAATAATATCATGTCCAGAGATATCCACCGTGCCGAGGGCGGGGTAGTTGTACCAGTCGTTACCACCTGTATCACCTTGAAACCCTTGAGCACCTGTATCTCCTTGGAAGCCTTGAACACCCGTATCTCCTTGGAAGCCTTGAACACCCGTATCTCCTTGGAAGCCTTGAACACCCGTATCTCCTTGGAAGCCTTGAACACCTAGATCTCCCTGGAAACCTTGAGCACCAGTATCTCCTTGGAAGCCTTGAACACCCGTATCTCCTTGGAAGCCTTGAACACCATCAAAGCCTTGAACACCTAGATCTCCCTGGAAACCTTGAGCACCTAGATCTCCCTGGAAACCTTGGGCTCCTAAATCTCCTTGGAAGCCTTGAGCACCATCAAAGCCTTGAGCTCCTAGATCTCCTTGGAAACCTTGGGCACCTAGGTCACCCTGGAAACCTTGGGCTCCTAAATCTCCTTGGAAGCCTTGAGCACCATCAAAGCCTTGAGCTCCTAGATCTCCTTGGAAACCTTGGGCACCTAGGTCACCCTGGAAGCCTTGGGCACCTAAATATCCTTGGAAACCTTGAGCTCCTAAATCTCCCTGGAAGCCTTGGGCACCTAAATCTCCTTGGAAGCCTTGGGCACCTAGATCTCCCTGAAAACCTTGAGCACCAGTATCTCCTTGAAAGCCTTGGGCACCTAAATCTCCTTGGAAGCCTTGGGCACCTAGGTCACCCTGGAAGCCTTGGGCTCCTAGATCACCCTGGAAGCCTTGAGCACCATCAAAGCCTTGGGCTCCTAGATCTCCCTGGAAACCTTGGGCACCTAGGTCACCCTGGAAGCCTTGGGCTCCTAGATCTCCCTGGAAACCTTGGGCACCTAGATCTCCCTGGAAACCTTGGGCACCATCAAAACCTTGGGCACCTTCAAAGCCTTGAGCTCCTAAATCTCCTTGGAAGCCTTGGGCTCCTAGATCACCTTGGAAACCTTGGGCACCTAGGTCACCCTGGAAACCTTGGGCACCTAGATCACCCTGGAAACCTTGGGCACCTAGATCACCCTGGAAACCTTGGGCTCCTAGATCACCTTGGAAGCCTTGGGCTCCTAGATCTCCCTGGAAGCCTTGGGCTCCTAGATCTCCCTGGAAGCCTTGGGCTCCTAGATCTCCCTGGAAGCCTTGGGCTCCTAGATCTCCCTGGAAACCTTGGGCTCCTAAATCACCCTGGAAACCTTGGGCACCATCAAAGCCTTGAGCTCCTAAATCTCCTTGGAAGCCTTGGGCACCTAGGTCACCCTGGAAACCTTGAGCACCATCAAAGCCTTGGGCTCCTAGGTCACCTTGGAAACCTTGAACACCTAGGTCACCCTGGAAACCTTGAACACCTAGGTCACCCTGGAAGCCTTGGGCTCCTAGATCTCCTTGGAAACCTTGGGCACCTAGGTCACCCTGGAAACCTTGGGCACCTAGGTCACCCTGGAAACCTTGGGCACCTAGATCACCCTGGAAACCTTGGGCACCTAGATCACCCTGGAAACCTTGAACACCTAGGTCACCCTGGAAACCTTGGGCACCTAGATCACCCTGGAAACCTTGAACACCTAGGTCACCCTGGAAACCTTGGGCACCATCAAAGCCTTGAGCTCCTAAATCTCCTTGGAAACCTTGGGCGCCATCAAAACCTTGGGCACCATCAAAACCTTGGGCACCTAGATCTCCCTGGAAACCTTGGGCACCATCAAAGCCTTGGGCACCATCAAAACCTTGGGCTCCTAGATCTCCCTGGAAACCTTGAGCACCATCAAATCCTTGGGCTCCTAGATCTCCTTGGAAGCCTTGAACACCTAGGTCACCCTGGAAACCTTGAACACCTAGGTCACCCTGGAAACCTTGAACACCTAGGTCACCCTGGAAACC
>Ga0136644_10000290_pt1 | contig 39932 bp, 26 predicted proteins | sample C_130820_EF_Meta_FD_94780 | JGI IMG/M metagenome (GOLD analysis project Ga0136644, IMG submission 94780) | Freshwater microbial communities from Lake Croche, Canada to study carbon cycling - C_130820_EF_MetaG (v2) (version 2) | ecosystem: Environmental > Aquatic > Freshwater > Lake | place...
GCGATCGTGCTGCCCTTCCACTGGCTCGTCTACACCGACATGCTCGCAACGCTGCTGATCGTGGCGGTCGTGTTCGCCCACTCGGTCGGGAGGCCGACCGCGGCCGCAGGGCTCGGGCTGCTCGGGATGGCGGTGCGGCAGACGACCGTCGCGCTCGTGGCCACGGCCCCGATCATCGACCTGTGGGACGAGCTCTGCACCGCCAGCCCGTCGCGTGGCAGCCCGCTCGTCGCCTGCCTGAGGCGTACCTGCTTCCGCCATTGGGCCACACTCGTCGTACTCGCGTTGTTCCTCGGCTTCGTGCTGGTCAACGGACGGATCTCGGTCGGACCGCAAGAGGCACATTCGGTCCGGATCACGTGTTCCGCGGTCGTGTTCAGCCTCGCGCTCTTCGCCGTGTGCGCCTTGCCCCTCGTCGTCGGAAGCGTCTGGCGGCTGGTGCGGGAGCGGCCGTCGCGGATCCCGTCGCGCGTGCTGGCGCTCGTGGCGGTGGCGGCCGCGGTCGGCGCGTGCAGCTTCACCGCGTCGCACGAGTGGAATCGCACCGACACATGCCCGTGGCTGTTGCGGAATCATCTGATCGCGTGGATCGAGCAGGCAGCATTCGCGGGTCTTCCGCTCGGACGAATCGCGCTCTTCGGCCTGCTTTTCGGGGCGGGCGCCCTGCTTGCCCTCACGCCGCTGCCTGCGCGGTTCGGCCCCTTCGTGGCCGGTGCCTGGCTCTGCTGCGTGTCGCCGTTCCTGCTGCTCGAGCCCCGTTATTCGATCCCCCCGATCGTGCTCTGGTTCGCCCTGCGGCGGCGGGAATCGGAGGGCCTGGAGCGAGCGCAATTCGCCTGGGGGATCGCACTGGGATTCTCGCTCGCGATCCTGCACGCGAGCATGATCATCTTCCTCTGACGGAGTACACGCTTGCAGGGCGTGAGCCGCGGCCCACGAACGCAAACGTCCTGGAGTGCTCTGATGCCGCCACGCCCGCGCCCCTCGTCGTCGGTTCAACGGAAAACCACAGCCCTCATCTTCGGGCTCTGGCTCGTCACGGTGCTTGTCTTTCTGCCAGCCATCTGCTGCAGCTTCGTCAACTGGGACGACGGCCGATACGTCGCACAGAATCCTGTCGTGCTCGGCGGCCTCTCATGGAGGAACTGCAGCCACGCCTTCACCGACGTGATCTTCGGGAACTACGCCCCCCTGACGATTCTTTCGTACCAAATCGATGCCACGCTTCTCGGCACCGGAGCCTGGTGCTTCCACCTCACGAACGTGCTCCTCCATGCCACGACGGTCGCGATCCTGGCGACCGTGCTCGCCCGGATGACCGGGGCCCCGGGCCGCAGCCTCGCCGTGGCGGCCCTGTTCGGCCTTCATCCGCTACGCGTCGAGAGCGTCGTCTGGATCGCAGAGCGAAAGGACGTATTGAGCGTCCTGTTCTTCGCCGTCACGCTGTTCTTCTACGAGCGGTATTGCCGGGCGCCGAGTCCCAGGCGGTTCCTGGCAGTGACGCTCGGGATGGTGGCGAGCCTGCTCGCCAAGAGCACGCTCGTCACGCTGCCGGCGCTGCTCCTGCTTCTGGATTTCTGGCCGCTCGGGAGAATCGGCCGCCCGTTCTCGAAATCAACGGCTCGCGATTCCGCCGCGAACGGACGCTATCCGGCGGTTTCCTGGGGGCATGCGGTCGGCGAAAAACTACCGCTTTTCGGACTCGCGGCGGTCTTTTCCCTGCTCACGATCGTCGCCCAAGGCGGGGCGATCCAGTCGGATCGGTCGCTGCCTCTCCTGACCTCGCGTCTGCCCAACGCCCTGCATGCCTTCGCGTGGTACCTGGCGACGACCATCTGGCCGACGGGGCTCAGGCCGTTCTACCGGCACGCGGCGAGCGAACTTTCAACCGTGGCGATCGCCGGGTACGGTCTCGTCGCGCTCGCATACGCCGTCGTGATCGCCATCGCGGCCCGCCGGCGGCCGGAACTGGCTGTGGGTCTGGCGTGGTTCGGCGTGGCCCTCCTGCCGATGCTCGGCATCGTGGCCCAGCCCGGGTTTCAAGGGCATGCGGACAGGTTTACGTATGTGCCCCACATCGGCCTTTTTCTCGCTGCTGTCTGGCTCCTGGGAGATGTCGCGGATCGCCTGCGCGTGCCACACTCCTGGCAGGCGGGCTGGACGGTCGCCACCGTAACGCTCCTTTCCGCCGCGACGCTCTGGCAGATCCCGATCTGGCGGAGCCCCGACACACTCTGGCCCGCGATGATCCTCCGCGATCCCGCGTGCGCGATGGCCCGGATGAAATATGCGAACCACCTGGTCGCCACCCGTCGCCTCGCGGAGGCGGAGCCGCATTACCTCGCGGCGATCGAGCATGCCACCGACGACTGGCCCGGGCATGTCTGCCGGATCACGAGCGTCTGTAATCTCGCCTGTCTCTACCACGATCTGGGCCGCAGCGACCGGGCCCGTGCCGCCCGCGACCTGGCCGTGGAAATCGATCCTGACGACGTCGCCGTCGTCAGGATGCTGGAGCAGCTCGGGGGAACCGACAGCGGGGCTGAAAAGGGGCCATGACGGCGTGAGGCCGGCCAGCCAGGCCTATTACTTTTTAACAAAACGAATCCTTTCCACGAATGTGCAGGCCTAGTATACAAGAGGGGTGTTTTACCAATATCGAGCTGTAGAATACTTCGATCGTAGGGACCGTCGCGCCGCGACGCTCATCGAGTTGCTCGTGGTGGTCGCAATCGCCGGCGTGATTTTCGGGCTCTTGCTGCCGGCCGTGCAGCGAACCCGTGAGTCGAGCCGCCGTAATGCCTGCCGCAACAACGCGAGGCAGATCTGCCTCGCCGCCGCACAGTATGAGGCCGCTAACGCCCGTTGGCCGACGGCCGGTGAAGGCCGGTTGTTTGCTTGGGGCCCCGGATTCAGGCAGGACAGGTTCAACTCTGTCCTGCCGCCGGCCACCCCCTCCGGATTTCAACGTTTCTCTGTCCATCAAACACTGTCACCAAGGACGAATTCGGCGGCTTGGCTGCAGCCGCGCTCGCCAATGGTGAGCGGCACATTTATTACGGGCTGACCGACTACATGCCCCTGGCGTATGTCGACGTCGATCCCGCCGGGGTGCGAGTTCCACCCAGCGACACCTCGCGCGGCAGCTACAGCCAGGGAGCGGCTCATCTCCTGCAGACCGGCGGTGCCGCCGACTGCCTTGACGGCACGAGCCAGACCCTGCTCTTCGTCGAGTCGGCAGGTCGCTCGCTCAGAACGGCCGGCACCCTGATCGCCGGCACCTCAGACCCCACGACCACCGTGTGGGTCAGGATCGAGTCGGGGAGGCAGGTACTTCTGACAGCCGCTGACGCAGGCTGGGAAGTGGACAATCCCGAGACGGCGGCCTTCGATGGCATGGCGGCCGCCGTCGGCACGCCTGCTCCCGCTCACCCCACCTGCCCGAATCGCTGGGCCGACCCTGACTCAGGTGGCGGCATTTCAGGGGCTCCTGACGAAGAATCGGTGATCTTCCAGCTCCGCCGGCAGCCATTCATCAACAACAATAAGCCAATTCCGCCCAGCCGTTTCTCCAGGTTCGGTGGGGCTCGCGTCCAAAACCCGGGCTACGACACGGTCGGCCCGGGTGACTGCAGTTGGCACCTGCAGAACTGCGGTTCCAACGACGAACCCTTCAGCATGCACGCCACAGGCGGCGTCAACGTGGGGTTTGCCGATGGGAGCGTCCACTGGCTCTCGGAAAAGATCGCCTGGGACGTCCTGCGGCGTCTCGCCGACCCGGAGGATGGCGACCCGGGCCGCTACTGACGGGCGGCGTGGATGATCTGCGGCACGGCGTGCAAGGATCGTCGTTGGGTGCTGTGCCGCTACACGGGTATATTGCAGTGTTGTGGTCGCGCGCACCGTGATCCGTCGGGTTTTCCATACGCGGGCGTGCGCGTGGTCCCGAGCGATGCCCAAACTGCAACAAAAACGACAGTCGGACACCGCGTCGGTTTCACCCCGGCACGCGGTCGGAACATGCGTTGCCGGCCTGTGGCTGGAAGGGGGCGTGCCCACACTCGACCGGTGCTTCGGACTTCTTTCGCGACTCGTCGCGCCGCCGATGCAGGCCCCCGACACAACCGAGTACGTTTACAAGGCCTATCGGATCTCAAAAGCTGGCGTCGTGACGCAGAAGATCTATCAGGCTCAGCCAGCGGGATCGACGGGTGGCAGATTTGTCGTCTCGCTCGTCAAGTTACCCTTCCAGGCTTTGTGGCTGTTTCTCCCAGCGCTTTCACTTTGGAAGGGGCACTCGTCCGGTAGGCTTCACCGCCTCTGGCTTTGCATATTGATGATGGCCACGGGCTTCCTGGGATGGATGCTTGTCGTCCGTGGCAGCTTCTCTCCCGACGATCCATCCTTTCGTCCAGGCAACCAGCTCAGCGAAATTACAACCCACTCTGAGGCCCTCTGGCGAAACACATTCGCCTGCCTTCAGCAGCGGTTTCTATGGCGTACCCTAGAAGAGTTGCTCAGGGTACTCTGCTGGTGTGACTGTTTCGTCGTGCTTGGAGGGCGTGTGAGCGTAGTTGAACGGCGGATGTTCGTGCAGGGGAGATATTTTCTGCCGATCGCGGCCGTCTCGTCCTCGTGTCACTGGCAGGCTGGCTGCCCCACGCGCTCTCGCTTGCTCGCTGCCTCACTTTTCTGCGGCTGGCATGGACCGTGTACCTGCCACTGACTCTCCTGTTCCTGCTCTGGACCCACCGATGCCGCTCCTACCCGTGAGCACCCGCCATGACGACCGCTCGGCGTGGAACACACGGACCGTCGCTGCGATGCTGGCGTTAGTCACGGCCGCCGTTTTTATGCCGGCGGTGCGGTGCGGGTTCGTGAACTTGGATGACAACTTATATGTCTACGAAAATCCTGTCGTCATCCAGCCGATTTCCGCTGACTCGATCGGGAAAGCATGCGCCGGCACGTTCGTCGCCAACTGGGCGCCGATCACGATGCTTTCCTACCAGTTCGATGCCACGGTGTTCGGAATCCGTCCGTGGGGTTTCCATCTTACAAACGTCCTTCTCCATGCCGCGGCCACGGCCCTCATGTTCGTCGCGCTATCACGGATGACCGGCGTCCCAGGCCGGAGTGCGGCCGCGGCGCTGATATTCGGTCTGCACCCGATGCGGGTGGAGTCGGTGGCCTGGATCTCGGAGCGGAAAGACGTGCTGAGCGTCTTCTTCCTGGCACTCACCCTGCTCGCCTACGACCAGTTCACCCGCCGGCCGAACCTCGGCCGCTATCTGACGGTGGTGGCGATGATGGCGGCGAGCCTCGCGAGCAAGGCGACGCTCGTGACGCTGCCTCTCTTGCTGCTGCTGTGCGACATCTGGCCATGCAGGCGTATCGCGGCGGCTCGCACGACAAGCTGGCTGCCGCCACCCGTGGCAGAGACTGCGCGACCAACCGTCACTCTCCGTCGGACGATCCTGGAAAAAGTTCCGCTCTTCGCGGTGGCGATCGCCTTCACGTGGATCACAGTGCTGGCACAGGGCGACGCGCTCGACGACAACATGCATCGGCCGCTCGTGGGGCAGCGGCTTCCCAATGCGATCTTCGCGACGGGCTTTTATCTGTGGCGGTTCGCGGTGCCGTTGAATCTCATTCCCTATTATCCGCCGATCGACCCCGGCGAGTCGGCGATCTGGGTGGCGGTCTCCGCTGCAGTCTGCTTTGGGCTCCTGGCGCTCGCGGTAGGGCAGATCCGCAGCCGGCCATATCTTGCTTGGGGCTTGGCCTGGTTCTTCGTGTCGCTTCTGCCGGTGTCACAGATCGTGCAGACGGGTGGGCACGGCTACGCCGACCGCTACAGCTACATCCCGCATCTGGGGCTATGTGTCGCCGCGGTCTGGGCTGTGGCTGATGCCTGTGCCGCAACGCTGCCGACTCTTGTGTCGGTCACTGCCTTGGTCGGCACGGCCGCGCTGCTCTCGACGCTCACCGTTGCCCAGATCGGTGTCTGGAAAGACTCGCTCACACTCTGGCGGCACTGTCTTGCACACGAACCGCGGGCGGCGTTGCCGCATTACAACTTTGCCTGTGCTCTGAGCGACGCACGTGACAAGGCGTCTGCCGAAGTGGAATATCGCCGCGTCCTGGCCATAGAGCCCATGGATGATGACTCAATAAACGCCTTGGCGGCACTCCTCATCGAGCAACGCCGGTTCGCAGAGGCGAGGCCGCTGATCGAGGCGGCGAGCCGGTCGAGCGGTAAGCCGATGGCAAAGGTAAACGTGGCCTTGCTGGCCCTTGGAGAGGGCCGACTCGAGGACGCGGTGGACGCAGCCGCAAAAGCCGTCGCGGCCTTTCCCGACGACGCTTTTGCCCGGTTTTCACTCGGCAAGGTCCTGACGGCGATGAGTGAACACGCGGCCGCGATCGAAGCCTATGGGCAAGCAATCCGACTCGACCCCAATCACGTGGCGGCCCGCAACAATCTGGCGACCGCGTTGGCCCGCTCAGGCCGCCACGACGAGGCAATCAGCGCGTTTCGCGCGGTCCTTGCCATCGACCCGGAGTCTCTTGCAGCCCGTCGCAATTTAGCGCTATCGCTCGAGGAGGCAGGACGCACCGCCGAGGCCATCGCAGCCTGGCGGGCCGTGCTCGCACGCCAGCCCGACGACCGTCAGGTGATCGCTCGAATCCACACGCTCGACGCCCGCGGAACACCCGCGTCGGGACGAAGGAACGAGCAATGATCAGAGGGGATACCGGGTCGTGGTCGTGATGCCGTCCTACGATGCAGCAGGAGATACACGCCTGCCTGTGTGTGTCGAATCTGTTCCTGGCGATATTCGCCAAATGGCCCGGGCTGGCTGTGGACCGCCTGCGAGTATGGGGCCGCTCGCAGGGGAGCGATATTGTGCCATCGCTATCCGGCGGCGGTTTTTCTTCGTCTTGTTCGGCGCGATCATTTTCACGGTTGCATGCGGCCGCGGCTCTGGAAAAAACCTTTCGGTCGAAGGTGTGTGGGTCGACAAGGAACGACCCACGGCACGGTTTGAATTCCGCCGCGACGGTACGGGCCGGCTGACGGACAACTGCTCGCCGATCAACACCGACGTCTGATCCGGCGTGGAGTTCCGCTGGAAGCTGGTCGGCCAGGAGGTGGTGGCCGATTTCCGGGGGGCGGGCCGCGTCTGCATCGGGCGGTTTCGCGTCAAACTGCTCCATTTCGAGCCTGCTGACTCGAGGCGTTACGGCGACGGGCACTATGTGTCCATGCCCCCAACGCTTACCTGGTTCGAGCCTCGGCGTTGAGTCGCGGATGGGATGCGACCGTTCGTCCCGCCAAAAAGTGCTGTTGACCGACCGCGTGGCTAACCGAATACTAACAAAGGCAGGCGGACGTCTTCTTCACGAGGGCATCATGAATCGCCTTTCGCCGGTGTTTGCGTGCTGCGTGGCTGGGCTTGCCTCTCAGGCGATTGGGCAGGGTCCGCGGTCGCACTACATCGTCGAGGGCATCACGCCGACGGTTGCGATTCGCTACGGCCTGGTGGACTGCCCGCTCGATCTCGACCTCTTCCTGCCCACGGTTGACGTGGCGTCGAGGCCGAAGTTGCCGGTCGTCGTGTTCATCCATGGCGGAGCGTGGATGTCGGGGTATCGGCACGACATCCCTCGGCAGATGATCCTCTACGCCAGCCGAGGTTTTGCGGTCGCGACGATCGATTACCGGTCGTCGCGGTGGGAAAAGTTCCCGGCAAACGTGCACGACGTGCGGGGGGCGGTGCGGTTCCTGCGGGCCAATGCGGCTGCGTGGGGGCTCGACCCTGATCGAATCGCACTGGTCGGCTTCGGAAGCGGCGGGCATCTCGCACTCATGGCGGGGCTCGCTGGCCCCGAGCTCGACGGCACCGTCGGCGACCACGACGACGTGTCGTCGGGGGTGCAGGCGGTGGTCAGCTTCCACGGCCCCACCAACATGCAGACGATCCTGCGCCAGAAGACGGCCGGCGGCGAGGGGAAGCACCGCACGCCGGTCGAGTTTTTGCTCGGCGGCGCGCCTGAGAAGGTTCCGGACTTGGCGAGGCAGGCGAGTCCCGTCAATCACGTTCGGGCGGGCGGCCCGCCGATCCTCCTCGTGCACGGTGATGCCGACGACCAGATTCCGCTGGCCCAGGTCAGCGAAATGGAGGCAGCCTGCAGGAGGAGCGGTGCAGCGGTCGAGAGCGTCGTGTTCAAGGGGCAAACCCACCGCCATCTCAAGGTGTTCGACCGTCAGCGGTCCGAACCGATGGAGCATTTTCTGGGCAGGCATCTCGAAGCCGACCCGCATTCCGAAACGCAGTAACGACGGCGATCAGGGCTTCCGTGAGATCCCCAATTCTTGCCTGGCCCGCGCGAGGTTGGCGCGTGCTTCGTCGTCGGCTGGATCGAGTTCGCAGGCCCGCTCGAAATGGGGTAGGGCGTCGGCGAGCCTTCCCCGGGTCGCCAGCACGATCCCAAGGTTGGTGTGGGTCTCGATCGAACGAGGGTCGAGGGCGAGTCCGGCCCGATATTCCGCGATCGCCTTCTCAGGTTGCCCTTGGGCAGCCAAAATAAGCCCCAGCCAGCTGTGAGCCCGCTCCGTCTCCTGGATCGCGAGCGACCGCACGAAGTGCCCGCGAGCCTCCTCGACCCGCCCCTTCTCGAGGAGGGCCGCGCCCAGGTTGCAGTGGGCGAGGTTGTCGCCCGGTTCGAGTGACAGCACGTGTCTCCAGAGCGTTTCCGAGTCCTTCCAGACGCCGATCTGGAAACGGTCGATGGCCACGGCTGCCACGACCGCGGCGACGAGTCCCACGACCGCCACCCGCGGGCTCAGACCCGCCCTGCGCCTCAGGGCATCGACGCCCCACACGACCGCGAGCATCAATCCGATGTGCGGCACGTATGTGTAGCGATCGTTCCGCGCCTGCAATCCCGGCACCTGAATCAAACCGAGCGTCGGTGCCAGGGCTACAAAAAACCACAGCATGCCCACTGGCGCCGCCAACGTCGACCGGCCAGCGAGCACCGTGACCGCAGCGACCGTTGCGAGGCCGATCGTGCTCCCCAGCAGCGCGGCGACGGGCACGCCGGCGATGCCGGGATGCGGATGCGTTGGACAAAGGTGCCAAGGAAGCGCCGTGTCGTAGAGGTAGGCGGAGAGCGAGTGGACCGCAGTCGGCACGCGGACATTCCACAGTGGCAAGGCGACTGCCCCGTTCGAAACCGTCGTCTGTGTCTGGATCGTGACCAGCGCGAACGCCACAGCCAGCACGACAAGTGGTATTTTCTCGGGGAGAACCCGCCACATGTTTGCAGCCACGGTTCCTTGGGCGTTCACGCCGCGGCCCGGGTACCCCCATCCGAGTCTTCCCAAGGGCCAAACGTCCAAGAGGAGGAGCAGCATCGGGAGGGTTACGAGTGTCGCCTTGGCGAGCAGACCTGCGAGCATGAACGCCATGACAACGGCAAAGCGGCTGATTCCGGGTAGACGGCAGTACTTCTCGTAGGCGAGGAGCGCGAGCGCGAGCAGGAAGACACAGAGCACGTCCTTCCGCTCCGCCACCCAGGCCACGGATTCGACCCGTAGCGGATGCATGGCGAAGAGCAGCACCGCGGCGGCCGTCAGTCCGGGAGCTTCTGTCATCCTCACGAGTGCGACGAACAAAATCCCGGTTGCTGCTGCATGCAGGAGCACATTGGTGAGGTGAAAGCCGCCCGGCCATGGCCCGTAAAGCGACGCGTCGAGTTCGTACGAGAGGATCGTGAGCGGCGCCCAATTTCCGACGAACGGCCTCGTGAGCGCCGCAACGAATCCCTCCCAAGTCAGCCCCTGCAGTACCCACCGGTTCCGGTAGACGTAGGCATCGTCGTCCCAGTTGACGAAATCGCACGCCACCGCTGGCAGGAATACGAAAAACGTAACCAGTCCCAACACGAGCGCCGCGATCCACGGCCGCTCGCGGGCGACGCGATCAGCGGCCTCGACAAGCTCGATGCCCGAGCGACGTGGCAGCGGGGATTTCACGACGCCTCGGGCACGGTGACAGTGACCTTCTTCACGTACCACTGTTCGTACCACCAGTTCGCGCGCGGCATGAGGGCCGATTCCACCTCGATGTCGAGGCAGAGCTTCTCCGGCACGGTAACGCCCTCCGGCAGCGACACTTTCCCAGGAATGCAGGGGGCGATCACGATGCGCACCACCCAAACCTCCTCACGAGCCTTCGATTCCGGGACGTATTCCCGCAGCATCGGGGCTTCCCGCTTCGTGGCCCCACAGGCCAGCATCGCGGCCACCTCGAGCCGCTGCCGGTAAGCCGCCTCGAGCTTGGCGGAGTCGAGCATGTCTCCCGAGACGCTTTCCTCCTCGCCCTTGAGATCCAGCCGGGCAAACGGCATGAGCAGCGAGTGCGCCTCGAGGATCTTGCTCCCGAGGATGGCATCCGCCCAGCGGGCGGCGACCCGCTCGGCCGTTCGGTTCCTGATCCACGTGCGGGTCAGCAGTTCGGCGGGCGCCAACACGCCCAGGCAGAGCGACAGTGCGAGGCCGATGAGCGCGGGCCAGCGGCCGACCGCCCGGGAATCGGCCCGCAGCAGTCCCCGCAGAGCCAACGCGCCGCTCGCAGCACCCAAGGCCGGTAGCACGCACAACGCTGGGTGAAACACCGCTGCGATCGACAGCACCCCCAGCACCGACGCCGTCACGGCGAGCCCCGAGATCGGGCGATAGTCGTGGTCCTCGGGCGGTGGCTCCGCGAAGAGAGCCACTGGGGTGCGGGGGGCGGGTGAGGGTATCGCTTGATCGACCACGTTCGACACCGTGTCCAGGCGGCTCACGAAAAACTGGCTGACGCCCAATCGGCAGCAGTTTACCATGCGAGGTGATGCCGTTCACATCGCTGGCTGGGAAGGCAAGTCGCTCCGATTGGTCCGTCTGAACACCATGCTGCACGGCAAGAAAATCATCGTCGTCATGCCGGCATTCAACGCCGCGGCGACACTCGAACGCACCCACGCCGAAGTGCTCGCCCAGGGGATGGTGGACGAGGTGATCGTGGTGGACGACGCAGGGCACGACGAGACGTTCGCCATCGCCCAGCATCTGCCACGCACGGTCGCCTTGCGGCATCCGACCAACCGCGGGTACGGCGGCAACCAGAAGACCTGCTACAGGGAGGCGCTCGACCGTGGAGCTGACATCGTGATCATGGTGCATCCCGACTACCAGTACACGCCGCTCCTGATCCCCGCGATGGCCTCGTTGCTGGCGTCGGGCCTGTACCAGTGCGCGTTCGGCTCGCGGATCCTCGGCGGCGGTGCGCTGCGGGGAGGGATGCCTCCGTGGAAATACGTCGCCAACCGCGGTCTCACAGCGGTGCAGAACCTGCTGCTCGGGGCCAAACTCTCCGAGTACCACACCGGCTACCGGGCGTTCTCGCGTGAACTGCTCTCGAGCATCCCGTACGAACACAATTCCGATGATTTCGTGTTCGATGCCGAGGTGATCGCCCAGATCCTGTGGCAGGGTCACGACATCGCGGAACTCACCTGCCCGACGAAATACTTTCCCGAAGCCTCGTCGATCAACTTTCGCCGCAGCGTGGTCTACGGGCTGGGCTGCCTGCGGATCGCAGCCGCCTTTCGTCTGGCCCGCTGGGGCCTGCTCGAACCGCGGCTCTTCGCCAGGTCGGCGGCCGGTCAGCGCGTGTAATCTTCGGCCGTGAGGATGTAACGCTTGCCTGCAGGTGTCTTCACCCATTGCTGCACCCGCGGTGACGTGCCGTCTGCACGGCCGGGAGTGAGCAACTGGCAGTACACCCAGGGGGCGATCTTCGCGTTCAGGAACGACGTATGGCCGTCGCAGAACGCGGCGACGACGCCGTCGCCCGAATGGGCCGACGAGGGGTAGCGCGAGATCCAATCATCATCGAAGCCGGACACGATTCCGGAGCGCCCGGAATTCGGGGCGTTCGTTTCGTTCGGGCACACCACCCGATCGTTCGCCGACGGCAGGCTGGCCGTACCGGACAGCATGGGCGGATGCATGAAGATGTGGTTCGTGGACTTCGCGGCCGCCGTGCCGGAGGCCGTGCGGGTCGGCTGGGGACTGTCGGTCCACCGCATCGGCGTCGCCGCACCGACGAGATTACGGCCACATCGCTCTGCCAGGAGGAGCGTCGTCCCGTCGCCACTGCCGTCGTTGCTGGCGTTGAAACTCGAATGCCCCGGCAGATAGGTCGTGCCGGTCACCGCGGCGCCGCCGTAGGTGAAGCTGCCGACCGCATCGACGAGAACGCCATCGGTTGCGTACTGCTGCGAGTTGGCCCGCACCTCGTCGCCGCCGGAGCCTCCGTTGGCGACGTAGCACAGCGGCCCCGTGCCCTGGGGCACGAGCGATGGTGGCGTCGATGGGCAGAGGTAAAAGGGCAGCGTCTTGCGGGTGATGTCCTCGTTCGAGGCATCGTACTGGTCGAACCACTCGTACGCCTCGCTGTTGCCCATCTGGGGCAGGATCGGCACGGTCCACGACGTCTGGGCCGTGGGATAACCTGGCCCGCTCGAGCCCGAGTACACGCCGACGTCGTTCCGCCAGCCGGGCAACAGTTTGTTCGCAGACTCGTACGACTGCATCGCGATCGCGATCTGCCGGATGTTGTTGAGGCAACTCGACCGGCGTCCCGATTCGCGGGCCGCCTGCACGGCCGGCAACAGCAGGCCGACGAGAATCCCGATGATCGCGATCACGACGAGCAGCTCGATGAGCGTGAATCCTGCCTGCGCTCGCGGATGCACGCGCTGGACAACCGGGTACTCCATCATCGGACGGCGAGTGATCCCATACCCGGTGCCGTGTCGAACGGAACTACGGTGGCTCATGGGACGCCTCGCTCGCGGGGGATCGAAATGGGTGGCATGCAGTCGGACACGAACGTTCGTTATACCGCAGATGGCGGGGATTTCGAACAGGCAGAATCGTCATCGATGCCCCTCGGCATGGGCAGGTGGCAGCGTATGAAAACTGTGTGAGGATCGAGGGGCACATGGGGAGCGGCCAACGCCTTCGTACAATCTCCCGTATGGCACCGCGCTCGTTTCCCGTCATCGATTCGTCACGACTGGTCCGTGGCGATGTGGCAGCATTCTTCGACGCGCTCGGCTTCGGATGCCGCGGGCGGATGATGGAGGGCCCGGCACTATGAGAGTTTTGGTTGCCGGTGGTTGCGGATTCGTGGGAGGCGAGGTCTGCCAGGCGCTCGTCGAGCACGTCCCCGATGTGCGCGTGACCGCCCTCGACAGCCTGCGGCGTCGAGGGTCGGAACTCATGCGAGACCGGCTGGCCGGCCTCGGAGTGCGCGTCGAGCACGGCGACGTGCGTCTGGCGAGCGACGTCGAGTCGCTCGGGACCTTCGACTGGGTGGTGGATGCCGCCGCCGAGCCAAGCGTACTCGCGGGCACGACCGGCGCGGACATCGGAGCGCGGCAGCTCGTCGAGCACAATCTTCTCGGCACCGTCAATCTGCTCGAGGCCGCCGTGCGGTGGCAGGCGGGCGTGGTGCTGCTCTCCACGAGCCGGGTCTATTCGATCGCCACGCTCACCAGCGTTCCGCTCGTGGTGCGTGAGTCGGCCAGAGGAGAGGCGTTCGCCGTCGATCCAGCGGCGGCGCTGCCTACGGGCACGGGGCTGGCCGGTGTTCGCGAGGATTGCCCCACGTCGGCTCCGGTATCGCTGTACGGGGCCACGAAAGTGGCGAGCGAATCCCTCGCCCTCGAATACGGCCATCGGTACGGGCTGCCGGTCGTCGTGAACCGCTGCGGCGTGCTCGCCGGAGCCGGGCAGTTCGGTCGCCCGGATCAGGGAATCTTTTCCTGGTGGATCCACTCCTGGGCCGCCGGCCGGCCGCTCTCGTTCATCGGATTCGGCGGTCGCGGGAGGCAGGTGCGAGACTGCCTGCATCCCGCCGATCTGGCGACGCTTCTCGTGACGCAGATGCGCGGGGTGGAGGCCGGACCGACGCTCTGCAACGTGTCTGGCGGTGCCCCGTCGGCCGTCAGCCTGAACGAGCTTTCGCAATGGTGCCGAGAACGGTTCGGAGCACGCGATGTCGGTGAGATGTCCGAGGGCCGGCCGTATGACCTGCCCTGGATCGTCCTCGACTCGGGCCTGGCCGCGACTCGTTACGGCTGGCGTCCGACCCGCGACGTGTGGCGGGTATGTGAGGAAATCGCGCAGCACGCCGAGTCGCATCCGGATTGGCTAGGCCGCTGCGGAGGATGACCCGCGTGATATGATCAGGGTGATTCTAGGAACGCGATCATGGGCGAATCGAAAGCGGGCGATCGAAGTTCGGGAGGCGATGCTGCAGGCATGGCGGCGGTGAACGGGGAAGGTTGTCCCCGGGCCGACAACCACCGACTCGCCCTCCTCTCGGTCGTGATCCCCGCCCGGGACGAGGCCGGATGCATCGCTTCAACGGTTGAGCATCTGCATCTGGAGCTGCGTCTGCACGGGATCGCGCACGAGATCATCGTCGTCGACGACGGCAGCAGCGACGGCACGTGGCCGATCCTGGAGGCTGCGGCCGAACGCATCGCGGAAGTCGTCCCGGTTCGAAACCCGGGCCCGAACGGCTTCGGCCGGGCGATCCAGAAAGGACTCGCGACCGCCACCGGCGATGCAGTCGTGATCATGATGGCCGACGAGAGCGACGACTGCCGGGACGTCGTCCGCTACTGGAAAACACTCCAGGAGGGCTTCGACTGCGTATTCGGGAGCCGGTTCATGAAAGGCGGCGGTACGATCGACTACCCGTGGGTCAAACTCGTGCTCAACCGCTGCGCCAATCAGTTCATCCGGCTGCTGTTCGGCATCCGCCTCAACGACACGACCAACGCGTTCAAGGCCTACCGCCGCGACGTGGTCGAGGGTTGTCTGCCGATCCTGTCACCGCATTTCAACATCACCGTCGAGCTGCCGCTCAAGGCGATCGTGCGCGGCTATTCGTGGACGACGATTCCGATCACGTGGCGCAATCGACGGTCGGGCATCGCGAAGCTCAAGATCCGTGAGATGGGGAGCCGCTATTTCTTCATCGTCGCCTACGTGTGGCTCGAGAAATATTTCAGCCGGGGAGACTACCGCCGGCCGCTCCGTTGAGCCGGTCGTTGAGCCGCACACGCGGGTCTCGCCTGGACTCACAGGCCGACCGCCACAGGCGAGAGCAAGCCGTCGATGGTGTGGCCGCCGCGGCCGCCCGCCTCGTGGCCGTCGACACCCTGGAGCGATGACCGTCACGGATGGCGGCATAGGTACTCAGCGATATCCGATGTCATTGTGCGTATCCGTCCGCCCGGGCGGTGTGATCCCGCACCTCAGCTTCAGAAACCGGCGCTGCGGGCCGGCGGATCTCGGCAGCCGACTGGGCGGCCTCGAGCAGGGCGTCGGCCACGTCCTCCCTGCCGCTCGCCAAAGCAAGCCGCGACGCCGCCTCGAGCGCGGGAGATGTCTGCTCGTGGCCCGCCGGCAGGCACGCGAGAGCAGCGTGCTTGAGCCCCTCGACAAGCGGCGACACGACTGCAGCGTCGCCTCCGGCCACCACGGCGTCGGCCAGTTCCCGGGACGCCGCCACGAGGCGTGGCGGGCAGGTCTCAGGGGTCGCTTTGGCGAGCCTTGCGGCGAGTGCACGGGTGGCGGCGACAGCGTGTTCCGTCCACTCGTCACGTTCGGCGGCAAGCAGCACCCGCGCCAGCAGGGCGCGCCGTTCGCTGATCAGATCGGGGTCCGACTGCCCGCGTTCGCCGCCGAGCGCGGTGTCGAGCAGCCAGCGCGCGTCGGGTTCTGCATCGGTAGCCTCGCGCCGGGCCAGGCGGGCCTCCACCAGCACGACCACGTTGCAAGCCGCGATGCCCGTCGGTAGCCGTTCGTCCGTAGCCATCCGGCGCACCACGTCACAGACCGACATCGCCACCTCCGGAAGCCCGGATTGGACTGCCTCCCGTGCGACGTCCAATGCCGCCAGCAGAACCGCTCGTTCACGGTCGGCTCCGGTGCCGTCAGTTCGACGTGGCTCCGTCAGGAGCGAGGACTTCATCAAGACGCGAAGTTCCCGTGCCGCTTGCATGATGCTCTCGGTGGCTGCGGATGTGTCTCCTCGGTCACGATGCAGCCGCGCTTGGAGAACCGACGCGACCACCCGCTCCGACGTGCCGTCCTCCACCATATCCCGGGCACGGGTCAAGAGTGCAGTGGCGCGGACGTGGTCGCCCCCTTCACGGATCGCCTCGGCATACCGCAGCATCGTGGCGATAACGCGCGGGGAGCCTCCCCCGTATTGATTCCATTCGAGTGCGCCGAGTTGCCGCAGGCTTTCGAGTTCCAGCGACACGTCTCCGTTGGCACGTGCCGTCTCCGCCGACTGCTTCAGCGCTTCGGTGCGCTGCCCCAGCGACAGAGCACGGTCGGCCGGCCGGGCCGCACCCGTGAGCACGCGGGCCGCCGGCTGCGGGGCGGGGGGGGCCGTCACCATCGTGGCGGCATCGCGCGACAGCAGCCACACGAGTTCGGACGCCCGGTGAGGCTTCGAGGCGTCGCCGACGTGGCCGGTCGTTTGCGTCGCCGGATCAGCGGCATCTCCGGACGTGGTTCGGTCATCGGTCGGGGACGGAGTTGCGGACGGCTCGCCCTGTCCCGACGGCTGACCGGCCCGTCGGGACATGGTGCCGAGTGGCGCAGCGAGTCCTGACGCCGCCGCGCGAAGCTCGGAAGGCACGTCCGCCGCCGGGCGACGCGTGCCGTCTCGGGGCCGCGATACCCCCTGCGGCCCGCCGGCGAGTGGGGCCTGCTCGATCTCCGCTGCCCGCCGAGAGGCCGCTTCGAGCCGAATTGCCGCGGCGACGGCGATGCCATGGCCGCCGCCGACTGCATCGCGGACGATACGCAACGCTTCTGAGAACGAGCGAGAAGCCTGCCGCGGATGCCGCACGAGTTGAAGATCGCCGAGTTCCAGGAGCAGCCGGCCCGCGGTCACCGGCTTGCGAGCGCCCGGCACATTGATCGAGTCGATCACCGCCTTGAGCACCCGCTCCGCCCGCTCGACGTCGTCCGCCTCGACGAGCGCGGCCGTGAGATCGACGACGGCCTCGACATCACAGGTCCCGGCCTTTGCACCGCTGCGGCGCTGGAACGTGTCGATTGCTGCCCACGCCCGGGGCCGAACGCCGCCGGCAGCGGTTCGGCCGGCACGCTCCCGCGTTATCGCGAGCCGCACGAGATCGGCAGCGAGCCGAGGGTCACTGGACTCGAAAACACGCTCGTCGGAGGCGACGAGTTCTTCGAGCAGCGAGTCGGCAGCCGAATTGTCGCCGCGCGCAGCCGCGGTGGCTGCCTTGGCGAGGGCGGCGGCCCGGGCGCACCGGTGGTGGGTGAGATCGCCCTCGTCCATGGCATCCGCCACCGACTCGCGAAACATCCGTGCGTCTTCCAACCCACCCGAGATGAACTGTCGCCAGCCGAGGTGCTCCAGGACCGATGCCTGGGCATCTGGATCGCCCGCAGCGCAGAGTCGCCGCTGCGCCCTGATCGCGTCGAGCGCGAACCCGGCTTCATCCCGGGCCAAGGCGATGAGCGCCGTCTGGCCGGCGATGTCGCGGGCGAGCACCGCCGCACCCGCGTGGTCGGCCGTCAACGAGGTGCCTCGGGTCGCGAACGCCAGCATCGACCGCGCGAGCGACGCGTTACCGATCGTGACCCCGACACCCCCGAGACGCAACGCCGCTGCGATCGTGGCCGGATGCTCGTCCCCGAGCGTCGCGCCACGGATCGCCGCCGCCCGCCTGTATGACTCCACCGCCGGCCCGGCGGCCAGTGGTTCCTCGCGCATGTCCGCGAGCGTCACGAGCAACTCGGCCTGCGCCGCAGTGTCGCCGAGTCCCTCCGACTCGGCCTTCGAGAGGCGGGCACGGACGAGTTCGCGGGCCGCTTCTCGCTGCCCGGCCGCGTGCAATTCCCACGCCGCGCGGAGCGTTTCCGCCACGACTCCTGCGGCGGGCGTGGACGATGCATCGGCGTCGGCCAACTGGCGGGCACCGGAGATCGTTATCGCATCCTCATCGTCGGCAAGCCGATTCCGCTTGGCGAAATCTGCGACATCGACGGCCGTGACCACAGCATCCGATGCCGATCGCAGTGCAAGCGCCCGGGCGAGATGTGAACGCGCGATGTCGAGGTCGCCGCGCCCCGTGCGGACCTCCGCGAGTTTCACCAGCAGCCGGGCGATGTGCTCAGGGTCGGTGCGGGGGTCGGCATCGTAGGCCGCGAGCAGTTTCTCCATCAGCGGCAGCGCGGCGTTGGGACGGCCGAGTGACAACTCCGTGAGCGCCAGCAGCTTCATCGTTTCACAGGCGACGGGATGGCTCCCTCCGAGCGTGACCTGCCAAATGGCAGCGGCGCGTGACAACGCGGTGCGGGCGTCCTCGTGACGCTTGACGGCCCGATAGGCCTTCCCGACCGCGAGCAGGCATGCGGCTGATTCCGGGTGGTCGGGGTCACCGCCACGTTCCCGAATCGCCAGGGACTCCTCGTAGAAACGGATCGCGTCGTCCCATTTCTTCGCCGCGAGCCGAAGCCTGCCGAGGGTGGCCAGCGTGTCGGCGACGCGGGCGTCATCCGCGCCGAACTGCGCGCGTCGGAGCGAAACGAGACCATCTCGGAGCGCGGCGGCCCGGCTCTTCTCGCCGTCCGCCTCGAGCGCGTCCGCGACGCCGTCGATGACGGTTACGAGCCGGGTCTCGTGCGCCTTCCCGGCGCAGGGAATGCGCCGAGACACGAGCGCGAGCACGACCTTCTCCGCGGCGTCGATGTGGCCGAGGTCGGTCTGGCACTCCGCAATCGATTCGGCGATCTCCAGCGTCATCGAATGCGAGGCTCCGAGCGACGTGCGGGCGTCGAGATGGGCGGCCTCGAGGATCGTGAGCGCCTCGTCGCGATTTCCGGCGGCCATGTCGGATCGCGCGAACAACAGCCGATCGGACAGCGTGTCGGGATGGGCGGGGCCCAGACGTGGCTCGTCGAGATCGGCAGCCTGACGCGAGAGATCGGCGGCTGATCCATTATCGGCCGCGGCCAGAGCTGCCCGAGCCGCCAGGCGAAAGCCGAGGGCCGCCTCGTCGGGATACTGGCTCGCATGCTGCGTCAGCTGCGCCGAAAGTTGCGGCAGTGCCTTGGCGGCGTCAGCGTCCTCGGGTTCGCCGGCGAGAATGAGGAGCAGCCGGTCGAGCGTGACTGCCGGTGCCGCGGCCTCGCCGAGTGCGGAATCGATCTCGAGGGCCCGCCTCGCCGCCTCCGCGGCCGCATGGGTCGCATCGTCCTCGAGGTGGATCTCCGCGAGTACGCGCAGGCACCTCGCCGCCGCGCGCCGGCTGTCCGCGGATTTGCCCACCCGGTCCACGGCCGTCTCGATCAGGCTCACCGCATCCTCCGGGCGGCCGGAACACTGGATCATCCGGGCCAGTTCGCCCGTCAGCGCGAGCACACCAGCCGTCGGCGGGCCGGATCCGCCGGCCCGGACCCGTTCGGCATCGAGCATGCCTTCGAGCACGTGGGCCGCCGCCGCGTAGTCGCCCACGGAGACCTCCACCGCGATCCGCTCGCGTTGGGCCTTGCTGGTGGCTGGATGATCCATGCCCAAGGTCTCCTCGAAGATCGCCACGGCATCGGCCAGCTCCTTTCTGGCCTGTTGCGTCGCCTCGTGGCTGGGTCCGAGCGAGTCGTCGAGCACGCGGACCGCCTTCGTGAGGGATTCGAGGCCCGAGTCGAAACGGCCCTTCGATGCGTGCGCCCGGCCCATGAGGAGGAGCGACGATGCCATCGCCACGGGATGGTTTCCGGCCTGGCCAGCGGCGATCAACGACTCCCGGATCGCGACGGCCCGCTTGAGCGGCGTCACGGCGTCGTCGAGACGGCCCGCATCGAAGAGCAGTTCGGCTGCGAGGTCGAGCACCGGCAACTGATCCGGGTGGTTCGCACCTTTCGCACGCTTGATCGCATTGTTCGCCTGCCGGAGGTGGTCGAGCGTGTCGTCCACAAGCCCCTTGTCGCGCGCATCGAGCGCTTTGACGATGTGCGGCGCGAACCGAGGGTCACCGAGCACGCCCGCGAGCGCGGCATCGGGCTCCGGTGACGCGGCGCGGGCCGCAGCCCCGCCGACCAGCATCAGCATGGCCGCAGACAGAGCCACGATCCGCACGGCATGACGGGCGGCCGGCATCAGCTGGCCTCCTTCTCCGGCGACACGGCCGCCAGTGATCGCCGGGCAGCCAGTGTCGCCTCGTGCTCGTCACCCAGCGATGCGGCGAACAGTTGCACGGCGCGGGTGAGTGCCGCAGCGGCCCCCGCTTTGTTGCCGTTCTCCGCCTGCGCCCTGCCGAGCAGCAGGAGCGAGGATGCCAGGGCGACATCCCGCTCGGCGTCACCATCGCCGGCCTGCGATCCACGAATCGTCACCGCCCGTTCCAGCGGTGTGATGGCCTCGGCATATCGACCTGCCACGAAGAGGATCTCCGCCGCCAGGTCGAGGATCGGAAGTTGCTGCAACGCGTTCGCGCCGTGCCTTTTCTTGATCGCTGCGTTCACCCGGCGAAGGTGCTTGATGGCGTCGTCATCGGCGCCGGCTTCCCGGCACTTGAGCGCCTCGTTGATCATCGGGGCCAGCTCTTCGTCGCCCAGAAGCGCATCGAGGGAGGGATCGATCGCCACGGACTCTGGAACACTGCCGCCCGCTTCTTCGGCCCGGAGCGAGAGCGCGGCGAGGGCGATACCGAAGAGCGCCACCGCACAGGTGATGAACCTCATGACTCGTCCTCGTTGACCACCTTTTTGGGCGGAAGCAGGGGCTTCTTCCCCGGGGCACCGTCGTCGGGCTTGGCGTCCGGCTTCCCCTGCGGCTTCGGCTTGGCCTTCGTCGCCTCACTTCGCGCCAGAGCGGCGAGGGCGCGGCGCGCGGCGGCGTCGGCGACCGACGTGGCCGATGCCACCTGCCGGCTCTGGCTCTGCCGGGCCTCGGACTTCACGAGTAGATCGGCGAGCACGCGATGCAGCGGCGACTCCGGGTCGAATTCCGACTCGGCGGACTCGAGGATCGACTTCGAAGACCGGAGCTGCGAAACCGCGAGGCTGAACGACTTCTCGGCGGCAGCGAACTCCTTTCTGTCCTGAGCCTCGACACCCTCTCGCATGGCAAGCTCCGCGGAGATCATCAGCGGACGTGCCAATTCGGGGTGCGTTGGCGACTCCGCGCTCGAGAGGGCCTTGAGCGTCGGATCGATCAGCGTGCGAGCAGCCGCAGTGTCGCCATCCAGCATGGCGAGCACGGTGAGCGGGATCGCTGTTTCCGCGATGACCCGGGCCTCTTCCTGCCGGAACGGCTGCGTCTTTTCCGCATCTGCGGCGGTCACGACCACGGCTTCAGCATCGTCTTCCGTGGAGGCCTTCGTCTTGAGTGAGGGAAGCCCGGCGTTGGTGCGCGCCGTCTCGACGGCCCTGGCGGCGAGATCGCGCGACTTCTCGAGGTAGCCGACGGACCGCAGTCGCTGGCTCCTGGCCTGTGCCTCCCGCTCCACCGGAGTCTCAGGCGGCCGCGGCGGCGAATCGGCCGGTTTCGAGGACTTGCGTCCAGGTCTCGATGCTCCAGCGTCTTGATACCGCTCGCCCGCGGCATCGTCGGTCGCCATGGTCGCCGGGTCTGCGTCGAAAGGCACCGTCCACGACAACCGGCTGGCTTCCAGGTACCGCATGCCGATCAGGCGGTACGGGCGGGCCAGCGTGGACATCATCATGGTTTGCGGTGATTTGCTGGCCGGGGTTTCCTTCGTGATCGTCGGAAAAGCCTGCCGCTCCCCCAACGACACCCGGACGAGCAGATCGATCCGTTGAAACAGCGACTCGATCTCCGCGCGCTGCTCGGGCGAGAGCTCGGCGTCGGCTCCCGCGGCAGCGAGAGCCTGCTGCTCGTAGTTGAATTTCCGCAACCGGTCGATGAGCACCTCGGTCCCGTTGTCGATGAGCTGAAGCACGAGAAGCTTGAGATCGAGCGCGTATTGCTCGAGTTGCTGTCGCTCCGTCGGAGCGAGCGCCCTCAGCAGCGCTTGAAATTCCGGGTTCATGACCTGCTCGTAGGCGTCGGTCAGCGCCTTCTCAGCGGCGTCGAGGTTTCCCATCCGACGCTCGACCATGCCTCGGTAGATCAGCAATTCGACACGCGCCACCGTGACAGCCGGGTGCTGCGCCTTGCTCTTTTTGCCCCCCTTCGCCGTTCCCTGATCCCGCCCGACGAGCGATTCCTCGACCCGCCGTGATTCCGCGAGAGCCTGCTTGTAGTGGCCGTCTCGCAGGAGCTTGACGAGCAGATCGCGCTCGACGGAGAGGTCGAACTGCGCGGCGGCGGGCCGCGTCGCAAACGCCACGGCGGCGACAACCACGACCGTCAGGAACGCGATGGTCGGCCTAGAAGTCGTCACTCGGCTCCTCCTCCTCTTTCGGCTTGCCCGGCTCGACGCGCGGGCCAGCGGGCTTGCCGCCGGGAATGTCGTCTTCCGCATCCGCCGGCGTCGGGTTTTTCAGCCTTGCCGGCTCCTCTTCGTTGTCTTCCGGCCGCGGTCGAGCCACTGGCGGACCCACGTTCGCCACCCGCACATCGGCGTCATCCCAACTCCACACCGAATACTTCTCCAGGAACCCGATGCGTCGCTTGTAGTCGTTGTCGAGGTCGAGGTAGGGCTGCTTTTCACTGAACGAACCCGAGCCATCGCGATCGATGAACAGGTCCGCCTCCCCACACTTGCCGTCGCCATCCAGATCGACCCACGCCTCGCTCGACAGGTGGGCTCCCGAGGCGCCTGGTTCGGCGGGCGGCTCCCCATAGACCGCGAGCGATCCCAGAAACGGCGTGACGGCCCGGAGGCAGACTCCGCCGAGGTCGTAGTACATGGCATGCGTGCGGATGTGGAGCCATGTGGGAAGTGGAAACATGGACAGCAGGATCAGGGCGGTGCCGACGATGAGGACACCGGCGACCGCGCCAAGGGCCCCGCCGCCGACCTTCTCGCGCCGCGGTATCTCATCGGCGTCGGCCACGGGCTGCGTAAGTTCGGGAGGCGTCACGATCACGGCCACTGCCAAAAACAGGGCGTAGACCATCACGAACGCGAGAAACAAACTCCACGGGAGCGCGCTGAAGTCGCGGCCCCCGAGGCTGGCGAGCACCGGTTCGAGCAACCCGGCAAGCGGCTCGAAGAAGAGCATCGCGCCTGCAAGGGCCACGAAGAGTTGGACGGCCCGGACTGTCGCGGGAATCGTACCCACGGAGGCTCCGAGCAGGCCGAGGTAACCGACCGCCCCGAGGCCGCCCAGTTCGACGATGAGGGGGATCATGGCGTTGGCTCGTTCGGTCAGGCCGTGGTGACCCGGACAACCTCGCTGATGCTCGTGATGCCTTCCACCACCTTGAGCATACCGTCCGTCTGTAAGGAACGTGTTTTATTGCGTCGGGCGGCCGCCCGGAGATCCTGGATCGACGGTTGCTCCACGATCAGCCCGCGAATTTCGTCGTTCATGACGAGCAGTTCGTGCAGGCCGACGCGCCCCTTGAATCCGGTGTTGCCGCAGGCCTCGCACCCCTTTTCCCTGTAGATGTGCTTGATCACGCCGGGCTTGGCGCCGAGCCGCTGCAGGAACTCTGGAGGAGGCTCGACGGGCTGCCGGCACTGCGTGCAGAGCTTGCGGGCGAGCCGCTGGCCGAGGACGGCCGTGACGGCGGTCTGGATGAGCGTGGCATCGAGGCCCAGGTCGAGCATTCGCGTGATCGTGGCGACGGTGTCGTTGGCATGGAGCGTGCTGAACACGAAGTGGCCGGTGAGGGCGGCCTGGCAGGCGATCTCGGCGGTCTCCTTGTCGCGGATCTCGCCCACGAGAAGCACGTCGGGATCCTGCCGAAGCACGCTGCGAAGGATGCTCGCGAACGTCACGCCCGCGGCAGTGTTGACGGAGATCTGCGTGATGCCGTCGAGCCGGTACTCGACCGGGTCCTCGATCGTGGTGATGTTGTGCTGTGCAGCGTCGATCTCCGAGAGCGAGGCGTAGACGGTCGTGGTCTTCCCGGAGCCCGTGGGACCGGTCACGAGAAACATGCCGTAGGGTTTGTGGATGACCTCGCGGAGCTGCGTGAGGATGCTGTTGCGGATGCCGATGTTGCTCAGGCCCGTCTTGAGCATGCCACCCGACGACTTGAGGACGCGGATCACCATCTTCTCGCCGTAGCTGGTGGGCGTGCAGGCGGCCCGCATGTCGTACTTGCCCTCGTTGTAGATCGCCGAGAAGGTGCCGTCCTGCGGCCGCCGGCGCTCGGCGATGTCCATGTCGGAGATCACCTTCAACGCCGAAATGATCCCCTTCCCGGCATCGACGGGGACGGTCAGATCGGTCTGGAGCACGCCGTCCACCCGCAGCCGCACCGTGTATTGCTTTTCGTTCGGCTCGAAGTGGATGTCGGTCGCCTCACGCTCCATCGCGTCCACGAGCATCTTGCGGGCGGCGAGGACGTTGGACGACATCGCGTCGTCGCCGTTCGTCTCGAACGCAGGGCGACCATCTTTCTTCCGGAGGTCGATCTTGACGGGCGTGATCGCGTGGCCGAGGGCGGCTGCGGCAGCCGCCGCCGCGGTGGCCGCGTTTTTCTTGGCGCCTCCACCGAACGCGCCTCCCAGTTCCTTGAATCGATCAGCCAGGCCGGCCGCCGCCCCAGCCGACGGGGTCAGCCCTGCGTCATCCCCCTTCTGGAACTTACGGCGGATCATCGAGGAAAATCGCTTCAGGCGGGATGGCAGACCCTTGAACACCTCGTTGACGTTGTGCTTCGTGAGCGCGCGGTCCTTCGCTGGCACGAGCCGGTCATGGACACGGGCGAAGAGAAAAAACTCGATGGCCAGCAGGAGCGTCACCGCCAGCATCGCCCAGCCCCCGAAGAAGATCGTCCCCACGAGGAGCAGGCCCGCGTTGACCGACGTCGCGATCAGCCAGCGATCGGCGTTGGGAATCTTCAGGCTCCCGCACCGTTCAGCCACCCAATCCGCCGTCGCGATGCATGCGGCAGCGATCCCGGCGAAGGCGAGCAGCAGCAGCGTGCCGTAGGCGGTCGTGATTGCGGGATTCATGACGGTCGGGACGCTCGAATGGCAGGCCAGCCGACGCCCGCGGCCTTGTCCGCAGCCGGTTGCGGTCGCCAGCAGAGCAGGACTAATGTATCCCGGACGCGGAGTAAATGCTATGTTTAACGAGGTTTTCAACGACAACGTCATCCGCCCCGAGAAGGGTTATGATCACGAAGTCAGGACTTCAGTGAGGATTCGGTAAGCACCCGATGGAAGTAGGCCCTTCCGGCCGCCGCGAAAAGCAGACGATGACGCTGTATCTGGTGCCCTGCGACTGCGGACACGAAATCTCGGTGGGAACGGGCCAGGCAGGCGGAAACGTCGCGTGTCCCTCCTGCGGCCGCAGCATGTGCGTGCCCAAGCTTCGCGATTTGTCGGCATGCAAACGGGCCGAAATTCCCGCGGCTCGAGCGCAACCAGTCTCGAGACTGGCGCTCGCGACCTGGGCTTCCGGAGTCTTGGCGGTAGTCTCGCTCGTCAGCTCGTGGATGATCATGCCGAATCCAGAGACGGTGAAGCCCGCAGACCTGCGCGCGGCGGTGACGGCGATGACCGATCAAACGGCGCACGCGTATTGGCTGGAGATGATGAGTAAGGCGCGGGTGCAGCGGGTCGCGTCTCCGGCGGAGAAGACACTCCGCCATCGCTACGAGACTGCCGCGGTTTTTTCCACCGCGCTCCTTGTGCTTGGTGCGATCGCGACAATCTTCGCGATCGCGAGCGGTGCCGCCACTGCGATGCGACGCGGCACGGCAGGCAGTTCATTCGATCAGTGAATCACTCGAGCCACGTTCACATCGCTGAACGTGGCTGCGCCCTCGGGGATGCCTTCAGTCGCGGCAGTTGAGCACGAAGCTGAAGATCGTGCGTGACCGCGGGTCGAGGACGACGGCCCAGTCGAACGCGATCGGATACGGTCCCGCGGAGCATGCCCGGCCGACCGCCACGTCCACCGGACGGTCCGCGAAAAACCGGCGGATGGTCGTGGCGTCTTCCACGCCCGCAGCCGGATCCTCGATCAGCGCCAACTCGATCAGCGACAGGAGGTCGAAGCCGAGCACCTGACGCCGCATGCGGACCCGGCCGCGGGCGCACTCGGCGATCAGATCGCGGTGATCCGACGGCAGGAGCGGCAGCAGGGCCGCCCGCGTGCCGGGAAGCGATGCGAGCGGGCAGGGCAGGGCCTCGGCCGCCGAGATCGCGATGTCGGAGGCGACCACGGCGTTGACGGCCGCGATCAGCGACCGCGGCGGGTCGTCCGCCACTGGGCACGCGTCGCCAGCCACGGCGGCGAGAGCGGCTGCCGCGTGGGCGATCGCGACGAGCACCGGACGCATGAAAACGCGGCGAATACAAAAGATGACAGCAGTGGACGAGGGGCCGCCGTGGGGCAGGGCCAGGGCCGGGGGCAGGGGCATGAATCGGATCTCCAGAGACACACTCCAGGCACTCCGTGCCAGGAGAGACAGGCACCGGGTGCCTATGTCTCTAACGAGAGCCGGGCCCGGGACGGGCAAAATCCCCGGTCGGCCCGATCACGGGGCCCAGTCGATCGGGCCCTCGAGGCCGCGCACGAATGCCGCGAGCAGGTCGGCGGCCCGGTCGGCGTCGTCGAGCGAGATCGTCTCGACGGCCGAGTGCATGTAGCGGTTCGGCACGCTCACGAGGCCGGTCGCCACGCCCGCCCGCGTGGTCTGCAGCACGTTCGCATCGGTCGGCGTGGCCCGGCCGCTCGCCGCCAGCTGGATCGGGATCTCCCGCGCCTTGCCCGCCGCGAGGAGCCTGTTCACGACGTGCGGGTTCATGTTCGGCCCGCGGTACACGACCGGTCCCTTGCCGAGGGCGATGTCCCCCTCCGACTTCTTGTCGATCGTGGGGCAGTCGGTGGCGTGCGTGACGTCCACGGCGATCGCCACGTGCGGATCGACGGCATACGAACTCGTCTGCGCCCCGCGGAGGCCGATCTCCTCCTGCACGGTCGAGGCCACGAACAGGGCGCAGGGCAGGGGGCCCGCGGCGGCGGCCCGCCGGAACGCCTCGATCACGACCCACAGGCCGATCTTGTCGTCCATGGCGACCGAGCAGGCCCGGTTCGCCCGCAGCGCCTGCACCTTCAACTCGAACGTCACACAGTCGCCCACCCGGACCACGCTCTCGGCGTCGGCCTTGTCGGGCGAGCCGATGTCGATCCACAGATCCTTCATCTTCGGCACCACCTTGCGTTCCTCCTCCGTGAGGAGGTGGATCGGCTTGCGGGCGATCACGCCCGGCACCGGGCCGGAGGCGGTCCAGATCACGACCCGCGAGCCGACGAGCTGCATCGGATCCCAGCCGCCGATCGGCTGCACCGAGATGTAGCCGTCGGAGTCGATGTATTGCACGATCAGGCCGATCTGGTCGCAGTGGCCCGCGAGGAGCATCCGCGTGGGGGCGCCGACGTTCTTCGCGCCGATCACGTTGCCGTGCGAGTCGGTGGAGATCGAGTCGGCGACCGGGCCGAGATAGTCGCGGACGACCCGCTGGATCGGCTGCTCGTAGCCGGAGGGGCTCGGCGTCTCGAGCAGGCGGAACAGGAACTCGCGGGCGGTGGTTTCCAAGGCAGAGGCTCCGAGGGAGGGCGGGCACGCCGCGAGCGTCGCGGCGGCGACACGTTATAACCGGTCTTGAGGATTGTCCGGGGATCGTCCGGATCGCCCCCTGACTTCCGCTGGCCGAAGCCCAGCCGAGCGCGCATGCCCGACCCGCATCCCCCCGCCGCCCCGTTCGCGGCGGCCGAGCGCAACCTGCGGCTGTTCGTGGCCTTCCGCGTCCTCTTCAACGCGCGGTTCTACTACCCCGTGTTCATGGTGATGTTCCTCGACTTCGGCATCACGGTGGAGGAATTCGCGCTGTTCAACGCCGCCTGGGCCGCGGCGATCGTGCTGCTCGAGGTGCCGTCGGGGGCGCTCGCCGACCTCGTCGGCCGGCGGCGGCTCGTGGTCACGGGGGCGGCCCTGATGGTGGTCGAGATGCTGCTGCTCGTACTCGTGCCGGTGCCGTCGGCGTGGGTGCGGCCGGTGCTCCTCGCCAATCGGGTGGTGAGCGGGGCCGCCGAGGCGTTCATCTCCGGGGCCGACGAGGCGCTCGCGTTCGACTCGCTCGCCGCCTGCGGCCGCACGGGGGAGTGGCCCCGGGTGCTGGAACGATTGCTACGGTGGAGCGGGATCGTGACGGTGGTCGGCATGGTCACGGGCAGCCTCGTCTACGACCCCGGGATGCTCGACATGGCGTGGCGGGGCATGGGGCTCGCCGGCGGCTTCACCCGCGCGGACACGTTCCGGCTGCCGGTCTGGCTGACACTCGCGTCGGCGGTCGGGGCGTTCGCCGCGGCCCTGGGCATGCGGGAGCCCCCGCGGGCCGCCCCCGCCCCCGACCGTGCCGCCCCCGCGGGACTGGCGGCGGCGTTTCGCCAGACCGCCGAGACCGGCCGCTGGATCCTCACCCAGCCGCTCGTGCTGCTGGTGATCGCGGCGGGGGTGCTCATCGACCTCCCCATCCGCCAGGTGCTCGTCGTGTCGAGCGAGATCTACGAGGAGATCGGCATCCCGCCCCCGGCGTTCGGCGTGGTGAGTGCGTCGTCGGCGCTCCTCGGGCTGGCGGTGGCCGGACCGCTGCGGCGGCTGGCGGTGGGGGCGAGCGCGGTGTCGAACGGCCTCGTGCTGGCCGTGGCCACGCTCGTCGGCCTGTGCGGAGTCGCCGCCTTCGTGCCGCTCGGCGGCGTCGCGTTCGTGATCCTGCTCTCCACCGTCCTGCGGATGGTGATGTTTCTCCAGAGCCACTACCTCAACCAGCTCGTCGACTCCGGGCGGCGGGCGACGGTGCTCAGCTTTCGCGGCCTCGCGGTGAACGTGGGCTACGGCCTGGGCTGCGTCGGATTTGCGGCCGCCACGGCGGCCATCGCCCGGCTCGTCGGGGAGGACGCCTGCTTTCGGGCCGTCGTCCGCCTGCTCCCCTGGGGCTTCCTCCTCGCGTGCGCGGCGTTCTGCGGCTGGAGCCTCTGGCTCGTCAGCCCGAACCACCGCTCTCGGCCGCCGCACGATCCTCGTAGATCTGCGCCAGCACCAGACCGCCGACGATGACGACGCTCTCGCCGGGCTGGAGCCCCTCCGCCACGATCACGCGGTCGCTGTGCTCGCGCTCGAGCACGATCGGCCGCCGCTCGAACACGTCCTCCGTTCCCGGCCGCCGCACGAACACGAACGTCTCGCCGGAGTCGAACACCACCGCCCGCCGCGGGATGACGGTGGCCCCGGGCGGCGGCGGGTTCTTCACGAACACCTGCACGAGCTGGTCGCTCTTGAGGCGGCCGTCGGGGTTGGGGATCGCCCCCCGGATCCGCAGCGCCCGGGTCTGCGGATCGACCTGGTTCGCGACGTAGTCGATCGTTCCCTGGACGACCTCCTTCGAGAACGGAAAGCGGATCTCCCACGGCAGGCCCACGTGCACGCGGGCCAGATCCCGCTCGTAGACGTTGCCCCAGACCCACAGCTCCTCCAGCGAGGTGATCACGAGCAGCGTGTCGTTCTCGTCGTAGATGTTGCCGACGACGACGTCACGGCTGATCACGGTGCCGTCTCCGGGCGACCGGAGGGTCATCTTCGCCTTCTCCGTGCCGCTCTCGAGGTGCACCCGCTCGATCTCCTCCGGCGGCACGCCGTAGACCTCCAGCTCGTCGCGGGCGAGCTTGAACTCGAGCAGGCTGCGCCGCTCGAGGTTGATCGCGTCGAGCATGACGCGCGACGCATTCGGGATCACGCCCCCCTCGGCGAGCTCTCGCTGGTGGTCGGCGATCTGCTTGTCGTGGTCGGCCTGCGACTGCTTCGACTCGTATTCGAGCTTCGCCTGGGCGAGCTTCACGCTGTAGAGATCGACGAGGGGATCCCCCTTCTTCACCTTCTGGCCGACGGTGGCGTGCACGGCCAGCACGAGCGCGTCGAACCGCGGCCGGATCTTGAGGAGCGTGTCGGGGTTGTAGTCGGTCTTGCCTTGCACCTCGAGCAGGAGCGGCTCGGTCTGCGCCGCGACCTCGACGAGTCGCATGCCCATCGTGCGCTGCTGCTCGGCGGTGACCGCGATCGTGCCGTCCCAGGCGGACCCGTCGCGCCGCACCGACGGCGGTGCCGGCCAGCCCCCGGCGGACGCGTGCCCCACGGGCGGTTCGCCGGCGTGGGGCCGCAGACCGGCCAGCAGGGCGGCCGGATCGACTCCCGACGCGGCCCCGGCGAGGAACGACGCGATGCCGACGACCGCTGCCCCGAGGAGCCACACGACGCCGCTGGGCCGCCAGCCGGGCGACGGCCGGACAGCCGGGGCAGGGGAGGGCAGAGGCGACGGGGCGGCCGGCTCGTGGGCGGGACGTTCCGATTCACTGGCGTGCATGGCTGGGGCCTCCGGGGCGGCGTCGGTCAGGCGGCTTGCGGGGAATGGGGCGGATGGGCTGTCGCGGCGGGCGTTCCGGCCTCGGCGGGGAAGAACGTGTAGAGCACGGGCAGCACGATCTGCGGCAGGATCATCGCCGAAAGCATGCCCCCCACCACCACGATCGCGAGCGGCCGCTGGGCCTGCGAGCCGATCGACGTGGCGACGGCGGCGGGCAGGAGGCCGAGGATCGCCGTCAGCGACGTCATGATCACGGGGCGGAGGCGGACCATCACGCCCTGGTACACGGCGTCGCGGGCCGACAGGCCCTCGCCCCGCAGCGCGTTGAAGTAGGTGATCAGCAGCACGCCGTTCTGCACGGCCACGCCGAAGATCGAGATGAACCCGACCGCCGCGGAGATGCTGAAGTGCGTGTCGGTGAGCCGCAGCGCCCACACGCCGCCCATCGCCGCCACGAGCACGTTGAACATCACCATCAGGGCATACTTCATCTTCCCGAACGCGGTGTGCAGGAGGAGCAGGATCAGGCCGATCGACAGCGGGACGAGCCACCGGAGCTTCCCGAACGCCTCCTGCATCTGGGCGAATTCCCCCGACCACTCGATCCGGTAGCCCGGCGGCAGCGCGACGCCGGACCGGGGATCGGCGATCCGGGCCTGCGCCTCGCGGATCGCCGAGCCGAGGTCGCGGTCGTGGACGGCGAACTTGATCGGCAGGTAGCGGCGGTTGTTCTCGCGATAGATCGACGCGGCGCCGGTCGTGTGCGGCCGGATCGTGGCGACCTGCGACAGGGGAATGCTGGCGGCCGGAGCGCCGTCCGCCGCCCGGGGCAGGTCGATCGGGATCCTGGAGATGTCCTCCGGGTCGTTGCGCAGGTCCTTGGGCAGCCGCAGGACGATGTCGTAGAGCTTCTCCCCCTCCACCATCTCGGAGAACGCCCGGCCGCCGATCGCCACCTGCACGATGCTCTCGACCTCCGCCACGCTCAGGCCGTAGAGCGCGCAGGCCTTGCGGTCGATCACGATCTCCAGGTTCGGCTGGCCGAGCACGCGGAACAGGCCCACGTTGCGGATGCCGGGCACCTGGCCGAGCACCCGCGCCACCGACTCGGCCACCGTCTCGAGCGTGGCCAGGTCGCTGCCGAAGACCTTGATCGAATTCGCCCCCTTCACGCCGGAGAGCGCCTCCTCGACGTTGTCGCGGATGAGCTGCGAGAAGTTGAAGTCGAGCCCCGGAAACTGGGCGAACTTGCCGCGCAGCTCCTCCTCGATCGCCTCGCGGGTCACCCCCGGCCGCCACTCGCCCATCGGCTTGAGCGGCACGTTGAACTCGAGGTTGAAGAAGCCGGTGACGTCGGTGCCGTCGTCCGGCCGCCCGATGTGCGACATCACGCCGCGCACCTCCGGAATCTCCGCGATCGCGGCCCGGAGCCGCGGGGCGACGTGGGCCGACGCCTCGAGCGACGCGGTGCGGGGCATGATCGCGCGGATCCACAGGTTGCCCTCCTCGAGCGGCGGCATGAACTCCATCCCCAGTCCGGGCAGGAGCGACGCGGTGAACGCGACGAGCGCGAGGATGCAGCCCAGCACGGCCCAGCGCGCCGAGAGCGCCAGCCGCAGGGCCGCCCCATACACCCCCTTGAGGAAGTGGTCGACGATCGTCTCCTTCTCCTCCCCCTTGCCGCCGAAGAGGAACGAGCAGAGGACGGGGGCGAGCGTCACCGCGAGGATCAGCGCGCCACCGATCGCCAGGGCGTAGGTGTTGGCCATCGGCCCGAACAGCGCCCCGGCCGGTCCCGACATGAAGAACAGCGGCAGGAACGCGCAGATGATGATGCCGGTGGAGAAGAAGAGCGGCCGCTCGATCTCGCCGGCCGCGTCGAGGATCGCGTGGTGGAGCGAGCGGCTGCGGGCGCCCCCGTGGCCGGTGACGTGGCGGTAGATGTTCTCGACGATGATCACCGAGCTGTCCACGATGATCCCGAAGTCCACCGCGCCGATCGAGAGCAGGTTCGCCGACTTGTTCTGCAGCCAGAGCGCCGTCACGGAGAACAGGAGCGAGAGGGGGATCGCCACCGCCACGATCCCCGCGCTGGCGACGTCGCCCAGAAACACGAACAGCACCGCCACCACGAGCCCCATCCCCACGAGCAGGTTGTGGACCACGTTGTGCGTCGTGACGTGCACGAGATCGACCCGCTGGTTGAAGACCGTGATCCGCATCCCCGGCGGCAGCAGTCCCTCCCGCTCGATCTCCGCGAACTTCGCCGCCACGGCGCCCGCGGTGGGGAGCGACTTCTCCCCCTTCCGCATCAGCACGATCCCCTCGACGACGTCGTCCTCCCCGTCGCGCCCCACCTGTCCGAGCCGGGGCTGATGGCCGACCACGACCTCGGCCAGTTCCCGGACGAAGATCGGCGTGTTGTTCACCGACGTCACCACCACGTCGCGGATGTCCTCGAGCTTCTCCATCTCGATCTCGATCGCGTCCTCGACGTGCGCGGGATCGAGCGGGTCGGTCCCGCCCCCGAGGAGCCCGATGGCCCGCACGTTGTGCGACTGGGCGCCGAGCGGGAGCACGTCGCCGCCGATGTTGGCGTTGGAGGTCTCGATCGCGTCCTCCAGCTGCTTGAGCGTGATCCCGTGGCGGCGCAGCTTGATGGGGTCGATCAGCACCTGGTACTGCTTGACCGTGCCGCCGAACCCGGTGACGTCGATCACGCCCGGCACCTGCTTCAGGATCCGGTTGAGCACCCAGTCCTGCACCGCCTTGAGCTGGTTGGTGGAGTAGCCGGGGCCGTCGAGGACGTAGCGGACGATCTCACCGGTCGGGCTCCAGGGGGAGAGCCGCGGCGCGATGCCCGGCGGCAGCGACACCGTGGCGATCCGGTTGAGGACCTCCTGCCGGGCGGCGTTGAAGTTGGTGCCGTACGCGAAGCGGCACTTGATGTCGTTGAGCCCCGCGATCGACGTGCTGCGGAGGTCCACGAGCCCGGGCATGCCGTTGAGCACCGTCTCGAGCGGGATGCCGACGAGCCGTTCCATCTCCTCGGGGCTCGATCCGGGGTTTTGCGAGATCACCTCCACGAGCGGCGGCGTCGGATCGGGATAGGCCTCCACGTTGAGCTGCGAGGCCGCATGCAGGCCCACCGCCACGAGCGCGAGCGCCCCGAGCAGCACGAGCGGCCGGTTGGCGAGGCTCCAGGCGATGATGGCGCGGATCATGCTGCGCAGGGGTCGGGAGGCGACGACGACTGACCGCCATCATATCTCGCCGTTTTTCGCCCCCGGCCGACCCGTCTTGCATGCGGTTCCCCGGCGTGGCGTATGCTGTCCAAGATGCAAGGGCGGAGAAGTTTCCTTTCGACCGTAACGCTGGCCACCCTGGCGGGCATGGCCCGGGGGCATGAGCCGTCGCCCGCCGGTCCCGCGACCGGGCTCAGGGTGCTCGCGTTCTCGAACACCGGATACTACCGACACCCTGACATCCCGAAGATCAACCGGTGGCTCGTGCTGCTCGGCGTGGAACACGGGTTCGACGTGGACATCACCGAGCATCCGAAGGATCTCAAGCCGGGTGTTCTGAGCCAGTACGACGTGCTGCTCCTCAACAATGCGAACGAACTCGACAAGGTGATCCCGGCATCGGAGCGGGCGGCAGTCGAGGCGTGGTTTGCCTCGGGCACGAAGGGCATCGTCGGCCTGCATGCGGCGCTCGTGCACCAGACGCGGTGGCCCTGGCTCACCGAATTGGGCGGATGCGATTTCGACAGCGATTCCGACTTCGTCAGGGCCCGCGTCACCGTCGATCCGCTCGCTGCGGATCATCCCGCAGTCAGGGGGCAGCCGGCGGAGTTCTGGTACGAGGCCGACTGGACGAACCATTCGCGGAGCGTCACCGGCCTGCCAGGGTTCACGGTCCTGATGCGCGTCGATGAGAGCACCTACGAACCGGTGCGCGACTACTTTCAGGCCCGGGGCGGGAAGCCGATGGGAGAGGATCATCCCATCGCCTGGGTCAACGAGCCCGCCGCCGGCGGGCGGTTCTTCTACACCGAGTTCGGGCACGACCTGCGGTCGCTCAACTCGCCGTTCGCACGCCGGCATGTCGCCGAGGGCATCAAGTGGGCGGGGTCCGCACCCGCCGCCAAGTGACGACCTGCCCGGTCAGGTCACTTCCGGCTCGCCAGGCCCCGGAAGTAGTCCGCCTTGAAGGACGCGTTGGCCGCGAGGGCTCGGGCGCGGGCCGCCGCCGTGCCCTGCTGCACGGTGGTGGACGACGGCGTCGGGCCCGACCGCGACTGCCCCGTGGGCGTCATCCCGCCGTTGTTCGGCATGGGCATGGTCATCGGCATCGTCGCGGTCGACGAAGACGTGGCCGCCGGGGCGGCGACGGCCGCGGCGACGACCTTCGGCGTCACCGTCGTGGTGACCGTGAACCGCCGCATCATGTCGTTCTCCTCGTGCGACAGGATGTGGCAGTGCCACATGTAGTTGCCCGCCCGGTCGAACTTCGCCACGATCCGCGTGACCTCGCCCGGATAGCAGAGCACGATGTCCTTCATCCCCAGTTCGTTGCCCTGGGGCAGCTTCACCGTGCCGGTCTTCGCGTAGGTCGTCGCACCGGTGGTGGCGTTGACCGTCGCGGTGAACGCCTGACGCGACAGCACCTGGAACGAGACGAGATGGAGGTGCACGGGGTGCACGTCGGCCGTCGTGTTGTAGATCTCCCAGACGGCCGTGTTGTTGAGCTTGATCGTCTCGGTGACCGGCGAGTGGTAGGCGAGCGGGCCCGACGTCAGCGTGCCGAGCTGCGGCACGATCGCCGTGTAGGTCGCCGTCGTCGTCGCCCCGGGGGCGGCGCCCGGCGACGTGTCGGGAACGGTGTAGGTCTCGACGATGTCCGACTCGAAGAGCCCGACCTGCAGCGGAGCCTGGCCGGCCGTCGGCAGGAGCGGCCCGATCGCCGAGGGCAGGACGGTCGCCTTGAGGGCGGGGTTCGGATAGCTCTTCGTGAGCGGTGAGTCGATCACGAACTCCATGACCTGGTCGGTCGAACCCGCCGTGACCGGATCCCCTCCGGAATAGGGCGTGGCGGCGTCGTTCCTCAGGATGAGCTTCGTGCCGGCGGGCAGCTTCGAGAAGTCCACCACCACGTCGGCTCGCTCGCCGGGCGCGAACAGCAGTTTCTGCTGCGCGACGGCCTTGTACAGCAGCCCCTGGTCGGTGCCCACCTGCGTCAGCGTCGCCGCCGGAGCGAGGGTGGGATCGGTGTCCTTGGCCAGCCACAGGTTCAGGAACCGCGAGTCGCTGGCATTGAGCATCCGGAACCGATAGGCCCGCGGCTCGACGTGCATCACCGGCCAAGCCTTGCCATTGACCGTCATCACGTTGCCGAACGCCTCGGGCAGCATCCGCACGCATCCCGACGGATCGACCTGGTAGGGGTAGTAGAGCTGCCCGTCGGGCGTGAACATCCGGTCCGCGATCATCAGCGGCACTTCGTACTTTCCAGAGGGAAGGCCGAGCGTGTTGGCCGACGTGCCGGTGTCGAGCTTGTCACGCGTGAAGTACATCCCGGCCAGGCCGGCATACACGTTCGTGCGGGTGTATCCCAGGGCGTGGTCGTGGTACCAGAGCGACTTGGCGCTCGAGTTCACGGAACTGTCGTAGAGGTAGGTGTCGTTGGCCTTCACGGCGTCGGGGCCGCGATCGATGACGGCCGGACCTCCGACCTTCTCGGGCAGGGCCTGCGTGAACCACTGGTCGGGCTGGCCGTCGCTCCCCGACTCGGTGTGCCCACCGTGGAGGTGCGGCACGGTCGGCACGCCGTCGTTGAGCGGCATGGCCATCATGTCCGGCGTGTTCATCAGCGCGCTGTGATCCATGTAGGGATTCAGCAGGTAGTTCGCCGCGGTGCCGAGGTTGTTGACCCAGTGCACGTTGACGTTCGCATTCTGCGGGATCACAAACGTCTTGCCGGGAAACGAAGCGGTGGCCTGGCTCGTGCCGTAGCCGTAGATCGACGTCTGGTAGTGCGTCGTGCCGAGTTTCGCGCCGGTCGGGCTGACCAGGTCGACGGCGCCGAGGATGTCCTGCGTCGTCTGGTACATGCCGACGGTGTAGTTTTGGGTCGTGACACCTCCCACCGTGGTCACGGAGGTCGGCTTGTAGACCGACGCTGCATCGAGCGGATTTGGCAGCGCGGTCTCGTACTTGTGGATGGTCAGCGGATCGAGCGTGTTCAGCTGCACGGGCGTGTTGCAGGTGAAGGCCGTGCGGGCCTCGAGACGCTCCGCCGAGAAGAGGGACAGAGCCTTGCGGGCACGACGGCCCGGGCGCTCACGGCGCCGTGTGGGGAGAGAGGACATGCTGGTGGGTCTCAGTTGGCGGGTGTGTGGATGCGGAGCGTTCCTCCAAGAACGGCCTGACGTCGCGGTAGGTTGGCGTCAGTTTAGTCACGTGCCTGCTCGAGGACAGGGGTTGGGCCGGCGAGATTTCGGCCAGTGCGAGGATTCAGTGAGCCGACTCGCCGCCCGACCGGCTGCACAGGGCCGTGAACAGCGTTGCGGAGATCGAATCCTCCACCGTCTGCACCGCACCGTCGGCCCGCAGCGCCTGCACGACCGAGCCCGGGAGCCGCGATCGGGGCTTGAGCGACGTCTCGAGCGGCGTCGCTCCGGCCCCGGCGCCGAGCCCCGTATACCGGGCCACATCGGAGACGTTCGGCCAGGAATAGCGGGGGGTCTGCCACGTGACGCCCCCGTCGAGCGAGTAATCGCTGCACTCCGCCAGCGTCAGCGTGTTCGCCAGGCCATCGGTGATTTCGGCGATCCGGACGGGCTTCGATCGCATCGGGATCGCGTAGGTTCCGGTGGAGTCGCTCCAGCCGAGCCCCTCGGGCACGAGCACGCCCGTGAAGTCGGCCGCCGACGGCGCGGCGGGAAAATACCAGCGGTCGTCACGGTGGCCGGCGTCGGGCGGCGAGGGACCCGGCCCCGGCAGCGGGGCGAAGTCGAGCCCTCCTGCGGAGCCCGAGCGCGCGTTGTAGACGCGGATCTTCGCCTCCACGATGTCGGGTTCCTGGGCGTCGGGCGGGCAGGCGAGGCAGTAGCGCTCGTACATCGTTCCCAGCACGCCTTCCTCGATGAAGGGCAGAATCGCGATCGCCCAGGACTGCGGTCGGACGTAGTCGAGCCCCGATTCAGCGCTCGTTTCCAGGTGGTCGACCTTGCCCGGCCGCGGGCGGCCGGCCGCGAACGGGAACGCCCGCCGGACATCCTGGTAGCCATGCAGCGCGAGGCCGATCTGCCGCAGATCATTCTGGCAGGCCATGCGCCGCGCCGACGTGCGTGCCGCCTGCACGGCGGGCAGCAGCAGCCCGACGAGCGCGCCGATGATGGCGATCACCACCAGCACTTCGACGAGCGTGAAAGCCGCCCTGCGCATCACATCATGCCGCCCATCGAACCGCCCGACATCGTGTGCTGCCGCAGTCGCACGGCGATATCGACCGAGGCGAGGTCGTGGGAGCGAACGATCACGGTGTAGCTGGCACCGGACATCACGTTGATGTTTCCGGCATACAGGCGGTTGTCCTGCGGCTCGAGTTCGAGGAGCGTCTTCGACCGCGCATCGAACACCTCCAGGTCGGCCGCGCGGCCGCCATTCTCGCCGATCGCGAACGACACCATCCCGTCGAGCGTGGCGGTGAACGTGTAGACCTTCGCATCGCGGCGATTCGCCGACGTGTCTGTGATGTAGGCGTATCCCTGCGGATCGAAGGCGAGCGACATGCCCGCCATTCCCGACCCCGGCCCCGACATCTGGTCGCCCTCGTCATTCCCGTCGACGCCATCGGCTCCATCGTCGCCGCTCCGATCGGCGAGGCCGTCCTCGGGGTCGGTGTCGCGGTCGTTGCCGGCGCCGCCGACGAGCGCGTCCCTGCCGCCGCCGCCGTTGAGCAGGTCGTCACCCGCGTCTCCGAACAGCCGGTCACCGCCGACACCGCCGAACAGTTGATCGTTGCCCGTCGCCCCGTGCATGACATCGTTGCCGGTGCCGCCGTAGACGAGGTCGTCTCCCTCGTTGCCATCCTCGGTGTCGTTGCCGTCGCCACCGTCGATCGAGTCGTCGCCCGAGCCGCCGGAGATCGAATCATTGCCGGTGTTGCCGAGGAGTACGTCGGCCCCGGCCCCGCCGAGCAGCACGTCGGCTCCCGCGCCGCCGCTGAGTCGATCGTTGCCGTCGCCGCCGACCAACCGATCGTTGCCGCCGCCGCCGGTCAGGGCATCGTCACCCGCGCCGCCGTCGGCAACTACCCGGACGGCCGTGTTGTTCGTGAACGAGTCGTTGCCGTCGAGGCCGCTGAAAGCGATCGACCTCACGCGCACCGCAGGGACGGCTTTCGACACGGTGCCGGCATCACTTGTCAGGCTGGCGACGCAGGCGTTGCCCTGTCGATGCACCTCGGCCACATCGTTGCCGGCCGATCCCACGATCGCGAGCGTGCCCTGCCGCGCATCCCACGTGATGCCGGCCGCGAGCGCGAGCCGTGCCTCGAGATGCTCGAGCTGCATGCCCGAAAGCCCGGTTACCCCACGGCGGTTAGCCCTGCGCCCATTCTTCGATCTCTGCACCATCGTGTTCACCCACGAGAGAGAAAGTGGAACCGAGGCCGCCGGACAGCCGGGCCATCTAACCCCGACCATAGCCTCATGCATGGCGGGGGGCAAGTTTCCGGCATCTGGCTCAGTTCGTGGGCGACGAACGGAAACCGTTGCCATTGAGGCCGCCCCAGTCGCGGGAGAGTTGGGCGAACGCCGCCAGTTTGTCGGCCGTGGCACCCTGCCCGCTGAAGGCCGCCGCCTGGGCCGCCCGCTGCACGACGATGCCGGCCGGCGGACGGTTGTTGGCCGCGCCGATCCGCAGCGGCACGGGTTGGACGCCGCCAGTGCTCAGCGCCGATACGAGCGACCGATTCCCCTTCACGAGTTGCACGGCTCTCACCGCACCGCGGTCGGTGCCCGATCCCTGCGCGACGACGAGCGAGTCGATCACTCCGTCCTGATTGGAATCGACGCCCACGGTGGTGACGGCCGCATTTTTTCGTTTGAGATCGGTAAACGGGGCGACGGCGGCGAGCCGCAGGTCAACCCGGTCGTCGATGCGGCCGCTGTAGATCTCCACCCGCGATCCGCCCCCTACGCCGGAGGAGACGATGATGTCCTGGATCGAGTCGCCATCCACCCTGCCGGACGACACCGTGAGCGTCCCGACGCTCGCCGATCCGCCGAA
>Ga0136644_10000294_pt1 | contig 39816 bp, 39 predicted proteins | sample C_130820_EF_Meta_FD_94780 | JGI IMG/M metagenome (GOLD analysis project Ga0136644, IMG submission 94780) | Freshwater microbial communities from Lake Croche, Canada to study carbon cycling - C_130820_EF_MetaG (v2) (version 2) | ecosystem: Environmental > Aquatic > Freshwater > Lake | place...
GACGACGCGGCTGGCTGATGCCAGCAAGGAGGAGCAACACCGCCAGGGCATCCCAGGGCGGTGCTTGTCGGGCACGTAGCGAGCTCACCCACCAGGTGAATAGATGCGGGGGGCCATCGCCGTGTTGATGCATCCGTTTTTTGACCGCCATGAAGCGGTCAACTGCGGTTTCTAGGTTAAAGAGGCAGACTCGAGGGGCGGTGTAACTTTTTCCCCGCTGCGCCGTATAAGCAGCCATGACCTCACCCGTACCGGCACTGGATATCCCCGCCCTCATTGCGCGCATCCTGCAAGGCGAGCGGGCCGGTTTTGCCGTGCTGGTGCGGCGCTATCAGGGGCCTTTGTTTGCTTACCTGGGCCGCATGGGGCTGTCGCCCGGCGTGGCCGAGGAGTTGGCGCAAGAGAGTTTTTTGCGCGCCTGGCGCCATTTGGCCGATTACGACGCTGCACGCGGCGCTTTCTCCACTTGGTTGTTCACCATTGCGCATCGCCTGGCCTTGAGCGAATGCGCGCACCCGCTGCGCCGGGCGCAGCAGCCCTGGAACGATGAGGTGCACCAGCCAGCGTGCGAGGCGCCACAGCCGCACGAGGCGCTGATGCAGCAACAACGCCGCCAGCAGGTGCAGCAAGCCCTGCGCGCCTTGCCGCTGGCCGACCGCAGCGTGCTGGCGCTGGCTTATTTTGAGGAGCTGGACATGGCCGCCATCGCCCGTATTGAGGGCTGTGGCGTGGGCGCGCTCAAGGTGCGCCTGCACCGTGCGCGCCAGCGCCTGCGTAAAGAACTGGAGCAACACCATGGATGAGGAACTGGATGCGCTGCTCAAACAGCCCCTGCTAGACGTACCCGCCGGTTTTGAGGCCCGCGTCATGGCCGCCGTGGCGCTGCGTCCGGCGCCCGCACGCACCACTTGGTGGGGCTGGCTGGCGGTGCTGACGGGCGCCGCGCTGGGGGCTTGGCAGGTGCTGGGCTTTGCGCTGGGCGTGTGGCTGACGGCCAGCGCGCATGGCTAAACCAAGGCCGAAACCGAGGCTTGTACTTTTTATCCCTGCTATTTTTTCACTGAGGAACTGCGATGAACACGACCGAATCCCCCTCTCGCTTTCAGCGCCCGGCGCTGGCTTTTTTAATGTCGCTCACGCTCCCTGGCTTTGGCCAGTTGTACAACGGCCAGTTGAACAAGGCAATTGGCCTTTTTTTGGGCTTTGCGCTGCTGTGTGGGCCCGGCGTGGCGCTGGTGGCGCTGTACCTGCCCCCAGGCGCCACCATGCCCGCTTTGCTGCTGGGGCTGTTGGGCCTGCTGGCTATTTGGCTATACAGCATGGCAGACGCGTGGCGCAGCGCGCGCCTACGAGGGGCCGCCGAGCCGGGTTGGCGTGAGCGCGGGGGGGTGTACCTGCTGGTGTGGCTACTGGGGGCGCTGCTGGTGTTGCCGCTGCTCATCCATGCGGTGCGGCAACACCAGGTCGCCTCTTTTTACATTCCACAACGCTCGATGGAGCCCACGGTGTTGCAAGGCGATGTGCTGTTTGCCGATATGCGCTACAACTGCCCCGGCTGCCGCACGGCGGTAGAGCGTGGCGACATCGCCATTTTTGTTTACCCGAATAACCGCATCCAGCATTACATCAAGCGCGTGATTGCCTTGCCCGGTGACCGTGTGAAGGTGCAGGGCCACACGGTCTGGGTGAATGAGCGGCCCCTTGCGCTGGAAACAGCCGCGATACAGCCCAGCTCGGCCACACAACCAGGCCTGGTAACAGAAGCCTGGGACAAGCACCAATGGCAGGTGCAGTGGGATGCGAGCGCCGACGCGGACACGGGCAGCGGCATTAGCCTCACCGTGCCACCGGGCGAGGTTTTTGTACTGGGCGACAACCGCCATAACAGCAAGGACTCGCGCGAATTTGGCACCGTGCCGCTGCGCGACATCGTGGGCAAAGCGCGGCAGTTGTGGTTCTCCAAAGCACCCGGGGGCGGCGTACGCTGGCAGCGCCTGGGCCTGACGCTGGACACGCCCAGCAGCCTGCCTGCGCCGTGACCGGGGTCAAAACCCAGGCCTGCGTGGCTGGCGATAATCGGCCTCGCGCTTTTTTACCCTCTCTTTCCGTCTCTCTTTGGAGATACCCGTATGCCACAACTCGAATGGTCTGACGCGCTGGCGCTGGACTTGCCTGCCCTGGACGACACGCACCGCGAATTCGTCGATCTGCTGGCCACCGTGCAAGGCGCTGAAGATGCGCAGTTGCTGGCGCACTGGTCGGCACTGATCGACCATACGCAAGCGCATTTTGGGCGCGAAGACGACTGGATGCAGCAAACCGGCTTTTCCTCGGCCAACTGCCACAGCACGCAACACCATGTGGTGCTAGAGGTGATGCGCGAATGCCTCAAGCGCGGGCAGGCGGGCAGCCTGGGGTTTGTGCGTCAACTCGCCGGGGAGCTGGCCATTTGGTTCCCGCAGCATGCGCAAAGCATGGACGCTGCGCTGGCGCTGCACCTGCGCGGCATGGGTTTTGATGCACAAACCGGCATCGTGCACCTGCCGCAGGCCCGGCCCAGCCAGGACATTCAGGGTTGTGGCGGCGCCAGTTGCGCACCGCAAAGCCTGCCTGAGGCCAGCAGTACGGCAAGCGCCTAAGGCGCATGCCGACCACGCGGATAGGGCCGATACAGGCCCCTTGAGCGACGGCCTACAATCCCGCTCCCACTGTTTGTAAGCCTGCTGAAAGCGCAAGGCGAAAGCGCCGGGCGCATGGGTTGTAGCCCAGGTCTAGGCGCATTGTTGGAGACTCGTTCATGCCGCCTACCCATTCGTCTAACCACGCCGAAAAACGAGCCGAATTGCGCGCCGCAGCGCTGGAATACCACGAGTTCCCCACACCCGGCAAGATCGCGATTGCGGCCACCAAACAACTGGTGAACCAGCACGACTTGGCGCTGGCCTATTCGCCGGGCGTGGCCGCACCCTGTGAAGAAATCGTCAAAGACCCGAATGCGGCCTTTCGCTACACCAGCCGGGGCAACTTAGTGGCCGTCATCACCAACGGCACGGCCGTGCTGGGCTTGGGTGACATTGGCCCGCTGGCGGCCAAGCCGGTGATGGAAGGCAAGGCCGTGCTGTTCAAGAAGTTCGCTGGCATCGATGTGTTTGACATCGAAATCAACGAAAAGCATGACCTGGACAAGCTGGTGGACATCATCGCCGCACTGGAGCCCACGTTTGGCGGCATCAACCTGGAAGACATCAAAGCGCCGGACTGCTTTTACGTGGAGCGCAAGCTGCGTGAGCGCATGAAGATTCCGGTCTTCCACGACGACCAGCATGGCACCGCCATTGTGGTGGGTGCGGCGATTCTCAACGGGCTGAAAGTTGTTGGCAAAGACCCCAAGAAGGTCAAGCTGGTGACCTCGGGCGCGGGCGCGGCGGCGCTGGCTTGTTTAGGTTTGCTGGTCAAGCTGGGCATTCCGCGCGAGAACATTTACGTCACCGATTTGGCGGGTGTGGTTTATGAGGGCCGCACGGAATTGATGGACGCCGACAAAATTGTGTTTGCCCAACAAACCAGCGCGCGCACGCTGGGGGAAGTCATCGTTGGCGCCGATATTTTTTTAGGCTTATCAGCAGGCGGCGTGCTCAAAAAAGACATGGTGGCCAGCATGGCGGCCAAGCCCTTGATCTTTGCGTTGGCCAACCCCGAGCCGGAGATTCACCCCGACGATGTGAAAGCCGTGCGCGACGATGCCATCATGGCCACGGGCCGTACCGACTTTCCGAACCAAGTCAATAACGTCTTGTGCTTCCCGTATATCTTTCGCGGCGCACTGGACTCTGGGGCCACCACCATCACGGTGGAGATGGAGATCGCGGCGGTGTACGCCATCGCCGAGCTGGCGCAGGCTGAGCAAAGCGAAGTGGTCGCTGCTGCGTATGCCGGTGAACAACTCGCGTTTGGGCCGGAATACCTGATCCCCAAACCCTTTGATCCGCGCCTGATGATGAAGATTGCGCCCGCCGTGGCGCAAGCCGCAGCCGACAGCGGTGTCGCCTCGCGACCGGTGAAAGACCTGGACGCCTACCGCGAAAAGCTACAGAGCTTTGTCTATGCCTCGGGAACCACCATGAAGCCCATCTTCATGGCTGCCAAGCGCGCCTTGAAAAAGCGCGTGGCCTATGCCGAGGGCGAAGAAGAGCGCGTGTTGCGCGCCATCCAGGTGGTGGTGGACGAGGGCCTGGCCCGGCCTACCCTGGTGGGGCGCCCGGCGGTGATTGCCCAACGCATTGAGAAGTTTGGCCTGCGGCTGAAGCAGGGGCAGGACTACGACGTGGTCAACGTGGAGCAAGATCACCGGTACCGCGACTTCTGGCAGACCTACCACCGGTTGACAGAACGCAAGGGCATCACGGTTCAAATGGCCAAAATCGAGATGCGCAGGCGCCTGACGCTGATCTCGGCCATGATGCTGCACAAAGGCGAGGTGGACGGCGCGATTTGTGGCACCTGGGGCACCACCGCCATGCACCTGAGCTACATCGACCAGGTGATTGGCAAGCGCCAGGGCGTATGCACCTATGCCTGCATGAACGGCCTGCTGTTACCCGACCGCCAGGTGTTTTTAGTGGATACCCACGTCAACTACGACCCCAGCGCCGAGCAGTTGAGCGAGATCACCACCATGGCGGCTGAAGAAATGATGCGCTTTGGTATCCGGCCTAAGGCGGCGCTGCTGTCGCACAGCAATTTCGGCCAGAGCGACAAGCCCAGCGCGCTAAAGATGCGCGACACGCTGGAGCTGCTGCGCCAGCGCGCACCCTGGCTGGAGGTGGACGGCGAGATGCATGGCGACATGGCCTTGGACGCTGCGGCCCGTGCCACCGTGATGCCCAACAGCACGCTCGCCGGGAGCGCCAATTTGCTGGTACTGCCCAATATCGACGCCGCCAATATCTCGTACAACCTGCTTAAAACGGCGGCCGGCGGCAATATTGCGATTGGCCCGGTGCTGCTGGGTGCCGCCAAACCCATACACATTCTGACGGCCAGTACCACAGTACGCCGTATCGTCAACCTGACGGCGCTAACCGTCGCCGATGCCAACGCGGCGCGCTGAGTTGTAAAACCCGCGCGATACCCCCTTATCCCACTCGTTGCCCGAGTGGGATAGCGCTTATTTTTTGCCCATTTTTTGAGCAATCGCTTGCCTTTTCCGGCCCGTTGCGGCACACTGCTGCGACTGTGAATTTCGGGCTAGTCCGTATTTGCAAAAAGCAATCGGGATCGGAGTGATGCAGGCAAGGCGTTGGTTAGGTATTTGCATGCTGGTCTTGTGTAGCGGCTGGGTGCAGGCGCGCACGGCGCCTAACGCAAGCCCTGGCACAGCTAGCACCGTGGCGCTGGCCAGTTTGCCACCAGAAGGGCGTGAAACCTATGCCCTGATTCTGCGAGGCGGGCCGTTCCGATTTGCCAAGGACGGCGTGGTGTTCGGCAATCGTGAGGGGCGACTACCGGCCCGCAAGCGCGGTTATTACCGGGAGTACACCGTGGCGGCGCTGGGCGCGCCCAGCCGCGGTGCCAAGCGCGTGGTCTGCGGCGGGCCACCACTCAGCCCGGAGATTTGTTACTACAGCAGCGACCATTACGCACGTTTTATGAAGATTGTGCCGTGAATGGGAGTGTGCAGAGAATTCGGCTGCGCCGCGTGACAGCGGTTTGCAGGTATTGCTGAACTATGGAAAGAACAACGGAAATGGAAACGCCGCTTCGTAACGTGAGGCCCAATATCGTGCAATCGATACGGGCATTTCGTATAAATGATTTACAAACTGCGGCGCAACAGCTAGGCCAGCATTTTCTATATGCTAATCTGGCCCATGCGCAGACCAAGCAAGAGGTATTGGACGGAATTTCCAGCCAATTCACCTTTCCCCCTCAGGGCGCCAAGAATTTGGATGCGCTGTACGACTGCATGACGGACCCGCTGCACAAATCAGGCCCCCAGCCTGGGTTTGTCGTGGTGCTGGAGCAAATTCCTACCAACCCGAAATTCGATAAGGAAGTTCGTGAGCAGTTGCTGGATATCTTCCGTGACGCAGCCGACTACTGGGGGGATAGAAAAATACCGTTCCGATGCTTCTATTCTTTTCTGTAGCCCGTTCCGCACAAGAAGGCCAAGCGGAACGGGCGAATGAGGCTCAAGACGATGCAATCACAGGGGAAAAAATGCCCACCGACAAACTGGTGGATGTGTCGCCAATGGCGCTACGCATGAGCAGCCCGTTTAACGCGGGTTATTGGTTAAGCGCTGCCTGAGATAGACGCGGCGCTTATGCCCAAAAAGCGCGGAGCGGATGAACCCTCAGGCCAAAGAGAGCGCCAGGGCCACGTAGTCGGCCACGGGCACCTCCTCGGCTCGGCGGCGCAATTCAAATACACCTGAGAACTGGTGCTGCTCCAGCCAGGGGCCTAGGCTGTGGCGCAACAGCTTGCGGCGCTGGCTAAAGGCCACACGCACCAACTCGCTGAGCAAGCCTATCGCCACGGGCGGGGGCTCAGTCAGGGGCAGCATGCGCACCACGGCGCTATGCACCTGCGGCGGCGGGTTAAATGCGTGGGGAGGCACCGCCAGCACGCAAGTCATGGCGTAGCGCCATTGCAGCATCACGCTTAAGCGGCCATAGGCTGCGGTGGCGGGTGCTGCCACCATGCGATCGACGACCTCTTTTTGCAGCATGAAGTGTTGATCGGCCACATGCTGCACCTGGTTCAACAAGTGAAACAAAATGGGCGTGGAAATGTTGTAGGGCAGATTGCCCACCACCCGCCAGGCGGCGTGGCCGACAAGCGGTGCCCCTGGCAGGCTGGCCAAGGTGGTTTGCAAGACATCGGCCTGCACCACCTGCAAGCCCGGCTGCGCGCGCAAACGGGCCGCCAAGTCCCGATCCAGTTCGATCACGGTGAGCCTGCCCAGGCGCGCCAGCAGCGGCTGGGTGAGTGCGGCCAAGCCGGGGCCAATTTCCACCACCGCCTGCCCGGGGCGCGGGTCGATGGCCTGCACGATGGCGTCAATCACCGCCGCATCGGTCAGAAAGTGCTGCCCGAAGCGCTTACGTGGAATATGCGGCATCTCGGGCGGGGGTCGTTAACGCACCTGAGGCGCGTCCCGGTACTCCACATAGGCGCGGCCACGCACTTCCTGCGCCCAGGTGGCAAAGGCTTCGTCGAGTTTTTTCTCACGCAGCAGGTTGCGCGCAATCTCACGCTGCTCGCGCTGGCCCAGGGTGGCTTCGCGGCGTTCCAGCAGCTGAATCAGGTGTACGCCAAAGCGGGAAATCAGCGGCTCTGCGATCTGGTTAGGCGCCAAAGCATTCATGGTTTCCTCAAACTCCGGTACAAATTGGCCAGGGTTGGCCCAGCCCAAGTCACCCCCTTGCTTGGCCGAACCATCTTGCGAATATTCACGCGCCATGACGGCAAAGTCAGCCTGCCCCGATTCGACGCGGGTCTTGATTTGCCGCAGCTGCGCGAGCGCGTCCGATTCCGATAACTGCGCCCCCGTGCGCAGCAAAATATGCCGGGCATGGGTTTGCGTGACATTCACGCTGGGCATACCGGCCTGCTTCTTATCAATCAGCTTCAAAATATGAAAACCCGCACCGGAGCGCAAAACGGCGGAAATCCCGCCTACGGGCAGGCGTTGTGCGGCCTCTACAAACAAGCTGGGGTAGCGCTCGGCGCTGCGCAGACCCAGCACGCCACCAACGGCGCGGTCACGGGCATCGGAAAACTCCAGCACCAACTTGGCAAAGTCTTCCCCGGCTTGCGCGCGCTTGAGCACGCTTTGCGCGCGCTCTTGCAAGGTCGCCACATCGGAAACACGGGCGTTTTCAGGAACCGCAATCAAGATTTGCGCCAGATTGATTTCCATGCTGCTGATATCCGGGTTGTCTTGCTGTTCCCGTATGAATTGATCGACATCCAGCTCGCTGAGCTTCACCATGGGCTCGACCTCGCGCTCGCGCAGCCGGGTGAGCAAAATTTGATCCCGCAAATCGCTGCGAAATTGCGCCCAGGTCGTGCCATCGGCCTCCACCCGCTTACGCAAGCCCGCCTCGTCCAACTGGTTTTGTTGGGCCACGTTTTTCACGGCTTGGCTGACCGCGCCGTCTTCGGCTCTGATTCCGTTCTCGCGCGCCAGTTGAAGCTGCGCACGTTCGGCAATCAGCCGCTCCATCACTTGGCGTGCCAGCTCATCCGCCGGTGGCATGGGGGTGCCCTGCTGGCTCAGTTGCTGCTCGATGCGCAGCACACGGGCGCGCACTTCGCTGTTGGTAACCGGCTCCGAATTCACGACTGCGACGATGTAATCCGCTGCCCGCTGCGGCGTGGCCGCAGGGCCCATTGCAGACAGCGCCGGCTTTAACTGCGTGGAGGGCTTGAGCGACTGCGCCTGCCCCAGCGTGCACAGCGCCAGCAGCCAAGCAACGAGCAGGGGGCCTACTTGGCGCGAGCGATAAGGGATGGTGAACGCATTAGTCATAGTTACTAAACCGGCTGGGAGTGGTGGTCTGCTCGCGCAGGTATTGGTAGCGGGGTATGCTGCCCTTAAGAACTTGCAAGGGATTGGAGCCCAGGCGTGAAAAGCCCACGAACTCCAGTTGCAGCATAACCCGGGTATTGGCCGCTTGGCCCGCGAGCTGTAAGCGATCCAGCACGGTGCGCGCGATCCAACAGCCCGCATCGTACTCAAAGCCGACGATGGAATCGATCAACTGGTGGTCAAACATGCTGTAGTTGAAGCGGCCTACGCTGTACCAACGGCCTTCGCCCAACCCTTGGCCGGGTGGGCGAACGGCGTCGGGCGCACGGCGCCACAGGTCGTCCAGCGGCCATTGCCAACCAATGTCGATTTGTCTGCTCGCGCCCGCCTGGTAGCTGTAACCCAGGCTGAGCGCACGGTAGCTGCTCGGGTTGTAGCGCGTGCTTACACTGGCGCGCTCGGAGCGACCATTGCTGGGGCTGTATTGCAGCGTCGAGTTCAAGGCCCAACGCGGCGTCCAGTTGATGCCAGCGCCCAACAAAATATCGCTCAGACCCGCCTTTTCTGGCGTGCCACCCGGCAGCGTGACGTGCTGGGGCTTGAACAGCAGGCGCTGAGCCATGGTGAAGCGAGCCGCCTCGGCACCGCTGTCGGGATCCAGTAGCCGCGTCGTCGCGCCCAAGGTCACCAAGTTGCTGTCGGCAATCCGGTCGTTACCGCCAAAATTGTTTTCTGTGAATACCGTGGCAAAGTTGAAATCATTGGCGCCCGAGTCGTAGTTGGGCAACAGGCTTTGGTCGCGAAAAGGCGTGTACACATAAAAAGCGCGCGGCTCCAGCGTCTGCGTGAACGCGCGCCCAAAGTAGCTGGCGTTGCGCTCCAGCACCACGCCGCTGTCTAGGCTGAAAGTTGGTACGGTTCTGGAAGCGCTATTGGCTTGGTTGGTGAGCGCGGTATCGAAGGCATAGCGGGTGCTATGCAGTTGCAGCTTGGGCGTAACAAACCAGCCGGGCGCGATCCAGGGGTGGCTGATCTGCGCCAGACCGTAGGCGCGCGTGCCATTGGTCTGCAAGGTGAGCGCTGAATCGGCAGAAAAGCGGGTGACTTCGCCGCTGAGCGAGTAATCAAATCCAGCCACATTGCTGCGCGCATAGCGGGCCGTCCATTGCGGCAGCCGGTCATAGGGTGGGGTGATGGGCGAGCTGGTGTCTTGCAGCGTTTGGTACTTGAACGCTGACACGGAGGTTGAGAAAAAGCCACTGCTCCAACTCAGCGTGCCGTTGTTGGCTAACAGGCGTTGGGTGAGAGACGCGGTGGCCCGGGGGAAATCTTTCCAGTAGTTGTCGTCACTCACGCGATTCAGGCTCAAGCTCAGATTCAGCGGGGCCACGCCCGGCAGGCCGGTGTCGATGGCGCCCGTATGGCTCTGGCTCAAGCCCCAGCGCGTGCGGCCGCGCAAGCTGTCGCTGGGCATGTAGTCCACACGCACATTGCCTCGGTAATCGCGCTCCAAGTAGCGGAAATCGCTCCCCACATTGAAGCCCCGGCGGCTCATGAGCTCGGGGTACAGCGTCCAGTCACGGTTCGGCGCGATATTCCGGTAATAGGGCACGATCAGATCGATTCCATCCAGGCTGTCCACGCTAAAGGTAGGCGGTAACCAGCCGGATTTTCGTTTGTCCGACAGAGGAAAGCTCATGTCCGGCAACACCAGTATCGGTACGTTCTTGAAGCGCAACACCGCATCCTGCGCCTCGCCGGTGTCTTCCTCATAGTCGAATTTGACCGAGCCCGCGTTCAACACCCAGTCTGGCAGCCAGCTCGGGCCGGGGCGGCGCGTGCAGGTGGTAAAACTGGCGTTACGGGCCGTGGAATGCTTGTCGTCCATAAAGTCCAGCCGCTCGGCGCTGCCGTGGCCATCGTTGCGCAAAAAATAATAGTCCGGCTGGCTGAAAAACCCCTCAAAGCTGTCCACCTGCAGCTCTAGCAAAGGGCCTTCATAGACATTACCGGCGCGGTTCAAGCGCACGGAACCGCTGGCCTGGGCTTTGTCCTCGGGTTGGAAATACGTCAGCCGGTCGGCCTGAATCACCGTGTCCGCGTGCCGCAACTCGGCGTGTCCTTGTGCGGTGGTCTCCAGATCGGTGCGGCCGGTCATCGTGTCGCCGCTTAAAAAAACCGGGCGCTCCTTGCGCTGGGGTTCCGACATATCGTCTCTTAGGCTGGGGCTCCCTTTGAGCTTGAGCGGCTCGGTGCCCTCCTCAGCGCCAACGGTTTGCGCAGCCGCACCGGTGACGCAAGCCAATGCCAGGGCCACCGGCGTCCATGCAAAGCGTCCAGGGGCCGATACAAAGCGGGGCATCAGGAGATTCGGTCGGGTAGGGGGTCGTGATCGGCTGGGTTTGTAGAATGGATTATCCATGACTGACTCTGACGCTGCATCCGCGCCACACCTGGCCATCGCCCCTGCCATCCCGTGGAGTGACGCGACGCGCCAAGCGGCATTCGAGCGCTGTTTGGCGCAGTGGCAAAGCCCCCATGGCCTGCTCGCGGCCAGTCTGCGGCTGGCATCTGCAGATGCCAGTTTTCGCCGCTACTTTCGCATCGATACCCAAAACGGTGGCAGTTGCATCATCATGGACGCACCGCCCGCGCAGGAAGATTGCGCGCCCTTCGTGAAGGTGGCGCAGCTGATGGCGCAAGCGGGCATCCGCGTGCCGCAGGTGTTGGCCTGGAATCAGCCCGATGGGTTTCTGCTGCTTTCCGACCTGGGCACACAAACCCTGCTGGAGGCGATCAACGGCCAGCCTGCGCCAAGCCAGCGTGACGCCTACTTGCAAGCCATCGAAATCCTGGTGCGCTGGCAGCAGGCCTCACAGCCCGGCGTGCTGCCCGCCTACGACGCCCCCCTGCTGCGCCGCGAGCTGGCTTTATTCCCGCAGTGGTATTTGCACGCGCATCGTCGGTGCGACATCACGGCGGCCCTGCGCCAACAGCTAGACAGCTTGTTTGAAGCCCTCATCGCGCACAACTTGTCCAGCGCTTCGGTGTATGTGCACCGTGACTTCATGCCGCGCAACTTGATGCTGGAGGTGGCCCAGGGTCGGCCCGTGCTGGGGGTGCTGGATTTTCAGGACGCGGTGTACGGCCCGATCAGCTACGACATTGCCAGCCTGATGCGCGACGCTTTTCTAAGCTGCGACGAAGACTTTGTGCTGGACATCACGGTGCGCTACTGGCAACTTGCGCGCCGGGCTGGGCTGCCGGTGCCCGAAGACTTTGGCGCCTTTTATCGCGCCGTGGAGTGGATGGGCTTGCAGCGTCACCTCAAGGTGCTGGGCATTTTTGCGCGCCTCACGCTGCGCGACGGCAAGCCCCGCTACTTGGCCGATACACCCCGCTTTATCGGCTACGCGCGCGCCACTGCCAGCCGTTACCGGGAGCTGACCCCGCTGCTGCGACTGATCGACCAAGTAGAGGGCCTAGAAGCGCGTAGCGGCTACGCCTTTGGCCGCCTCTGAGCGTGGCGCGCCGCGCATGCCCCGCTTTCACTGCTTGGAGCCCTTGCACAGCGGCGCGGCGTTGAGCCTGAGCCCCGGAGCGGCACGCCATGTGCAGGTGCTGCGCTTGCAGCCGGGTGACAGCCTGACCCTGTTTGGCGGCGCACAAGGTGGGGAGTTCGAGGCCCGCATTCTGCGCATGGGCCGCAGCGAGGTGTGGGTGGAAGTGGGCGCGCACCATGCGCTGGAGCGCGAAGCGACCCGCCCGGTGCATCTGGCCGTAGGCATGCCCGCCAATGAACGCATGGATTGGTTGGTGGAAAAAGCGGTCGAGCTGGGGGTAGCCAGCCTGCAGCCCCTCATGGGCGCGCGCAGCGTGTTGCGCATGCAGGGCGAGCGCAGCGAAAAAAAGCAGGCGCGCTGGCAGGCCATCGCCATCGCCGCGTGCGAGCAGTGCGGACGCAACCGCGTGCCCGCCATTGCGCCCGTGGCCGATGTGCAGCAATGGTTGCAACAGGGCGTGACGACTCCACAGCGGCGCTTGCTGTCGCTGCGGCCCGGCAGCCAGCCCTTTGGCCACGGCTTGGATAGCGCCGAGGCGCTAACCCTGTTATCCGGGCCGGAAGGTGGCTTTACCGATGAAGAAGAGCACGCCGCGCTCAGCCACGGTTTTCAGCCCGTGCGCCTGGGGCGACAAACGCTGCGCGCCGAAACCGCCGCCCTGGCGGCCTTAGCTGCCACGGTGCTACAGGCTGCCAGCCCCGGCTAAGCCCATGCCCAGGGCCGCTTGGTCCGAAGCATGGGGGCAAGCAGTGGCGGCGGTGGCCGTGCCGACGCGGGGCCGCAACGCGCTACCCGGTTTGCGCTGCGAAGTTGGCGAAGCGGGCGTCCAGCCAATTTTTTAGGCAAGCAAACACGGCGGCGTTGTCGCGTTCATTAAACAACTCGTGGTACAGGGTATCAAACGCCTGCACGGTCAAGTGAGGTGCGCTGGCCTGGGCAGCAAAGGCTTGGGAGCCACTGGCATCGACCAAGTGATCTTGCCCCGCGTACATCAACAGCGTGGGGCACGACCACCGATGCGCTGCGCGCAGTACCTGCGGCCCACTGTCGGCCACAAAGCGTGCCAAGCGCGGCGAGATGCGGCCGTGCACCAATGAGTCGGTGCGGTAGTCGCGCACCACATTCGGGTCGTGCGAGAGGTAGCCGGGCTGCACCCCGTTGCCCAGGCTGAGATGCGGCGCCCAACGCGGCAACACCGCCAGCAGCGCTTGTTGCAGCCGGTTGAGCCTGAGGGCAAACGCCGGGGAAGACAGCACCAAGGCGTCGATAGCGGCCACCCGGTGTTCGGCTACCAACCGGCTGGCCACCAAGCCCCCCAGGCTATGGCCTAACAAGACAAGCGGTGTGCCCGCCGGCATGCGTTGCCGGGTGGCATCGACCATGTCTTGCAAATCGTCCAGCAAGCGCGTCGGATGGCTGAGGCCGCCGCGCGCCCCGTTGGAATGCCCGTGGCCGTACTGGTCATAGCCGCGCACGGCAAAACCCTCGTGTGTCAGCCATTGCGCCAGCGGGTTGTAGCGACCGGCGTGCTCGCCCAGGCCATGCACCAGCAGCACGGCGGCGCGCGGTGTGGGCAGGGCAGGCAGTGGCCAGTCGTACAGCGCCAGGTTTTCACCGTCACTGGCGGTAAAGGTGGACAGACGGTAATCGCTCACATGGGGAATGCGGCCATCACCTGTGCCACTGCAGCAGTCAGGCGCTTCGCATAAGGAACATGTAGAAATTCATTCGGGCCGTGGGCATTGCTTTTCGGGCCCAGCACGCCGCAGACCATCATCTGCGCTTTGGGAAAGCCTTTTTCCAGCATATTCATGAGCGGAATCGTGCCGCCTTGACCCAAGAAGCCGCAGGGCGCGCCAAACAGCGACTGGCTGGCACGGTGCAGCGCGACCTCGAACCACGGGGCGTTGGCGGGTGCGTTCCAGCCACTGGCCGCGCCATCGGCGTGGAAGGTGACGCGCGCTTGGTAGGGCGCGTTGTCTTCCAGCAGGGTTTTGAGCTGCTGCACGGCCAGCGCCGCGTCCACCAAAGGCGGCAGCCGCAAGGACAGCTTGAAGGCGGTGTAAGGGCGCAGCACATTGCCCGCGTTGCGCAGCTCGGGAAAACCGTCTGCGCCGGTGACGCTAAGCGTAGGCGTCCAGGTGCGGTTAATGAGCGCCTGCACCGGATCGGTGGTCGTGGGCAAAGCCGTTTGCCCGTCAGCGCCGCAGGCCCAGGGGAAACGCTTGTACACCAAGTCGCCCAAGGTGGCGGCTGTGGCTTGGGCTTGTTCGACCCGCTCGGTGGGTATGTCGCAGTGGAAAGCGGCGGGCAGCAGGCGCCCGGTGGCGCTGTCTTCCAGTCGATCCAGCACCTGGCGCAAGATGCGAAAGCTCGATGGCACCAGCCCTGATGCGTCGCCTGAGTGCACGCCCTCGGTGAGAATTTCGACCTTGAGTACGCCCGCCGCCATGCCACGCAGGCTGGTGGTGAGCCATAACTGCTCGTAATTGCCACAGCCGCTGTCTAGACAAATCACCAAGGCCACCTCGCCCAGACGACTGCGCAAGGCGTCGATATAGGGCAGCAAGTCGTATGAGCCGCTTTCTTCGCAGGTTTCTATCAGGCCCACGATACGCGGATGCGCCACCTGCTGGCGCTTCAAGGCTTGTATCGCGGTGATGGCGGCATAAGCCGCATAGCCATCGTCGGCACCGCCGCGGCCATAGAGTTTGTCGTCCACATACTTGGGCGTCCAAGGCCCCAGATCGTTGCGCCAGCCGTTGAACTCGGGCTGCTTGTCCATGTGGCCGTACATCAGTACGGTCTGAGAGGACTGGGCGCGCGTGGCGGGCACCTCAAAGTAAATCACCGGGGTGCGCCCCGGCAAGCGAATGATCTCCAGCGTCAGACCCGGCACCAATTGCGACTCGATCCAAGCCGCCGCCTCGCGAACCACGGTATCGATATAGCCATGGGCCGCCCATTCGGGATCGAAGGCGGGCGATTTGCTCGGAATTTGGATATAGCGGGTGAGCCGGTGCACGATGTCGTCGTCCCAGGCGCGGCTGGCATCATCCAGGGCCTGCGCGCTGTCTAGCACCACCGTGTCGTCATTCGTGGCGGGAATAGCAGGAGAGGGGGTCATGAGAAAAGCTCCGTATCAAAAGCCAAGGGTTGTGGGCCGCGCCTGAAGTATGGCGCAATGGGGCCGTGCGCCGAGCGCCCGGCGATGTGTGTCCGGTTCAGAGCCAAGCTTTTAGCCAGCCCAGGCCAGCCGAGGTGCCACCGGCCTGGGGCCGGCGTGGGCGGTATTCGCAGCCGACCCAGCCGGTATAGCCTAGTTGATCGAGCAGACTGAACAAATAGGGGTGGTGGAGTTCGCCCTCGTCCGGCTCGTGGCGGTCAGGCACACCAGCGATCTGGATGTGCCCGACGCGGCCACTGGGTAGGTGCTGGCGCAGCTTGGTGGCCAAGTCGCCTTCGACGATCTGCGCGTGGTACAGATCCATTTGCACCTTCAAATTGGGTGCGCCTATGCCTTGCACCACGGCATGGGCATGGTCTTGGCGGTTCAGAAAAAAGCCCGGTATGTCGCGCGGGTTGATGGGCTCAATCAAGATGTCCAGCCCCAAACCGGCTGCCTGCTCAGCCGCCCAGGCCAGGTTGGCTTGGTACAGCGGCTCGACATCGGCGCGCGCCGTGCCGGGCGGTAACAAGCCCGCCACCACGTGCAAGCGCGGGCAGGCCAGGGCCTGTGCATAGTCAAAGGCCAGCGCCAGCGCGGCGCGAAATTCGGCCTCGCGCCCCGGCAAACAGGCCAAGCCGCGCTCGCCTGCGGCCCAGTTGCCGGGCGCGGCATTAAACAGCACCTGCTGCAAGCCGTTGCCCTGAAGCCGGGCCTTGATCTCGGCCTGCGGGTAGTCGTACGGGAACAAAAATTCGACGGCAGTAAAACCATCGCGCGCCGCCGCCTCAAAGCGGTCCAGAAACGCGTACTCGGGATACATCATCGACAGATTGGCGGCAAAGCGTGGCATGGTCAGGGTTTCCTGTGGGGTGGCGGGCTACCAGCGCGCGCCGAATTGGGTGCGCAGCACCTCCATCTCGGTGGCACGCAATGGCGCCACCGTGGCGGGTGCCAACAAGCTGAGGCGGGCGGTTTCTTCCAGCTCCTCCAGCAGCGCCATGGCGGACCAGGGGTCGTCGTGCCACACCACCGGCCCCAGGCGGGGCAGCATGAGCGCGCGAATCGGGGTGCCTCTGGCGCCGTAGTGGGCAATCAACTGCACCGCCTGCTGCGCGGCCTGGGCGTCACCGGGGCGGTAGTAGGGCAGCAAGGGCACATGGCCGACTTTCATCACGAAATAAGGCGTGAGCGGGGGCAGTAACTCGGGCGCGTCCAGGCCCAAGCTGCGCGCCACGCAATGGCTGCTGTGGGTATGGATGACACAGGTGGTGTGCGCATCGTGGCGGCGCGCGGCCTGGTAAATGTGCCTGTGCAGAGCCAGGGTCTTACTCGGTGCGTCGCCGCTGACGGGGTGGCCCTCATGGTTCACGCGGGCCAGGCGTGCCGGATCCAGCCGCCCCAGGCAGGCGTCGGTAGGCGTTATCAAAAAACCATCATCCAGGCGAACGCTGATATTGCCCGCCGTGGCATGCACATAGCCGCGTGCAAACAGGCTTTCGCCGACTTGGCATATGGCATCACGCGCCTGGGTTTCGTTCATGGGGCGCTTGAGGTTTGAAGCAGGCTAAAGGCGCGCAGGAAAAAATCGTCGGCCCCGAAGTTGCCCGATTTCAGCGCCAGGTGCAGCCCGCCGTGCGCGCCGCCCAAGGCGTAACACCAGGGCACGCCGGTATCGATGGGAGCACCAATTTGCAACTGCGCCACACCCAGCGCCTGCACGCAAGCACCCGAGGTTTCGCCCCCGGCCAGCACCAGTTGGCGCACACCCATCTGCACCAAGCCAGTGGCCACGGCAGCCAGCGCCTGTTCCAGTAGCGCGGCGGCGCGCGGCCCACCCAACTCGGCCTGTACGGCGGGCAAATCAGCGGCGCCGGAATGGATCAATACCGGCTGGCTGGCCAAGCGCGTGCGCGCCCACGCAAGCGCCTGAGCCACCTGGTCTTCGCCCGCTGCCAACTGCGGCGCGTGCAGCGCAAAACTGGCGCCACCGGCGGCCTGAAACGCCGCGACCTGGCGCTGGGTGGCCAGCGAACAACTGCCGCAAACCACGGCGCGCAGGCCCTGTGCGGCGGGCAGCACCGCCGCCTGCGCGCTGGGCTCTAGGCCCCAATTGGCAGGCAAGCCCACAGCAAGACCCGATGCCGCCGTGACCAGGGGTAAACCACGCACCGCCCGGCCCAGGCACAGCAAGTCCGCGTTGGATAGGGCATCGGCCACGGCGATGCCCACGCCTTGTTCGCGCAACGCGGCCATGCGCGCACGCACGACAGCCTCGCCCTGGGCCACGCAGCGGTAATCAATTAACCCCACCGGGCGGCGGCATTGCGCCTGCAATACGCGCACCAGGTTGGCGTCTCGCATGGGCGTGAGCGGGTGGTTTTGCATGCCGCTCTCGTTGAGCGGCAGCGAGCCCACGAACAAATGGCCTTGAAACACGGTGCGCTGGTTGTCAGGAAAGGCGGGCGTGGCGATGGTGAAGTCGGTGCCCAGCGCGTCCATCAGCGCCTCGGTGACCGGGCCTATATTGCCTTGCGGCGTACTGTCAAAGGTGGAGCAGTATTTGAAATAGAGCTGCTGCGCGCCCTGCGCTTGCAGCCAGCGCAGCGCCGCTAGGCTTTGCGCCACCGCTTGAGCGGGGGCGATGGTGCGCGATTTGAGCGCCACCACCACCGCGTCCACCGGCTGGCTGAGCGGCTGGGTGGGCACACCCAGGGTTTGCACCACGCGCAGGCCCGCGCGCACCAAACTGCTGGCCAAGTCGGTGGCACCAGTGAAGTCGTCGGCTATGCAGCCCAGTAAGAGAGGGGTCATGGTGGCTGGCTTCGGTGGCTGGCTTCCGTGGCTGGATTCTGCGGGGGAGGACGGCTTAGTCAGAACGTAGTCAAACGGCAGCGCCCGGCAAGTCTATGCCAGGGAAGATTTTGATGACCGCGCTGTCGTCCTCGCGGCCATGACCGGCGCTGGACGCTTGCATGAACATCTGGTGCGCGGTGCTGGAAAGGGGCAGTGGAAATTTGCTGGCACGTGCCAAGTCCAACACCAGCCCCAGGTCTTTAACAAAAATATCGACCGCCGACAGCGGCGTGTAGTCGCCCGCCAGCACATGGGCCATGCGGTTTTCAAACATCCAGCTATTGCCCGCGCTGTGGGTGATGACTTCGTACAGCGCAGCCGCGTCCACCCCTTCGCGCAGGCCCAGGGCCATGGCCTCGGCGGCGGCGGCAATGTGCACCCCGGCCAGCAACTGGTTGATGACCTTGATCTTGCTGCCCATGCCCGCGCGCGCGCCCAGCTTGTACACCTGCGCCGCCATGGCCTTGAGCACCGGCTCGCACGCGGCGTAAGCCGCCTCGCTGCCTGCCGTCATCATGGTGATGCTGCCGCTGGCCGCGCGCGCTGCGCCGCCCGAAATGGGCGCGTCCAGGTACAGAATGCTGTGCTCGGCCAAGCGCGCCTCTAAGGCCGCCGACCAAGCCGGATCGACAGTGGAGCACATCACGAACACGCTGCCCGGCGCCAGCGCGTGTACGCAGCCCGCTTGGGTGGCGTCGCCGAACAGCACGGCTTCGGTTTGCGCTGCATTCACCACCACTGACACCACCACCGGGCAGGCTTGGGCCAGTTCGCTCAAGGTGGCACAGGCCACGCCGCCTTCGCGCGCGAACGCCTGCGCCACCGGGGCTCGGACATCGAACACCTGCACCGGGTAGCCCGCACGCCGCAGCGAGCGCGCCATGCCGCCGCCCATGGCGCCCAGGCCAATCACGCCCACCTGGGGCAAGGTTTGGGGCAAGGTTTGGTTCATGCTTTTTTTCTCCAACTGTCAGGCCAGGCCGCCCAGCCTGGCGACCAGCCCGAATAGGGCACAAGCTGCGATCACCGGGATGACACCGATCTTGTAGCGAAACAGCGCCAGCACGGCCAGGGTGCAAACCCCCAGGGCAAAGCCGTCCAGGCCCACGCCGGGGCGCAGCACCACCTGCACAAAAAAGAAGCCAGTCAGTGCCGCCATGACGCCCACCACGGCAGCGGTAATCGCCTTCAGCGGCCCTTGCAGGCGCAATTGCCCATGGGTGGACTCGACCCACGGCCCCCCGGCCAGAATAAACACGAAAGACGGCAAAAAAGTGAACCAAGTGGCCACTGCCGCACCCAAGAGGCCCGCCAGCAGTGCACTGCCTGCCATGGGAGGCGGCGCACCCCAGGCGCCCAAAAAACCCACAAAAGCCACCACCATGATGAGTGGCCCCGGCGTGGTTTCGCCCAGCGCCAAGCCATCCATCATCTGCGCCGCGTTCAGCCAGGCAAACTGATGCACCGCGCCTTGCACCACATAAGGCAATACCGCATAGGCGCCGCCAAAAGTGAGCAACGCGGCCTTGGTGAAAAACCAGGCCATCTGCGGCAGCAGCCCGTGTACACCGTACAGCAGCAGCAGGGCCGCCAGGCTTAGCGCCCATAGCCCGATGCCCACGCCCAGCACGGTGAGCAGGCGGCGCGGCGTATAGCGGGCGTGGGCGGGGGTGGGCGTGTCGTCGTCTATTACCGCGCGCGTGGCGGGCGGCCGCTGGCGTGGCGCGTCTGTGGCTGGGGTGGCAAGCGGGCGGCGCGCCGCCACCCAGCCAGCCCCGGCGGCCACCGCCACGATCAAGGGAAACGACAGTTGCAACACCGATACCGCCACAAAACTACCCAGCGCCAAACCCCACATCAAGCGGTTGCGCCGCAGCGGCCCCAGTGTGCGGCTGCCGATGCGGTACAGGGCATGCAGCACGATAGCGACCACAGCCGGTTTGATGCCGTAAAACAAGCCCGCCACCAGCGGCAACTGCCCCCACACCAGATACACCCCACTGAGCGCGCACAGCATGAACCAGGAGGGCAGCACAAACAGCGTGCCCGCTACCAGCCCGCCCAGCGTGCGGTGCATAAGCCAGCCCATGTAAATGGCCATTTGCTGCGCCTCAGGGCCAGGCAAGAGCATGCAGTAATTTAGAGCGTGCAAAAAGCGCCGCTCGCTAATCCAGCGCCGCTCGTCCACCAGCTCCTTGTGCAGCATCGCGATTTGGCCCGCCGGGCCACCAAAGCTAATAAAACCCAGCTTGAGCCAAAAGCGGCAGGCGGCGCCGAAGGGGATGGCGCTAGGCACAGCGGCACCGGGGTGGTTTGCGTCGCTCATGCCAGCGCCCCTGTTTGCGCTTGCAGTTGCGCATACAGCGCGTCATAAAGCGGGCAAGCAGCGTCCAGCAGGGCCTGGTCATCCGCATGCACGAGGCCAAGACCCCGCGATACCGCGAGCAAACCGGCCGATTCGGGTGCTCGGTGCAGGGCCGCTGTGTCGGCGCCGCGCACGATAAGCGCCAAGCGTTCCAAGGCCGGGCTGTGCAGGTTCAATACCGCGAGCAAGGCGTCAAAGCTACAGCGCTCGCCCACATGCGCCAAGGGCGCGCCCGGCAAGTCAAAAGCCACCGCTTGGTGTTGCTGCGCGAGGGCGAACACCTCGTCGGCCGGTACGTAGAAAAAACGGGCTTGGCGATCTACAAAACGGCGGATCAGCCACGGGCAGGCGACGCGATCGATGAGGGGCCGCGCGCGCGTGATCCAGCGGCTGGGCGTGTCGGCGCCCACACCCCATTGCGGGCACTGACACAAGCTGGGTAAACCCAGGGCCAACCAGGCGTTGATGCCGCCTTGCAGCCGATACGCGTCCCAGCCCTTGTCACGCAATTGCTGCACCGCTTGGGCGCTCACCTCATGGCCGTGCACGCAGTACACCACCACCGTGCGTGGCGTGTGGCGCGACGCCCATTGCTCGATTTCATCGGGCGGTACGCGCCAAGCAAGCGGCAGCAGGCGCCCGCTTTGCGCATAGGCTGGCGCCCGGCGCACATCGAGCACGCAAGGGCCAACAGCACGGCCCAGGCTTTGGGCTAACTCAGTGGGGGGGATGTCGAATGATGCGGTGTCCATGTCAAGCTCCGTCTTGGGGTTGCCAGCGCTTGGACGGGACACCGTCTGTGTAATCAAACAACCGGGGGGCTGCAAGCCCCGGCGAGCCCTATCTTACAGGCCTTGCATGCGTTGCAGCTTGAACACCGCCGTGGCAGCGCGGGCATTGGGCAAGAAGCGCAGCTCTCGGCCATTTTGCAGGCCATAGGCGTCCAGCACGCGCAGTGCGTTTTTGCGCGCCAGTTGCGCAAAATCAGCGAAGGTACCGACCCGGATGTTGGGCGTGTCGTACCACTGGTAGGGCAAGCGCTGCGTGACCGGCATGCGCCCGCGCAGCACGCTCAAGCGGTTAGGCCAATGGGCAAAGTTGGGGAAGGCAACGATGCCGATGCGACCGACGCGGGCGGTTTCGCGCAGCATCACCTCGGCGTTGCGCAGGTGTTGCAGGGTGTCGATCTGCAACACCACGTCAAACGAGGCGTCGTCAAATAAGGCCAGACCCTGATCCAGGTTAATTTGCATCACATCCACACCGCGCTTCACGCAGGCCAGCACATTGGCGTCGGCGATCTCAATGCCGTAGCCGGTGCAGCCGCGCTGGGCTTGCAAGTAGGCCAGCAGTGCGCCGTCACCACAGCCCAGGTCGAGCACGCGCGCGCCGTGCGGCACCAAGCGGGCGATGGATTGCATCATGAGATCCGCACTCATTGCACGCGCACCTGCTGGTCGAAATAAGCGCGCACCAGATCCAGGTAGCGCGGGTCGTCGAGCAAAAACGCGTCGTGGCCATGGGGGGCATCGATCTCGGCATAGCTGACGCTTTTGCGGCCGTCTAGCAGGGCCTTCACAATCTCGCGGCTGCGCGCGGGCGCAAAGCGCCAATCGGTGCTGAAGCTCACGAGTAGAAAGCGCGCCTGAGCCGGGGCCAGGGCCCGCGCGAGGTCGCCGCCATGGGCTTTGGCCGGATCAAAATAATCCAAGGCGCGCGTGATGAGCAGATAGGTGTTGGCGTCGAAATAGCCGCTGAACTTATCGCCCTGATGGCGCAGATAGCTCTCGATTTCAAACTCCACCTCGAAGTTGTAGCCGGCCTCATCGCCCAGGCTGGCAATACGCCCCCGGCCAAATTTTTGCGCCATCGCGTCGTCGCTTAGGTAAGTGATGTGGCCGATCATGCGCGCCAAGCGCAGGCCGCGCGCGGGCACCACGCCGTGCGCATAAAAATGCCCGCCATGAAAATCCGGGTCGGTCATGATGGCGCGGCGCGCCACCTCGTTGAAGGCAATGTTTTGTGCCGATAAGTTGGGGGCTGTCGCCACAGCCACGCAGTGGCGAACCCGGTGGGGGTACTGCATGGCCCAGCTGATGGCCTGCATGCCGCCTAAGCTGCCGCCCATGACAGCGGCCAGGGTATCGATATGCAGCGCGTCCAACAGCCGGGCCTGTGCCTGCACCCAATCTTCTACCGTGACGAGCGGAAAGTCCGCACCGTACACGCGGCCCGTGTCGGGGTTGATATGCATAGGCCCGGTGGAACCAAAGCATGAGCCCAGGTTGTTGACGCCGATGACGAAAAAGCGGTTGGTATCCACCGCTTTGCCGGGGCCAATCATGTTGTCCCACCACCCCTCGCTGTGTGGCTGATCGGTGTACACGCCTGCAACATGGTGCGATGCGTTCAGGGCGTGGCAAATCAGCACCGCATTGGAGCGCTCCGCGTTCAGGCTGCCATAGGTTTCATAAGCCAGTTGGTAGCCGCTCAACTGGGCGCCGCTCTGCAAGTGCAGGGGAGCTGGGAATGTCATCGTTTGCGCGGTGGCGACAAGAGGCATGGCGACTCAACAATTGGCCCGCACGGGGCACGGCAAAAAAGTCAAAACACGGTGTTTGGTTTTGCAGCTGCGAAGCCAGCGGTGGCTTGTCTTCTTTAGCGGCACTTTTTACGCGCCCGCAAAGCCAGAGCAAATCGGCGCTATTTCTCAGTATATCAAGCCACCCCGCCGTGCTCGCACACGCGCACGCGGCGGCGGCCTGACCCCATGCAGGGGCGTTTGGGCGCGCCCTTTTAAGGCGTCGTCCCTAATTGGAATCGCAGGCCCGTGGCCAATTGGCGCATAATGGCTGGGTATCACCGTAAAAAGTGCTACAGGTTTGCGGTGATTGGTCAGTTTCGCGTCTCTTTCGTATTTTTCGGTTTGTTGATTGCGTTTATCGGACTCCATCGCGTTTTTTGAGTGTTTTTAGGAGTCCTTTCATGGGCAACAAACTTTATGTGGGCAATCTGCCCTATTCCGTGCGCGACGAAGACCTGAACCAAGCGTTCAGCCAGTTCGGCCATGTTTCCAGTGCCAAAGTCATGATGGAGCGCGACACCGGTCGCTCCAAAGGCTTTGGCTTTGTCGAAATGGGCAGTGATGCAGAAGCGCAAGCAGCCATCTCCGGCATGAGCGGCCAGTCTTTGGGTGGCCGTAGCGTGGTCGTGAACGAAGCCCGTCCGATGGAGTCGCGTCCCCCCCGCACAGGCGGCGGCGGTGGTGGTGGCTACGGCGGTGGTGGTGGTGGCGGCTACGGCGGCGGCGGTGGTGGCCGCAGCGGTGGTGGCGGTGGTTACGGCGGCGGCGGTGGTCGCGGCGGTTACTGATCCCCTGCGCTGGCTCGCTAGCGCATAAAAGCGGCCCTTCGGGGCCCTTTTTTTTGCCTGTGCGGGAGTCGTTTCCCGCATAATTACCGGCGTGCGGCGCGGCTGGCGAGGCACGGGTTTGCGGTGATCGGTCCGTTTCGCGTCGTCCAGTGCGTTCTCAAGACTTCATCGCTTTGTGTGTTGTTTTTGAGGAGTCCCTGCAATGGGCAATAAGCTGTATGTCGGCAACTTGCCGTACTCGGTGCGCGACGAAGACTTGAATGAGGCCTTTAGCGCCTTCGGCAACGTGGTTCACGCCAAGGTCATGATGGAGCGAGAAAGCGGTCGCTCCAAAGGCTTTGGATTCGTTGAAATGAGCAATGACGCCCAGGCTCAGGCGGCTATTTCCGGCATGAGTGGGCGGCCCATGGGTGGGCGCAATCTGGTGGTCAACGAGGCGCGCCCCATGGAGCCACGCCCGCCGCGCAGCGGCGGCTTTGGCGGCGGCGCGGGCCGTGGCGGCCCAGCGGGCGGTGGCTATGGCAGCCCGCGCCGAGAGGGCACGGGCTTCCCAGGGGGGCAGGGTGATGGCGGTTTTCGCAGCCCCTACGGTGCCGGGCCACGTCACGGCGGCGGTAACCGCAACGGTGGCACGGGCTACTGACTGGATCGCCGCACACGCCCCAGCTCGCGCACACGCTCGGCGCAGCGGCAGTGCCCGTCCCTTGGGTGTTTTTTCGGCCCTGAAGCGGGCAGATGCCGCGCCTCGCGGTAACTGGCAGGCCCGCGTTACGGCGTGGCGGGCTTGGGTACCAATTGCCCCTTAACGTGCCCTTTAAGTAGGGCTATCCGGGCCAAGTTGTCGTACTCCAAGGTGTCGCTGGAAAAGTGGTCTTGCCCACGTACCAGGGTTACCGGCAGGTGCGAGCGCACCTGCTCCTGATTTAAAAAAGCGTGCAAAAACTCGCCTTTGAACTCTAGCCGTGGCGACGCTTGCGGCGAGGTGGGCGGATCGGCCTCGCGCACCACATGGGCTTGGCCCAGCAGTTGCACCTCGGAGCCGTCGCCGTTACTCAAGGCGTGCTGGGCTTGGGCCGTGGTGAGCCGCCCTTTCTGGTCGAAGGAGCGGATGCGTACCTGGTTGATTTCTACCGTATCGGTGTCGGGGTAGTGGCGTAGTTCCGCGCCAGCGACTTCGCTTTTGAGTCGGCCCTCAGCGTCAAAAGTTTTTACCGCAAAGCGGCGCATGAAGTAATCGGTCTCGTGGCGCGCGGGCAACTCGCCGCGCGGTAGTTCAGGCGCCGGGGTGTTTTTGAGCATCCAGTAACTGGCCAAGGCCAAGACACCCATCAGCACCACCGGCAGATAGATGCTGAGGCGATCCATGCCGCGCCGCCAAATTCCCTGCCAGCGCGTCATATCAGATAGGTCTGAAAAAGGCGGGCGTACTGCGCGCTCGCTTGCAACAACAGGTCGCAGCACTCGCGCACCGCCCCTTCGCCGCCCCGGCGCTGGGTGATGTGGTGAGCCAAGGCCCGTACCTCCGCATGGGCGTCGGCTGGGGCGCAGGAAAAGCAGGCGCGCCGCATCAAGGGCAGATCTGGCCAGTCGTCGCCCATGGCGGCGGCTTGGCTCCAGTCCAAGCCCAGTTGGCGCAGCACGGCCTCTGCGGCGGGGTGCTTGTCTTCTTGGCCCAGGTGCGCGTGCTCCAAACCCAGGGCTTGCAGGCGCTGGCGCAGCGCGGGTGAATCGCGCCCACTGATGACGACGGGCGTGATGCCCACTCGCTGTAACAGTTTCAGGCCCAGCCCGTCTTGGGTGTGAAAGCACTTCAAGGCCTCGCCGTGCTCGGAGAAATACAGCCGCCCGTCAGTGAGCACCCCGTCCACATCGAGGAAAGCGACACGCACGGTCTGCGCGCGCAGCAAACTGGTGGGTGCAAAGGTCTGCACGGGAGGGGTGTACACGGGCGTCATATCACCTTGGCGCGCAACAAGTCGTTGGTGTTCAGGGCGCCACATAGGCGCCCCTGGGCATCCAGCACCAGCACGCTGGTGATGCGGTGCTGCTCCATGAGTTGGGCCGCCTCCACCGCCAGCGCGTCGTCGCGCAGGGTGCGCGGGTCGGTGTGCATCACATCCGCCGCCGTGCGCTGGCGCAAGTCGGCGCCGTTTTCAATCAAGCGGCGCAGATCACCGTCGGTAAAAATGCCCAATACGCGGTTGTTGTCATCGACGATGGCCGATGCGCCCAGGCCTTTGGCACTCATTTCCCGCATCAAATCGCCAAACGGCGTTTGCGCGCTGACGCGCGGCACGGCAGCACCGGTGCGCATCACGTCGCGCACATGGGTGAGCAGCTTGCGGCCCAGCGCGCCACCAGGATGGGAGCGCGCAAAATCTTCGGCCTTGAAGCCACGTGCATCGAGCAGCGCCACCGCCAGCGCGTCGCCCAGCGCCAACTGGGCGGTGGTGCTGGCCGTGGGGGCCAGATTGAGCGGGCAGGCTTCTTTTTCGACTCCGGTGTCCAGCACGATATGGGCGTGCTGCGCCAAGGTGGATTGAACGCGCCCGGTCATGGCAATCAGCGGGATGCCCAGACGTTTGAGCGCGGGCAGCAGGGCGCTCAACTCGTCGGTTTCGCCGCTGTAGGACATGGCCAACACCACATCGCCGGGCTGCACCATACCCAGGTCGCCATGGCTGGCCTCTGCCGAATTGACAAACAGGGCCGGGGTGCCGGTGGAGGCCAGGGTGGCCGCAATCTTGCGCCCAATGTGGCCGCTTTTGCCGATGCCCATCACCACCACGCGCCCGCTGCACACCAGCATGTGTTGCACCGCTTGCGCAAATGCGGAGCCCACGCGCGCCTTGAGCCCCAAAATGGCGGCGGCCTCGATATCAAAGGTCTCCTGGGCCAAGCGCAGCGCTTGCGCGGCATCGAATGTCATGCCGGTATTTTAGGTGGCTGCCAGGGGTCACTGCGCATTGTTAGTATGCCGCCATGAGTTCGCTGGAGTTGACCCTGCTGTACCTGCTGGCCGCCGTGCTGGGTGTAGTAGCCTGCCGCTCACTCAAGTTGCCGCCCATGCTCGGTTATTTGTTTGCTGGTGTGGTGATCGGCCCGCATGCGCTGGCTTTAGGCCGTGGTGCACCCGGCATCCAGCACTTGGGTGAGTTCGGCGTGGTGTTTTTGATGTTTGTCATTGGGCTGGAGTTCAACCTGTCCAAGCTGCGCGCCATGCGCCGCCATGTGTTTGGCTTGGGGCTGACGCAGGTGCTGCTGACCATGGCCCTGGTGACAGTGGGCTCACTAGCGCTGGCTTGGCTGGCTCCCGGCATCTGGACCATGCCCTGGAAAACCGCGTTTGCGCTGGCCGGTGCGTTGGCCATGAGCAGCACGGCCATCGTGGTCAAGCTGATGGCCGAGCGGCTAGAGTTGGACTCGGAACATGGCAAACGGGTCATGGGCGTGCTGCTGTTCCAAGACTTGGCTGTCGTGCCCTTGCTGGTGCTGGTGCCCGCCCTGGGCACCTCGACGGAACAGTTGTTTGGTGCGCTGGCCGTGGCGGGGCTGAAGGCGGGGCTCTTGATTGCGCTGCTGCTGGCGGGTGGCCAGCGCGTTATGCGTTGGTGGCTGACCCTGGTAGCGCGGCGCAAAAGCCAAGAGTTGTTTGTGCTAAACCTGCTGCTCATCACCCTGGGGCTGTCCTGGCTCACCGAGTTGGCCGGCCTGAGTATGGCGCTGGGCGCGTTCATGGCCGGCATGCTGATTTCAGAGACCGAATACAAGCACCAAGTAGAAACCGACATCCGCGCTTTTCACGATGTGCTGTTAGGCCTGTTTTTCATCAGCATCGGCATGTTGTTGGACTGGCGGCTGGTGCTACAGCACGCGGGCTTGGTGCTGGCGTTGTTGGTGCTACCCGTGCTGTTCAAGCTGCTGTTGGTGACGGCGCTGGCGCGGGCATGGGGGGCTACGACGGGGGTGGCGCTGCGTGTGGGCTTGTATTTGGCGCATGCGGGCGAGTTCGGTTTTGTGCTGCTGGCCTTGGCTGCGCAGAATCACTTGCTGGCGCCCGAATGGATGAACCCGATTTTGGCGGCCATGGTGCTGTCCTTGCTGATCACGCCCCTCATCATCATGGCCAGCAACAAGCTGGTGATGCGCTTAGTCCGTAGCGACTGGCTGCAGCAATCTTTGCAGATGACGCAGATCGCGCGTCAGTCCATCCGCGCCAACCGGCATGTCATCGTTTGCGGCTACGGGCGCTGCGGGCAGAACCTGGGGCGCTTGCTGGAGCGCGAATCGATTCCCTATTTGGCGCTAGACCTGGACCCGGATCGGGTGCAGCAAGCCGCCGCAGCGGGCGACTCGGTGGTGTTTGGTGACGCGGCGCGCCTGCAAGCGCTGATGGCCGCCGGGCTGGCGCGCGCCAGCGCGGTGGTCGTGACCTACCTGGATACGGCGAGCGCGCTCAAGGTGCTGGATCATGTGCACACCCACGCCCCCACGGTGCCAGTGATCGTGCGCACGCAAGACGACCACGATCTGGAAAAGCTCCAAGCGGCGGGCGCCACCGAAGTCGTACCCGAGGCGATAGAGGGCTCATTGATGCTGGCCAGCCACGCACTGGCCTTGGTGGGCGTGCCCATGCGGCGCGTGATTCGCCTGGTGCAAGAGCAGCGTGACGCGCGCTACCAACTGTTGCGCGGCTACTTCCACGGTGCTGACGACGGCAGCCCCGACGAATGGGAGCACGAGCGCTTGGCCAGCGTCACCCTGCCCGCCACGGCCACCTGCATCAACCAGATGTTACAGGCCCAGGCCCTGGCGGCGCTGGGTGTGCACGTGCTTAGCCTACGCCGCAGCCAGGGCAACCCCGCTGTTTTGGACGAGCAACTGCGCTTACAAGCGGGTGATACGCTGGTGCTGTGCGGCAGCCCCAAGGCCCTGGCCCTGGCCGAAGCCCACCTGCTAAACACCTGAACGCACGAGCTGACCGACTGGCTCACCACTTGCTTGCTCTCAAGAATTGATGGACATCTGCGCCTACCTTTTAAGCCATTTACGCACCGTGCCCGACTGGCCCGCGCCGGGCGTGCAGTTTCGCGACATCACGCCGCTGTTGCAAAGCCCCAAGGTGTTTCGCGTGCTGATCGACGCCTTTGTACACCGCTACATGGACCGTCGCCCCACGGCGGTGGCGGGGCTGGATGCGCGCGGCTTCATACTCGGCGCCGTGGTGGCCTATGAGCTCAACGTCGGCTTTGTGCCGATACGAAAAAAAGGCAAGCTGCCGTTTGACACGGTGGAAGAAACCTATGCGCTGGAATACGGTAGCGCGACGGTGGAGCTGCACACGGACGCCGTGAAACCAGGTGATACGGTGCTGTTGATCGACGACCTGATCGCCACCGGCGGCACCATGTTGGCCGGTAAAAAGCTGCTGGAACGCTTGGGCGCCCAGGTCATGGAAGGCGCCGCCATTGTCGATCTGCCCGATTTGGGTGGCTCGCGCCGCCTACGCGACAGCGGGCTGGCGCTGTTTACGCTGCTGGAGTTGCCGGGGCATTGAGTGCCGCGGCGCTTGCCGGTTGTGCCCGATCCAGACGCTGGGCGTTACAAAGCAGGACGTGGACAGCCTGGCTCCGTATTTAAACGGTCGGCTTGGCGCACAGCGCGCCACCTTTGGCTAGCGCCGCTACTTCCCGATGCAGAAACGGGCGAAGATTTCGCCCAGCAAGTCGTCCGCGCTGAAGGCGCCGGTGATGGCGTCTAGCGCCTGCTGGGCCAGGCGCAGTTCTTCTGCCAGCAAGTCCAGGTGCTGATCGGCGTGGGCCATTTGCGTGGCCGCAGCGCCCACGTGCTCGGCCACGCGGGCCAGGGCATCCAGGTGGCGGGTACGGGCCAAGAACACATCTTCCTGCGCGCTGGCCTGCCAGCCCACCTGGGCCAGCACCGCTTGCCGCAAGGCCGCTAAACCGGCGCCGGTCAGGGCAGACAGGTGTAAGCCAGGCGGCCATGTACCGGGGGCGGCGGCGTCGCTCTTGTTCCAGACCTCGATGCGGGGCAGGGCAGTGGGTAGGCGCTGGGCAATGACTTGGTCGGCGGCGGCATAGGCCGGGTCTTGGGCGCGCGTGAGGTCGTGTAAAAACAGCAAGGCATCGGCCCCTTCAATTTCGCCCCAGGCGCGGGCAATGCCGATCTGCTCTACCGCATCGCTGCTGTCGCGCAGACCGGCGGTATCGACCAGATGCACGGGCACACCCTCAATTTGTATGCGCTGGGCAATGGTGTCGCGGGTGGTGCCCGCCACCGGGGTGACGATCGCCAGCTCCGCACCAGCGAGCGCATTCAAGAGCGAGCTTTTGCCCACATTCGGTTGGCCTGCAATCACCAGCTTGATGCCTTCGCGCAGCAGCGCGCCCTGGCGTGCGCGCTGGCGCACGGTAGCCAGTTGCTGTGCCAGGGTTTGCAACTGACCGCTGGCGTCGGCGCGTTGCAAGAAGTCAATTTCTTCCTCCGGGAAATCCAGCGTCGCCTCGACCAGCATGCGCAGGCGAATCAGGGCCTCGCGCAGGCGGTTGATTTCGCGGCTGAAGTCGCCGCTGAGCGAACGCGCCGCGCTGCGTGCAGCAGCCTCGGTGCTGGCATCTATCAAATCGGCTACGGCCTCGGCCTGGGCCAGGTCAATTTTGTCGTTTAGAAACGCGCGCTCGGTGAATTCGCCGGGGCGCGCCAGGCGCAAGCCTTGGGCCGCCCCCACTTGCAGGCAGCGTGCCAGCAGGCCTTGCAGCACCAGCGGGCCACCGTGGGCCTGCAGCTCCAGCACGTCTTCGCCGGTATAGGAATTCGGGGCGGCAAAGTACAGCGCCAAGCCTCTGTCAATTGGCTGGCCCTGGTCGTCGTGAAACGGCAGATAGGTGGCTTGGCGCGGTGGCAGGCTGCGCCCCAGCAAGGTGGCGATGAAGGGCTGCAGCTGCGGGCCAGACACCCGCACAATGCCCACCGCCCCGCGCCCCGGCGCGGTGGCAATGGCCACGATGGCGGGCCGGGGGCTGTTGGGCATGGCGGTTGGTGCGGCGGCTGCCGGATCGCCCACCGCCCTTATTTGAACTTGGGCAGGTTGAACTGTGGCGGCACGCCCATGCGGGTGTTGATGATCCACTGCTGCGCGATGGACAAGACGTTGTTGGTGATCCAGTACAGCACCAAACCCGAGGGGAAAAAGAAGAACATCACGCTGAACACCAGAGGCATGATCCACATCATCTTGGCCTGCATGGGGTCGGGCGGCGCTGGGTTGAGCGCGGTCTGCAACAGGCTGGACAAGGTCATCACCACCGGCAGCACAAAATACGGGTCGGGTGCGGCTAGGTCATGAATCCACAGCACCCAAGGCGCGTTGCGCATTTCCACCGTGCTGAGCAGCACCCAGTAGAGCGCGATGAACACCGGAATCTGAATCAGGATGGGCAGGCAGCCGCCCATGGGGTTGACCTTTTCCTCGCGGTAAATACGCATCATCTCTTGCTGCATTTGCTGCGGCTTGTCTTTCAGGCGCTCGCGCATCTCCATGATTTGCGGGTTGATGGCCTTCATCTTGGCCATGCTGGCATAGGCTTTGGCATTCAACCAGTAAAACGCGATCTTGAGCAGCACCACCAGGGCCACGATAGACCAGCCCCAATTGCCCAGCACGCTTTCTATCCAGTGCAGCAACCAGAACAAGGGCTTGGAGAGAATGGTGAGCCAACCGTAGTCTTTCACCAGCTCCAGCCCGGGGGCCAGGGCTTCGAGTTTTTTCTCTTCCTGCGGCCCGGTGTACAGCGTAGCCTCGACCGCACGGCTGGCGGCAGGGGCCAGCGTGCCTAGCGGTGTAATCATGCCCACCGCATACAAGTTGTTGTCCACCTTGCGTGCAAACAAGTCGCGTTGAATACCCTCACCCAGTATCCAGGCGCTGGCGAAATAATGTTGCACCATGGCCACGTAGCCGGTGCTGGCTTGTTTGTCGAAATCGGCCTTGCCTTTCTCGATGTCACTGAACTCAATCTTTTGGTATTTCTTGGCTTCGGTGTACACCGCAGGCCCGGTGAAGGTGGAGTAGAAAGAAGATTCACCGTTGGGCTTGGAGCCGTCGCGCACGAGTTGCAGGTACAACTGCGGCGCAACCGGCGTGGCGCCAGTATTCAACACCTCGTGACGCACGGCGATGGCATAGCTGCCACGATGCAGGCGGTAGGTTTTGACTAAGCGCACGCCCGAATCGTCAGCCGACTGAAACTGCAACACCAGCTCGTTTTGCCCGTCTGTCAGCTCGCGCGCACCGGGTGCCAAGGTCATCAAGGTTTTGTGCGTGGGATAAGGTGCGTTGGCCGCGCCGGCGGCTATGAGGCCACTTTGCGCCATGTATAGACGGCTCGCGCTCTGATCCAGCAGCACAAAGGGCTGGCTTGCGTTGGCACTGTCGGTGTGCTTCAGCATCTTGGCGCGCACCAGGCTGCCGCCTTCCGTGTCAAAGCTCAGCTCCAACACGTCGGTGCGCACGGTAATCTGCTCGTGCGGCTGCGCAATGGGCTGGCCCGTGGCAGGGATGACGGGAGCCGCTTGAGGCGAGGCCACGCCCGGCAGGCCCGCGGCGGCGGGGTTGACTTGCGGCACACCGGTGGCCGGGCCACTTGGGTTGCCTGGGTTACTCGTGACCACGCTCGGCTTGGGGGCCGCTCGGGGGAAGAAGGTGGGCATGTGCCCGTTGTGAACCTGCCACTGATCCCACAGCAGCACCATGGAAAAGCCAAAAATGACCCACAAAATCGTACGGCGGATATCGTTCATGAGGATTTCTTCTTCCAGAGAAAAAAAGAAAAAACACGGGTTTGTGCATTGGGCACCGGGTCGTGCCCGCCCGCGCAGCCCGGATGGCAGCGCAGAATGCGCCGCACGCCCAAATAACTGCCAGCACATGCTCCATGGCGCTGCAAAGCCAGCAGGGTGTAAGCCGAGCAGGTGGGGTCAAAACGGCAGGCCGACGGCAAGGCCGGGCTAATCAGCAAGCGGTAAGCGCGCACGAGAGCGATGAGCAGCCACTGAGGTAACTGCAAGCACGTGCGCGCATTCATGTACTGCGACCGGCTAAGGCAAGCAGTTGCAGCAACTCGCCGCGTACGGCTTCTTTGAGCGCGTGGGACGTGGCGCTTTTGAATAATTGCTTAGAAAAACCGCTACGCAACCGCACCACAAGGGCTGTCGGCGAGGCGAGCTGAGCGGGTGCCTGCACACCGCCTGCCAATTGATAAATTTGGCGCTTGATGGTGTTGCGCGTCACGGCGCGGCTCGCCCAGCGCTTAGGAACCACGGCACCCAGCCACTCGGGGCGGGGCGTAGCGGCGCAAACAAACGCTGCGTGCGGGCCAGGAAACAGGCGATGCAAGGCAAAGTGAGGCGTGCTGGCCACCGGCCGTTGCGACATCACCAATTGAAACTGCGCCTGCGTGCGTATGCGCAGCATGGCCTACTGCGCGCCAGCAGGGCTCAAACAGCCAGACGCTTGCGCCCTTTGGCGCGGCGCGCATTGATGACCGCGCGACCCCCGCGGGTCTTCATGCGAACCAGAAAGCCGTGCGTGCGAGCGCGGCGGATTTTGGAGGGTTGATAGGTGCGTTTCATGATAAATCCAGACGAAAATGCGCTGCCCAGCAAAGCCCTGGGCAACCGGCGATTATGGCAAACTTTCTGCTATGGCGTTCTGGCCCGCTGCTACACCCCTTGCTTGGGCTACGCCAAGCGCGCCACGGCGTGCCGCTGATACGCTTTTTTTGCTGCGCCTGATGACTATAAATTTTTGTGGATAACTCGCTGTTGCACCTACAATTCGCAACCTTTTGGCAGCCTCTATGCACAGGAAAAATTCCCCTCTTATGCGTGAGCGCACCGAGCTATGACTTGTCTGACACCCGAGCAAAAACCCGCCGCTTTATGGCAGTTGTGTATAGAGCAACTGGCGCAGGAATTGCCGGAACAGCAGTTCAACACCTGGATCAAACCCTTGGTGGCAGAGGTGGCCGACGACGCCTCACGGCTCACGGTTTACGTGGCAAACCGCTTCAAATTGGACTGGATTCGTACCCAGTATGCGGGTAGGTTATCGGCTCTGGTTGAGCGTTTGCATGGAAAACCTATTATTTTTGAGTTAGCGCTCACTCATAGAGAAACGCCTGTCAATCAAATCCATTTTTCTATTGTTCCTGACTTTTCTGCCCCTAACCCGGTGCCCAAGCCCGAGGATGTGGTTGCCGAAGGCTTTAAGACCCGCCTCAATGTGGCGCTGACTTTTGACACCTTGGTTGAGGGAACAGCCAACCGCATGGCGCGCTCTGCCGCCATGCAGGTTGCGACGGTACCGGGACATTTGTATAACCCGCTTTTTATTTATGGCGGGGTGGGTCTGGGCAAGACCCATTTGGTGCACGCTGCGGGCAATCGGCTACTCGCCGATCGGCCCGACGCCAAAGTTCTCTACATCCATGCCGAGCAGTTCGTCTCGGATGTGGTTAAAGCCTACCAACGCAAAACTTTTGATGAATTCAAAGCGCGTTATCACTCGCTTGATTTGCTGCTAATTGATGACGTGCAATTTTTTGCCAACAAAGACAGAACCCAAGAAGAGTTCTTCAACGCCTTTGAGGCCTTGCTGGCCAAAAAATCGCATATCGTGATGACCAGCGACACCTATCCTAAGGGCCTGAGCGATATTCATGAGCGCCTGATTTCCCGCTTTGACTCCGGCCTGACGGTGGCGATTGAGCCGCCTGAGCTGGAGATGCGCGTGGCCATTTTGGTTAAAAAAGCCGCTATCGAAGGTGCTGACATGCCCGAAGAAGTGGCTTTTTTCGTGGCCAAGAACGTGCGCTCGAACGTGCGGGAGCTTGAAGGTGCTTTACGAAAAATCCTCGCTTACTCACGCTTCAACCAAAAAGACATTTCTATCGCGCTCGCGCGCGAAGCGCTGCGTGACCTGTTGTCGATTCAAAACCGGCAGATTTCGGTTGAAAACATACAAAAAACGGTCGCCGACTACTACAAAATCAAAGTGGCGGACATGTACTCCAAAAAGCGCCCGGCTAGCATCGCCCGGCCACGCCAAATTGCCATGTACCTGGCCAAGGAGCTGACCCAAAAAAGCCTACCCGAAATCGGTGAGCTGTTTGGTGGGCGCGACCACACCACGGTGCTGCATGCGGTGCGCAAAATCACTGCCGAGCGCCAAAATCTGTCCGAATTAAACCAGCAACTGCATGTGTTGGAACAAACTCTGAAAGGATGACCTATGCTCAGCGCCGACGAGGAAAAACCTGTTGATAAGTTTCTAGCAACCCCAGGCTTATACACAGACAGTGGCCACGGGATGAACTTATCCCCATCTGCGGTACAGCGGCAGTAGGGGTGGCTGCACAAGCTTATGCGCAGGCCAAGCCCCTGATTGAAAAGGGAAAAATCGGTTTGTCCACAGGCTAGGCTATCCCTTACTACTACTACTAATTTAATTTTTAAGACAGAGATAAGAAAGAGGAACACATGCTTATTTTCAAAACGCAACAGGAAAAAATTCTCAGTGTGTTGCAGTCGGTGGCGGGCATCGTCGAGCGCCGCCACACCCTGCCTGTGCTCAGCAATGTGCTGCTGCGCAAAACCGGGTCACGGCTGCAGCTTGTCACCAGCGATTTAGAAATCCAAGTCCGTACCACCGTTGATTTGGGTGGCAGTGAGGAGGATTTCGCCATCACCGTCAACATTCGCAAGCTGATCGATATCCTGCGCTCCATGCCGTCTGACTTGCTGGTGAGTTTGACTGCCCAGCAAAGCCGGCTGCTGCTGCAAGGCGGAAAAAGCCGTTTTACGCTGCAAACCCTGCCGGCGGAAGACTTCCCCCTGGTGCAGGAGTCAGCCCAATTGGGTCCCGCTTTCAGCGTGCCGCAAAAGACCTTGAAAGAGCTGCTCGATCAGGTGTCCTTCGCCATGGCGGTGCACGATATCCGTTACTACTTGAACGGGATATTGTTTGTGGCTGAAGGCAAACAGTTGAGTCTGGTCGCAACCGATGGACATAGGCTGGCCTATACCGGCGTAACCTTAGCGGTGGAAGTGCCACGCCAAGAGGTGATATTGCCCCGCAAAACCGTCATCGAATTGCAGCGCCTACTGAGCACTGGCGACGGCACGATTGATATGCATTTTGCGAATAACCAGGCTCGTTTTTCTTTCGGTCACATGGAGTTTGTGACTAAGTTAGTAGAAGGCAAGTTTCCCGACTACAACCGAGTCATCCCTAAGCCGACCCCAAACGGCATCCTGCTAGGCCGCGCGACTTTGCTGAATGCCTTGCAGCGAACCGCGATTTTGACCAGTGAAAAATTCAAAGGCGTACGGCTCAATATCGATCCGGGCCTGTTGCGCATTGCCTCCAGCAACGCGGAGCAGGAGGAGGCGATGGATGAAATCGATATCGACTATGCGGGTGATGCGATAGAGATCGGCTTTAATGTCACTTACCTGATCGACGCGTTGATGAATATGAGCCAGGAAATGGTACGCCTGGATTTGGCCGATTCAACCAGTTCGGCGCTATTCACCATTCCTGGCAACGACAGCTTTAAATACGTCGTGATGCCGATGCGCATTTAACGATAATCCGCTATGACTGAACCCCAAGATCAAGCGCCCAAGCCCCTGCCGCAGCAGGATGTGCACACCGGCCCTGCCGCCTCAGAAAGCTCGAACTTTCAGCCCGCCATAGATGCGCATCAAGTCGGCGCGTCCGAGGCCTATGGAGAAGCTTCGATCCAAATTCTGGAGGGCTTGGAGGCGGTGCGCAAACGCCCGGGCATGTACATCGGCGACACCTCGGACGGCACCGGCCTGCACCATTTGGTATTTGAGGTGGTGGATAACTCCATCGATGAGTCGCTGGCTGGGCACTGTGACGATATCTTGGTCACCATCCATTCGGATAACTCGATTAGCGTGGTCGATAACGGGCGCGGCATTCCCACCGGTATCAAGATGGACGACAAGCACGAACCCAAGCGTTCGGCGGCTGAAATCGCGCTGACCGAGTTGCATGCCGGTGGTAAGTTCAACCAAAACAGCTACAAGGTCTCAGGCGGCTTGCACGGCGTGGGTGTGAGCTGCGTCAACGCCTTGAGCAAGATGCTGCGCCTCACCGTGCGGCGCGACGGCAAGGTGCATGTGCTGGAATTCTCCCGAGGCTTTGTACAAAACCGCTTGTTGGAGCAGGTGGATGGGGTGGATGTATCGCCGATGAAAATCATTGGCGAGACCGAAAAGCGTGGCACCGAGGTTCACTTTTTACCTGATTTAGACATTTTTCAGACCAATTCAGACTTTCATTACGATATTTTGAGCAAGCGCTTGCGCGAGCTGAGTTTTTTGAACAATGGCGTGCGTATTCGCTTGAAAGACGAGCGCACGGGCAAAGAAGACGACTTTGCCGGAGCCGGTGGCGTGCGCGGCTTTGTGAACTTCATCAACAAAGGCAAAACGGTTTTGCACCCCAATATCTTTCATGCCTTGGGTGACCGCCAAAGCGACCAGAACACCAATATCGGGGTGGAAGTAGCCATGCAGTGGAATAGCGGCTACAACGAACAGGTGCTGTGCTTTACCAATAACATTCCACAGCGCGACGGCGGCACCCACTTGACGGGCCTGCGCGCTGGGATGACGCGGGTCATCAATAAATACATAGACGACAGCGAACTGGCTAAAAAAGCCAAGGTGGAGATTACCGGCGACGACATGCGCGAGGGACTGACGTGCGTGCTTAGCGTGAAAGTGCCCGAGCCCAAGTTCAGCAGCCAAACCAAGGACAAGCTGGTCAGCAGCGAAGTGCGCGGCCCGGTAGAAGACATTGTCAGCAAGCTGCTGACCGACTACTTGCAAGAGCGGCCCCACGACGCCAAGATCATCGTCGGCAAAATTATCGAAGCTGCGCGGGCCCGCGAGGCGGCGCGCAAGGCGCGCGACATGACGCGCCGCAAAGGCGTGTTGGACGGCATGGGCCTACCCGGCAAGCTGGCCGACTGCCAAGAAAAAGACCCCGCGCTGTGTGAGATTTACATTGTGGAGGGCGACTCTGCGGGTGGCTCGGCTAAGCAGGGCCGAGACCGCAAGTTCCAAGCCATCTTGCCGTTGCGCGGCAAGATTTTGAACGTAGAAAAAGCGCGCTATGAAAAGCTGCTCACCAGCAATGAAATTCTCACCCTGATTACCGCTCTAGGCACCGGCATTGGCAAGGCGGGCGGCAGCACGGGTAATGACGACTTCAACGTGGCCAAGCTGCGCTACCACCGCATCATCATCATGACCGACGCTGATGTGGATGGCGCCCATATCCGCACCCTGCTGCTCACTTTTTTCTACCGCCAAATGCCTGAACTGGTGGAACGTGGCCACATCTACATTGCCCAGCCACCGCTGTACAAGGTGAAGGCGGGCAAAGAAGAGTTGTACTTAAAAGACGGGGCCGCGCTGGACAGCTTTTTGCTGCGCATTGCGCTCAAAGACGCCCGCATCAGCACCGGTGGCGCCAGCCCCACCCTGCTCGCGGGTGACACCCTGGCTGAGCTGGCGCGCAAACATCAATTGGCCGAAGCGGTGATCGCCCGTCTGTGCAACTTTATGGATGCGCAAGCCTTGCGTGCCGTGGCCGACGGCGTGGCACTGAATCTGGATACAGTGGCCGACGCCGAGCGCTCTGCGGCGGCTTTGCAAGCGCAACTGCTGGACGCTGAAGTGGCCGGTGAGTTTGACGTGCGCACCGACAAGCCGATCTTGCGCATCAGCCGCCGCCACCACGGCAATGTGAAGAGCAGCGTACTCACGCAAGACTTTGTACACGGCGCCGACTATGCGGCCCTGGCTGAGGCCGCCCACACCTTCCGTGGCTTGCTCGCTGAGGGCGCGCGCGTGATGCGCGGCGAAGGCGAGCGCCAAAAGGAAGAACGCGCGGCCGACTTCCGCCAGGCCATGCAATGGCTCATTACCCAAGCCGAAAACGCCACTGCCCGCCAACGCTACAAGGGTTTGGGTGAAATGAACCCGGCCCAGCTTTGGGAAACCACCATGGATCCCCAGGTGCGCCGTCTGCTGAAAGTGCAAATTGACGACGCTATCGAAGCCGACCGCGTCTTCACCATGCTGATGGGCGACGAAGTGGAACCCCGCCGCGAGTTCATCGAAGTGAATGCGCTGCGGGCGGCGAATATTGATGTGTGAGGTGCTGTTTCAGAGAAAACCATTTCTTTGAACCTATCAAAGCTGGTGGTAATTAGCGCTGCCACATGCCGTGCATTCACTGATTAATGAATATGGGAAACCAATATTAGCTGAACTCTATTTTAAATAAGATTAAATGTAGCATGAGTAATAAGAAAAACCAAATCTTATTAATAGGAAGTGTTTTATCTATTCATCTTCTACTAATCTTGCTGCCTTCGGTGAATTTAGAGTTTGCATTTGTTGATGCAGCGCATTACTTTTCTAGAAGAGATCAGGCACTCTTGGATCAGTATTTCAATTATCAAGCTAATACATTAGGTCTCCCGTGGTTAGCGTGGTTAGTATCTCATGTATTGCCGATGCTTGATATGCTTACGGTTGTCCGTTTACTATCGGTAAGCGGTATTGTTATAATGGCTAGCAGCTTTCTGCGTCTGAGTCGTTACATGGGAGAGCAGTCCAGCCTCGGCTTACTTGCCTTTCTTCTATTAAATCCTTTGATTTGGACTTATTCGGGTCGAGCCACTGCAGATTTTTTACCCGCGGCAATCGGTAAGTTAGTCAGTAAAAGTTTTCCGAGTCATGTATCAAAACTGCGCGCCCATGCGGTCTAATCCTGTCTTCAGCGGCGGGTGCCGTGTCATGACGAGGGGGGATGTGGATGGGCAAGCGGCTC
>Ga0136644_10000295_pt1 | contig 39813 bp, 30 predicted proteins | sample C_130820_EF_Meta_FD_94780 | JGI IMG/M metagenome (GOLD analysis project Ga0136644, IMG submission 94780) | Freshwater microbial communities from Lake Croche, Canada to study carbon cycling - C_130820_EF_MetaG (v2) (version 2) | ecosystem: Environmental > Aquatic > Freshwater > Lake | place...
AGACTCTGGGTTCCGCGGAAAGACGCCGAGGGCATCGCCACAGGTGTATGTCGGGCCAGCCGAGCCCAAGTCGATGACGATGTGGCGGGTGTCTTTTCTCGAACCCTCGCGGTTGAGTCGGCGATTTTCACGAAGCCGGGCGACATACGGGTTTTGCCGGCCGAAAGCCTTCTCTTGGGTAGGGACTTCTGCCATGGTGCATCATGCCGCCCCTGAGGGACGTTCCGGGATTTCGGGCCGTTGCAGGATTTCACCGTGCGGGTTCTTCTCACCCACTGCGGGCAGACCTCAGGCCAAGAGCGAGAGGATTCTAGGATCGGCGAGCGACTCGGCAATCAAGGTCGCCCCGCTGAAATCGTGCCGCCGACTGTGACCGCCCGGCACCGCCACGACGGTCGCCCCGGCGGCGACCGCGGCGCGGCAGCCGTTGGCCGAGTCCTCGAACACGAGCATGCGTTCGGCGGAGATTCCCAGCCGCTCTGCGGCCCGCAGATAGATCTCGGGATGGGGCTTGCCCTGGCTCACGTCGGCCGATGTGAGCACGAAGCCGAATCGATCCCTGAGACCGACGCGGCCGAGCACGTCATGGGCAAATGCCGGCCCGCTGCTGGTGGCGACTCCCCTGGGCAGGTTCCGGGCGGAGATTGCGTCGAGCAGGGGGACGGCCCCGGGCATCGTCTCCAGACGTGTGTCGAGCAGCGTCGCGAAGATCTCGCTGGTTTCGGCGGCGAGGTTCTCGATCGTGTCGTCGAGACCGTGCCAGTCGATCATGATCTGCAGCGACACCGCCTGCGGTCGGCCCATCATCCGATCGAGCAGATCGGCCTCGAAGAGGCGGCCGCGTCGGGCGAGCAGTGCCGAGCCGACATGCTGGTAGAGTTCCTCGGTGTTGACGAGCAGGCCATCGAGATCGAAGGCCACGCCGCCGATCGAGGCCTGCCCATCCTGCCCGCCATTCATCGCTGTTCCTCGTGCGAAACTCCTGATCGGGTCTCGGCCGCTTCCGTTCCGGCATCGAGCCTGTAGACGGCATACACGCCGTTTGCGAAGAGCCTCTCTCCGGGAACCAGGTCGATGCCCGGAGTCTCGAGCGGCAGGATCAGATGGTCGGCCCGACAGCGGTCTCGGACGAGCCTGATCCGATCCGGTCCGAGGGCGGCCGTCGACCGCTCCATGCCCACGAGCGAACCTTCCTTCGAAAAGCAGTCGACGATCCGCCGCCGCCATTCGATCAGCGAGGCGGCATCCTGGGGACTGTTCTTCCAGGAAACCACCTCGCGTCTCCCGGTTCGCCAGGTGAACGTGGCCGATCCCCTGGGGGTGAGGAAGCAGGCATCGGCGGGGCAATGCTCCCGCACCCAGTTGCAGATGTCGGCCCAACCGGCCGGCTCCACGTTGGCGTCGGCTCTGGCTCCAAGGCCCGACCTTCCGGGCAGCGGCCAGTGGCGGCTCTGCACCGCGATGTCGATGCAGAGCAGGAACACGCACGCCCCGCGCACCAGTCGCGGCGCCCGCGGGAAGATCAGGCGACAGACGGCCTCGTCGGCCAGGACCGCCGCGAGCGACACGGCAAGGGCCAGGGGCACGATCACGTCGGCCAGCCGAAACCAGTAGTACCGCAGCAGTCCGTGGGTGATCCCCGGCGCGAACGGTTCGGCCAACGAGATCAGGACGCCGCAGAGGGAAATTGCGAGTGCCGCGAGCGTGAAGGAGCGGAACCGCCGCCGGGCGGCCGTTTCCTCGACCGCCCGGTCGAGGAGCCACCAGCAGGCCACCGCGAGCAGATACCGGGCGACCAGCGGCTCAGGGAACGACCGCAGGAGCAGGTGGTGCGGCAGGCGTTCGACCACGTAGATGCGTGCGGCCGCGGCCTTCGTCGCCGCGTCAGCTGCCGAGAGCCCGAGCGCCGGCACGACACCGCAGGCGGCGGCCGCGGTCCCGACCGCAAGCATCGTCAGCCCGACGGGAGTGAACCGGGAGGGCCTGCACCCAGAGGCCACGAGCGCCACGAGCCCCCAGCCGCCAACGATCGGGTGGATCGCAGTGGCCAGCCCGAGGGCCAGCCAGGACGGAGCGAACCTGTCGGCGGCGAGTTCGCCGATTGCCAGCAGTACGAACGCCCAGGCGAAGACCTTCGCCTCGCAGCCCCCGATCACCCATTCGCCGGCCATGGTGGTCTGCCGGAGTGCCAAAGCCCAGAGGGCGGCGGCGAGAATTCTCGACCAGCGGGCCTCGAGCAGCGGGGCGACCGCATGTCGGAAGCCGCCCGCCAGAGCCAGCCAGCCGAGTACACGGCCCACCCAGGCCGCCGTCTCGAGGCCCGTGGCAGCGGTGAGTGGGGCGATCAGCCGGTAGAACACGCCGTGGGCGTCGGGGGTTTCGAGGAAGAAGTCCCCGGCGGCCCAGGATGGGTCGGAGAAGTGCAACGCCTTCGTCAGGTAGACCGCCTCATTCAGATCCGGGACCGGCCAGGCCCCCGATGCCGCGAACACGGCGAAGATGGCGAACATCTCGAGCATCGCCGCCGCCCGGATTGGTTCGCTTCCGCGAGACATCGACCGCACCTATAAACTCCGGTATCGACCAGCCCGCAGGATACCCGATGCCGCACACCCCCTCCGATCCTCCTGCCGCGGGTGCGTCCCGCGGTGCCGCCCTTCGACGCCTCGCCTCCGAGGGCACGTTCGCGGTCCCCGGAGCCCCGATCGCCCTGGCCGCAAAGCTGATCGAACGGGAGGGGTTCGGGGCGATCTATCTTTCGGGCGCGGCCTTTTCGGCGGGGCTGCTCGGGGTCCCGGACATCGGCATCCTCACACTCGACCAGCTCGTCAGCCAGACCCAGCTCCTGGCCGCAGCGGTCGAGATCCCGCTGATCGTCGATGCCGACACCGGCTTCGGAGGCCCCGTCGAGGTCATCGACTGCGTGCGAAAACTGGAGGCCGCCGGTGCCGCCGCCATCCAGCTCGAAGACCAGCGCCGGCCGAAGCGGTGCGGCCACCTGCCGGGCAAGGAGATCGTGGAGACCGCCGAGATGTGCGCCAAGATCGCCGCGGCCCGAGCGGCCCTTCGCGATCCCACGACGGTGATCATCGGCCGCAGCGACGCCCGCGGCGTGACCAATCTCGACGACTGCATCGGACGCCTCGAGGCCTACCGCGACTCCGGCGCCGACTGGCTGTTTCCAGAGGCGCTCGTCAACCGCGACGAGTTCGCCCGGGTCGGCCGGCAGCTCTCGGGAACTCCGCTGGTCGCCAACATGACCGAGTTCGGCACGAGCCCGCTGTTCACGCTCGACGAACTGTCAGACCTGGGGTTCAGCGCGGTGATCTATCCGGTCACACTGCTCCGCCTGGCCATGAAGGCGATCGAGGCGGGGCTCGGCCTGATCGCCGACGAGGGCTCGCAGACCGGCCTACTCGACCTGATGCAGACCCGCGAGGAACTCTACGATCTGCTCGACTACGATCCCCGTCATCCGGAACGCCATCTCCCCCCGACGCCCGCCTCATGAACGCCTCTCCATCCGTCGGATCCGAATTCTCGAAGGGCCTCGCCGGCGTGGTCGCAGGCCGCACCGCCATCTGTTCGCTGGAGGGTGATCTCCGCTATCGAGGGTATGCAATCGAACCGCTGGCCCGGGCGGGTGACTTCGAGGAGGTCGCCTTCCTGCTCCTGCGGGGGGAACTTCCAAGCCCCGCCGAACACGCCGCCTTTTCGAACCGCGTTGCCGCCGCCGCCCGCGGGCTCGATCCACGGGTGATCGAAGCCCTCAAAATGCTGGCCGCCGCCTGTCCGACGGCGTCTCCGATGGACGCCCTGCGGACCGGCGTGAGCATGCTCGGCCAGATCGAGGACGACCGGGCTCCCGGGTCTCGGGAGGCCCTCCTCGCCCAGGCAGAAAGGCTCCTCGGACAGGTGCCCGCCCTGCTCGCCGCCTGGGTCGACCTGGCGGCCGGCCGAACGCCGGCTGTCTGGCCGGAGGGATCGATCGCCCAGGCCCTGCTCGAACGGCTCACCGGCCGTGCGGCCTCTGCGGCCCACGTTGCCGCCTTCGGCACCACGCTCGTGCTCTACGCCGAGCACGAGTTCAACGCCTCGACCTTCACGGCACGAACCATCGTCTCGACCGGATCCGACATGCATTCTGGCATCTGCGGTGCGATCGGGGCCCTCAAGGGGCCGCTCCACGGCGGCGCCAACGAGCAGGTCCTCGACACGCTCGGCGAGATCGGCTCGGTCGAACGCGCCGACGGCTGGGTCCACGAGCAGCTCGCAGCCAAGCGGGTCGTGATGGGTTTCGGCCACCGGGTCTACAAGGATGGCGACGTCCGCGCGAAGCTGCTCGGCGGGATCTGCCGCGAGATGACCCGCGGCACGGATGCCCAGCCCCTCGAGGATCTGGCCGACCGGGTTGAGCGGATCATGCTCGAACGCAAGGGGCTGAAGCCCAACCTCGACTGGCCCGCGGCCCGCGTCTACCACGCCCTGGGCCTGGCGATCAGCGTGTTCACGCCGATCTTCGTGGTCTCGCGGATGAGCGGCTGGACGGCCCACATCATCGAGCAGATCGGGGACAACCGGCTGATCCGGCCGCTCTCGGTCTACACCGGCGAGCCCCCTCGGGAATACCTGCCGCTCCGCGAACGGCAGCCCTCATCTCAAGCCGAATCTGCCGAGTGATCGGGGGCCGCCGAGGAGATTACTTCAGCACCGCCTGGCCGACCGAGCCCGGCTTCACCGCGGCCGGCGTGATGACCGCCGACTGCTGGCCGCCTGCCTGGGGTACGGCCTCCACGGTGGCTTGGACGGTCACGCTTGGCACCGCCCCCTCGCCGAGGTCGGTCGTGATCTTGAGCTGCCGCTCGATCTTGCCAACCAGCTCACCGGCCTGAAACGTCACGGGCAGGATGTGCACCGTCGCGGGCGTGTCCTTCGTGGGGCATGTCAGGCAGCCGTCGGAGCAGGAGACACCGGTCACGCAGAACGGACGGTTGGCCCGGACGACGACGTTCTTGGTCACCGACCGGCCCGGCTCGACGACACCAAGCGCGAGCAGTTGCGGGCTGATCGTCACCTCGGCCACCACCCGGCCCTCGACATCCATCGGGATCTGCGGGGCGCGGGGATCGTCCGTCACGAGGATCAACTGTCCCTTCACGTAACCGGCGGGGGTTTCCGACTTCAGCCGCACGCTCAGGTCGTAGGCCGACTGCGACGACGTGTGGGTCGGCTTCGACAGCTGCACCTCGAAGTTTGGATTGGCGCTGCGAACGTCCTTGATCTCCCAGGGCGTGCTGCCGACGTGGGTCACCCGGACGGTTCGTTCGGCACCCTTGCCGAGATCGATGTTGCCAAGGTCGACGAACGGGGGATCGAAGGTGACATCGCCGCGAATATTGCCGGCGACCCGCAGCTGCACCTCGGCGTAAAACGGCTTGTCGAAGGTCACCGTCAGGGTCGCGCCATGCTGACCGAGGAAGGTACGCGTGTTGAAGGTCGCGACGACGTCGCTCGTCTCGTGGGTCTTCAGGTCGCGGTTCGTGACCGTCGGCGACGTGCAGCCGCAGCTCGTCCGTACGCCCACCACATGGACGTCCTCCTTGTAGATGTTGCGGAACGTGAACCGGTACTCCGTCTTCGAACCGCGGGCAACGGTGCCGAAGTTGTGGTTGGTCACCTGGAACATCTTCGTGGCCCACTCCTGGCCGAAGACCTCGCTGGAACCCAGGCCCACAATCAGCAGCACGGCGGCCATGCCGACCCAGGAGATGGGCAATCGCGGCGGACGGGAGGTGAACATCGGAAAAACCTTCCGGACGAGGGGCAGGAGGGGGAAACGACGGATCGACCGAGAGAAAGGTACGGAGGCCATGGAAACGCCGTCAAATCTGCGGGAGGAGGGGACGCGGCGAACGCTCGGCCGCTGTTCAAGTATTCCCCAGCGACCGGTGTCGGCGGTGTCCAAATCGGGAATTTTCCAGAAAACTCAGGTCTTTCCATGCTGCGACCGATACAGCCCGGGAACTTTCCTATAATGGAAAAGTTGTCCGGATCATGACCTGTCGCCACGGTGGCGGCCGGCTCGGTCAGGCGAACCGCCCGCGATGGACACACCCGTTCCGCCGCGGTCGGATTCCTCACGGGGGCGTACCGGTTTCGACCGGATGGCAAGAGGCTCAGATTGCGTGCCGTGGTTGGTCGGCTGGCCACGTTAAAAGTCGACCAAGCTTCAATTGCCGAAGCTCGTTTCTCCCTGGCTGCTTAATTAAGCAACCCCGAGCGATGGCCCCAGTCGGAAGGGCCTCCCAATCGGTCGCCAAATCCGACTCGCCCCGGTTCACCGCCTGGTACGGCCGGGGCTAAAAACGTTCCGGGCTGGTTGGCGAGACACCCTGTCGGCCGGGGGTTCGCCGGCGAGATCCAAATTGACCGGATACGCACGTAGACGTTTGCGCTGAAACATCACGGGACGCGGGTTCGACTCCCGCCGCCTCCACTCGCATTTTGGCAGCCGATTCAGCAGGTATACTTTGGACTGAGAGAGTTTCGGTTCCCGCCGATCGACCTGCCTTCAGGTCCGCGTTCGTCAGCCCAGCAGTGGCTGCCGGACGGCGACGCGGGTGTTTTCAAAAACACCGTGTGGGTCGATGATCAGGCTTCCGACTGCAAGACGTGCCTTCCTCCTCGCGGCAAGCGGGCTGTTTGCCATCCATGCCGACGCGATCGCCAGGGCCGCCGCACCCGATTTCAGCCGCGATGTTCGCCCCCTGCTCTCGAATCGCTGCTTCAAGTGCCACGGTCCCGACGAGGGCAACCGGCAGGCCGGCCTGAGGCTCGATCTTCGCGACGAGGCGATCCGTGAACTCGACAGCGGCAGCCGGGCCCTCGTACCCGGGCATCCCGACGACAGCGAACTGATCGCCCGAATCACGAGCACAGACCCCGACCTCGTGATGCCCCCGCCGCACACGAAGGTCTCGCTCAGCGACGATGAAAAGCGGATCCTCCGCGACTGGATCGCGGCCGGCGGCGACTACCGCCCGCACTGGGCCTTCGTAAAGCCCGAGCGGCCGAACCTGCCCGAAACCAGGCAGTCGGCATGGCTGCGGAACGAGATCGATCGGTTCGTGCTCGCCCGGCTCGAGCGGGAGGGGCTCGCCCCGGCCGCCGAGGCCGACCGGGCCACCCTCTGCCGCCGCGTGCACCTCGATCTCATCGGGCTCCCCCCGTCCCCCGCCGAGGTCGATGCCTTCGTCGCCGATCCGGCGGCCGACGCCTACGAGCAACTCGTCGACAGGCTGCTCGCGAGCCCGCGGTACGGCGAACGCTGGGCCAGACGCTGGCTCGACCTGGCCCGCTATGCCGACACCAACGGCTATGAGAAGGATCGCCCGCGGCAGATCTGGCCCTACCGCGACTGGGTGATCCGGGCGCTCAACGACGACATGCCGTTCGACCAGTTCACGATCCGGCAGATCGCCGGAGACCTGCTCCCCGCCGCCAGTACCGACGACATCGTCGCCACCGGCTTTCACCGCAACACGATGGTCAACGAGGAGGGTGGCATCGACCCGTTGGAGTTCCGCTACCTGGCGATGGTCGATCGCGTGGCGACGACGGGCGCCACCTGGCTCGGCCTCACCACCGGCTGTGCCCAGTGCCACACCCATAAGTTCGATCCGATCACCCACACCGACTACTTCTCGCTGATGGCCTTGATGAACAACGCCGACGAGACGTCCTGGGTGATTCCGAACGACCGGCTCGAACGTGAGCGGTCGACGATCCGCAGCCAGATCGAGGCACAGACCGCCGCGCTGGCCTCGCACTGGCCTGCCCCGGGGCTGACGTCGGGCGACGAGGCGACCGTCGGACCGGGAGCGTCGCCGACCTCTCCGGCGGCCGAGGCCCGGCGGGAGATGGCCCTCGCCACCCGCTTCGACGCCTGGAACCGGGAGGAGACGCAGCGTGCGGTCGATTGGACGATCGTGAGGCCGACGGCGATGACCTCGTCGATGCCGCGGCTCGCGGTTCGCGACGACGGGGCCGTGCTGGCGGCCGGCGACATCACCAAGAGCGACGTCTTCCGGCTCACGCTGCCCACCATCGGGACGCCGATCGCCGCCATCCGCCTGGAGGCACTTCCCGATGCCAGCCTGCCGAGAGGTGGCCCCGGGATGACCCACTACGAGGGTCCCGAGGGAGACTTTTTGCTGTCGGAAATCGAGGTCGAGATCGGCGGCCGACCGCGGCAGATCGCGACTGCAAGCCAATCCTATGCCAACGGCAAGAACACGGCCGACAGGGCGATCGACGGCGAGATGACCAGCGGATGGAGCATCGATGGCGGGCAGGGCCGGCCCCATGCGGCCGTGTTCGTGCTCGAGTCACCAGCCCTGCCGGGAGAGCCGGTCGAGATCACGCTCCGCTGCGAGCGGCACTTCGCCTGCGCGATCGGCTGCTTCCGGGTCAGCGTCGCGGCGAACGCCTCCGCCGAGGCCCGCGGCAGCCTCGCAGAGGTCGAGGCGGCACTCGCGATCCCCCCCGAAGCCCGCAGCCTCGCCGACCGGGAGCGGATCTTTCGCGGCTTCCTGCTGACCTCCAAGGAACTCGAGAAGCCGGTCGGCAGGATCCGCGACCTGGAGCGAAAGCTGTTCGAGGGGCAGCGAACGCTGGTGCTCCGGGAGCGGCCCGCCGCCCATCCGCGTCCGACCTTTCTCCATCACCGCGGGGAATACACGCAGCCGAAGGCGGAGGTGCCTCCGGCCGTGCCCGCATTCCTGCCGCAGCTCCCGGCAGATGCACCGGCAAACCGCCTGGCCCTGGCCCGCTGGCTCGTCTCGACAGACAACCCGCTGACGGCACGGGTGCAGGTCAACCGCCACTGGCAGGCGTTCTTCGGCCGTGGAATCCTGCCGACACTCGAGGACTTCGGCTACCAGAGCGAGCCGCCGAGTCACCCGGAACTCCTCGACTGGCTCGCCGTGACCTTCGCCCGGGATCTCGGCTGGTCGACGAAGCGTCTCCACAGGCTCGTGGTGACGAGTGCCACCTACAGGCAGGCTTCGGACGCTTCGCCGGAGAACCTCGAACGTGACCCGGCGAACATTCTGCTGGCCCGGGGAGCGAGGGTTCGGCTGGAGGCCGAGGTGATCCGCGACACCGTGCTCGAGGCGGCCTCGCTGCTCTCGGTCAAGATGTACGGTCCCGGCGTGCGGCCGCCTCAGCCGGAGGGTGTCACGGAGGTGGCCTACGGCGACAAGACATGGCAGGTGAGCGTCGGGGAGGATCGTCACCGCCGCAGCATCTACACGTTTCAAAAGCGGACGGCCCCATTCGCGATGGTGACGACCTTCGACGGGCCGACCGGCGAGGCCTGCCTGGCCCGCCGCGAGGTCTCCAACTCGGCCTTGCAGGCGCTCACGCTGCTCAACGACCCGATGTTCATCGAGGCGGCGCAGGCGCTCGGCAGGCGGGCGATCGCCGCCGGCAACGACGACTCCGCACGGCTCCGGGAACTCTCGCGGCGGCTGCTCTCCCGCGAGCTCGACCCAGAGGAGAACCGGGCGCTGATCGACTACCTCGACGCCCAGCGGGCCCGGCTGGCGGCGGGGGAACTCGCCGCCGCGAAACTCGCGGGAGGCGAGGCCAGCGACGACGTGGAACGCGCGGCCTGGATGCTCGTCGCCCGGGCGCTGATGAATCTCGACGAGGCAATCGTCAAAAGGTGAACCGATGAACCTGCTCGATATCACGCGGCGGCATTTCTTCCAGGACTGCGGCATCGGCCTCGGCAAGATGGCGCTGGCAGGGCTGCTCGCCGACGGGTTTGGCAGGCTGGCCACCGCCGCCACCCCGAACGCCTCAGCCAGACCGTTCGCGGTCAGGGCTCCGCACCATCCTGCCCGGGCCCGGGCGGTGATCCAGCTCTTCATGGCCGGCGCCCCGAGCCAGCTCGAACTGTTCGACAACAAGCCGAAGCTGGCGGCGATCGAGGGGAAGCCGATCCCTGCGGAGGTGATCGGCGGGCAGCGATATGCGTTCATTCGGCCCGACGCGGCCGTGCTCGGGCCGCAGTATCGCTTTGCCCGGCACGGCGGAAGCGGGGCCGAGCTTTCGGAGGCCCTCCCGCAGCTTGCGAAGGTGGTCGATGAGATCGCGATCGTGAGGAGTTGCCGCACCGACCAGTTCAACCACGCCCCGGCCCAGATCTTCATGAACTGCGGCTTCGCCCAGCCGGGCCGACCGAGCATGGGATCGTGGGTGACCTACGGCCTCGGCAGCGAGACCACCGACCTGCCGGCCTTCATCGTGATGAGCACGGGGGCCGGGATCAGTGGCGGCAGCGCGAACTGGTCGAGCGGCTTCATGCCCAGCCTCTATACCGGCACCCGGTTCCGCAACGCCGGCACGCCGATCCTCAACGTCGACTCGCCGGCCGGTGCCGACATGCGACTGGCCGACGAGACCCTGAACCTCGTCAACTCGATCAACCGGCGTCGGCTGGCCGCCGACGGAGATCCCGAGATCGCGACACGGATCGCCAGCTACGAGATGGCCCACCGGCTGCAGACATCGGCGCCGGAACTGATGAACCTCGCCGACGAGTCGCCCGAGACACTCGCCCTCTACGGCTGCAAGCCGGAGGAGGCGAGCTTCTCGCGGGCCTGCCTGATCGCCCGGCGGCTGGTGGAGCGTGGGGTGCGGTTCATCACGATCTACCACGAGGGCTGGGACGGGCACAGCGACGTTGCCGGCAACGTGAAGAAAAACTCCGCGGCGACCGACCAGGGGTCTGCGGCCCTGATCGCCGATCTGAAGCGCCGGGGGATGCTCGACAGCACCCTCGTGGTCTGGGGGGGAGAGTTCGGCAGGACCCCGATGGTCGAGGCGAGCGCCGTGCTCGGCCGCTCGAAGGGCCGGGACCACCACCCCAACGCGTTCACGATGTGGCTCGCCGGCGGCGGCATCAGGGGCGGCGTCAGCTACGGCGAGACCGACGAACTCGGATTCCACATCGCCCGCGACGAGGTCCACGTGCACGACCTGCAGGCCACGATCCTCCACTGCCTCGGCCTCGACCACGAGCGGCTGACGTTCCGTCATGCGGGCCGGGATTTCCGACTCACCGACGTCCACGGTCACGTGGTCAAGGGGCTGCTCTCCTGATCGGCATCGGCCCGGCGTCGGCGCCGGGGCCGGAATGCTTAGCCTGCCGACCAGTCCGGGCGGGGTCGATCCCGGCTTCGGAGAGGGCCGGCATTCGCGGCCATCCGCTCCCGCACGCTGGCGACGGCCGGCCCCGTCAGGTGTTCGAGTTCCAGGGCGAATGAGACGCCCGCCCGGGGTGACAGCGAAACCACCCTTCCCTGCGCCGCCTCGAACGACCTCGGGTTCGGATAGTTCGTGCCCGGTTCGAGGCCGGTGACATACCCGTCGGCGAGCCCCCCCTGGTTCTTCCAGAGCGAAAAGCAGGGAAGCGTGTCGGAGCGCCAGGAGAGACAGACGGCATCGCCACCGCCCGGGGCCACGAGCATCGCCGCCGCCCTGCCCGCCTCGTCGGACCGCAGCGACATGAAGTGAACCTGCTCCGGCCGGCCCGGACGCGGCTCGTCGTAGCGGTTCCAGGTCGGCACATCGGCTGCCGCTCCATGATCCCTCGGAGCCAGCTCCTCGACGGCGGACACGAGTTCGGATCCGGCGCCGAGAAACGGCGGCCCGATGTTGACGTGATAGAGCATCTGCATCGTCGTCGGCCGATCCGACAGGTTTTCCACCGTGTCGGTCCAGGAGACCCGCGGCCGATCGGCCTGCAGCGAGATCGAGGTCGTCATCCGCAGCGACTGGAACAGGAACCGCGTCTCGTCGACGGCGCCATGCAGTGTCACCGTGCCGGCCGCCTCGTCGAGCGTCACCTCGACACCGTGGGCGGGGAGGTTGGCGATCCTCCCGTGCAGCGGATGGAGAAGTCGTCCCTGCGGATCGAATTCCGGAGCCCCGTTGCTGACGAGCCCGCAGCGGGCCACCAGCTCGTCGAATCCTTCGAGCCAGCCGAGGCCGGAAGGATCCGTGATCGGCACGAACTGCGGATGCACCGGCCCACGGACGGGCGACGACCAGCCGATGTCGGTGCCCCCCGAGGTCATCTTCCAGATGCCGAGTCCGCGGTCGGGAAGCACCTGGGCCGTCGTACCACAGGCCGCGATCTCGACCAGCAGCAACCCGTCCTGCAGGCCGCCCCGCAGCCGCCGGGTTCTGACGGCCAGCGGACCGACCACCTCGTCCATTCCATCAACGACAGTCAACCGCTTGAGGGCCATCTGCGAGCATCCGTAAAAGGTTCAGGAACCGCGGCGCGAGTCTACCCTTCCGCTCGCCGGCCAAGGAACAAGTCACACCTGAAAATCCTCAATGGATATCAGCGAGGGGCTGCCCACGCCCCGAGAGCCGGCGTAGGCGACAAGCGCAGCCAGGATGGCGGAGCGCAGACGCCTCCGAGAGAGCGAAGGCCAGGATGGCCGCAGCGAACGTCCGGCTCTCTGGGCGTGGGCAGCCCCGAGCGGGTTGTGCGAGTTGAGGCACGACAGGCTGAAGCCTGTCCCACATCTGCAGGGCACGACAGGCTGAAGCCTGTCCCACATCTGCAGCGACGCTGAAAAACTGCAAAAATCCGAAGGCTCGATAGACTGGCGACGAACGAGAACGAAAGGAGACCGACCATGAGCCCCGAAGCCCCGCCGATCGCCATTGTGCTCGCTGCCGGTCGCGGCACCCGGATGGGGAGCGATCTTCCCAAGGTGCTCTCCGAGGCCGCCGGCAAACCACTCGTCCGCTGGGTGCTCGACGCGCTCGAGGCGGCAGGTGTCGAGGACCGGATCGTCGTCGTGGGGTATCGTGCCGAACTCGTCGAGGCGGCACTTGCGGGCCTGTCCGGCGTCTCGTTCGCGATCCAGCGTGAGCAACGAGGCACCGGCGATGCGGTCGCCGCGGCCAGGCCGCTCATCGAGCGGCGGATTGCCGGGCAGGGGGGGCCGCGGCCGGTCGTGATCGTCTGCGGCGATTCCCCGATGCTGCGGCCCGCGAGCGTGACCGGTCTGCTCGACAGGTTCAGGGCCGGAAACGCCGCCTGCCTGCTGGGCACCGCCGTCACGGCCGAGGCCGCCGGGCTCGGCCGGATCGTCCGCAATGCTGCCGGCCGGTTCGAGAGGATCGTCGAGGAAAAGGATGCCACGCCCGACCAACGGGCGATCCGCGAGGTCAACATGAGCACCTACGTGTTCGACGCCGCCGCCCTTCTGCTGGCCCTCTCCAGGCTCGGCACCTCCAACGCCGCGGGGGAGTATTACCTGACCGACTGTCCCGGGCTGCTCCAGGCCGAAGGCCGGGTCGTCGACGCGATTCCCTGCCTCGATCCGAGCGAAACCCTGTCGGTCAACACCCCCGAGCAGCTGGCTGCGGTCGCGGCGGCACTCGCCCGGGGTCCGGCCTGACCCGCGGGGAGGCTTGAAGCCCCGCCCGATACCGGTCACAGTGCGTTTGCGGCACGGACGGCCCCTCTCCCGAGCACCCCTCGAAGCGACATGAACGACCTCAAGATCTTCGGCGGCCCGGCCAATGGCCCCCTGACGCAGGACATCTGCCGGTATCTCAACCTGCCGATGGGCAAGATCACGCTCGGCCGTTTTCCCGACGGCGAGATCTCCTGCAAGATCGACGAGGATGTCCGCGGCCGCGACGTGTTCATCGTCCAGCCCACCTGCCCGCCGGTGAACGAGCACATCATGGAACTGCTCGTGATGATCGACTCCTTCAAGCGGGCGAGTTCGTTCCGTCTGACGGCGGTCATCCCCTACTTCGGCTACGCGAGGCAGGACCGCAAGGACGCCGGTCGGGTGCCGATCACCGCCAAACTCGTCGCCAACCTGATCACCCGGGCCGGCGCCGACCGGGTGCTGGCGATGGACCTGCACGCCGCGCAGATCCAGGGGTTCTTCGACGTGCCGGTGGACCATCTCTACGCGGCACCGGTGCTCAACAACCACTTCCAGTCGATGGACCTGCCCCACGACGACCTCGTCGTTGTGGCGGCCGACGCGGGCAGCATCAAGCGGGCCGTGGGACACGCCAACCGGCTCGGCGTGCCGCTGGCGATCGTCGACAAGCGGCGGCTCAGTGCCGACACCACCAAGAGCACGAACATCATCGGGGCCGGCGTCGAGGGGAAGGTGGCGCTGATGTTCGACGACATGATCAGCACGGCGGGCTCGATCTGTTCGGCGGCGGCGGTCGTCCACGACCACGGGGCCCGGGCGATCTACGCCGCGGCCACCCACGGCCTGCTGGTCGGGCCCGCGATCGAGCGGCTCCAGGCGGCCCCGTTCGCCGGCATCATCATCACCGATTCGATCCCGCTGCCGGCCGACAAGGCCCTGCCGAACATCACGGTGCTCTCGGTCGCCAGCCTGCTCGGGCAGGCGATCAAGCGAATTCACCGCAACGAATCGGTCAGCATGATGTTCCAGTAGCCCCGTGGGGCCGCGGAATTGCGAGAAACCGCGGCCCGACTTGCGGAAGCCGGAGGCCGTGGCAGACTATGGGGCCCGAGAAAAAGGAGTTTTCATGAGCGATTCACTCGACGTCGTGTCCCGCAAGGCTACCGGTTCCCGGGAAAGCCGTCGGCTCCGCCGTGAAGGCATGGTGCCGGCCGTTCTTTACGGTCACGGGGAAAAATCTATCGATCTGGCTGCCAAGCGCGAGGCGATCGAGGCCGTCATCCGGCACGGCAGCCGGGTCGTCGAACTCAAGGGCGCCGTGAAGACCAGCGCCCTCGTACGCGAACTGCAGTGGGACACCTTCGGTGTCCAGCCGATCCACGTCGATTTCCTTCGGGTCGACAAGTCGGAACGGATCAAGGTCAAGGTTCCCGTCGATCTCCGCGGCGAGGCTCCCGGGCACAGGGCTGGCGGCGTGGTCACTTTGATCCTCCACGAGATTGAGATCGAGTGCACGCCCGACGCGGTTCCGGAAAAAATTCATGCCCACGTCGGAAAGCTGGAACTCGGCGGCCACCTCAAGGTGCACGACCTCGAACTGCCCGCCGGTGCCAAGGCTCTTGCGGATGGCGAGGAAACCGTGGTGAGCTGCTCGCTGCCGCAAAAGGCCGATGAGACCGCGGCCGTCACTGGAGCCGCCGAACCCGAAGTGATCGGCCGCAAGGCCGCCGAGGAAGGAGAAGGAGAGGCAGCGGAGGGCTGATCCTGTCGGGCTCGATCCGTCGAGCCTGCGGCTGATGCATCGTGAAACTCGTCGCAGGGCTGGGAAATCCAGGACGCAACTACGAGGGCACCCGGCACAACGTCGGGTTCGACGTGGTGGAAATTCTGGCAAAGCGGTCCGGTTCGCCCGTTCGACGGGCGCGGTTTCAGGGCGACACGGCCCAGGTCACGATCCGCGGATGCCCGGTGCTGTTGCTCTGGCCCCTCACCTGGATGAACCTCAGCGGTGCCAGCGTTCTGGCGGCCCGCGACTTCTACAAGATCGAGCATGACGACATCCTTATTGTGTGCGATGACTTCCAGCTTTCGACCGATACGATCCGCATCCGAGCGAGCGGCTCCGGCGGCGGCCAAAACGGGCTCAGCGACGTGCTTGCTCGGCTTGGCACAAACGCCGTGCCACGGCTCCGGATCGGCATCGGACCGGTTGCAGAGGGCTGGAAGACCGCGGATTTCGTCCTCGGTCGGTTCTCCAAGTCGGAGCGGGAGACCGTCAGCCCGCTGCTCGAGCGGGCGGCCGACGCCGTCGAGGAGTGGACGGCGCTGGGAATCGAGTCGGCGATGAACCGTTACAACTGAAGAGCCGGATTTCTCCAATTCACCGATCCAGACCAGAACGACAGTAAAAACACGCGTACGAAACGACAGAAAGGGAGCACGCAGATCATGGTGGTATACGAAGGGATGTTCATTCTCGACGCCTCGAAGTTCGCTCGCGATCCGGCCGGGTCCGCCCAGCAGATCGTCGGCCTGATCGAACAGTTCGGCGGCACGGTGCTGGCCTCGCGGCTCTGGGACGAGCGAAAGCTGGCCTACCCCATCAAGGGCCACAAGAAGGGCGTCTATTGGCTGACCTACTTCAACATGCCGTCCACAAACCTCACGGCCCTCGAACGGCAGTGCGAGATCACGGACGACATCCTGCGGAAACTGGTCCTGAAAATCGAGCCGCGGATCGCAGACGCGCTCGTCCAGCACGCCTTGGCCGGTGAGACGGTCCAGCGCCGGGCACCGGCAACGGCCGCTGCCGCCGCTGCCCCGGTCGTCGGAGAGTAGCCCCGACCGGCCCCTTGCAATGCCCCGCCCCGGGCCACTATGCTGGGGTCGTGTTGTACAAGCGTTCAGTATGTATCCGAGGAGACAGGAGCGATGGCAAGTTTCAATCGGGTGATTCTTCTGGGCAACGTGACCCGCGATCCTGAGTTGCGGTACATCGCCAACGGGACCGCCGTGACCGACATCGGCCTCGCCGTGAACGACCGTCGGAAAACGGCGACCGGCGAATGGGTCGAGGAGACCACGTTCGTCGACGTGACGCTCTGGGGACGGACCGCCGAGATCGCCGGGGAATACGTCACCAAAGGCTCGCCCTTGATGATCGAGGGCCGGCTGAAACTCGACACCTGGGAGAAGGACGGCAAGAAAAACTCCAAGCTTCGCGTCGTGGGAGAGCGGATGCAACTGCTCGGTTCGCGGGGCGGCGACGGCCCGAGGGGCGACGGAAGCCGGCCCAAGGCGAGGGCTGCGGGTGGCCGTCCGGCGCCATCCATGAACGACGAATACGATCAGTCGGCCGACGTGTATGATGGGCCGACCCGCGGTGGCAGCGAGGTGGGCGGTCAGGTCGGTGGCGACGACGACATTCCTTTCTGACCCACCATCGCGTCACCGTTTCAAAACCTTCATTCAAACCAACAGCATTCCAGTTTTGAGTCAGGAGATTCCCATGCCCCCCAGAACCATGCCCACGATCTCGACCCGCCAATCCCGGCTTCCCAAGGGAGATCGGGGCGGCATCCAACTGCTTCTGGTCCACAACGTGGAGCACCTCGGCAAGCAGGGAGAGGTCGTCGAGGTAAAGCGTGGCTACGCCTACAACTTCCTGCTGCCGCAGGGCCTGGCCACGGTCGCCACCGACCACCACAAACGCATGGTCGAGAAGCATCGGGCAAAGCTCGAGGAGATCGCCCGCGAACGGCTGGCCGGGCTTCGAAGCCTGCTCGAGGAGTTGTCGCGGACGAGCGTGACCATCGAGGCCAACGCCAACGACGAGGGGCATCTCTACGGATCGGTTGGTCCCGCCGAGATCTCCCGTTCGCTCAAACAGCAGGATCTCATGGTCTCGCCCGACCAGATCATTCTGCAGGGTCCTCTCAAGGAGGTCGGCTTGTACACCGTGAAGGTCAAGCTTGCGGCCGAAGTGGAAGGCGATCTCAAAGTCTGGGTGGTGCCGTCCAGCGGCGACGGCGGCTCGAAGTAGCACCATCTCCGTGGCGATGCAGGGAGGCTCGAACCGATGGCTTCATCGAGGGAGGCTGACGCGCGCGATCCCGGCCACCGGGGCGTGCGGCGTCCGAGGCGCGCTGATGCCGATTCGACCGGCAGATCGCCACTGGGCCCTGCGATCGAGCGGCCGGCAAACGTCGATGCCGAGCGGGCGGTCCTCGGCAGCATCCTGCTCAAGCCGGACGTCTGCGACGACGTGGCCCTCGTCGTTCGTCCCGAGGACTTCCACGACGAGGCCCACGAGATCCTCTATCGGCATCTGCTCGAACTGCACGACGGCGGCAAGCGGATCGATGTGACGATCGTCCACGAGCGGCTCCGATCGAAGGGCGATTTCGAACGGATCGGCGGCGCCCCGGCGCTGGCCGAGATTCTCCAGGCGGTGCCCCACGCAGCCCACGCGACCCACTACGCCCAGATCGTTCGCGACAAATCGATGCTGCGCTCGCTGATCGACGCCAGCACCGACATTCTCCGGGATGCGTACGACTCCGTCGACGAGCCCAGGGAACTGCTCGCCCGGGCGGAGGCCAAGATCTTCGAGATCCTCGAGCACCGGAGCTCCGCCGAGGCGAAGCCGATCGACGAGGTGCTCGAGGAGGTGATGGTCCGGATGGATGCGAGGATGAAGCACGAACACGCCCTCGGTGGCGTGGAGACAGGCTTCACCGATCTCGACACGCTCTGCGGCGGCCTCCACAACTCCGAACTGATCATCCTCGCCGCCCGGCCCAGCATGGGAAAAACCGCCTTCGCGATGAACATCGCCGAGCACGTTGCGATCGCCATCAAGCAACCGGTGCTCTTCGTGAGCCTCGAGATGGCCTGCCTCGAACTGGCCGACCGCCTCCTCTGTTCATCGGCACAGGTCAACGGGCACCGCCTCAGAAACGGAACGATCTCCCAGGAAGATCGCCGCCGACTGGTGCAGAAGTCGTCCGAGATCAGCTCATCGCCGCTCTACATCGACGACACTCCGGGCCGCACCCTGACAGAAATCGCCGCCGTCGCACGACGGCTCAAGCGACGAAACGGCCTCTCGCTCGTGGTGATCGACTACCTGCAGCTGATCGAACCCGACAACCCCCGCGACCCCCGTCAGGAGCAGGTCGCGAGGATCGCTCGCCGCCTGAAGATGATGTCCCGCGAGCTCGATATTCCGGTGCTCTGCCTCGCCCAGCTCAACCGGCAGGCGGAGGTCTCCCGCGACAATCGGCCGCGACTCAATCACCTGCGGGAGTCGGGGGCGATCGAGCAGGACGCAGACGTGGTGATGTTCGTCCATCGCGAAGAGTACTACCAGACGACCGACGAAGATCGGGAGCGGGTCAAGGGGCAGGCCGAGATCATCATCGCCAAGCAGCGAAACGGTCCGATCGGCGACATCAAGCTGCTCTGGCAGCACGACTACACCCGGTTCGTCAACCTCGAGCATCGGCCCTACGACGAGTTCGAGCAGTTTTCCAGTTTCTGAGCGCCGGCAGATCAGGCCCGCCGCTGACCGCGGCTGGCGGCGCTGCGATCGGTGCCTGGAGCGACGTCGAGTTCGAGATCATCCCGGTCGCCGAGGTCGAGCCGCTCCCAGGCGATGGCGCCCATGGCGGCGTTGTCCGTGCAGAGTTCCCGGGGTGGCATGTAGACCGACAGACCGCGATTTTTTCCCATCTGCTCGAGCGATTCCCGTAGCAACGTGTTCGACGTCACCCCGCCTCCGACGAGAAGCGAGCGGCAGCCGGTCCGCTCGAGTGCCAGCCCGACCTTGGCGAGGATCGCATCGACGGCCGCCTGCTGAAACGACGCCGCGAGGTCGGCCAGCCGACGGCCGGTTGGTGGGGGCGTGTCGGCGGCTGCCCCGGGAGGCCGCACCAGATACCGCAGGGCGGTCTTCAGGCCGCTGAAACTAAGGTCGATCCGCTCCTGATCGCCGGCCAACGGCCGCGGCAGTCGATGGGCCCTTGGATTCCCCCCCACGGCGGCTCGCTCGATCTGCGGCCCGCCCGGGTAGCCGAGTCCGAGCAGGCTGGCGGCCTTGTCGAAGGCCTCCCCCGCAGCGTCGTCGATCGTGCCCCCGAGCCGTTCCAGATCGAGTGGTCCCCGAACGTGAAACAGGGAGGTATGCCCTCCGCTGGCGACGAGTCCGACGGCCGGGTAGAGGTCTGCCAGAGGGTATGCGAGCCGGCAGGCGTAGAGATGTGCCGCAATGTGGTCGTATCCGACGATCGGAATGCCGAGCGTCGCGGCAATGCCCTTGGCGGCCGAAAGGCCTACGAGCAGCGACCCGACCAGACCGGGCCTGACCGCGACGGCCACCGCCTCGATCTCCTGCCGCCCGATCCCGGACCGGTTCAGGGCCTCGTCGATCACCGGGATGATCCGCTCGACGTGGGCCCGGCTGGCCAGTTCCGGAACGACGCCCCGCCAACGTGCATGGAGGGCATCCTGGCTGGCGACCACGCTCGAGAGCACGAGGCGGTTTCGGGAGACGACCGCAGCGGCCGTCTCATCGCACGTCGTTTCAATACAGAGCAGCGGCATCGCCGAAGAGTCTACCCGCCCGATGCGATGAGCGGCTCATGACAGGCTGAAGCCTGTCCCACATCGGACAGAGGCCAGGGCCGGAGGCCCGGGTAAACACCAGCGACCGGAGGTCGCCAAGGAAAACTCGGCACGATGCCGAGGTTTTCCGTGAAGTCAGTAGTCGTACCAGACGCCGAAGCCGTAGCGATTTTGGTTATAGAACACGAATTCGTACTGTGGGTCGGAGCCGTAGAGATATTCGAACCCGAGCCGGAACAGCTTCTCGCTGGCCCGTCCCCGCCAGGCCCAGCCAGTCTGCACACAGAGGTTTCCGCCCCAGTCGAGTTCCTGCCGTGTCATGCCGTTGACCGCCAGAAACGGAGTGCCCAGCGCCCCGGTCGGCCGTGCCTGAATCAGTTCCGTGCCGAACTGGAACTCCCACGGCTCCGAACCGCCGGCGTTGAAGAACGCCCAGCCGACCTCCCCATAGAGTCGCATCCAGTCGCGCGGGTAATAGGAGTTGCCCCAGACGATGCAGTCGCGGACGTAGTTCACCCTCGGAAACCAGGGATACTTGATCATCGCCTCGTCGCCGACGTGGGCGCTGTTGTGGTAGTAGGCGAGTTTCGTCTGCCAGCGGCCGACTCCGTAGACGAGCGGAACACCGAACCGATAGTCGGCCGACCGCAGATCGCGGTCGTCCTGGGGGTCGAGTCGCACGAAGGCGGCGCCCTCGATCTGGACCTCGAAGCCCTGCGGATGCACGACGGGATCGGACCCATATCGCAGGATCGAAACCCGGCCGCCGAGCGTCGTGTCCCAGAGCGTGCCCTCTTGGCTGGAGGGCTGAAAGACTCCCGGGTCGGTGTCTGAGTACATCACCGTGCCGATCCGCGGTTCCTTGGGGCCGGCGAGGTAGCTGGTGTAGATCAGGTTGTTGGGCATGATCTGCCAGGACCATGGTTCCGGTGCCCAGAGATCATCGATCCGATCGGGCGGCAGATCGTCGGCCGACAGCGGCCGCGATCGTTCTTCGGGAAGCGGTTCGTAGACGACGTCCGGAATCGCCTCGGGGATCGCGTCCGGAATCCCGGGGACCATCGAAGTGTTCGGCAGCAGCGTCGACGCAAGGGGCCCCGGCAGGCTCTCGGCCGGCGACTCGAGTGGCACCGGTGTGTCTGCCGGCCGCCATCCCTCCTGGCCGCGGGCGTCCGATTCGTGCCCGGCGCAGAGGCCGAGGATCATCGCCACAGCGATCCCGACACGCTGCGGACGGGTGGTCCGCGCCGCGGGACGGCGGTCTGACGACGGAACGGAGCGTGGTTGGGGCATGGGCATGAAGCGTCGGCCGGGGGACCGCCGGGCAGCCACCGCGGCACGGGAGGCGAAAACGCCGCTGGCGACACTCTCTGATCGGCATCCAGTGGCCGCTTCCACAGGATCATCCCGGACAGCCTGGCCCGATGATGCAGTCGCGGAAAACAGGGTAAGATCGAGACTTCGCAGTTCAGCCAAGCCCCCCTGTCTTGTCGGGCCATGCAGATGCCGCATTCACAACCGTCTCCCGATTCGACCACACCCGCGTCCGTCGATGCCGCCGGCTCGCCAGCCCCGGAAGGCATTGCCGCTGCCCTGGGAAGGATTCCCAGCGGCCTGTTCGTGGTCAGTTGGCGGGATCGGGACCAGGATCGCCGCATGCTTGCGAGTTGGGTGATGCAATCGGGGTTCTCGCCACCCTCGGTCACGATCGCCATCGGCACGACCCGGGATCTGCTTCCGGCGGTGACCGGCGGAACACCGTTCGTGGTCAACCTGTTGGCGGAGTCGCAGCGATCGCTGCTCGGTCGATTGGGCCGGCCTCAGGCCGAGGGGGAGGAGGCCTTCCCGGGGGTCGAGATCCGACGCACGCCATCTGGCAACGCCATCATCGCGGCGGCCGCAGGCTGGCTCGAGTGCAGGGCGATCGCCAGCGTCTCCGCCCACGACCACATGGTCGTCGTGGCCGAGGTGCAGGCGGGGGAGGCAGATGCGGAAGCCCCGGCTCTGGTGCACCTCCGCCGCAATGGGTTAAGGTATTGATCAGAGGAGGAACACCATGCAAGGACCCATTTTCTGGCGTGCGATCGGATTCGTTCTGGTCGTCTTCCTCGTCGGCTGCTCGCCGCAGCAACCCCGCCAGGAGGCACCGCAGGCGGCAGGGAAAACCTCGCCTGCCGCAGGCCGCGACACCCCGGCATCCAAACGTTTCATCTTCATCACCAATGGCGACGACCCCTTCTGGGACGCCCTGCTGAGCGGCCTCGAGGAGGGTGAAAAACGGTTCGACTGCGCCGCGGCCGGCATCAGCGTCTCCCGGGACGTCAACAACGCCTCGGCCGAAGGACAGATCGAGCGGCTTCGACAGTACGCCACCCAGGACGACATCGCCGGCATCGCGATCAGCGTCATACAGGCCGACAACTCGTCGATCGCCGACGAGATGAGGAAACTGCAGGCGAAGGGCGTGAAGCTGATCACTGTCGACGGCGACGTGAACCGCGGCACCTTTCGCGACGCCCGTCCCTACTACATCGGCACCGACAACATGGTCGGCGGACGGACACTCGGCACCGCGGCCAGGGCCGTCCTCGAGGCCAAGGGGCTGAAGGCGGGGGGCTACGCCCAATTCGCCGGCTTCACCGACAACGACAACGCCAGGAGCCGCATGGACGGCGTCAAGGAGGCGATCGGCACCGCCTTCACCGAGCGCGACAGGATGGCGGATGAAATGGATCTGCCCCGGGCCCGCGACAACGTCCGAAATGCCATCCAAAATCATGGCGACCTTGCGGCGCTCGTGGGAATCTGGGCCTACAACGCTCCAGCCATCGCCGACGTGCTCGGCGAGAGCGGCACCCGTGACCGCTACGTGGTCGCCACCTTCGACGCGGCCGATCTCGCCATCGGCCAGATGGAAAAGGGCAACATCGACGTGATGGTGGTGCAAAACCCGTTCGAGATGGGTGTGCGGACGGTGCGGCTGCTCAAGGCGATGGTGGAGAACGACGAGGCGACGATCGCCGAGATGTTTCCGCGGGCCGGCGAGCCCGACGGCGACATCCACACCACCGGACTGCGGGTGGTCGTTCCCGACGGCTCGTCGCCCGTGAAGCCCGAACTGTTCGACCCGAAATTCGTCGAGTTCATGACGCTCCCCGACTTCAAGGCCTGGCTGGCGAAGTACAACCTCACCAGTTCCTGAGCATGACTTCCCAACCTTCCGCCAGCCGCGGCTGGCGGCTGCCCCGTCACGAAATGGCCCTGCTGGCCGCACTTGTGCTCGTCTTCGTGGGCACCGGCTGGCTCGATCCCAACCACACCTACTTCGCCAAGTGGGCGGAGAGCCGCGACATCATCCTGCGAAACACCTCCCTGCTCGGGATCATCGCGCTGGGGGCCGCCGTGGTGATCATCGCCGGCGGAATCGACCTCTCCGCCGGCTCGATGGTGGCCTTCAGCGGCACGACCTGCGGCCTGCTGCTGACCCTGTTCGCGGATGCCGGCGACAAGCGGCTCGAATCGGTCGGGGCTGTCGGCATCGCCGCGGCCATCGGCGGGGCGATGCTCTCGGGTCTGCTCGTGGGCACGCTCCACACATGGCTGATCACCGCGATCCGGCTGCCGCCGTTCGTGGCCACGCTCGCCACGCTCGTCGGCCTGCGGAGCTTCGCCCGTGCGATGTGCCTGTTCGTGACCCGGGAACGATGGGGGAGCGAAAACCAGCAGATCAACATCGGCACGCCGTTCTTCGTCTGGCTCAAGGAACACAACGTCTGGATCTCGACGGCGACCTTTCTCGGACTGGCGTTCCTGACGTGGCTGATCCTCTCCCGCACGGTGCTTGGCCGCCACCTCTACGCGCTCGGCGGCAACGAGCAGGCGGCTCGGCTCAGCGGCATCCGTACCGAAAACGTGAAGTGGTTCGCCTACTGCTTCGGCAGCCTGACCGCCGCGATCGCCGGAATCTTCCTGATGGCCGACAGCAGCGTGGCCCAACCGGGCAACGCCGCCCGCGGCTACGAACTCAACGCGATCGCCGCCGCCGTCGTGGGCGGCTGCAGCCTGCAGGGGGGCGTGGGCACCGTGACCGGCACGGTGCTCGGTTCGCTGTTCCTGCGGGTCGTGATCGACGCGGTCTCGAAACTGATCAAGGCGAGCGCCGACGTCTACGAGGGGATGATCGTCGGGATCATCGTCGCGCTGGCCGTCACCCTCACCCAGTTCGGCGGACTATCGAGGACCGGACGTGCTCTTTTCGCGGGCGCCAGAGGACTGGCCGCCATTCCCACGATCGCCATCTTTGCCGGGCTGCTCGCGATGATGGGCGCGGCCAACGTCGACGCGTTTCGCGGACGCACCGGGCTCCTCGGGGCGGCGGTCGGCGCGGCCGTGCTGCTGCTGCTCGCCGCCTTCCGCAGACTGCAGGAACGCCCTGTCCGATGACGCCCATCGTCGATTTCCGCGGTGTCGGCAAGCGGTTCCAAGGGGTCGTCGCCCTCGCCGATGTCACGTTCCAGCTCCTCGCTGGCGAGTGCCATGCCATCTGCGGGGAGAACGGCGCCGGCAAGAGCACGCTGATGAAGATCCTCTCCGGCGTGATCACGGAGCACGAGGGGGAGATCCGCGTCCGAGGCGAACCGTGCAGATTTCAGGGCACGCGGGATGCCGAGTCGGCGGGCATCGCGATCATCCATCAGGAACTGAACCTCGTCGAACAGCTGTCGGCGGCTGCGAACATATTCCTCGGACGCGAACTGCGGACACCGCTCGGGCTGCTCGACGACGCGGCCATGGAGCGGGAGGCTGCCGGCCTCCTCGCCGCCCTCGACTGCCAGCTCGACCCGCGGCTGCCGGCGGGCTCGCTCCGGGTCGGCGACCAGCAGCTGCTCGAAATTGCCAAGGCACTTTCCCTTCAGAGCGACGTGCTGATCATGGACGAGCCGACCAGCGCCCTGACGGAGGCGGAGGTCGCCCGGCTCTACCGGGTCATCGCCCGACTGCGGGAGCGGGGTGTGACGATCCTCTACATCTCCCACAAGATGGACGAGGTCTTCCGGCTGGCCGATCGGATCACGGTGCTCCGCGACGGCAGGCACGTGAGGACGGCCGAACGTTCAGCCACGACGCCGAAAGAGATCACCGGCTGGATGGTGGGCAGGGAGATCGCCGGCCAGGAATTCCATCAGGCACGTCCGCGCGGCCGTCGGCTGCTCGAAGTCCGCGGACTCACGCTCCCCTGGCCGGGCCACCCCCGCGGCTATCGTCTCAAGGAGATCGATCTCGACCTGAATGCGGGGGAGGTGCTCGGCATCGCGGGGCTGATGGGGGCGGGCCGCACGGAACTGCTCGAGGTTCTGTTCGGAGCCGCCGGCACCGACTGGACTGGCGAGATCCGACTCGAAGGCGAGCCGGTGCGTTTCGCCCACCCGAGCGAGGCCTGCGCGGCCCGGATCGCGATGGTGACGGAGGACCGCAAACGGCTCGGCCTGTTTCCCGATCTCGACGTCGCCGGCAACGTGGGCATCGCCAGCCTCGGGCGGGCCGCCAGCGGCGGGCTCGTCTCGCGGTCCCGCGAGGAGGCACTCGTCTCCCCCGTGATCCGCGAGACCGGCGTCAAGGCGGCCGGACCGCAGGCTTCGATCATGGGGCTCTCCGGCGGCAACCAGCAGAAGTGCATCATCGCCCGCTGGCTTCTCACCGAGCCGCGATTGCTCCTGCTCGACGATCCCACCCGGGGCATCGACGTCGGAGCCAAGGCGGAACTCTACGCCCTGATCGACCGTCTCTGCCGCGGCGGCATGGGGGTGATCCTGACGTCGAGCGAGCTGCCCGAACTCCTGACCCTCGCCGATCGGATCCTGGTGCTCGCCGAGGGGAAGTTGACCGCGGAATTTTCCCGGGGCGAGGCGACCGAGGCGGCGATCATGGAGGCGGCGATGGCGTGTTAGGATGCCGGCATGCATCCTTTTGACGCCGACCGTTACGCGAGGCAGGTGCGGTTCGCTGCTCTCGGCCCGGAGGGACAGGCGAAACTCGCCTCGGCCCGGGTCGCGGTGGTGGGCTGCGGTGCGCTCGGCAGCGTGGTGACGCTGGCCCTCGCCCGGGCCGGCATCGGCCACCTGCGGCTGATCGATCGGGATGTCCCAGAGATCAGCAACCTCCCCCGCCAGGTGCTGTTCGACGATGCCGACGTCAGGGCCGGACTGCCGAAGTCGGTGGCGGCAGCCCGCCAGATGGAGCGGGTTCATTCGGGAACCGTCCTTGAACCGCTCGTCGCCGACCTGACCGCCACCACGGCCGATCGGCTGCTGTCGGGCGTCGACCTGATCATTGACGGCAGCGACACCTTCGAAACCCGTTTCCTCATCAACGATTTTTCCTGCAGCCGGGGCATCCCCTGGGTGCACGGCGGGGCGATCGGGGCCGAGGGCCGCGTGCTGACCATTCTTCCTGGACGTACGGCCTGCCTGCGGTGCCTGATCCCGGATCCGCCCGAGCCCGGGGCACTGCCCACCTGCGAGACCGCCGGCGTGCTCGGCACGGCGGCGCTGGTGGTCGGCGCCGTCGAGGCCAACGAGGCGATCCGGCTGCTCGCCGGCGACCAGGATCGCCTCGGCAATCGGCTCTTCGTCTGCGATCTCTGGGCGGGCCACTGGCGGTCGATCGATCTCGGGCCGCTGGCCGCCGAGGGCTGCCCCACCTGTCGTGGCGGCGACTACCCCTGGCTCGAGGGCCGCAGCGGCGGCCAGGTGGCCCGGATCTGTGGCCGCGAAGCGGTGCAGGTCGGCTCCGCGGGCGGAGGCGTCGACCTCGAACGGCTCGGTCGCCGGCTGGCAGACTTCGCCAATCTCACGACGAACGCCTGGATGGTGCGGGCCGAGGTCGAACCGGGAATCGTCCTCTCGGTGTTCGCCGACGGCCGGTCGCTCGTCGCCGGCACCCACGATGAAACGCGGGCCCGGGCGATCGTCGCCCGTTACCTCGGCTGACCCTGGCCCTCGACGATCGGTCCGCCACCGATCAGATAGCCGGCCCAGTCCCACGAAGGAGGCGTCTCACGACCGCTGCAGTTCCAGGCCGCGAGATCGGCCTGCAGACGATCGCAGTCTTTTCTCGCCTGAACGGCCTGAACTCCCCTGCAAGAGTCAGACTCGCGGAGCGCGACGAGCGGGAACCCTGGATCGGCATCCCCCCAGGAATGATCGGGAACCGAATCCGGAGCGAGTCGAACCGCGATGAAGTCCAGACTGGCTACGGCTTCCGCCGGCACGTTCCATCTGGACGTCGCACCGTCGGCCTCGATCCCCACGAGCATCGTCCCCTTGGATGTTCGCACGGCGGTCGCGAGATCCTCTCGGCCGGCAGGCAGGATTGCCAGCACCACGGACGGATGCTGCGACCATGCCAGCAGCCTGGCAGCCGCGGCCTCGAACGAGCTTTGCATTCCGACCCGTGCCGCGATCACCAGGCCGGCCAGATCCGCCGCGGCACAGATCGGGTCGGACGGTTCTTCGATCACCGCGACGGCCCCCGCCGCCTGGATGGCATCCAGATCGGCGACAGCGTTCGGGCTGGGAATGCCGCGCGGCACCCAGCGTCGGCCGTCGAGCCAGAACGACCGCCCGCGGACGCCCGAGCGGCGAAGCCCCACGAGCCCGCGATACGAGACCGTAGTCGCCGCCTCTCCGAGCCGGGCTTCGATCCGGTAGAGACTGGGCGATTCGGGTGTCCAATACGACGGCTCCGTCAGGATCGCCCGGGCCGCCGGCCGCGGCCCCGGGCCGAGATCGACGAATCTGGCGGTCACCGGCAGCGTCGTGCCGCGAATGGACTCGGGCCCGGAGATCGTTCCGCTGAGCGACAGCGGCCCGGGAGCGGCCTCGATCGCTGCGCCGTTGAACGACAGGTACACATCCGCCCGCAGGTCGTCGGCCGGGCCGAGCAGGCAGCCGAATTCCGACGGCTGGGCCGGATCGTTGCCGGCTGGATCGTTGCCGGCTGGATCGTTCCCGCCGGGCGTCGCGGACATCAGGCCTGCCCTCCTGAAGCGAACCTGTCCTCGGCCATCGAAGCCAGTTTTCGGAGATCGAGTTTTCCCGAACCAAGCACCGGCATCTCCTCGATCTCGGCGAAACTGTCCGGGGACGGAATCCAGAGATTGGGCAGGCCGCCATCGGCGAGGCCGCGGCAGACCTCCTGGGCCGAGCGGGGCGTGGGCAGATGGAAGACGACGAGCCTCTCCCCCTTCTTCGGGTCGGGCACGGCGGTGACGACGGCCAGCATTTCGCCGTCGGCCGCCCCCAACTCACGATTGATCGCCTCCTCGATCGCGATGTGCGGCACCATCTCGCCGCCGATCTTGGAAAACCTGCTCTCGCGTCCGGTGATCGTGATGAACCCGTCGGCGTCGATCTTCGCGATGTCCCCGGTGCAGTACCAGCCTTCCTGAACGACCTTCTCCGTCAGGTCGGGCCGGCCCATGTAGCCCTGCATGACGTTCGGGCCGGTGATCCAGAGCAGGCCCTCCTCGCCAACCGGGATCTCCCGGCTTCCGTCACGGTCGCTGACCCGGGCCCGACAGCCGAGAATCGGCTTTCCGACCGTGCCCTCGCGGGCGTCGATCGGACGGCCGGGAACCTGCCTGGAAGGGGGCACATTGGCGGCCACGAGCGGGGCCAGTTCCGTGGCCCCGTAGGCCTCCCAGGGTCGCACGCCGAACCGCTTCTCGAAGGCATCGGCCACGTCGCGTGTAAGTTTCTCGGCGGCCCCGAACACGACCTCGAGCGTCGAAAAATCCTCGGCCGGCGTCCGCCGAATGTAGATCCGCAGGAAGGTCGGCGTCGCCATCAGGATCGTGGCATGGTGTTCGCGGGCCAGTCTGCCCACCGTCTGGGCATCCCGCGGGTCGGCGTGGTAGACGACGGAGGGTTCCAGCGTCAGCGGCGTCCAGAGCGTCGTCGTGTAGCCGTAGGAGTGGAAGAAGGGGAGCACGCCGAGGGCGACGTCGGCGGCGGAGAGATGCAGGAGGTTGTCGATCGCCCGCACCTGCGAGCCGACGTTCTCCACGGTCAGCACCACTCCCTTCGGATCTCCCGTCGATCCGGACGTGAAGATCACCGTCAGCACGTCCTCGGGCCGGATCGCATCGAGGCCGAGCATCCGGTCGAGCCAGGAAAGCGGCGTGACCGTGGCATGAACGAAGGCGGCGATCTTGTCGAAGGCGGTGAGTTGGGTTCGCAGGCCGCCCGCATCGAGCAGCCTTTCGCCGACGTCGAGCTTGACCCGGGTCAGGAATGCGGGGCTCGAGATCACGTGCCGCAGGCCGGCCTTGGCGATGCAGGTGTCGAGGATCGACTGGCTGGTGGTGTAGTTGAGGTTCACGGCCACGCGGCCGGAGAGCGCGAGCGCGGCATTGACCACCATGCCGCCGGCGGTCGGCGGCAGGAGCACGCCGACCATCGTCTCTTCGCGGTCGAGCACACGCTCCAGAACGCTGCGGGCGGCGAGGATCCGCGTCAGCAGTTCCCTGCCGGTGAGCCGGGTTCCGAGTGAGTCGGCGACCTTCATCCTGCCGGAGGCACTGCGGCAGGCGCGGAGCAGCAGCCGCTGCAGGACCATCGGCGGTTCGACTTTCGGATCGGCCATGAACGCTCCGCAGCGGCCGGGTTGGGCGGGTCTCGTTGCCCGATTGCCACCGGTCACTAAAATCAAATTCCATTAGACCCTGCGCCGTTCGAGGTGACCAGTTCACCACCGGACGGGACCTCAACCGCGGCCCGACGCTGCCGCTGCCGCGACAGATGCCACGTTACCAGCCGTCGCTGATCGAGCCGAAGTGGCAGGCGTGGTGGGAGTCGCAGCGGACCTTTGCCACGCCGCGGCTGCCCGGGCCGGGCCTCTCGCCCGCCGAACCGCAGCGCAAGGCCTACGTCCTCGACATGTTTCCCTACCCGAGCGGCGACGGGCTCCATGTCGGGCATCCCGAGGGGTACACGGCCACCGACATCGTGGCCCGGTTCGAGCGGATGCGGGGCAAGAGCGTCATGCACCCGATGGGGTTCGATGCCTTCGGCCTGCCTGCCGAGGAGTACGCGATCCGCACCGGCACGCCGCCGCGGGAGAGCACCGACCGAAACATCGCCACGTTCACCCGTCAGCTCAAGATGCTCGGCTTCAGCTACGACTGGGACAGGGTCCTCTCGACGACCGATCCGGGCTACGTCCGCTGGACGCAATGGATCTTTCTCGTCCTCTTCGACACCTGGTTCGACACGACCCTGCAGAAGGGGCGGCCGATCGCCGAACTCCCGATTCCTCCCGAGGTCGTCCGCGATGGAGAGGGGGCCGTCGCGGCCTTTCGTGACGCCCACCGCCTGGCCTACCAGTCGGAGGCCCCGGTCAACTGGTGCCCCGCCCTCGGCACGGTGCTGGTCAACGAGGAGGTGATCGGAGGCTTGAGCGAGCGGGGTGGCCATCCGGTGGTCCGGATCCCGCTGCGGCAGTGGATGCTGCGGATCACGGCCTACGCCGACCGCCTGGAGCGGGAACTCGAGGGCCTCGACTGGCCCGCCAGCATCAAGAAACTGCAGTCCGACTGGATCGGACGGAGCACCGGCGCCGAGGTCGACTTCCTGATCTCCGCTCCCGGCGCGGGTGTGGAGGCCTTCGCGGACTGGCAGCGGGCGCGGGCGGCGGGCGGGTTCCCCGAGAAGCCGGGAAACGACGTGCTCCGGATCTACACCACGCGGCCCGACACGCTCTACGGCGTGACCTTCATGGTCGTCGCCCCCGAGCATCCGCTGATCGATTCTCTGACCGCTCCGGGCCAGCGCCAGGCGATCGCAGACTATCGGGAGGCTGCCGCCCGCAAGAGCGACCTCGACCGCACCGATCTGGCCCGCGAGAAGACGGGGGTGTTCACCGGTTCGCACGTGATCCACCCGCTGACCGGCAGGCCGGTGCCGGTCTGGGTGGCCGACTACGTGCTGGCGACCTACGGCACGGGCGCGATCATGGCCGTGCCGGCCCACGACGACCGCGACCTTGAATTCGCGAACGCCTTCAGAATCGAGGTGATCACGGTCGTCGAGCCCGCCGACGGATCCACGCCGGCCGAGGGCAGACTGTTCTCGGGCGACGGCCGTGCGGTCGCCTCCGGTCCCTACACCGGCCTCGCGACCCGGGACTTCATCAGCCGGGTCGCCGCTGATCTCGCGGCCGCCGGCCTCGGCCGCCCATCGGTGAACTACAAGCTCCGCGACTGGCTCTTCAGCCGGCAGCGGTTCTGGGGCGAGCCGTTCCCGATCCTCCACGAACTCGACGCCGACGGCAGGCCCACCGGCCGGATCCGCGCGGTCGACGAGCGGGAACTGCCGGTGCCGCTTCCAGAACTCACCGACTACCGCCCCGGAGACACCCCCGACCCGCCACTGTCGAGATCGGCGGACGAGTGGTTGTTCCTGGAGCGCGACGGCAAACGCTACCGCCGCGAGACCAACACCATGCCCCAGTGGGCGGGGTCATGCTGGTACTACCTGCGGTTTCTCGACCCGAAGAACGACGTCCGCTTCCTCGAGGCAGAGATCGAGCGGGCCTGGATGCCGGTCGATCTCTACATCGGCGGCGCGGAGCATGCCGTGCTCCATCTGCTCTACAGCCGCTTCTGGCACAAGGTGCTCTACGACCGGGGGCACGTCTCGCAGCCCGAGCCGTTCGGCAAACTCGTCAACCAGGGGATGATCCTCGGAGAGATGGAGTTCACCGGCTACCGCAGCGGCAAGGGGGGCTGGGTGTCGGCGGAGAAACGCGGCGAGGATGACGTCGCCGCCAAAGTTCCGGCCGACCAGGTGGAGAAGCAGGGGGAACACTTCGTGCTCCGCGACGCCCCGAAGATCCGGGTCGAGAGCCGGGCCTACAAGATGTCGAAGAGCCGCGGCAACGTGGTCAACCCCGACCAGGTGGTTCGGGATTTCGGTGCCGACTCGCTGCGGCTCTACGAGATGTTCATGGGACCGCTGGAGGCGACGAAGCCCTGGAGCACGACCGGCGTCAGCGGGGTCCGCGGATTCCTCGACCGCTGCTGGCGGCTCGTCGTGGACGAGCGGGCCGAGGAACTCCTGCTGGCACCACAGGTCTGCGAGGATTCCCCGTCGGAGGATCAGCTCCGGGAACTGCACCGCACGATCGACAAGGTGACCAAGGACATCCAGTCGCTCTCGTTCAACACGGCGATCGCCCGGATGATGGAGTTCGTCAACTTCTTCACGCCGCTGGACCGCCGGCCGCGGGCGGTCCTCGAGCCGTTCGTGACCCTGCTTGCCCCTTTCGCCCCGCACCTGGCGGAAGAACTCTGGCAGATTCTCGGCAGACCGGCCCCGGTGTCGCTGGTGACATGGCCGGCTGTCGAGGACCGCTGGCTCAGAGACGACACGGTCGAGATTCCGGTTCAGATTCAGGGCAAACTCCGGGGCCGGGTGGCCGTTCCCGCCGACGCCGACATCGAGGCGATGAAGGCGGCCGCACTGGCCGACCCGAAGATCGCCGAACAGCTCGCCGGCAGGGAGATCCTCAAGGTCGTCGCCGTCCCCGGCAGGCTCGTCAACTTCGTCGTCAGGGGCTGACTTCCGGGACTGGATGAGCCCGCTTTCCCGGCCGAGGCGAATCGGCTTTCGTGCCGGGCGGCCGTTCCGTAGCATGGTGCGATCGTCCCCAGCCGATGGCCCACGTGAGGAGCGACCGATGCCGGTGAAGCGTGTTCTGGCTCTGGTCCTGGGCGGTGGCCGCGGCACGCGGCTCTATCCGCTGACCCGCGACCGCTCGAAGCCCGCCGTGCCCCTCGCCGGCAAGTACCGGATCATCGACGTTCCCCTCTCCAACTGCATCAACAGCGGTGTCCAGCGGATCTACGTGCTCACCCAGTTCAACTCGGTCAGCCTGCACCGCCACATCCGCCGCACCTACACCTTCGACCCGTTCAGCGGCGGATTCGTCGAGATCCTCGCCGCCCAGCAGACGCTCGACAATTCCGGCTGGTACCAGGGCACGGCCGACGCGGTACGGCAGAACATCCGCTACCTGCAGCAGCCCGACATCCGCCACGTGCTGATCCTTTCAGGCGACCAGCTCTACCGGATGAACTACGCCGACATGCTGGCGACCCACATGTCCCGCGGGGCGGATGTCACCATCGCCAGCATCCCGGTGCACGAGGAGGCTGCTTCGGCGCTCGGCATCATGCGGGTCGACGGCGACGGCCGGGTCGAGGGCTTCCTGGAAAAGCCCCAGACGAAGGCCGAACTCGACATGGTCCGCACCGACCCCGGCTGGATCGATCGGCAGGGCATCGCCTCCCAGGGCAGGAACCTGATGGCGAGCATGGGCATCTACCTGTTCGACAGGGACTGCCTGCTCGATCTGCTCACCAAGACCGACTACCAGGACTTCGGCCGTGAGGTCTTTCCGGCGGCGATCCGCTCCAAGCGCGTGCAGCTCCACCCCTTCGACGGCTACTGGGAGGACATCGGCACGATCCGTTCCTACTTCCAGTGCAACCTCGATCTGGCGGGCGCGGCGCCGCCGTTTCAGCTCTCGAGCGCGGAGGCGCCGATCTATTCCCGCGGCCGGTTCCTGCCGCCGTCACGGATCGACGGGGCGAGCATCCGGGCGAGCCTGCTCTCCGACGGCTGCATCGTCGGGCATGGTGCCGTCATCGAGAACAGCGTGATCGGCCTCCGCTGCCACATCGGCCGCAACGTGGTCATCCGCAACTCCGTCGTTCTCGGCAGCGACTTCTACGAAGCCGACGACGACATCGCCGCCAACAACGCCCGCGGAATCCCACCGATGGGCATCGGCGAGGGGACCATCGTCGAAGGCGCCATCGTCGACAAGAACGTCCGCATCGGACGCCGGGTTCGCATCTGCAACGACCACGGATGGGAGCAGACCGGCGACAGCCCCATGTTCACCGTCCGCGACCGAATCGCGGTCGTTCCGAAAGACGCCGTCGTCCCCGACGGCTGGCTCCCCGAGCCCGGCATCGCTCTCGGCTAGCGTCGGCCCGGATGGGGCTGCCTGCACGAGCGGAGGCCAGGGCCTGGCCGTGGCATGCCGTGGCAGGATGCCGTTGCTGCGGGCCCAGAAGTCGTTTTGCGGAGCCGATCCATTGGGCACGGGCCCCGAGTAGTCGAAGGGATCGGGGCACATGGTGCACCCCGCCGAGGCCAGAAGCATGGCCGCGGCGGCGATCGGAGCGACGACGGCTCGGCGCGAGAAACCCACCATCGGCGACCCTCCCGGGCCGGACGGTCGCCTCGACCGGTCCAGCCGTGGTGAACAGCAGCGGCTGTTCCACCCCCCAATGACCCCGACAATTCATCGGATCGTTGCGACCGGCACCTTGAGCAAATCGGCTACAGGTCGACGCCCGTCCGGGCCATGAGGATCTTCATGTCGTCCCAGACGTGCCGCTTTGCGGCCGGATTCCGCAGCAGGTACGAGGGGTGATAGGTGCAGATCACCTGGGAATCGCCATGTTCGAACCAGCGGCCCCGCAGCCGGCCGATCGGCTCCTCTGAGCGGAGCAGCGCCTGGGCAGCGGTCGTGCCGAGGCAGCAGATGAACTCCGGCCTGATGATCTCGAGTTGTCGCTCGAAGAACCCCCGGCAGTTGGAAATCTCGTCGGCAGTCGGAGGCCTGTTGCCCGGCGGCCGGCACTTGAGCACGTTGAGGATGTAGACATCCTCTCGGCGGAGCCTGCAGGCCTCGATGATCTTCGTCAGCAACTGGCCGGCCCGACCGACGAAGGGGATTCCCGAGGCATCCTCGTCGGCTCCGGGAGCCTCGCCGAGGAAGCAGATCCTCGCCTCCGACGATCCCGTGCCAAACACCGTCTGGGTCCGGGCACAGGCCAGTTCTTCGCAGCTGCGACAGCCCGCCACCTCGGCATTCAGAACCTCGAGCATCCGTCCCTGTTCTCCAGGCTCGGCCGTCCGGGTGACGGCTGGCCGTCGCCGGGCCGGGACTGGCTCGCCCTGGGGCACGTCCGAGCGGGGCAGGCCCGTCGCCGGGGCCGCTCGTGCGGCCTGAGCCGAGGTTCGCCGAGGCAGGTCGAGCACCCCCGCATCGGCGAGGCTCTCGAGTTTCTGCCGCACCGCCCGGGGAGATGGAGCCGCCCCGCGGCGAGCTTTGCCCTTGGTGTCGTCCATGACGTTCGTGGCCCTTCGATCCTGCGTTGTGCTCGGCGACCGGAAATCCTGCCTGCGCCCGGCAAGGACCAGAGCACTGGTTACAGAGCCCGGCGAAACCGTTTCGGGGCCCGCCCCTTGCCCAGCAGCGCGGCGGCGGATGGCTTCTTCGGCGGTTCTTGAGCTGCCGCATCGATCGCCTGTTCGGCGGTGTCGGCCGGGCCGATCCCCTCGCGAACGGGCAACGGGCCGGGCTTCGGCCGCCGATCGAAGGCCTCAAAGCCCGCGATCTCGTCCCGCTTGAGGAGTTTCTCGATCCGCATCTCGATCCGGGTCAACTGCGGCCCCTCGTCGGGGGCGACGAACGTGTAGGCCACGCCCTCCCGTCCCATCCGGCCGGTGCGACCGACCCGATGGACGTAGTCGTCGCAAAACTCGGGGATGTCGTAGTTGATGATGTGCGAAAGGCTGGAGACGTCGATGCCACGGCCGACGACGTCGGTCGCCACCAGCACCTTGACGGTTCCCTCGCGGAATTGCTTCATCACCCGGTCGCGGATGCCCTGGGAGAGATCGCCGTGGATGCAGGCCACATCGGCCGCATGGCCGCGCCTGCGGGAGAGCCGCTCGAAAATCTTGTCCGTGCCCCGCTTGGTCCGGCAGAAGACGATCACCTGACGGGGTTTCTCCCGCTCCAGGAGCCGCTCCAGCAGATCGAACTTCCGGGTCGGATCGACGGTGAAATAGAACTGATCGATCGTCTCGACGGAGATCTCGTTGGTGGAGAAGTCGAGGATCTCCGGATCCCGCATGTACCGCGTCGCCAGTTTGGCGACGGGCGGCGGGACCGTGGCCGAGAGCAGGAGTGTCTGGCGGCTCTCCGGACAGCGTCGCAGGATCTTCTCGATGTCGGGGCGAAACCCGATGTCGAGCATCCGATCGGCCTCGTCGAGCGTGACGATCTCGAGCCCGGAGAGCGTGATCGTGCCGCGGCTGAGGTGGTCGAGCACGCGGCCCGGAGTGCCGACGACCACCGCAGGATGCCTGGCCAACTTGTCGATCTGGCCCTTGATCGGCTTGCCGCCGTAGACGGCGACGCAATGGATCTTGGAACCGTGGGCGAGCTTCTCGAATTCGTCCCGGACCTGCACCGCCAGTTCGCGGGTCGGCACGAGCACGAGGGCCCTCGGCCCGCCACCGCGGCCGGGCTGTGACACCCGTTCCAGGATCGGAAGCACGAATGAGGCCGTCTTGCCTGTGCCGGTGCGGGCCTGGCCGAGCAGGTCGGCACCTGTCAACGCCCGCGGGATGAGACCTGCCTGCACGGGGGTCGGAACCGTATAGCCAGCCCGCTCAACGGCGGCGAGCGTCGCGGGCGACAGCCCGAGGTTCCGAAAACTCCCCGCTGGGGCGTCGGCCGCATTCGCGGGGGTGCCCCCTGAACCTGCCGAGGCCCCGTCAACCGCTCCGACGGCCGCGTCCGGCTCCGCCGGCCGACCGTCCCATGATTCAGAAACCACTCGCTGTCCCCGTGAGATCCCTGTCCGCCACGCCGCGTGAACGTTTATTCATGCAGGCAGACTACCACGGCCGCCTCGTTCCGGCAAACCGGAGGGCAGGCTGGCCGCGTGCGGCGGCCAAGTCCGCTCAGCGGTCGAACAGCTTCTTGATGGCCCAAACGGTGGCCGCCCGTCCTGCGCGGGCGATCGACCGGGTCAGCGGAATATGCTTGGGGCAGACCGCGACGCAGTTCTGCGCGTTACCGCACATCTGGATGCCCCCCTCGGAGGTCAACGCCGCCAGCCGCTCGTCGGCGATCATCCTGCCGGTTGGATGGGCGTTGAACAGCATCGCCTGACTGATGGCATGGGCGCCGACGAACCCCCGGTCGAAAGCTGCCTTCCTCCTGGCGTCGAAGGCCTCGGTCGATTCGCCTTCGCGCTGCACGACCTCGGTCTTCGTGTACTGCGGACAGGCCTCCAGGCAGCAGCCGCAACTCATGCAGGTGGAGAGCGGATAGGCGTCCTCCTGGTCCTCCGGAGAAATCCGCGGACCGGGGCCATGATCGTAGGACCCGTCCACCGGCACCCAGGCCTCGACCCGCTCCAGGCCGCGGAAGACCCTGCGCCTGTCGACCACCAGATCCCGAACCACCGGAAACTTCGACATCGGCCGCAGTTCAATCTCCTCGGAGTTGTCCTCGAGCAGCCTGTCGACGAGCGCCGTGCATGCCATCCTCGTCCGCCCGTTGACGAGCATGGTGCACGAGCCGCAGACCTCCTCCAGGCAGTTGCAGTCCCAGGCGACCGGTGCCACGCTGCGACCGTCCTCGGCCCGGGCGGCGGCGGCGATCCGTTGCAGGATGCTGATCACGTTCATGTTCGGCTCGTACGGGATCGCATGCCGCTCCCAGTAACTTTCCTGCCCCGGGGCGTCCTGCCGCAGCACCCGAACGTGGATCGTACGCGACGCCGACCCCGCACCGTGCTCGGTGGTCGCGGCCGGATCGCCGGCGTCGTGGATCGTTTCAACAGCCTGGATCATCGGATGCTCCTGACTTCATTGTGCTGTCTTCCCGGCCCCGGCCCGGATGGCCGTGCCATCGTCCGTTTCGGTCCTCAGGCACCTGCCGTCGCCGGCTGCTGCGCCGGCTGTCCGCCCCGTCCTGCGGCCCGCTGCCGTTCCCTCCAGACCTCCTCGATCACGTCGCCACCGACGAGGCCGTAGAGCCTCGGTCGCGGCGGAATGAGCGAGGTGTCGACATCCTCGTAGGAGATCTGCGGATGACCGTCGGCGCCATGCTTGGCGATCGTGCTCTTGAGCCACTTCTTCGTGTTCGCCTCGAACCGGTCGCACCATTCCTCTGCCTCGCGTCGCTGTTCGACGGGATCGGTGGCGGCGATCCCGGGCATCGCGGTCGACGGCTTGTAATGGGCGCCACGGCACTCGTCCCGGAGCAGCGCACCCTTCAGGATCAGCTTCGCGATCGGGAACATGTCGCCGAGCGACTTCGTGAAGACGACGTTTTGGTTGGTCCAGTTGCCGGTGTCGGAAAGCGAGCAGCGCCGCCAACGCTCCTCGAGGCCGCAGACCTCGTCATAGGCGGCCGCGAGCTGGTCGTTGCGCCGTACGACCGTCGCCACACGGGTCATCAGCCCGCCCAGCTGCTGGTGGAGATCGTAGGGATTCTCGTTGCCGCCGCGCCTCGCGAGCAGGGCCTCGTGCCGGTCCTCCTGCCTCCGCAGCGAGGCTTCGAAGAGCCGCGAAGACTCCTCCCCCGACGTCTTCCGCACGGCCGTACCCGAGGCGATCACGCTCGGTGCGCAGAACAGTCCGCTGAAGATGCAGGAGAGCAGCGAGTTGGCCCCCAGGCGGTTGGCGCCGTGATACTGGTAGTCGCACTCGCCGATCGCGTACAGACCCGGGATGCTCGTCTGCTGGTTCTTCGGGTCGCCCTCTTCCAGGCCGCCGGACCCGCTCTTCTGGTAGTCGACCCAGAGGCCTCCCATCGAATAGTGGACGGCCGGAAAGATCTTCATCGGCACCACGCGCGGGTCGACACCCTGGAACTTTTCGTAGATCTCGAGGATGCCGCCGAGCTTGCGGTCGAGCATCTCACGGGAAAGGTGGGTCAGATCGAGGTAGACGCAGAGCCGATCCTTCTCGACGGAGAGCCCGTCGGTCGTGCAGATGTCGAAGATCTCCCGCGTGGCGATGTCACGCGGCACGAGATTGCCGTACTTCGGATACCGCTCCTCGAGGAAGTAGCAGCGATCGGCCTCGGGGATCTCCCTCGGGTCGCGGGAATCCTGCGGCTTTCGTGGAACCCAAACCCGGCCTCCCTCGCCGCGGGCGCTCTCGCTCATCAGCCGCAGCTTGTCAGCCCCGGGGATTGCGGTCGGGTGCACCTGGATGAACTCGCCGTTACCGTACCAGGCCCCGGCCTGATAGGCCCGGCTCACCGCGCTGCCAGTGCAGACCATCGACATCGTCGACCGTCCGTAGACCAGCCCGCACCCGCCCGTGGCGAGAACGACGGCATCGGCCGGGAAGGCCCGGAACTGCATCGTGACCAGATCCTGGCAGACGGCGCCGCGGCAGCGGCCCGAGGCGTCGAGCACCGGTTCGAGGAAGTCCCAGAACTCCCACTTCTTCACCCTGCCCGCCACCTCGTACCGCCGCACCTGCTCGTCGAGCGCGTAGAGCAGTTGCTGGCCCGTGGTGGCGCCCGCGAAGGCGGTCCGTTTGTAGAGCGTGCCGCCGAACCGGCGCTGGTCGCGAAACCCCTCCGGCGTGCGGTTGAAGGGCACGCCGAGGCGGTCCATGAGGTCGATGATCCTCGGGCCCCAGTCGGCCATCTCCTTGACGGGGGGCTGATGCTGGAGGAAGTCGCCGCCGTAGACCGTGTCGTCGAAGTGCTTCCACTCGTTGTCGCCCTGCTGCCGCGTCAGGGAATTGACGCTGTTGATGCCCCCCTGGGCGCAGACGCTGTGCGACCGCTTCACCGGCAC
>Ga0136644_10000297_pt1 | contig 39676 bp, 50 predicted proteins | sample C_130820_EF_Meta_FD_94780 | JGI IMG/M metagenome (GOLD analysis project Ga0136644, IMG submission 94780) | Freshwater microbial communities from Lake Croche, Canada to study carbon cycling - C_130820_EF_MetaG (v2) (version 2) | ecosystem: Environmental > Aquatic > Freshwater > Lake | place...
AGTATCACAGGTATCGTAACTAGAAACTAGGAGTTTGGATTATGGCTGTTCCGTTTATGTTTGTGGATGGTAATTTGACGCTGGTTCTTAATAATCAGAGTTATCAGGTGTTGCCAGATCATATCAACTATAAGTTGATTCTGGAAAGACTTCCTACTGCTACGGCAGATGAACTACTGGAAGTTGTTGATGTTCAGAAAGCTGTTGCTACTTTTAGCGATGGTCTTGTGGAGATCAAGAATGGACAAGTTCTCTACGAGGGTGAGGAAGTTCATGGTAGTATTAGTAAGCGTATTCTAGAGTTTATGAGCAAGGGATTGCCTTTTCAGCCCCTTGTTAATTTCCTGAATAATATCATGGAAAATCCAAGTATGCAGAGTCAGAAGGAACTGTATGATTTCTTGGAGCATGAGCATCTTCCCATTACTGAGGATGGTTTCTTTCTCGCTTATAAGGCTGTTCGTTCAGACTTTAAGGATAAGTATAGAGGAGTTTTTGACAACCGCGTTGGTCAGGTTTGCGAAATGCAAAGAGCAAAGGTTGACGATGATCGTGGTCGTGGTTGTTCTAATGGGCTTCATGCTGGAGCATTGAATTATGTTGCTAACTATGGTAGTCTGGAAGCTGGAGACCGTATCGTGATCGTTAAGATCAATCCCAAGGATGTAGTCAGTGTTCCAAGCGATTCTAATTGTGAAAAGCTTCGCACTTGTCGTTATGAGGTAGTTGGACAGTATGAGGGCGAATTGCTCAAGCCTCTTTACAAGGCCAATTTCAGTGAAGATGATTACGAAGATGATGAGGATGATTATCTGAATGATTATGATGAGAACTATTGGGATCAGTTTGACGATGAAGATGAAGATGAGGACGATCTTGATAGTGACGAAGAAGATGAGATGGATGATGAAGATGGGAGCAACGGTTTCTATAAGTAAAAAGCCAAGGTGGTGTTTGGAACTTGTAAGATAGTACCTATATAGTTTCTACTATAATACAATAACGGTTCGATTCCGTTACCATCTTTTTTAGATATTGCTTTTGATGGTAGTGTTTACTGTCCCAATATCAAAAATTGTAGATAGGAAGTTGGAAAAAAGGAAAACAAATGTTTAGCGATACTTTGGCTTTTAATCCGTTCGATAAGACTCATAGTGCTATTGGAACAAGAGATCAGATTACTTTACGAAATAAGTTTTTTGAGTCTTTGGGTAGTCAGCAGATTTTTTGCTATAATGGTGATCCTCGTAAGAAGATCAGTAGTATGAATCATACGGACAATCTTACTACTGTTGCTATTGCAAACGATAGTCAAGGTGCTGATGCTTACTTCTATGTTAATGGTGGACGCAAACAATATGCTATTAGCAGGATTCGTGCTTGTTTCGTTGATATGGATGCTGGACGAGATGCTAACGGTAGTTACTTTAAGCCTAGCATTGTTATGACAAAGAAGAAAGAGTTTTTAGCTAAGATCAATAGTTTTCCCGTAAAGCCAAGCTGGGTTATTGATACTCGTAATGGTTATCAGTGCTATTGGATTCTGGATCATAATACAAATAGTCCTCATAAGACTTATTGGAATGGTATTCAAAAGAAATTGGTAAACTATTTTGAGGGTGATGCCCGAGCTATCAAGATTAATCAGATTTATCGTATCCCATATACTTGGTGGAGAAAAGGCTGGGAAGGAAAGCAGTCTTACTTTACAAGTATTCTGTCGGGATCAACTGGCAATCCTGTAAATATTGAGCATCTTAAACAAGCTCTTGATGGTGTTTCTGCTGTTGTTAATCTTGTTGCTAATAAGACTAGTGATGAATGGTTTAAGGAATATTCCAAGGCTTATAAGAGGTCTGATGTTAGTGGAGTTCCAGTATCAGTTAATGTTGCTGCAACGATTGCAAATCAGATGAGAGCATCAAATCCTAAAGACTATAATAGTTCAGATTATTGTAAGCCTGTTTATGTTCATACTAAGAGTACAGTTTTTCAAAAAGCTTATGGTGATCCCGTGCCAGTATCTCCTGTTAGTGAGGACGATACAGACTCTCTTGATTCGCTTCCTGTTGACGCTGGAGGCGAGGATTTAGATCTTGACGGTTCCCAGACCAAGCTTTTAAAAACGGTCGTGGAGTTCCTTAATCAAGTCTCAACGCCTCTCTACTTTAGCAACAACAGATTCTTGTCTAATGCTGCCAAAGAACTAGCGTCTAAGATCAGTGATAAATTTTGTATAGGATAAATCATGCCACAAGAAGATGAAAATTATAACTATGATGATGATGACTACGATGATAGTAGTCAGGACAATTTAGAGAGTCAGTATAAAAAATACTTCAAGTTTGATCCCGATGCCTGGGATGCTTGGGGAAAAATGTTATACGAAACTTTAAATGACATAGTTGAATATCCTTCAAATGTATGGTATATTAACTCTAGCTTTCCTAAAGGTTCGTTACCTGTGAATGATTACTTCTCCAAATCAGGGAACTTCAAAAACTCTCTGTATTTGGGGAACAATCATTATAAAGAGCCTATCTATAAAACAAAATATTTTATTCATAATAAGCTGGATATTGAGTATAGAAATCACTTAGTAGCAAATGCTGTTCACTTTTTACAACAACCAAGTTACTATGAGGGACTGTTCGATATTCTAAACTAGAGGACAAGGATGTTACCAGCAACACTTTTATATTTAGCGATGTTTTTTAGTTCATTTACTGAAACTCCATATATAGCTTATGATTTAGCTACTCATATGAGCAAAGCACAAAGAATAGAATGGACAAAAATGAATGATGATTCTGGAAATGTAAGATTTACTATTACTTTTTATAAAATGCCAATAATGGCAGAACTTGGTTTCGAGAGAACTTTTGTAGACGAGCACAACAACTGCCAAACAGAGCTTAATAAGAAAAAATGACTACATACTTTGATATAAAGTTTAATAGACCAGAATACAATATGAGATGCTCTGGTATGGCTGAAGCTATTTCATACATAGAAAAAGCTCTGAATGAAGATAGGATTATAGCCGAAAAGATAATCGAAATAGATAATAAAACCGGTAGGACAGTAACCATTTACAAGCCCAATTTTTCTGTTAAACTCAAGTGGACAGAAATTCCTAAATATGAAGGAGAAACATTAGTGTCATGAATCAGGACAATGAACAGTGGTTTCTTATAAAAGATTTTGATGATTTTGTTGATCATGCTAGGTCTTTAGTCTTTAAGTTTTTTGGAGTAAGTAATGAGATGGCTAATGATCCATTATCTTCTTCATTGGCGATGCTAACAAAGGAAGAACTCTCAGAGATGGATGATACATTAACCCGTGATGAATCAGCGGTAATCATAAAAAATCATGCAAGAAAACAAATAAATAAGAAAACGAAAGAAACAAGATATTGTTTAAATGACAATGTTCTTCAAATAATTATAGAAGATCTTAATAGTAGAATGGTTAGTAATATTCTGAATGCTTTAGTTAATAAAGGAATATTGGATAGTGCATTTGATACTGATCAAAATGATTTTATCTTTTGGGTGAAAGAAGAAGATGATAGCAAACAAAATCAAAAACCTGAGACCAATTGACTTAGACCTGACGCTGGGGTATACTTGTCCTACCTGTTCTACTACTCATTGGGTTAGACTCAATCAAGCACAGTATGATAAATTTATCATAGTCTGTGACTGTAATACTATTTTAAAACCAAAGGTAGTAGAGGATGTAAAAATTCTTTACAAGAAGAAAAAAAATACCACTAATATCAAGTCAAACAGTAATAAAGATCAGGAAATTGATCCAAAAATACTAGAAACTTGTTGTAAGGCATTATTTTCTTATGGTTTTTCTAAGCAAGAAGCACAGGATTTGATTAAAAAAGCCTATATTACTTGTAAAAGCTTGGATTGTTCTACTCTAATAAAATTTTCGTTATCTAACTTTGGAGAAAAAAATGGCTAATACAATTAGACCTACTCGTTTTAGTGAAATTACTGGTCAGTCGGAAGTTATAACAAGACTAGGCATCATTGTGGCCGGTTGTAAAAACTCTGCTGGCGTGATGCCTCATGTTTTAATAGACGGCCCACCGGGGCTAGGAAAGACCACCATTGCTAGTGCTATAGCAACAGAGATGGGTGTGAATCTATATACTATCAACGGAGCAGGAGTCCGTAGTATCAAAAATATTCTACCATATATTATGGGTATCGAACCAAGGTCAGTATTGTTTATTGACGAAATTCATAGGCTTCCAAAAATTGTAGAAGAATTTCTCTATCCTGTGATGGAAGATTTTGTTCTGAATATCACAATCAAAGATGATGATGATAAAGAAAAACCAGAAACTATCGAACTTCCTATGTTCACAATTGTAGGAGCAACAACTAGTGGCGGTTCTTTAAGTCAACCATTTTATGATAGATTTCAAATTAAAGAGCATCTGTCGTTCTATAATGAGATTGAACTAGCTAAACTTGCAAGGTTGAATGCTGAAAAGCTTGGACTAATGATAAGCGATGAGGATTTATTAGAAATTGCCAAAAGGAGCAAGGGAACACCTAGAATTTTAAATGGTAGACTACAATGGTATAAGAACTGTGTTGCTTATTATACAGATAGGAAGCTCAGTGTTGATGATATTTTTGTTAATCAGGGGATTGATAAAGACGGGCTAGACGTGTATGATAAGATGTATTTAACAGTTCTATTAAAGAACAAAGGTTCTGCATTAGGTCTTAAAAGTATTTCATCATTGACTGGTATTGCTATAGAGACCATTGAAAATAGTATAGAGCCTTATCTTGTTAGAAAGGGTTTTGTTGTAAGAACTCAAAAGGGAAGGGTTATAGGCTCATATAAAAATGAATGAAATATCACTAATAATAAATACTCCAACAATAATTCTCTTCTCAATCACACTCCTAGCAATAGGGGTGTGTTTGTTTTTTATCGGCTATTTTATTGGAAAACAAGCAAGCTGCGGTGTATCTAATACTAATGGTTTAAGTAAACCGACTAATTTTTTTGATAATAATAAGGAAGAAAAGACAAAAATAGTAATTAATGATACTAAATTTGTCACAGAAATAAAGACTGATAATCTCGAAAAAAAATATGAGAACTTAGGAGAAATTAAACAGTCAACTGAGGATATTAGTGATTCAATCAATAAACTTAAGAATATGAAGAGGTGACTTATGGGTTGTGGTCTTGATGTTGGTACAAGTTATATTGTCTTATCTAGAGATTCTGGTAAAAATATAGTCTATAAAGATTTTAGAGACGCATTTTATATCATTAAACCAACAACTCCAGTAGCCACAAAAATGATTGAAAAAGGATTAGCTGGAAAAGTTTTTATTAAAGATAGTGATGGAGCATTTATCCTCTTAGGGAAGGATGCAATAGAGAAAGCAATCGAAAGAAATGACACAGCAAAAAGACCGATGTATAAAGGCGTTGTTTCTGCTAAAGAAAAAGATGCTAAACGTATTTTAGCCTTTATCTTAAAAGAAGTAGTAGGACAAGCCACAGAAGAAAATGAGAAATTAGTATTCTGTATTCCAGCACAACCTGTTGATCAAGAAGATGAAGATTTTGATGTTGGTTATCATGAAGATATAGTCAAGACTATTTTGGGCGAATGTGGATATTCTGCTAGAGCAATAAATGAAGCAGAGGCTTTGTGCTATGCTGAGTTAGAGGACACTGATTATACTGGAATAGCTGTAAGCTGTGGTGCTGGTATGACTAATGTTTGTGTAATGCTGAATGGTGAACCGACTGTAGTATTTAGTACAACAAAGAGTGGTGACTGGATTGATAGAATGAGTTCTGTAGCTACTGGAGAACCAGACAGTGTTGTTCAAGCCGAAAAAGAGAATGGAGGATTTACTATTGGTCAACCAAATGATAATCCTATTCTTGGCGCTGTCTCAGCATATTATGAAAGATTGATAGATTATACTACAAAGCAACTAAGTGCTGCTCTTACAAATCATAAATCATTACCAAAATTTAAAGATCCCATAACAGTAGTAGTTGCTGGAGGGACTTCACAAGCTAATGGATATATCGAATTATTTGCATCAAAACTTCAAGAGAACGGATTTCCATTAACTATTAAGACTGTCAAGCACGCGGCAGACCCTTTACATGCGGTAGCAAAAGGATGCTTAATTGCAGCAAAGGTGTTATGAGTGTTTAACTTTCTGAATAAACTCAGATATGCTGTTAGATCACCAAAATGGCAAACAGTAAGAAAAAATCATCTTAAAAATAATCCATGTTGTATTGCTTGTGGTAGAGATACAAAATTAGAAGTACATCATAAGATCCCAGTTCATATTAGTCCTGAACTAGAATTAGATCCATCAAATCTTGTTACTTTATGCTCTACTCCATGTCATCTTTTATTTGGTCATTTAATGAATTTTAAAAGCTATAATAAAATGGTTATAGAAGATTGTGCGGTGTATTTAAATAGGGTTAAAAATAGACCCTAATACCAATCTCTTCTCTCTGCCCAAAAGGAGTTATTAATGAAAATACTCACTTTAATTATGGGCATCTTTCTCTTTGTTTCTTTATCTTTTGCTGGTACGATTGATCCAAATACTCCAGATTCTAAATATTTAGAATATGGAGAAAAATTTGAGCATACCGTGAAGCTCTGTTGTTTTGATGGCGTAGGATTATCTTGTGGATCAGCCGTTATTATTGATTCTCATTGGATTATAACTGCTGCACATGTTGTCGATAATTGTCAAACATGGACAGTCACAATCAAAGAAGAAACATATGAGTTATCTAAAGTATTTTTAAATCCAAATTATAAAACAGATGTATTTGGATATTATGATATTGCTTTAGGGTATAGTGAAAAAGCATTTGCATTTGATAAGTATCCTGAATTGTATGAATCTAGTGATGAGATTGGTAAGATATGCTGTATGGCAGGATGGGGTAATACTGGGGATTTTAATACTGGTGCAAATACGAGTGATAAAAAACGTAGGGGTGGTTCAAATTATATCGATTCAATACAACGTAATGTACTCGTTTGCTCTCCATCTAGAAGGCAAGAGAAGTTCACAGAGCTTGAGTTTTTAATTGCTAGTGGTGACAGTGGGGGTGGTCTTTTTATAGATGGAAAGCTCGCCGGTATCCATTCTTCTGTGATGGCTAAAGATGGAAAACCTAATGGAACATATACAGATCAAAGTTGTCATAGTAGAGTTAGTACATATATAAAATGGATAAGAGAAACAATGGAGAGTTGTAATGAAGAGAAGGAATAAAAATGAATGTAGTCTGTTGCCATATATTAGAGAAGATGTGTTTGGGCTATCTCCCAAAGATCCTCAAGTATTAGGATGGGAAATTAAAAAATTTAATATACAATCTCAATGGAAATGTTCTAATGGAGAAGGCGTAAGGATTGCGGTAATAGATACTGGATGTGATTTGGACCATCCAGATATTAAAGATAATCTTTTACAAGGTATAAATTTTGTGGAGCCAGGAAAAGACCCTGTTGATCGTTCCGGTCACGGCACGCACACTGCTGGAACCATAGCAGCAACGAATAATGGTTTAGGAATGGTTGGAGTGGCACCAAAAGCAAAAATTATACCAATTAAATCACTAAACGATAAGGGGAATGGAAATTTAAATGACGTAGTGAAGGGTATAGTGTGGGCAGCAGATAATCGTGCAGATTTTATTTCTATGTCTTTAGGATCACCACAAAACTCAAAAGCAATCGAAGAAGCAGTCAGATATGCTTCTTCTAAAGGAGTAATAATCTTCTGTGCTGCTGGAAATTCTGGTCCAGATTCAGAGATCATGTACCCAGCTAGATATGAAGAAACAATAAGCACAGCAGCAATAGACGAAAATTTAAATCGTACAAATTTTAGTTGTAGTGGAGAAAGCTTGGATTTTCTTGCTCCGGGACATAATATACTGAGTTGTGTTCCCAATGACTCTTATGCTATAATGTCTGGTACAAGTATGAGTAGTCCATTCGTTGTTGGGTGTGCTGCTCTTCTTTTGTCTTTCAATAGACAAACAAAAAAATACACACTAAATAATAAAGATGACTATCTTAAAGTATTAGGGTCTATGTGCAATAATATTGCAAATCCTAGTTTCAGATCAAAAAGATATCAAGGATATGGGATTCTAAATTTTAGAATCTGTTAGATATGCGCTTATGCTGATTTAGTTTTTGTTCACGCTGTCTTAACTGCATCATTTGCCAGTCATGCAACTCAAATAGTCCAGGATACATTTTTCTATTACGAGGAGTATCTGGAATAGGATCAAAATCATTTGGTAAAGCGAATCCAGGATAGTAGTATCTGGTGTCAAAAGGATTGAAATCTGAAAAAGGATTACCATACTCAGGTTTCGATATTGTATGCTGTTGAGAATAAGCTGTTGTCATAGTCAAGAACATTAATAGAGTCAGCAAAATTTTATACATATCCAAGTTCCTTTGTAGAATTTGATGGGACACAAACTATTATATCTTGAGACCACATGGAGAGAACAGAATTATTTTTTGTTGTCTACATTGATTAATTACACTATAGGACAACGTATAAGATATTATGATAGATTATTTAATAGTAGGATCAGGATTATTCGGATGTTGTTTTGCTGAACAGGCCAAAAAGAATAAAAAATCTTGTATGATTATTGAGAAAAGAAAACATCCATTTGGAAATTGTTATACAGAAAGAGTGGGTGGGATAGACGTGCATAAATATGGACCCCATATATTTCATACTTCTAGTGAGATGGTATGGCAATACATAAATCAGTTTACGGAATTTAATAGCTATATTAATAGACCAAAAGTAAATTATGATGGAAAAATTTATTCATTTCCAGTCAATTTATTCACGCTATATCAATTATGGGGTGTTACAACACCAAGTGAAGCAAAAGATAGGCTTGAAAAAGAAAAAATAAAAATCAATAATCCAATAAATCTTGAAGAATGGATATTGAGTCAGGTAGGGGAGGAGATATATCATAAATTCATATATGGATATACAAAGAAACAATGGAATACAGACCCTAAAAATCTACCAACATTTATTATCAAAAGACTCCCAATACGATTGAATTTTGACGATAATTATTTTAATGATAAATATCAAGGAATCCCATTGAACGGATACTCTGATATGATGCACAATATGACTGATGGGATAGAGATATTATTAGAGAACGATTACCTAAAAAATAGAGAATATTGGAATAGTCTAGCTAAGACAATAGTTTATACTGGGGCGATTGATGAGTTCTATGATTATGAATTTGGAATATTAGACTATCGTAGTTTGAGATTTGAAACAACATCAATAGCAAATTGTGACTTTCAGGGAAATGCTATAGTCAACTACACAGATGAGAAGGTTCCATTTACAAGGATAGTAGAGCACAAGCATTTTTCAAATAGATCTAATGATAATACTATTATTACAAAAGAATATAGTCAGGACTGGTCTGTGACCCTTGATAGATTCTATCCAATAAATAATTCTAAAAATAATGAGTTATATGAAAAATACAAGAAGATAAATCATGGTTCAAAATTTATATTTGGTGGAAGATTAGCAGAGTATAAATACTATGATATGCACCAGATAATAGGATCATCATTACATAAATATAAAGAGTATAATAATTAACATTAGTCAGCTAATTCTATAAAACCATTATTCCATTTGGTTGGAATTTGGATCCATTCATCTAGATAAATATCTCTTTCATAATGACCTCTACTATGAACTCCTGGGCCAAACCATGTGCTGGGAGCTACTGTAATGCTTCCCTCTTTTTGTCCTAAAAATGCACCCCACCAAGAGAATGTGGAGTTTGAAATAATAAAATTTTTACACAAACTAAGAAGCCATAAAGCACGAAGTTCTGTGTATTCTACAAATTTTACATTATCTATATGAAGAAATTCTTTACACCAAGGAAGATTATCGCTTATGATATATACATATTCTTTATTTGGAATATATTCTAATGCTTTATAGATAAATTCTTCTGTAACAACTGGATGATTTTCTGGTTGAGATAAGTAGTCTTCTCCTCTTCTGACATTGATAGCGGTAACATTATTTGATTGTAGTTCTGGATAATCTATTAAGCATTTATCTATAAATTCTTGAGTAGGAGAAAAAAGTTTTTTAATTTGTTGTTTATTTTTTTGAAAATATTTTTCACTCTGATAGTATCCAGAAAAAATAGTAACTTTATTATCTGCTGGATAAATAGGAGTATAATGAAAAGTAGACTCAACAGATACTGTATCATATTTTTTTCTTAAATCATCTATAGTGCCATTAAAAAAATTAATATTTCTAAATACACTATCTTTGAACTGAATAACGTCGGTTCCAATAAGAGGATATAAATAGTCTCTTTGATGAGTAATGGCTTGAGAATATCCATGAGCTATTTGAAACATTAAATTTCCAAGTCTTCCTACTAAAGAGCTTGTTATAAAATTTTTAGATAAATTATTTTCCATATAGTATGCTATTGCAGTATTCTCTAAAAAGTTCTTGTGGACTAATATTGTCAAATAGTTTTTCTGAAATTCTTATTTGGAAGTTATGATATGTATCACTATCATATTCTGTTCCCCAACCCCAGCCAAATTTGGGATAGCCAAAACTACCATCGTAATTCCAAATTGTTGGTTTATTCCACCCTGATTTATTTATTTTTGTAGGATAAGAGTATATTACATTTACTCCTCTTTTTTCATTTTCTCTAGTAAAAACTTCTCCTACATCAGCTTCTAAAATATGTCCATCCGGATTAGGATAAACATTATAGCCAAAAGATTTATGCCTAGCTTCTTCATAAACCTTGCGACTAAAATTACAAAACATAGGACCGACATATGGAGGAGATTTAATAGTATTTTCTTCTAAGCTATGAGTACATTGAACATTTCCATAGAGAGTATTACCATTTTCTATTTTTTTTAGAGCATTCGCAATAACATTGCGATTTAATGGAATACAGTCAACATCGAAAATAGATACAAAGTCCCATGTCTTATCTATAATATTTGTTAAATAATTATCTATTGCAGTGTCGTGTTGAACACCTACAGGAAATTTATATTGCTCAAACTCTATATCAAAATGATTAAAAATTTTTCTCTGCAATTCTGCTATATCTGGAGGCAATACGTCATTATAAAATGATACGATTATATGTTTCATAAATTTATACTTTATATTAATATAGCTTATTAATTGGTTTATTTATATAGCCCCTAGTATAGTCTTCCAAACCAGCAGATACTCCACCGTTTAGATCGCTAGGTCTATGCTCATATTGAACTACAGCTAGTGGATAGGTGACGTATTTGGTAAAATAAGGAATGCCATAATGTACTTCTCCAGCAAACCAACCGTCAATTGCTGCTCCTCCACCTTCGTTCCATCTCCATCCCTCTATAACTTTTTTCATACCTTCTCTACTGTATCCTATAGCATGAGTAGTTAATAGATTATTTTGTTTTAATAGATTCTTACCAACTAAATTAAGTTCATGATCTAGTAACATTCCACCTAAATAAATCATATGCCAATCATTGATATTAGAAAGTGTATCTAGTGAACTTTCAACATATTCCAATGTATCATCTAAAAAATAAGCATCATCTTCAAATACTAGAACATTGTTGTATCCTAAATCATATGCTTTTTTAATAACTGTAACTAAACTTCTTCCACAAGCCTGATGTGTAGTTAAATAATTAAAATCAGACTTATCTCCATGATAGAAAGCCGGAAATCTTTCAAAAAATGATTCGAGACCGACTTTTGACATATCATTAAGAAAGCATTCTTTTCTTTCTGGTCTTTTGTCAAGATTGACATAATATCCTTTTTCAAAAAAATCACTAATTTTCATATAGTGTCCTTATTTCTTTTTTGTATCTATCTAACCAGAAATCATCACACATACCAGTATATTTAATATCTCCAATATCATTTTCTAAACCACATCTTTGACTTACACATAATGGATACACCATATATTTTTCTGTAAAGGCACTAGAAAAATGAGAATCAAGGTGATTGAAATCTTTTTCTTTAGCTTTTTCTAGAATAGAATCAAAAATAGTATGATTTAGCAATACGGCGTGATTAGCTATAGACTCATTTATTTTAACTAAATTGGGGGCTACCATATTTAAATAGGTATCTCTATCTCCAGGATTTGTTCCTAAATATAGAATTTGCCAATCTGGTATATTTTTTAATCCTTGTATAGCCGTATTAATAATGTGTAATGGATCATATCCTCCATCCGTATAAAATTTGGCATCATCTTCAAAGTATAGAATATTATTCAGTTTTTTTTGTTTAGCGTATTCTATAATAGCAATTTGTGCATATGTGCATCCTCTGGCGTATGCTTCATGAGGATAGGTGTTTGTCTCTTCTCTTAACTGATAACCTAACTCGTGTGGATAAATTCCTCTTGATCTTTTGACAAATCTATTTATTCCTATTTCAGTAAAATGATCTATTAGTATCTTATTTTTATCTGTCCTATGATCTAGATTAATATAGAATGCTTCATCTACAAAATCAAATAGTTTTTCCATAATAGTATTAATTACTTAATTCAAAGAAAAAATTACTCCACATTTGTCCAACTTTATTTACACTGAAAGAATCCATAACGAAGTCTTTACTTTTCAGACGAAGGCTATTTTTAATATCTGGATTAGATTCTAAGAATAATATTTTATTAACAATATTATCTATATTATCTCTAAAAGAACCTTCTAGATCTTTTGAGAGTGATTCTTTTTGCATCGTCTCTGCATTTTTGTCCTTTGGAAAATCTATCCATGCACAATACTCTCCAAAAATATCAGGTAAGGCACCTAGAGGATATGTTATTGGAATAACACCCAAGGCCAATGCTTCAGCAACAACACAGGAAAACGTATCTTTATGAACATCTTGGTAAGGAGTATATAAAGGATAAACAAAATACTCACTTTCGGCTAAGTGTTTGAAGAGAGTATACTTATCAACCCCATTATGCATATGAAAGAACATATCTTTATGATCATGAATAACCATTAAATAATCAAAAGCATGAAATTCTTTATCTTGAAAATCTAATCTTCTGACAGCTTCAAGCGCTACATTTCCTCCTCTTGGCCAAGAGGCATGGAAGATAAATTTGTGTGGTTTTTTCTCTATATTTTCATTCAATACTTGTGTTATAATATCATCAGCAATAGGATTAGGAATTAGTGTCCTATATGTCTTATTATATATCGCAGATGCGTGTTTTATAGTTCCGTCATTCATTTGACTTTCCCAATTTGATATATTAACAAATCCAAGATTTAGATTATTAGTTTTACAATATTCTATTGCTTCTCCTATGCCATATATCCATTGCATGTGACACCAGTATACAATAGCTTTTGTTATTTTAATTGGAAGACTTTTATAGTCTTGAAACCATAAGCTATTTACAAGGATATCAAATTCTTTATTTTCGATATAGTTAAATTCTATATCAGTATATTGTACTCCTCTTATTTTATCTCCTTTAGGAAAAAACTTACCTTCATATGCATATTTTTGTTCTAATGCAGGCTCTAGTTTGTCTGTGGCTATTACCACATCGTGTCCTTGTGACGCAAGATACTCTGCTACTAAAATAGTACTAGTGTCAGTCCCCGAGCCGCCTCCTCCTCCATATCTTAGAGTATCTCCATTGAGATAATTACTTCTTCTGCTATTACCTATTAAAACAAATGCGATTCTCATATTATAAACCTATTGTTAGATTTGTTTCTCGTATCTTTCGCTCCATTGCTTATCTTTATCAAAAAGATACATAACAATTTTGTCTGGTTTATCTTGAGAATAAAAACTAGCTAGATATCTATTATTGATTAATTTAACATACTCTGGGGAATCTGAGATATTAAAGTCTTTTCTAAAAAGTTCTTTGCCAGAATTATTATGCAGTGAGAATGTTAGGAAGTCGGGGTTTTGAGCATTAAACTTCTTAAAAAACTCAGTGTCCCACTCGCAATTTATATCATATTTATGTGAGATAAAACCATTTTCCCAATCACTAGGATTAGGGGGCTCATTAACCTGTAATGTATAATCTTGTATTCTGCATTTTTTGAAGTCAAATCCTCCAAAAACTTCATAATCATGTAGGGTTCTCTTATTTCCTAATCCATAAATACCCATATCTATGCCATGATCTTCTTGTCCAAATAATTGACGAGTTTTTTTACGAGCATAAATATCTCTTTCTCCACTAGTTTTTTTAGTTTGTGATACAGTTCCGTGATCTTCCCAGTGTTTTGGTCTATTATTTCTAGTATATTCATGCCAAATATATTGTCTATAAGGACTATAGAAATCATATCCGTGAGTAAAAGCACGAACACTTAATGTTGTTTCTTCAGTATATCCTCCAAAATAAATATCTGGATCATAAGGAACATCACTAATAAATTCGCTTTCAGCTAGTAAAAAGTGACCACTTATAGTTCTGCCTCTTATTACTTTTGATCTTTGTTTATAGTCTCCAATATAATATGGTCTACTCATTAAAAGACTATCATAACTAAACTCATATTGACTCATTAAGCATGGGGCTAGATCGTATTTCTCTTGTTCTGGTTGAAATGGAGTTAAATATGTTGTCAAAATAGGTTTTTCGCATAAAGATTTTGCTTGATTAAAATCCTCCAACATCATTTGATCCCAGTTATAATCGAATCTATGGTGACTATCTAACTGTAATACAAGAGCCTCACCATCATAAAGCGTATTTGTAATCGCTCTTGCCCACCCAAGCCCCTGACTTTCATTATAATGATGTTTGCTTACCCTGAATCTAGAATCATTATCATATCTATTTATGTCTTCTGTCTCGTCATGTTGCCAGCATATGCCGAAAGTGAATTGTTCAGGATCCTTAGCTTTCTTTAACATATCATCAATGGTGATAGTCAATTGTGGATCTCTATACGAAGCTAACTCAACGAATATTTTATTGGACATTGTGTGTATATAACCCTAGAAGGTATAAGATAATCTGCACCGGCTGCATAATATTAACTAGGTTACTTCAGGCTTGCAATGAGGTAAATTTTTATTTTTTTTCTTGACTTTGTGATCGCTAGAGATATCATAAGTTAGACATGACACAAAACACTCAAAATAATATGAAAGACGACTCAGGAAACCGAAAAGATTTTCGCAGAGAGAATCTAAATAAAAAGAAATTCTTGGATAAAAAGCAACAAGAAGAAGAAAGAGTTGCTGAATCAAAAAGAAAACAAGAATTTAGACAAAAAAAACAAGAAATTGACGAAGAAGAGTGGGAAAATTGGGAGAGATTTTATAATAGATAATTATGCCAAACTATATTGAAGAATTAGATAATGGTGAATCATTTATATTAGACAATAGTAAGTTAGTAGTAACTTGCGATCATAAGTCTAATGGTAATAGATTATGTATAGATTTAAAAACAGGATCATCCAGATGGCTATCAGGGAATACTATAATAGATAAAGTTCAACTTTTTACTTTAGACAAAGATAATAACCTTATAGCCATAAAAGAAACAATTAAAGATGATCTTTCTAAGAATTCAAATATTCCTTAAATCTTTGTTTTTCCACGTATGGGCTGGGTTTCCAAAAAGCACCCAATCTGAAATTTTACAAAGATTCTCTATTTGCCAACAGTGTGAGGAATTCAATTCGATCAAAAAAGAATGTTCTATTTGCGGATGTAATATAAACACAAAAAAAAGATTCCTAAACAAATTAGCATGGGCCGATCAAGAATGTCCAATAGGGAAATGGGGCAAAATAGGAGCAAATAATGATAACCAAAACAAATAAAAATAGCTATATTCTAACCAATAATGACTTATTCGAATCTATTGAGAAGAGAATATCTGCAGGTCACATGGGATCAACAATTTTTGTCCCACACGTATGCAATAATATTGATTTGTTTGGTGCAGGTTTTGCATCACAGACTGCCGATCACTATCCAGACGTAAAGACTAATTATCATTTATTGGGAAAAACCTTTCTTAAAAATAATCTTGGTCATTCTCAGATCTTAAAAGTTAAAGAAGATTCAAAATATAGACATAAACTATATTTTGTTAATATGATTTCTCAGAATGGCATCAGAAACAATTCTAATAATCGTCCATTAAACTACGCTGCATTAGTTAAGAGCATGATTACGCTATCTTCTTTTATACAGAATAACACTGGCTTCGCTAACAAATCAGAAAATATTGAAATTCATGCTCCTAAATTTGGTAGTGGACTAGCTGGTGGAAACTGGAATTTTATCAGCGATTTAATAGATGATATCTGGGGAAGATATACTGTCTTTATCTATAATTACAAGAAGTAATTCAAAAAAACTAAATATCTAAAAACAAACTAAAAGATAATGAATACTCTAGTTAAATCAGCAATAGATAAAGAATTACAAAACTTTAAGACGTTTGAGGATAATGAATTAAACTCACTAGACAACGAATGCGTCTTTCTGTTAAAAGAGTCTGGTGGTATTAGGGTAATAACCAAACCAGGATTATCCCAAGGAACACTACAAAGACTACAGTTGATAATGCCATATATCGGTCCATCTATGGATAAATATGTTCCAATAGATAACGGAATTCTTTTATGCTTAAATGATTTATTATCTGTATCTTATAACAAAAAATTCCCAGTCCTATGTCTATGCAAAACTAAAGATGCTAATGGAGTATTAATTCCAAATATTGATTTTTTTAGTAGAATATTATTTCATAATCTTAATTTAGCAAAAAAAGATATTGAATTTCAAAAGAAAAATGATAGTTCAATTTTTATAGGAGCTTCGACTGGAAGTCTAGAAAATAATACAAGAGTAAAGTATAGCATATCATGCATTGATAATATTAAACATAAAGGATATATCTGTCCATTATTACAGCATACTCATTCCGAATGGATAGAGCGATATCCTCTAATTGAGTCTACTCTACACGATCCAATAACTGTTAATAGTCAACTAGAAAATAAAATTCTAGTAAATATAGACGGCAATACTTTATGCTGGAGTAGGCTGTATTGGCAAATGATGTCAAATTCTATACCTGTATACATAAATCCATCAGAAAATCATTTCCAATTGTTTGACCACATACCAGCAGATAACTGCTATATGAAAAGTTCACTAGATGATTGTTTTTCTATTCATGAATATATCTTGGATCCAAAAAATCTTGATCATGTATCTGAGATAGTAAATAATGGGAAAAATTATTGTGAGTCTATATTTTCTGACTTTTTGATAAATCCAGAAGAGTTTTTACGCTCTATAATTGATAAAATCATTTCGGGTTTATTTATAAAATCCTAATTATAGTAGTTCTTTTCAGTAATTTATTGTCCCGCCTTGACTTCCTCATTCATTCATTGTAAAATACTACCGAGGTAACCAGTGATAGATTCGATCAAAATAAATAACCAGAATATCTTTTTTATAGATAGTGAGGATCCAGTTATTTCCTATCTAAAATCTGGACATCTTTTTGGATACAATAACTGGTTGCTTCTAAACGAATTTATATTAGAGAATGACGATGAGTCATATGTTGTTGATTGTGGCGCTCACATAGGAACATTCTCTTTTGTTCCATCTATGTTCTATAATCAAAAAATGATTCTAATAGATGGAGCGCCAGATAATGTCTCATGCTTACAGAAAACTTTCGAAAATAAACAGAATGTAGAAATACACAATAAGATCCTGTTAGATAGTAATAAAAAATGTAATTTTAGTTCCCAGTACGGACCATTTGGTTCTGCGTTACAAGATGATACTGGATCAGACGAATCTACTACCTTAGACTCTTTAGTTGGAGACAGAAAAGTTTCCGCCATAAAATATGATATTGAAGGAAATGAGCCAGAAGCACTAATTGGTTCAATAAAAACACTAGAAGCAAATAAGCCCCCATTACTTATCGAAGTAAATGGGCACTGCTTAAGACTTCATAAAAAATTACCAAAAGATCTATTCGATGTACTTGACAACTTAAACTATCTTTACTTTATCAAGAATAATAATAGTTTGATTAGTATAGATAAAAATGAGATTTTCCCATTCTGTGTATTTGATGTAGTTTGTATTCATAAAGACAACGAAAAATTTTACACACACTTATTCGATATGGCTTCTCCAATGAATATAGAAAATCTTATTCATATAGCAAAACAGAATTATATAGCCAGTAACGAAGATTGTAAAAGGTATTTTGACACCCTAAATTTGGAGTAATTATGGAAATCATTTTACTATTTTTTTTAATGCTTTCAATAGGTTTGGGAATAATGCATGGATTAAGATCTGTTAAACAAGCCAAAAGTAATCCATTATTTGCAGTTAAACCATCTAATAGCTTATTTACTTTCTTATTCTTAGACTAAATTTTATGAAACAATTAAATATCGAATACTTTATATTATCATTAATGACAGAAGAAAGAATGTCTATTATTAATCAAAATATTCAAAAATTTCCTTATATCAAAATATTCAAATCTATCAATGGATATAATAAAGAAGAAACAATTCAAGAATATAGAGATTCAGGACTCCAATATAGAAGTCTAGATCATGATTTTGAAACATATGGAACATTAGCAAATTTTTTAACTAAGTACAATATATTACAATATCAAGTTGAAAAAAATATTCCCTATCTATGTTTTTTAGAAGATGACCTAGTACTAGGTACTAATTTTATTACATACACAGAGCAACTAACACAATTATTTCATAATGATTATATTAAAATCCTAAGACTAGGAGAATGGGGAGAAGGATATATAACAAATCTTAATGGGGCTAAATTTATTGTAGAAAATATTAAGAATAATGGAATAATACGCAATATAGACAACCAATTAAGATACCATTCTGGCACAGAACTATATTGTTATGATACTCCATGGGAATTAGTTATACCAACAAACGAGGGAGATTGTTTAAAAACAGAGAAGATAGTCTCATCTGATCTTAACTCTATAAAACATATCTATCATCAACCACAATTTGGTGAAGATTGGTTTGATTACAAAAATGTATATGACTATTTTACCAGAATAATTAGAGATGGTGGTCATATAGTAGAAGTTGGAAGCTGGAAAGGTAAAAGTTCTTCTTATCTAGCTGTTAATATTATGAATACTAATAAAAAAATTAAATTCGACTGTATTGATACATGGAAAGGCTCAAATGAGAGTCAGCATATTAATGACCAATATGTTAAGAGCGATACATTGTATGATTTATTTTTAGATAACATAAAACCAGTAGGTAGTGTCATTAATCCCATTCGCATGACCTCAATAGAGGCATCACAACTATATAAAGATAATTCTATTGATATTGTATTTTTAGATGCTTGTCACGAATACGAATGTCTTATCCAAGATATCAAAGCATGGTTGCCAAAGATTAAAAAAGGAGGAATTATTGGTGGACATGATTATACTCCAAGTTGGCCAGGAGTAATGAGAGCAGTAGATGAATCTTTCGAAAATAAAAAAATAGTCAAAATACCAGAATGTTCTTCATGGATATACTATAACTAATAAATTACTATGAATAGACTTAAAAATCAACGAGTATACTTAGCCGGTGCTATGGACAGAGTTGCAGATAGGGGTGCCACATGGAGAGATAATATAACTCCGTTTCTTACAAATCTAGGAATAGAAGTTTTTAATCCCATAAGTAAACCATCTAATATAGGATTAGAAGATTATGATGTTCATGCTATTAAAACCAAACTCAAAGCAAAAGAAAATTACGATGAACTCTCTTCCATGATGAAGACCATACGAGCAGTAGATTTAAGATTAGTAGATATCAGTGACTTTATGATAGTTAATCTTGATCTTGACGTACATCCTTGCGGAACTCTAGAAGAAATTTTTTGGGCAAACAGACAGAAAAAACCTATTATAGTGCATATGGTACAAGGTAAAAAACAAACTCCGGATTGGCTATTTGGAACAATTCCTCATCAAATGATTTTTTCTACATGGGAAGAAATTAAGTCATATTTAGATCATATTAATTGTTCAGAAAATATAGACTCCTATAAAAGATGGTATTTCTTTTCGGTATAATAATGCCAAAATACTATGTTAAGTCCGGAAATTTAAAATTTATCATAGACTGCGGCGATCATAATGCTGCGATAGTCTCGGCTATAAAAAGATACAAAGGTAGGGGACTGATGCTCGGTCCAAAAATATGCGTAAGCGAACAAGGATTTGAAGACTTCAGAAGTTGGACCTGCTATGACTCAGATACTTATCTTAACAAAGAATAATTCACATATAACCATACGGTAGTATACAAAGGATTTAATTTTATGAAGATTTCTATAATTGGACTATGGAGAGACTCCGAGAAATACATATCACAGTCTCTTGAGAACATAGAATCACTAGCGTCTATACCTGATACTAGTTTTGATTTTTATTTTTATGAGAACGACTCAAAGGATAATACGAGAAATATTCTCAAAAATTGGTTATCAGATAAGGATGGAGAACTATGTAGTGAAAATTTGAATTCTCCAAAATTTGGATCAGTAGCAAATATAGAGAGACTGGTACTTCTTTCTCATTATAGAAATAAGCTCTTGCCACTAATTCAAAAAACTAATTCAGAATTTACTCTGATGATAGACACAGACGTTTTCTTTAATAAGAATGATTTTCTTGAACTACTAAGTAATATCAAATCTCTTGATAAGTGTGTGATGACGGTTTCTAATATTAGGCAGTCCGAAATATCCGATCTAATGTTTAAGGAAACTTCTGATGCTTTTTATGATGTTTTTGCATTTAGAGATAAGTATAATAATAATGGACTATATTTTACCAACTGTCCTTTAATATTGAATGAGGATAGAGAAAAATGGTATAATCAAGAACCAGTACGTATCATGTCTGGCTTTAGTGGTTTTTCACTAATCAAAACAAATGTTCTTAAAAACTGTAAATGGTCAACATCACAACATTCAGAACATGTTAATTTTTGTCTTGATGTAAATAGGTATGGAGACATATACTTTGTACCAAAGTCTAGACCAACCACACATTGCGACATTTCTTCTATTTCCATAGAAAGATGCAGTCACTTCGCCCAACAACAAATAAAAATGATGGAGGATATTAACAATATTTATCAGACATCAATGTCCTTGAATAAATAAGATACACTATGCAAAAAATAATTAATGAAATTAAATTGGATTTTGATGATGTATTAATTAGACCTAAACGATCAACATTATCCAGCAGATCTGAAGTTTGTCTAGTAAGAGACTTCCATTTCAAAAACTCACCCAGAAAATTTTCGTCCATACCCATTATAGTAGCAAATATGGATACTACTGGTACATTTAGTATGGCAAATGTTGTTTGTGAAAATCAAGCAATGGTAGCTCTTCATAAACATTATAAACCAGATGAATTAATACAATATTATTGTAATACTACTAATGATCATAAAGAATTGACATTCTATTCGACAGGAACATCATCTTCAGATATTGAAAAACTTACATACGTCTTCAATGCTATAAAAAATAGAGGATGTTCACTACCAAATATTTGTGTTGATGTTGCTAATGGATATAGTGAAAAATTTGTCAAAACTGTAGCACATATAAGAAAATTATATGAAGAAATAGTTATAATGGCTGGTAATGTAGTTACTCCAGAAATGGTAGAAGAACTTATTCTTCATGGCAGGGTTGATATTGTAAAGGTCGGTATAGGTCCAGGGTCTGTTTGTACTACAAGATTAAAAACCGGCGTAGGATACGCACAGGTATCGGCCTGCTTGGAATGTTCTGATGCTGCTCATGGACTTGGTGGACACATTTGCGGTGACGGTGGTTGTAAACACGTTGGAGATATATGCAAGGTATTTGGTAGTAACGCTGATTTTGCAATGTGCGGAAATTTCTTTGCAGGATGTGAAGAATGTGAAGGAGAATGGGAATATGAATTTAAATGTAAAAGAGCTGGGTTAACATCTGAATTTTGGCAATCATTCAACCCAGGCTATGAAACAGAAAAAAGAAAAACTAAACTTAAATTCTATGGCATGAGTAGTAAAGAAGCTATGGAAAAACATAACAATGGAGTTGCAAACTATAGAACTAGTGAAGGAAGATGTGTTAGTGTTCTATATAAAGGTCCAGTTCAAGATATTCTATTAGATATTTTTGGAGGACTAAGAAGTGCTTGTACATATATTGGAGCTTCAAAAATAAAAGACTTTGGTAAGAAAACAACTTTTATAATGGTAAACAATACTCACACAAAAACATATGACAAATGAATATAAATATATCTTCTCCAATCAATAATACCGGCTATGGTGTCGCCTCATTCAATATTCTTAAAGAAATCTCTAAAAAAAGTAAGGTATCTTATTTTCCAATATCTAATCCTGGCGTCAGTAGTCAGCAGGAATATGATTTTATAATGTCGTTGGTTGATAACTCAAAACAATTCGATGTAGATGCTCCATTTTTAAAAATTTGGCATCAGTTTGATTTACTTAGTCATATTGGTAAAGGTAAATATTATGGTTTCCCATTTTTTGAACTAGATACTTTCAATGATTTTGAACGAAGAAATATGGAAGTACCAGATGTTTTGTTCGTTTCCAGTAAATGGGCAAAAGATGTTGTTATCAAAAATGGTATAAAAACACATGTTGAGGTTATCCCACTAGGAGTAGATAGATCAATTTTTGATTCATCTTTGTATAGTGATAATTCATCGGATGAATATGTATTTTTAAATATTGGTAAATGGGAAATAAGAAAAGGTCATGATATATTAGCTGCATTATTTAAACAGGCATTTCCAACAGAAAAAGATGTCAGATTAAAACTTTTGGCATCTACAACCACCAATAGCTATTCATCCAAGGAAGAAGTAAAACAATGGAAAAAGCTTTATGGAGCAGATAATATCACTATCATTGATGGTCTCCCATCGCACCGTGATGTTGCTCAATTAATGGCTCAAAGTAATTGTGGAATTTTTCCATCCAGAGCAGAGGGATGGAATCTTGAACTATTGGAAATGATGTCTCTGAACAAGCCTGTGATAGCTACTAATTATTCTTCTCATACTGAATTTTGTAATAAAGATAATTCCTATTTAGTAGAACTAAATGAAATAGAACAAGCATATGACGGTAAGGCATTTCATGGACAGGGAAATTGGGGCAAAATATCTCAGGACCAAAAAGATCAAATTATTGAGCATATGAGGTATGTTTATAAAAATAGAATCAACTCCAATATTGATGGTGTAAATACGGCTAAAAAATTCTCTTGGGAAAATACGGCCTCTATGATATTGGGGTGTATGTAATAATTAAGGAGAAATCTATGCCAATACCATCCAGACACCAAAAAGAAGATAAGCAAAAATTTGTCTCTAGATGCATGGGAGACAAAGTAATGAAAAAGGACTATCCTGATACCAATCAGAGAGTAGCTATTTGTCTATCTCAAACCAAAAAGAAAAAAAGTAAATCATCCTTGATGGACGAAATAGATAATAATTTTTTAACTAATCAATTATTAGCTAGTAATTGTTCTTGGAATGATGACTGGGATGAATTTATTTGGGAAATTGAAGCATCAGAAATCTTTGATGAAAATGAAAAATTAATAGCTACTGAAAAACCAGTTAAAGTAAAACTCAATAAACCACACAGAACACCAGATGGACCTAAGAAATTTAGTGTTTATGTGAAAAATGATAAGGGTAATGTGGTCAAAGTCAATTTTGGTGATCCAAATATGGAAATCAAAAGAGACGACCCAGCCCGAAGAAAATCATACAGAGCTAGACATCACTGTGAAGATCCAGGTCCAAGATGGAAGGCAAACTACTGGTCTTGCAAAATGTGGTCGAACCCTAACGTATCAGATTTAACATAGGAGACTATAATGTCAGAAAATAAAACTATTGATCAGCTACTAACAGAACAAAATCAAAAATCTATTGCACAGCAAGTCCAAGGATACTCATCCGACACTGTTGTAGCACTAATAAAACAGTCTTTAAATATTCACTGGCAACAAACAACAGTTCTAACAGCACAAGCAGAACATCTTGAAAGATGGGGATACAAGAAACTAGCAGCTATTTTTAAAGAAGATGCTATTCAAGAACAAACACATGCCGCAATTAATATCAAGAGATTAGAATTTTTTGATGAAGACTATCAGCCATTAGTAGTAAGTCCTCCTACTTGGAAAAGACACGACATGGTTTCGATGATTAAGTATAATCTTGACTCAGTAAGAGAAGCCTCTAAGGCTGAAAGAGCAACAATAGTAGCTGCAAGATCTGTTGGCGATGAAATTACTGCTCATATGTTTATTGAATTATTACAAGGTAGTGAAGATGGAATTGAACTATATGAGGGTTTTTTAAAACTCATTGAAGAAATGGGTATTGATAACTTCTTGACTCTACAGGTCTAAGATGATAAGTAGAGCAAACCAATTACTCAATATAGTCCAAGCTGCCATAGAGTGTCCACCAGCTACTCAAGACATATCTATTAATTTAGCTAATAGAAAAATTTGTGTAGATAAAGCAAATTATGGTCCAGCAAATCCAAATTTATTAAATCCAGAATTTTGGCAAGCTAAAGCAGATTTATTCAAAACATCTGTTGAGGAAGCCAAAACTATGAGATGTGGAAATTGCGCAGCTTTCATTATTAAACAAAAGATGAGAGACTGTATTGAGAAAGGAATTGCTTCTACATCTATAGACGAAGAAGATATTGTTCATGATATTATTTCACAAGCAGATCTTGGATATTGTGAATTATTCGATTTTAAATGCGCAGGTAGTCGCACATGCGATGCCTGGATAACAAATGGTCCACTAACTGATAAAGGGGTTAATAATGGATAGAATTCATAATTTGCTAAATGATGTTCAAGAGTCGCTCTCTGCCCAAAAAACATATGATGGTAAAAAAAGAAGTGAATTAAAAGATAGTGATTTTCTATTTCCAGAAACTCGTTCTTTCCCAATAGTTAGCCCCACAGATGTTCAGGATGCTATAAATAACTATGGAAGAATGAGTGGAGACATGAGTTATGATGTCTTTCTTCGTAAACTATATGATTTATGTAAGAGAAAAGGCCCAGAGTTTGTGGCCGCTTTGCCAAAAGCAAGCAAGGAAAAACTAGGAATCAAATCAACAAAGTCTTGTATGCAGAATCAAGATAGATTTGCTGTAGGAGATAGTGTTGAAAATATAAATACTTCTTGTATTCATTATGGAAGCAAAGGTATAGTAGAAGATTTAGAAAACTTACCTCATAATATGGGTCATGTAATAGTATACAAAACTACAAATATGGGGCCAACATGGAATAAAGATCAAATATTAAAGAAAACTCCATCTCAATTAGTAAAAGCCAGTATTCAGATGCAGCAGCATAGAGAACCATCAATGACCATAGATGATCAGACTAATACTAATGATATTACTTCTGAAAATATCGATGAGCCAACAGTAATTAATCAGCCAACTAATATCAATGAACCTATGGATAATGCCGACTTACAGACAAATCCTGATGATACTGCTCTTGACCAATATAAAGATGAATTTTTAGAAATGGTAATTTCTGCTTTAAAAGCAGTAACAATACAAGCATCATCTATACTAGAACAAATTAATGATCCGTCTGTATCCGAAAACTTGACAGAACCTTGGCTACAGAGTAAAATCACACTCATCAGAGATTATATGAGTACGGTCCACGATTTTGTCATGTTCTATGACTCAGAAGACGATAGTGAAGAGACAGAAGCAGCACGAAAGGAAATAGATCGTCATCGCAAGCATCATCATAAAGAAAAACCAACAACTAAAATCTCATATAGAGTATTACCTGCTCTTATTACACATATTAATCCATCTCATGATGAACATCATACTGAAGAGCCACACGAAGAACCCAATGAAAATCAACAACCAACAAACAATACCGATGATGCCCCAAGCGACCCCCCATCAGCACCATCTAGCCCAGCAGCACCATCTAGCCCAGCAGCACCAGCTTCGGAAAAACCAGGATTATGGGAAAATATTAGAAAGAAAAAACAAAGAGAGGGAAAAAAATATAAACCAGCTAAACGTGGAGATCCAGATAGACCATCTCCGGAACAGTGGAAAAAGTTGACCAAGTGATAATGTCGATTGTATAAGTAACTAAGGATTAGGAATTAACTCAAAGGAAAACAATGATAAAAGAATATGATAGTCTAGACACGTATCTTAATTTAGCAAAAAAAACTATTTCTAAATTTGGATCAAAATTTTATTCTGGTCTCTCAAAAGAAATGTTACAAAATAGCGATGCTGTATCAGATGTTGCTACTGCTATTATGTATGCAGACTGGAGATATGATCCAGATAGGCCAGGTAAAAGCGGAGAAAAAAAGACTCTCTACTCTTATAGGAATCAGTGTGCTCTTTGGGCAATCAAAACATATATCAGCAAGAAATATAAGAAATCTAAAAATATGAGTTTAGATTTTGACTATAATGAAGATTCAGAATCATTAAATTCTCATATTGCAGATACTCGTGTTCAGACTCCAATAGACTGTTTGATTGAAAAAGAGTCACAAGAAAATTTATTTAAGGACATCTTTGATCTGCTAGATAATAAAGTTTTATCTGATAAACAGAAAGAACAAATTAGGCTTTACTATATTCAGAATGAAACTCTCTCTTTTATTGGTAAAAAATACGGGGTGTCTAGAGAAGCAGTAAGACAGAACATTAAACGCGGTCTGGAGATCATTAGACAACATGATAAATGCGAAGCTTAATCTAGTACTATTGTTATTAAATGAAGAGACATTCAAATATCACATAGTCTCTTCATCTGAAATATCTGTGGTTCTTCCTTCTATAGATATAGGAGAATTTCAAGATATAGATGCAAGTATTAGATTACTACTAACTAATCATTTAAATATTACTGAAGAAGAGTCTATGAATTTTGAGTATAAGCTTATGGATATTAGTATACAAGATACTTTGGGTATTTACTATTTCACAGTTGTATCTCATGATATAGACACTATTAATTCCTACAAGTTACCACTGAAACAACATGAATTTAATTTACCAAATCTTTCGAAGATTTTACAGCGTCTTCAATAAGAAACCAAAACCAGCTCAGAATGATATTTTAGATAATACTAAATATGTTTCTGGGATTGTATTTAAAATTACAGAAAATCTAGAATTAGACATAGGATGTGTTCTCCCGGATTTACACAATTATTCAACAGACGAAATTTCTGATTTAGCTGAAAAATATGCTGAGTTATTAATTATGATCAATAATGGTATTTTTAAAAATCAGATTTTTGATATGTTAAATACCAAAACAGAGTCAATAGACTGTAAAGATAAAGATAGACTATTTATCAATAACGTATTATCTTTTGATAAAATATTAAATCAAGAACTAAGTAAAGTAATTAAAAATAATAGGCCTTTAATTAGACCAACATCAGTGTTTAAAAATTTATAATTGTGATAATTATCGCTTTCGCCTATAATATAGGGGTGTATTCTTATTGTATATAAAGGAATTTCTGATGTATGATTCAAACACTATAGTATGGGAAAAATGGATAGATCCATTTAGCATAGATGACCAGATTGAAAATACTATAGAAAACGCAGAGCCAGAATTCTTGGAAGATGACCATATCGAAGAAGAGAAAAGTAATACTACACAAGAAAGTCCTCATCATACATTTAAGCACTTTAAAGCAGTTGCTACTCCAATGGGAATAATACCAATAAATGAAGAAGCAACTAGTGGTAAAGTATTTAATTTTTGGGTGGGTCATGCTAATTTTAATATAACTAAGCCTATAGCAGAAGTAATAGAAAATACTGATGGTGTTGAGACATTAGATATTTTTACTCGTTATAGATTTAGAATATCTGTAGGTAAAGCATTTGATGATTCCACTGTAATGAGGAGTATCAACAGTAAAGTCTATACAGAGCTAAACAATGCAAAATATTAACAGTATAGATTCTGAATTACAAACACTGCATTCTTATAATGTGGACGTTAAAAATAGAGAAGTCTATCTACACTCATATCTATCTGATTCTGATGTTGAGCCGGGAGTTGACTATCGTGTTGCTGTTAATTTTGAAAAAAATCTTCGATATTTAAATCTTCTATCGAATGATCCTATTTTAGTACATATGCATTTACCAGGAGGAGACTGGGAAGATTGTATGGCTATTTATGATACTATACAAAAGTCTAAATCAAAAATAGTTATGCTCGCATATGGAAAAGTTCAGTCTGCTAGTAGCGTAATATTGCAGGCTCCTAATCTTAGAATAATAATGCCAAATGCAAATATACTAATTCATTATGGTTCTATTAGTTTAGATAGCGAACATAGTAAAGCAGCTGCTAGCAGTTTAAGATGGAATGAAAAAGAGTGCGATAAGATGATTGATATATTTGTGGATCGGTGTATGCAAAGTACATTGGCTCAAGAAAAAAATTGGAAAAGAATGATGGCAAAAAAACATATTCAATCACAATTAGCTAGTCAATGTGACTGGATATTGACTGCTCAAGAAGCTTTGCATTATGGTTTTGTTGATGCTATTATTGGAGATAAAAGATATCCAAATATTGATTCTCTCAAAAAAAAATAAACAACTATGATTATTGAATATTCTTTCTATGATATAGCATCAAATGATACAGAAACTAAGACCAACATTAGTGAAGCGGCCACATTTAAATTAGATTCAATATCAGTTCTTCCCTTCAATCTAAAATTAGCAAAAAATATACTTGGTACCAACTCAGAGACAGCACTCTCCTGCCCAATAGATTATCCACTGGGTATAATGGATTCAAAATCTAGAAGTGACAGCATATCATTTGCCATAAAAAATGGTGCTAAAATTATAGATATGGTATGTCCTGTTTATCTATTATGCAATCGCAAGTATGATAAATTCAAGGAAGATATAAAAATTAGCCAAAATATGTGCTTAGATAGTGGAGTCTTATTAAGATATATTCTAGAGTACAGAGTATATTCCTACGAACTACTATATAAAGTTGCTCAAATTTTACTTGAGCACCAAATTGGAACAATCTACCCCTCAACAGGTTATCTTATAGATAATATAAGCGATAATATTTTAGCGTGTGCTTTGATTAATAAGAAAATCCCAGAAATCAATATTATTTCCAATGCTAATTTCTGGAATGACAGCCATGCAGAATTATCTCTAAAAGCCAATTTATTTGGTTTAAGGGTTAATTCTATTAATGCTTTGAATATATTATACAAAAATATGCCAAAATAAGCACTCTAGGTGTAAATAACACTATTCCGTAAACCCTTTAATGGAGAGAAAATAATGGCTACAGCAAAATCAACAGGTGTCGCATACACTGTTCCACCAAATACTAAGAGTAGTGGAGCACTTAATAATCATGGTTCTGCCGCTAGAGTCGGCTCTACTTCGTCTGTTCTATCAAATGTTGTTGTCAGCAGAGATCAAACTGTTGTATTTGGCTCAACAGTAATTGATGATGCTTATTCAAATAAGGCCGTTAGTGCTGGAACATTTAGATATAATGATCAGCGTCCAGTTGGTATGAGAGTATCAAGCACACTAGCCGGTGTCAGCAACACCTCATTACGCAGTGGCGCTGGTGTTCCTGCCCAAACTCGCAGTATCAATAAGAGAGAAAGTTTCAGAGTAGTAAAAACAGCAAGTGGTATCAGAGCTAATAAGTATAATAGATATACTAATACTTGGGCAGAAGGATATCCACAAACTGGAACAGAAACTCCAGGAACAGATACAGCAGCAACTCCGACAAGAAGTGCTCCTGGTCAGCTCACTTATAAGCTTGGTCAGCCAGTTCCAGTATCAAATAACGACTATAAGGCCAAGACTGGCTGATAATTTATTAATTTAATGTTAACGACATGATAAGCCAATGATACGCTGAGTGTCGTTGGCTTATTGTCTTATTATGGAGATATTAAAATGAGTGAATCTAATATTAGTCACGTATGGCAAATTCTTGCTACCACTAGTATGGGCATTATAGTTACACTAATAACATTCTGGGCTATGGTTATTAGGAACATGGTTAATAAATCAGAAATTGAAAATTTAATACAGACACACTCCCCATATTTGCAAGATAGACAGTTTATAATGGAGAGACTAGCAAGTAATAAGGAAACACAAATAGCATTTGCTAGTGCTCTCCAAAAAAATAGTGAAGTAATGAATGAACTAAAAATACAATTGGTTCTTCTTAGTAAAACATTGGAAGCGCTAGAAGAGAGAATAGAAAAATCTAATTAGGACTATTTATGGTACCAAATGGAATTTCTATTCCTATAAAACTAGAAAATCTAAAAATATGTAATGACTATTCTATTAATATTAATGGAATATATAACTATACAGATATTCTAATATCTCCATCCACCATCTCTTTCAAAGCTTCATCGGATTCTCAAACAATAACTCCAATAGTTTTTCTTTGTCCAGGAAATTATTGTTTTGACCAAAATGATCAAATTATTCTAACTATCACTGCTAATAATATTACAGATAAATTAGTTTCGTCTGAAAATCTTATCTTAAGATGTAATAATTATCAACCTTGTTTGGCTGGAACTGTTCCAATTCCAAGTTTAACTCCAACAGCTACTCCAACAGCTACTCCAACAGCTACTCCAACAGCTACTCCAACAGCTACTCCAACAGCTACTCCAACAGCTACTCCAACAGCTACTCCAACAGCTACTCCAACAGTTGCTCTTACGAATACCCCAACGGTTACGCCTACTCCAACAATAACTCCAACACCGGGCGGTCCAACAAATACTCCAACGCCAACTCAGACAAGAACATCTACTCCGACCCCTACTCCGACACCAACAAGAACTGCCACTCCAACTCCGACACCAACAAGAACTGCCACTCCAACTCCGACACCAACAAGAACCGCTACTCCAACTCCGACATCTACTCCTACACGAACACCAACGCCAACGCCAACAAGTACTCCTACTCCAACACCAACAATTACTCCTCTTCCTCCTGCGGGTACTCCGACGCCTACTCCAACACCAACAATAACTCCGACTCCAGGAGGCCCAACAAATACTCCAACTCCAACTCCAACAATATCTCCTACTAGAACTCCTACTCCAACACCAACAATCACTCCAACACCAGGCGCTCCAACAAGTACTCCAACACCAACGCCAACAATTACTCCTCGCCCTCCTGCTAATACCCCAACTCCAACTCCAACATCCACACCAACAGGTTTTAAGAGTATAACATTTGCTTCATATGGATGGTATTCCGCTTATCGAATAAATCCTCCTTTAAATAATTCAATAACATATGGAATATTAAATGCGGGCACTGCAGGAGAACCAAGTTTTTATGGAACATACGACCAAGATGGAAATACTTTTGAATATATTGAAGATATAATAAACTTTACAACCTCCCCAGTTTCTAGTAGTTTAGGTAAAACCAGGATGGCTATTGGTGGAAATATATTAGGTTTTCCTTTCACTCGAAATGGTTCAAAAGCTTATTATTTTAATCAATCTATTCAGATATCAAGAGCATTAAATGTTTCTAGTACTCTATCTCTAAAAGATCAGTTTAATACTACTTCTCCTTTATTTATTTTTGACTCTTTAACTTCTTTTAGAATAATCAGAACATCTGCTCCTCCAACCTCAGAAGCAAATCAATGGGCCTATGTGTCAGATATTAATAATTCTTCTGATATCGAAGATAAATATCCTACATTCTCAGATAATAGTATAAGTCATCCAAGACTAGGATCTGTAGGATATGAATACTGGATTAAAAAAATACCTGTTACGCAAGGAGAATTTGTAAACTATTTAAATATTGTTGATCCTCTCGGATCTAATTTCCTAAATATGAAATATCATAGAACAGGTCAAGAGATGAGCTCTACAAATGTACTATATTCAGGTAACTGGTATTATGGAAATTATATAGAATGCAATGTTAGTAGAGCAGCAGGATCAAGATATTATATAGCAAGAAATAACAGTATAAATAAACCGGTTTGTGGATTAAACTGGACACATGCAGCAAGATACTGTAATTGGATAACTAATGGAGCAAATGTTTCTGCTAGTACTGAATCTGGAGCTTATACAATAAAAGACGAATTTGCCTCATTCAAAATGACTAGAACAAACTCATTGGTATGCGCTATACCAACTTTTAATGAATGGTATAAGGCGGCTTATTACAATCCTATCTATAATAGATATTTTAAATTTGCAACGCAAAGCGATAGACTGCCTCAGCCTTGTGGAGTTGATCTGAATACTGAAGATGGAATAGCATCAATAACAACAAAACATCTATATGTTCATTTTCCAGGAGTTTAATAAAGAATAATGGAAGAAGAATTAGAATTACATAATATCATACATAATATGTATAGAGAAAATGAAAATATACATTCCATAGGTTATGGACTAAAGACTATTGGGGGAGTAGAAACATCTGACTATGGATTAATATTTCATGTCTTTGAAAAAAAAACAATAGCAGAATTAAGTCCTAATCAAATAATACCTCCAAGAGTCGAAATTAATCAACAAAATTTTATAACAGATGTTGTAGAGGAACGAGAACTCCCAATATTCATAGGTTGTTACGACTGGAATCCAGGACAAAAAGTTATAGATGGATGTCCTTCAGGTTATACTTGTTATAATAGCGGATATTTAGCGTCAGCAGAACAAAATTTACACAGAGTCGAATCTAGACCTATAATGGGCGGTATCTCCATAACAGAATATAGTAAAAGCCCTGGATCGCTCGGGACTATGGGGCTTTTGGTAAGGGATAATGAAGACAATTCTATTGTAGCTTTAACTAATACTCATGTCGTTACTAGTTGCAGACTAGACCCTCTTCAAAATACAAGATTTTATACAGAAAATCATCTTGATTCTCCTGTAGTTCAACCAGCATATTACGAAACATGGGATGGTACTCCTGGATCTTTGCCTTCCATTCCTCTTTCAAAAAGAATAGGTCAAGTTAAAAGATGTAGTTTCTATAATTATGGGGTATTGTATTTTGCTGGAGGAGCTACCCTATTTATAGATGCTGCTTTAGTTCACATAGATGCTGGAGTTATAGATTCATCATCGGCTAATATTAAAGGCTTCGAAAGTTTTGGTCCTCTCTCTTTTGCTACAAAATCAGAGATAGATGGATTACTTACTAATAATATTTCTTTATATATTAGCGGAAGAACAACAGGAGCTAAAGGAGGTAGCTCTTGTAGAATTTCTGTCAAAGAAAATATGTTTGTACAGGCTTTATTTCAACAAAAATGCGGTATAGATACTTTGTCTTCTTTTTCTATCAACTTTTATGATGTCTTAAGAATTAGATACGATTCGGGAGATCAGGGGGTGGTTGTTCCTGGCGATTCTGGATCTGTTGTTGTTGGTGATTTTTCTGGAATAAAAAAAATAGTTGGTTTAATTTTTGCCGCAGGAGGTACTAATTATACAGATGGAATTTTTTGTAGAATAGACAGAGTTGCATCTGAAATGAATATATCTGCTTGGGATGGAACTAATATAATTAATTCTGATACTAGTAAATGGCAGTATCTTGATAGAGATTTAATAATACCAGATCCTGAAGTTTTTAATTTTAACGAAGACTATCTTCCTCGTTATACTATTATAGATAATGGGAAAAAATATTGGAGAATAGGTTCTATTTCTTCTTCGAGTACTATTCCTCCCACACAGACTCCAACACCAACCCCAACAGCAACAGCAGTACCTCCAACAGCTACTCCAACCCCAACGCCAACAGCAACAGCAGTACCTCCAACAGCTACTCCAACACCAACCCCAACAATAACTCCAACACCAATCCCAACATCCGGACCTTGGGGAACTGCTAATACCAATTGGAATAATGTTGGATTCAATGGAAGTGGAGTGTTTTCTTCTCCATTTACCTCGACTACAATAACGACACTTCCAACAACAAGAGTTGTCAATTCAGCAGGATATATACATTATAGTTGGGATTCTATAGCTACTAGTGATTGTCAATATGATAATTTTGAAATTTTAGTTTCAGGATTAGCAGGAACCAATTCAAGTCAATGGTCATGTGAAGGAGCAGTAAACGAAAGTAAGGTCGTGGCTTCTGGAAATACTTTATATTTAAATCCAGACTCAACAACAACATTTAGTAATCTCAAAATTTGGTGGTCTCAAACCTAATAACTAATCAAATTAATAAAAATGGGTCTTTTTTTTGGTGTATGATTATAAGACACAAACTCTCTAATTTCAGGAGAAATTTATGGCAAGACCATTTACAGATATTGCACGAATTAATGATAATTTACCAATTAAAAATGGTACATTAATTGTTTCGTCTACAAAAACAGGTTCATATAGTACATACGATAGATATGTGCTTAATACTCCGGTTATCGAAGATATTGCTTCAAAATATGGTAATAGATTCTATAATGGCATTTTTGTTACATTAACTGGCGACCAAACAATAGTAGGTGGATAATGAGTATTAAAAGAATAAACGAATTTCCAGAAGGTAGTGGATCATTAAGTGGTGATGATATATTTTTATTCATGGATAGTCCATCAGCTAGCGGAGTTACTAAAAAAATATCCCTATCTGAACTAAGTTCTTTTGGGGCAGTCGTTGATAGATTGGTCAAGGACGACAACTCTGTTATTCTTGGAACAAATGGTAGTTTAACATTACCTAGCGGTAGCATACTAAGTGAAACAAATAATACACTATCCATAATGCCCCCCACAGCATTGGCTGGGCAGAGTTTGGTGATTCGTGGAACCAGCCCCACTGGAATTACTTCCGATCATCCTGACGGGTTTGCTGCAGGGGATACTATAACAATAACTGTAACTCCTAATAATGGTAATGTGGTAACCGGAACAGTAGATTATACATTCACCGGTGATTTTGGAATTGGAGAATTAGGTAATGCAACAACTGGCACGTTGACGTTTACCTCACAAGCTGACCAGACAGTAACTTGGACAGTGCCTGCAGAAAGTAGCATGACTACATTTACATTTACACTTAGCAATGCGTCAGGGTTTGGGCTCGGTGGTTTAACATCGCTTACATTGACAGGAACTGGCAGTAGTGAAGATAGTCATGTTCACCTAATATCAGGAGATCCTTCAACAGTTGATATTTATTTGGGTGATGATGATCAATATGTTAAAATAGAAAAAAATGGTGGAGATGTTATTGTTGGCACCAATTTAAACACTCATCTCTGGACTTTTGGTACAGACGGAGAACTAACATTGCCAGCTAGTGGTAGTATCACATTCCCAGATAATACAACTCAAACTTCTGCTGGTATACCTAGTAATACTGGATTAGTTACAAATTCAACCAGTATTAGTAATATAGTTAGTATATCTCAAGCTAATTATGACGCTTTAGGGACAAAAGATCCTAGTACATTATATGTAATTCAATAATTAAGGATCTCTCATGGCAGATTTTACAATAGAGTTCTGGACAAAAATCTCTGGTAGTCAACAGACAAATTTTTTCAACATAGGATCAGATACCTCTTTCTCATATTCTGCTCCTATATTTACTCTAAAGCTTGCTGGTAGCACCAAATCTTCATTCAGCTATAGTATGCCTCTTAATACTTGGACCCATGTTGCTATTGTTAGATATGGCACAACAGTCAGAGTATATATTGGAGGAACATCAAGGAAAACATATCTTAATACTTCAGATAATATTCTTGATGGGTCTGGTATTTTAACAATTGGAAATGCTAATATCCCAGACTTACAAAAAAATGTTAGAGGATATATTTCTAATTTCCATGTAGTTAATGGACAGGCACTATATACAGGAAATGGTTATACTCCATCAACAGCTATCCCAACACCAATTTCTGGACAGTCTGTATTGTTAATGGATTTCTATGATAATAATACAAGATTTTTAGAAGATATTAGTACTAATCCAATTACTAAAAGCATATCCAGTGCTGGATCTTCATTTAATTCTGATAATCCTGCAGGATCAGGCAATCCTGGAAGTTCTGATTTTGGGTCTTCTGGGTCTTTTAATAGAATCACAGTATCTAACGATGGAAACTTTGCTTTTGGTGCGGCAGGAATAAATCCAACACCAACACCAACACCTACATTAACACCTAGTCCTCCTACAGCTACTCCTACGCCAACACCAAGTTCAACACCAACAGTAACGCCACTTCCTCCCGCCAATACTCCAACGCCAACTCCAACTGTTGGTCCAACAAGTACACCAACAACAACTCCAACAAATACTCCTAGTCCAACACCAACAGTCACTCCACTACCCCCAGCTAATACCCCCACGCCTACGCCGACACCAACTGAGGGTCCGACAAGTACGCCAACCCCTACCCTAACAGCAACGCCTAGTCCAACCCCAACTATCACGCCACTTCCTCCTGCAAATACTCCAACGCCAACGCCAACACCAACCGAGGGTCCGACAAGTACTCCAACTCCTACTTTAACGGCAACACCAAGTCCAACGCCAACTATTACTCCGCTACCTCCAGCTAATACGCCAACTCCAAGTCCAACACCAAGCCCAACACCAACAATAACTCCGCTACCCCCAGCCAATACTCCTACTCCAACACCAACCGTTGGCCCAACAAGCACTCCAACCCCCACACCCTCTGCTTCATATTCATATACAATAAAATATAGAGAAGCAGATGGTTCAAATAATAAGTATGGTTGGGCTGATAATGAAACTGCATGTACTTTACAATCAAATGGGTGGGGAGAAATAACCATATACTCTCCAAGTCCAACATTTACTAATGGTATGAGTTTTTATTTGGATTCTTCAGGATCACAAATTGTTAATGTAGTTGCAAATCAATATTACTATTATTCAAATGAAAATAAATCATTCATGTGGGTTGCCGGAAATACTATTTCAAATATAACGGCTTGTAATAGTTGTGACTCAATTACTCTAGTTGGTCTTAATGCTAACACAACATCAAATTCTGCAATTAGCACCCACGGAGGAGGATGGACAGCATCAGCATATTCTACAGAAACTTATAGTAATCCAGTTTCAGTAACATTTAAAACATCAGCAAGCGATAATTATTTAATGGGTGGATTTTCTTATAGTCCAACCTCAAATGCAGAAACCTATATCAATACAACCTATGGTCTCTATATACAACCAGGATTTTTAGAGATATATGAATATGGTGGTCAGGTTAATGTTCCAGGATCTATTACTAGATCAGTAAATGACATATGGAAGGTTGATTATGATGGAACAAATGTTAAATATTACCAAAATAATACTTTAATTTATACCTCATCAAATACAGTAAATCAACCATTATATGTATTTTTCCCACTTTTAACAGGCGGTGAAGGAGTTACTGATATTTGTGTTAAAGAAATAATTCCAACGCCTACTCCAACACCTACTCCAACACCTACTCCAACGCCGACACCAGGTAATCCAAATGATCTAATATTTGATTCAAATTACTTGGGAGATTTTATCTTATTAAGTAATTATGATTGTACAGCTTCGTTTACCTCTGATAATAATGAAAACGAAACGTCTATTTTAACAAACTACCGAATAAGTGATGGACAAAAAGTAGTTTTCAGCATGGTGTCTAAATATGGAAATCGAGATGATTATACTGGGGTTGGAATATCAAATCATGATTTTGACGTAAATGACTATATAGGAGTTGATACTAATTCTATAGGATTTTATGATAATGGAGATGTTTGGTATGATGATAATAATATAATAAATTTAGATTTAGAATTTAAAGAAGATAATAATATTATAGACGTTGCTGTGGATAGGCTTAATAATCTGATGTGGATTAGGGTAGACGGAGGATATTGGAATGGTGATGAAACACAAGACCCAGAGACAGCATCGGGAGGAATAGATATTTCTGGTATCTCTGGAGATGTTTATCCTGGTGCTAGCCCATATGCTCATGATAATGTCTTCGGTCAAATTTCTATTAATAATGTAATATCTAATCCTCCATCAGGATTTACTGTATTAAAAAGTTCACATACTCCTACTATCAATAGAAGATTTTCTTGTAGGTTTGATCCCAATAAGCTTGGAGAATTTGTAACTTTAAGCAATAATAATAATACTGTAAATTCAACTATAGAAATTGATAATCAAGATTATGGTGGAAATGCTGTTGTAAATTATGATATTCAAATTGGTAGAAAAGCATTATTTAGCATAGTAGTAGATCGGGCTGCTCTGTATTCGGAAATAGGTATTGTTAATAATGTTTTCCATCCGAGATTTACAGGAGAAGACCCATATGCACCATATCTTTCAAATACTATCAACGGAGGAGCACTAGTAAATAGTGGTGGTCAACTTCAAGAGATGAAAGTCATAATACCTTCTTCATCTACAGATATTGATACCGGACTACCCTATCTAAATGATGGAGACATTGTTGATGTTGCTGTTGACAGAGAAAATAATTTAATCTGGTTCAGAGTAAATGATTCAGACTGGAATAATGATCCAACCCAAAATCCAATAACAGCTTCTGGTGGATTTGATATTTCTGGCATATCAGGAACAATCTATCCTGCAGTATTTGCTTATTGGGATAGTGTAATGAGCATTAATCTTACTCCATATTCTTTACCAGGATTTGATACAATATATGGGGTTAATAGCATAATCCCTGCTGATAGTCAAATATATTTAAGTGATTCTAATATAACTTCTATTAAATTGGGAAATGATGACGTTTCTAAAATATTTTTAGGAGATGTTTTAGTATTCGGAGGTGGCTCTGGCATCTGTCTTAATTCAACTTCTAATGTTAAAATGACAGGATGGGTTTCTGGTGATAGAATTCTTGCCCCTATTGGATATGCTCCTTGGGGACGTGAAACTTATACCTACGGAAATGAAACCGTTCGTTATGAAACTGGTTTATGGTTGTATACAAATACGACAAACGGAGAACTTGCTAGAGCATATAGTTACGCAAACTGGCCTTGGCTAGTAGATTGGCCGACCCCGTATGCTGCTGAAAAAATCTGTGCTTCTCCAACCCCAACTCCAACCCCAACTCCGACACCAACTCCAACGGAGACACCTACTCCAACGGAGACACCTACTCCAACGGAGACACCTACTCCAACGGAGACACCTACTCCAACGGAGACACCTACTCCAACGGAGACACCTACTCCAACGGAGACACCTACTCCAACCCCA
>Ga0136644_10000299_pt1 | contig 39367 bp, 38 predicted proteins | sample C_130820_EF_Meta_FD_94780 | JGI IMG/M metagenome (GOLD analysis project Ga0136644, IMG submission 94780) | Freshwater microbial communities from Lake Croche, Canada to study carbon cycling - C_130820_EF_MetaG (v2) (version 2) | ecosystem: Environmental > Aquatic > Freshwater > Lake | place...
ACTTTTGACTTCTAACTTTTGACTTCTAACTTTTGACTTCTAACTTTTGACTTCTCACTTTTGACTTCTCACTTTTGACTTCTAACTTTTGACTTCTAACTTTTGACTTCTCACTTTTGACTTCTCACTTTTGACTTCTAACTTTTGACTTCTAACTTTTGACTTTTTACTTTTGACTTTCTACCTCGTACCCTTCATCAACCAATAGATTGCCCCCGTCTGCGGCAGCCGTTGCAAGTTCGTCACAGCGATTGTTGAGTGCATTATCTGCATGACCTTTTACCCAAACAAATCTTAGTTGAAAATCTTTTCTTAACTGATGAAATGCCATCCATAAGTCTTTGTTTTTTTTACCCCCCTTAAAATCTGTTTTGATCCAATTGTCAAGCCATTTTTTTTCAACGGTATTTACTACATATTGACTGTCTGTATAAATAGTAGCCGAAATATTTTTCTTATTCAAAGATTCCAAAGCCTTAATCACGGCCAATAATTCCATTCTATTATTGGTTGTAAGTCTGTAACCACAAGACAATTCTTTTCTAGCTTGTCCCCAAATCAGAACAGCTCCATAACCACCCCTTCCTGGATTACCTCTTGATGAACCATCTGTATAAATGCGTAAAGGATGTTTTTCTTGCATGGGATAATCACTTCAATCAGATTTGGTACTGACCTTTTAAATAAGTAACGGCATTTCCAGTGATTGCAACTCTGTTGCCTAATAATTCAAGTTGTAAATGCCCTAATCTTGCCGAAAGTTGCTTTGCAGTTAAGCTGGTTTTCTGAAAATGAGCAGCCCAATAGGGTGTCATGATGGTATGTGCAGAACCAGTAACAGGGTCTTCGTTAATTCCGCTTTGAGGATAAAAACACCTTGAAACAAAGTCGGTATCCAGCCCTTTTGCAGTTGCAATTACACCGCGTGCTTTAACTTTTGACAGTATGCTAAAATCCGGGCTTAAATCAAGAATAGCTTGTTGATTGGGCAAAATCACCATATAATCAAAAGATGTATTAAAAACTGGCACAGGTTCAATACCCAAACCTTCAAATAATCCATCTGGAATTGATTCAACTAATTCAGGAGGATTAGAGGGAAAATTAAGCGTGATGCTGCTGTCTTCATTCCTACCTACTTGTAATGGTCCACTTTTAGAATAAAAAATAATTTTATCCGAATGGTAGTTTAAAATACTAAACAATACATGTGCAGAAGCAAGAGTTGCGTGACCACACAATTTTACTTCCGTTCCGGGTGTGAACCAACGGATATTAAACCCATCTGCTTCCGGAACAAAAAATACGGTTTCAGATAAGTTGTTCTCAGCGGCTAATTGTTGCATTAACTCATCTGGCAACCAGGTTTCCAAAGGACAAACTGCAGCAGGATTTCCTCCAAACAATTTGTCAGTAAATGCATCCACAACATAAATTGGGTATTCCTTCCGTTCCATATTAATAAATTCCAGCAAAGAAACTTAAATAGCACAAGAATTGAACAGTGAATTTTTAACATGTTTCCTTAAACCTGAAACACACCTGTTTTGAATGTTTCCATATCTGGGTTATGATTAGCTGCTTTGATTGCTTCAGAAATCAATCGCCTAGTATCTGTTGGTTCAATAATTGCATCTACCCAAAGTCTGGCAGCCGCATAAAATGGGGATGTTTGTTTTTCGTACTTATTCTTGATAGTATCTAGTATTTTCTTTTCATCTTCAGGGCTAATCAGTTCTCCCTTTGATTTTAAAGTACTTACTTGAATTTGCAATAGGGTTTTTGCTGCTTGCTCTCCCCCCATTACTGCAATTCTAGCCGATGGCCATGCATAAATAAATCTGGGGTCATAGGCTTTACCACACATGGCATAATTTCCTGCTCCAAAACTATTTCCAACAATAATGCTGATTTTGGGTACTACAGAATTGGCAACTGCATTTACCATTTTTGCGCCATCTTTAATAATACCACTGTGTTCACTGCGGCTACCCACCATAAATCCAGTTACGTCTTGCAGAAAAATCAATGGAATCTTTTTTTGGTTACAGTTCATGATAAATCGTGCAGCCTTATCTGCACTATCATTATAAATAACGCCACCAATTTGCATTTCACCTTTCTTGTTCTTACTTACTAAACGTTGATTAGCAACAATCCCTACAGACCATCCATCAATTCTAGCATATCCACATAAAATAGATTTGCCATAATCCTGTTTAAATTGATCAAACTTGCTTTGGTCTACTAACCTCTCAATAATTTCTAACATATCATATGGCTTAGCATTTCCAACGGGTATTTGTCCCAAAATCTCTTGTATAGATTTTTGTGGCAAAACAGGTGTTTTTCTATTGAAACCTGCATTTGGCTTGTCACCCAAACTTCCCATCAATAATTTGATATGTTCTAAACAAGCTTCTTCAGTTGGGAATTTATAATCTGCAATACCACTAATCTCCGTATGGGTCACAGCACCACCAAGGGTTTCATTGTCAATATTTTCTCCAATGGCTGCCTTAACTAAATAGGAACCTGCAAGAAAAATACTCCCATTACCTTCTACCATGAGTGTTTCATCACTCATAATGGGTAAATAAGCCCCCCCCGCAACACAGGCGCCCATTACTGCCGCAATTTGTGTAATTCCCATTGCGCTCATCCGGGCATTATTCCTGAAAATTCTTCCAAAATGTTCTTTATCTGGAAAAATTTCATCCTGCATAGGTAGATATACACCAGCGCTATCTACCAAGTATATGATGGGTAATTTATTTTCCATTGCAATTTCTTGCATACGAAGGTTTTTCTTTCCAGTAATAGGAAACCAGGCTCCAGCCTTTACGGTTTGATCATTTGCAACAATAATAGCTTGACGGCCACTAACATAACCAATTCCCGCTACCGTTCCACCCGCTGGGCAACCGCCTTCTGCTTCATACATTTCAAAACCTGCAAAAGCCCCAATCTCAATAAATGCTTGTTCCTTATCACATAGATAGGCAATTCTTTCTCTGGCATTTAGCTTATTTCTTTCTTTTTGTTTGGCCATTGATTTGGGTCCACCACCCAAATATATTTGTTGCAAGTGTTGGTTGGTTTTACTAATCAGTAGTTTCATCCAATCCTCATTACTATTAAAACTAGTATCCATATGCGAACATTTGTTAGTACGGCAAATATAGGGGCAAGTAATGGGTTCTGGTTCAAAGTAGTCTTTGATTTTAACGTTACCTTACTTGATACCATAATTGAACTATATTTATACTATGCCGTATGATTATATAATAGTTGGAGCTGGTTCTGCTGGTTCTGTTTTGGCCAACAGATTAAGTGAGAATAAATCTAATAAAGTCTTGTTAATTGAAGCTGGTAAACCGGATAAGAAAGTGGAAATTCACATTCCTGGTGCCTATACCAAGTTGAATCATAGTGAAGTAGATTGGGCTTTTTGGACAGAGCCTCAAGACCATGTTTTAGGAAGAAAAATATTTATTCCTCGAGGAAAAACTTTGGGTGGAAGTAGTTCTACCAATGCCATGGCTTATGTTAGAGGCAATCATGCTGATTATGATGAATGGGCAAGCTTGGGTAATCCTGGTTGGGATTATGCTTCTGTATTACCCCTTTTTAAAAAATCCGAATCTAATGAACAGTTAGGAGAGCCATTTCATGGACAGGATGGATTATTAAATGTTACTTTTTCCAAACAACCTTCTCCTTTGGCTCCCGTGTTTTTGCAAGCCTGCAGGGAAAATGGCATTCCTGAAAACCCAGATTATAATGGCGAAGATCAAATTGGCGCAAGCTTGCTTCAATTTACTATAAAAAACAACCATCGCCATAGTGCTGCTAAAGCCTTTTTAAAACCAGCGATGAAGCGGCCTAATCTGAGTGTCAGAACGGGAACCCTTGTAAAAAGAGTCATTATTGAAGACGGGGCAGCCGTTGGCGTAGAAGTGCTTACCCATGATTCTAACTCAGAAAGAATCAATTGCAACAAAGAAGTGATTCTTTGCGCTGGCGCCATTCAATCGCCCCAGCTTTTGATGCTTTCCGGAATTGGGGATCAAGCAGAATTACGAATGCATGGAATTGATGTATTCAAACATCTGCCTGGGGTAGGTAAGAACTTACAAGACCATGTATGGTCTGGAGTTAGTGGTCAATCCAATTTGCCTACTGGAAATAGTCTTATTAAGCCTTGGAACATGTTTAAGGCCTTATTGCAACATCAGATTTTCAAAAAAGGCCCTTTGGGAAATAGCCCACTTGAAGCGAATGCTTTTATCAAATCTGATGCATCTTTGAACAGACCCGATATTCAACTTCATTTTGCGCCTATTGGTATTGCTAGTGATTATACCACGGATATTTATAAGCTAGAGACTTTTGCTAAACAGGATGGATTTGGCATTCTATCTATTCTAATCCGTCCAGAAAGTAGGGGATATATTGCCCTAAACAGTGCCAACCCCAAGGAAGCACCTATTATTCAACCTAATTTATTACAAAGTCCAAAAGACAGAGCAGTTTTGCTACAAGCTTTAAAACAGTCAATAGCCATTGCCAATTGCGATAGTTTTAAAACTATTTGTCCAGAAGGGGTTAATTTTCCTGCACTCCCAGCAACGGATGAGGAATTAATGGAACATATTCTAAAAAGCCTTGAAACCCTTTATCATCCAGTAGGTACCTGTAAAATGGGAATTGATGCTATGGCGGTTGTAGATAACAATTTAAACGTTATTGGAATTAGAAAGTTAAAAGTAGCTGATGCCAGCATTATGCCAACCATTGTTTCTGGAAATACCAATGCAGCTGTTCTAATGATTGGGGAAAAAGCGGCAGAACTGATTCTCGGTCAATAAATTTTGGCATTTATTGTGTTTGAATTACACATTGTTTTAATTAGCTTTACAGTACAAAAACGAGGACCTTGGATACTGAAAAAAAGAGGATTGCAAAATCCATTGTAAAGCCTGCGGCTAATAAAGCCACGCCCAAAAAGGCAGAAACCCAAACAATAGCTAAAAAGTCACCTAAAATAAAAACGGTAGTGGAAAAGACTATTGGTACAACTATTCAAACCATTCAATTCCAATTACGATATCATACTGTTTATGGACAAGAGATTCTATTGACAGGAAATCATCACTTATTGGGTAATGCTGACTTGTTAAAGGCAATTCCGTTACAATATCAAAATGATGATTTGTGGTCTATAAACATAGACTTTGCTACAACAGGAATCTTACAACCATTACATTACCAGTACATTTTACGCAATGCAGATGGCAGTAGTACTTTAGACGCAGGTAATGATAAAATAATCAATCCAGCCCATTGGGATTCTAGTCATTTAATTTGCATTGACTCTTGGAACTTTGGAGGCTATTTTGAAAACGCCTTTTACACGGAACCTTTTGCAAAAGTCTTGTTGAAGGCAAATAATACTTCTGTTATTACTCCAATTCCAAAAAGGACAACACATTTGTTCAAAGTAAAAACACCATTATTGGCCAAAGGTCAAACGGTTTGTTTGCTTGGTAATAGTAAAGGGTTAAATAAATGGGATACTACAAAGCCAATTTTGCTTTCTAGAATGGAGGATGATCATTACTATTCTGTATCTCTTGACCTGTCTCAAGAATTATTTCCCCTGGCTTATAAGTACGGAGTCTATGATACAGTTAGCAAGAAGTTTCTCCATTTTGAACAAGGGAATAATCGTGTTTTGTACGAAATTAATTTGCCCGAACAACAAACAATTATTCACGATGGGTTCATGATATTACCCAATTTAGACTGGAAAGGAGCTGGGGTTGCTATTCCAGTTTTCAGCCTTAGAACTGAAAAAAGTTTGGGTGTTGGAGAATTCACCGATCTAAAAGTATTGGTTGATTGGGCTAAAAAAGTGGGTTTGAAAATGATTCAAATTCTGCCAGTTAATGATACAACTGCTACCAATACCTGGACAGATTCTTACCCTTATGCAGCAATCTCTGCCTTTGCCTTACACCCAATGTTCCTAAACTTAGATTTATTGGCTGATGAGAAAACCAAACCTTTATTAGACAAAATAAAACGGGAGAATGCCGGTTTAAATGATTTGGATAATGTGGATTATGAAACAGTAAATAGCATTAAACAAGCATTCTTAAGAGAGATTTTTATAGTTAGAAAGCGTGAATTATCAACCAATTCTGATTATACAAACTATTTTGAATTGAATAAGCATTGGTTGAAACCCTATGCCGTTTTTTGCTTCTTGCGTGATTTATATGGTACGGCTGACTTTAACCAATGGCCTGCTTATCAACAATACAAAGTATTAGAAATTGCTGAATTAATTCAAGAAGGTTCCGATGCTTATGATGGAATTTGTTTGCATTATTTTATTCAATATCAACTTCATCTACAACTAAAATCGGCCACGGAATATGCGAATCAGAATGGCATTATTGTAAAAGGAGATATACCTATTGGGATTTATCGTTACGGCGCTGACGCATGGCAACATCCTGAATTATATCATATGGATATGCAAGCAGGGGCACCACCTGATGGTTTTGCAATAAAGGGTCAGAATTGGGGATTTCCTACCTATAACTGGCAGAAAATGTTAGAGAATGGATTTGCTTGGTGGAAACAGCGTTTTGAGCAAATGCATTATTATTTTGATGCCTTTAGAATTGACCATATTCTTGGTTTTTTTAGAATCTGGAGTATTCCCATGAATGCTGTTGAAGGAATTATGGGATATTTTGTTCCAGCAATCCCCATTCATATTAATGAGTTCAATAGTAAGCGAATTTGGTTTGACTTCTATAGATATACACAACCTTATATCACTGAGAATATTTTATGGGAGATTTTTGCTTATGATAACGAATTTGTAAAACAAAACTTTCTTGAAATAGACGGATATGGTAGTTATAAATTAAAAACGGCGTTTGATACACAACGCAAAGTGGAAGCCTATTTTAATCAATTGCCTAAAGAGGACTTTCATCAGAAACAGAAGCAAGGTTTATTTGACCTAATTAGTAATGTTCTTTTATTTGAAGTGAAAGATTCGCAGGGGCAACAATTTCATTTTAGATTTGGTATGGAGTCTACAAGTTCATTCCGTAACCTAGATAGTAATACCCAACAACAATTAAAGGGTCTTTACATAGACTATTTTTATAAACGTCAGGATGATTTTTGGAAACAAGAAGCCATGCTTAAATTGCCAGCTTTAAAGCGAGTGACTAATATGCTTGTTTGTGGTGAAGACCTAGGGATGGTTCCTTCCTGTGTTCCAGATGTAATGCAGCAATTGGGTTTGCTGAGTTTAGAGATTCAAAGAATGCCTAAAGATTCCAATCGGCAATTTTTTCACCCAAATGATGCGCCATACCTAAGTGTAGTTACACCATCTACTCACGATATGAGTACCATTCGTGGTTGGTGGGAAGAGGATAGACAAGCCATACAACAGTTTTATAATACGGAATTGGGTCAGTGGGGTGAGGCGCCATTTTATTGTGAAGCATGGATTAATAAAGCTATTGTGTTGCAACATCTATATTCTCCAGCAATGTGGAGTGTTTTTCAACTTCAAGACTTTCTAGGAATGGATGTTACAATGCGTAGAGAAAATCCCAATGATGAACGCATTAATATTCCAGCAAATCCACAACATTATTGGAGGTATCGCATGCAAATGACCTTGGAACAACTCTTAGAAGCAACAAATTTTAATGATGAGTTAGCCCAATCCATTCAAAAAAGTGGAAGGTAGAATTCAAAATTTTGTTTTAAATAACGTAGGATGATATTGCAATATTGGCAAAAGGAACTTCCTTTTAAATATCCATTTACTATTTCTAATGGAAGAACCAAGACCCACCAATCCTCTTTGGTGGTGTCACTTTCACTTGGAAATTTTATGGGATTTGGAGAAGCTCCTGCTATTGCTTATTACAATATTACTGTTGAACAGATGGTTGCCGATTTGGACTCAAAAAAACAAATGGTTGAAAAATTTGCCCTTACAGACCCAGAAAGGTATTGGCATTATTTACATCATTTATTTCCTGAAAATCCTTTTTTAGTTTGTGCTTTAGACATGGCCGCGTGGGACTTATTTGGGAGAATGAAGGGAAAAAATCTTTACCAACTTTGGAATACCTCATGGGAAAATTTACCGGTTACGGATTATACCATTGGCATAGATAGTATTGAAAAAATGCTGGCTAAAATGAATGAAAAACCATGGCCGGTTTATAAAGTAAAACTAGGTACCGAGGAAGATATTTCCATAATAAAGGCATTAAGGGCTGCAACCAATGCTGTATTGCGTGTAGATGCCAATGCGGGATGGACCTTTGATGAAGCAAGAGAAAAGATTCCGCAACTAGCGGCCTTAGGCGTTGAAATGGTTGAACAGCCTTTGGCAAAAGACAATTGGGATGGCATGAAGCAATTATACCAAGAATCAATCATTCCTTTGTTTGCTGATGAATCATGTGTGTTTGAACAAGATGTAGCGCGTTGCCAGTATCATTTTCATGGAATCAATATTAAACTGACCAAATGTAGCGGTCTTACTCCAGCAAGAAGAATGATTGCTAAAGGCAGGGAGCTTGGATTAAAAATTATGATGGGCAGTATGAATGAATCCAGTATTGGTGCTGCAGCGGTTGGTAATTTTCTTCCCCAACTAGATTATGTAGACATGGATGGACCTTTATTGTTAAGCCAAGACTTAGCTAAAGGTGTTATTTTCAACAATGGTTCTGTGAGTTTAGAAGGGAATGCAGGTTTAGGTATTCAGGTACATTTATAATGCGCCACATCTATAAAGACATTAAAAAGCGGGAGCATGCTCCGGCTTTTTTGTTTCATTGGGTGCCGGGGTTACGGGCCGGTTTATTTTATGATAAACAATAGGGTCAGTAATTGGAAATCTGATTCACCATTGGATTCATCTAGTAGGCGTATTCAAGTTCTTGGAGTTTACTTTGTTGATTTTTCCTCTGGTAGAATAATTTGATCAAACCGTATACAGAAAAAATGATTTGTATACCAACAAACAATTGAAATAGGTTTATTGCCATTTGGTTCATATTTCTCCATCTGTCAAAATTTGGAGTCATAATAGGGTAATACCTCCATTCACGGTTAATAGGAGGGGTGTAAGTGTAAATCATCAAAATGCCTACCATCAAGAAAACAGAGCTTAGAATATGAATCCAAGAGATGATAATGCTTCTAGTTTCATTTTCCCTAAAGTGCTTGTGTAATAGATATGGTACACTAATTAGAATAATGAACAAGATGGCACTTGTCAAAAAACTTAACACATAATAAGTATTGTCTACAAAGAACAGGATCATTTGTACTGGAGCAGTAAAACTGGCGAGCCAAGTATATACCATGGGGGTAAGCCACAATATATGTTCTCCACGAACGGTGTCTGTATTTAGCATGTTGGTAATTTAGGGTTAGAATTACGCTTTATAAGACGTGGCGCTTGATTAGTGCGTGTATAAAAATAGCAATTAATCAATAGGTTGGATCTTTTTATAGTAAGAAATAGTTAAAAACAGTTAAAAATACTAGTTAGTTGGTAGGGAAATGCAATAAATTTTATGTTTTTTCGTTCGCTTCTTGTTTTTGAAAGTGATAAACTTATTTTTTTTAGGCTAATCTTAGAAAAGGATAGTTTTACAGTCATTTTTAGCCCATGACACCAGAAAGGCAAGCAAAGTTTGAAACAGTATTGATAAAAAGACAATTTAACCTAGCGGTTGTTTTGGAAAATATAGAAGATCCGCATAATATTTCTGCAGTTATGCGTACTTGTGATGCAGTTGGAATACAAGACATTTATGTGGTTACTACCAGTATTCCAAAACATCCTAGATTTGGTCCCAAAAGCAGTAGTAGTGCTGCTAAATGGTTGACCATACATCAGTTTGATTCAGTTGAAGCTTGTATAAAAGAAATCAGGCCCTTATATCAAACCATATTGACCACTCGTCTATCTTCAGATGCGGTTGATTTGTATGATATTGATTTTGCAGCCAGTTCTATAGCTTTGGTATTTGGTAATGAACATGATGGGGTTAGTGAAGCAATGCAACAAGTAGCTGATGGCAATTTTATTATTCCACAGGTTGGAATGATACAGAGTTTGAATATCTCGGTAGCTTGTGCAATTAGTATTTATGAAGCGTATAGGCAAAAAAAGGTAGCTGGGCATTATGATCAGAAAAGCGTTTCTGATCAGAGGGAGCAAGCAATTGTGTCTGTTTGGAGTAAGAAAAAAGAAAAATTCAGGTTCAAAGATTTGCGGCAGTTGAAAAGAAAATAATTAGTTGGATTCTAATTCCATTTTCTTGCGCTCTGCCACTTTCTTTTGAAGAAAAGTGATACTCACATTGAGCTCAAAGCCAATAAGTAAGATCAATGCATTTAATTCAATTAGAAGCATGATTACCAGTACAGTACCAATAGAGCCATAGACTTTATTATAGCGTCCAAAATGGTTGACCCAATAAGAAAACCCAATAGTGGTTGCAAGGGTCAAAAAGGTTGCCAGTAAGGACCCTGGAGAAATCAATTTCCACCTTTTTTCTACAGAAGGGGCATATTTATAAATCAAAGAAATACCTAAAAAAATGATAAGTATAATCACTATCCAACGGGTATTTTCCCACCAACGAATATTGAACACAATCTTATTTGTTCTAAATAATCTTTTTAAAACAGATTCCAATGCGTCATGACCCATCAAAAAGAATACCGCACTAATGACCAATAAAATTAAAATAACGGTTAGTCTAATGGCCCTCCAACGCTTATGCATGAAATAGGTTTTTGCATCAAGTATGGATTTGTCAAATGTTCTAATGATACCCATCATGGCATTAGAAGCGTAAAATATCACTAACAGAAAACCAAAAGATATCAAACCACTTTTTGGCTTGTCAAAATAGTCTGAAAGAAAGGAAGAAATAAAGAGATAAGTATTTCTATTTGGTGTTAGATCTTTAGTTAAGGCTAATAATTCTTTTCTAAAATCTTCCGACCCGGGTAAATAAGGTATTACAGAAAATAGAAACAAACAAGCTGCGGGAATGGCCATGATCAAGTGAAAGGCAATTACTGAAGCGCGGTCATTGAGTCCAATTCTGCGCACTTGCAAAAAAAAGAATTGTACCACATCGTACAATGGAATTCCCTGAAAGCCAGGAATATAAATCTCTTTGCTTTTCCTGATTAGATAACTAACAGGTTTTGATGTAACAATAATGCGTTCCAGTTTTGTCAATGGTTCATTGCTTTTTTGGCCATGTAAATATCCAGTGCTTTTTGGTATTCCCTAGCATATGCACCATGTTCTTTGTAATTGCTACTAAAATGATGATAGCCACTAAAATCGCTTTTGGCAACAAAAAACAGATAGTCTGTTTTTGGAGCATCCAATACAATATCAATGGTTTTTGGGGATGGTGTGCAAATGGGTCCAGGTGGTAATCCTTTGAATTTATAGGTATTATAAGGAGACGGATTGGTTAGATATTTTTCATAAATACGCGTAAGGGTAAAATCGCGCATAGCAAATTTAATAGTAGGGCAGGCTTGCAAAGGCATTTGTTTGTTTAGGCGATTTATGTAAACACTAGCTATTTTGTATTTGTCAGAATCGTAATTGGTTTCCTCGTCTACAATAGAAGCTAAAATGTAAACTGTTTCTGGTTCAAATCCCATCTCTTCTGCCTTTACTATTCGATTGTTTTTTGACCAAAACAGTTTTTTTGCGTCGAATAATTTTTGAAAAATTCTATTCAAAGAGCTGTTCCAATAAAAACTATAAGTGTCTTGAATCATCATGGTAAAAACGGTACCTGTATCAACACCCCATGGTTTTAAAGAATCGGAACTATTTAAATAAGCCATAATATCGGTACTGTCATGGTTGAATTTACTGGAGATTAAATGAGCAAAATCTTCTTTTGTTCTAATTCTATTGATTACCAGTTTCATTTCTGCTTGCCTTCCATTTTTAATCATTCTTGCAACACTCCAAATACTTTGACCCTGTTGCAATTCATATTTTCCAGCTTTAATTTTTCCGGTGTTTCCAGAAATTGAAATGAGTAGGTCTAATAACCAAGGTTGTCTTAAAAGAAATTTCCCCTCCATTGATTTACCCGGTTTGCCTTCTTGGGCATCTTCTATCGGAACAGTGAAATACTTGTGCTTGTCAGAAAAGTCTGTACCATGGCCAAAAACCAACCAGCTGCCAATGCCAGCTAAAAGTAGAATTATCCAGAAAAGGCTGCGAAGAAGGAATTTCATCTATTCAAATTAAATAAAAACCCTGTCTACTAATGCAGACAGGGTCATAATAATTTTAAAAATTGCTTATTTCTTACCAGAATCCGCTTTCATAGGAACAGTATTAGCAGGTGTAGCCGGGGCTGCAGGAGCCGCACCAGTAGTATTCACTTTTTGTAAAAGAGAATTATCCACACTGCTTGTTGAACCGCCTTTTAAGAAAAGGCTAGAAAACAATGCCAGCAAGGCAATGATACCAGCAAAAAGCCAAGTACCTTTTTCAAGAATATCAGTGGTTTGCTTAACACCCATTAGCTGATTGCTTATTCCGCCTACATTGGCAGATAAGCCACCCCCTTTTGGATTCTGAACCAATACCACAAAACCCAAACCTGCACAAGCAAGCACAATCAGAACTAAAAACAAAATGATCATTGTATACCTTTTAAATGTTGAATTTTGGCAGCAAAATAAGCGGATTTTTCAGGATTTAAGAAACTTAATTTAATATAGAGCTGAATTGACTTGTCAATTTGCCCTTGTTTTTGTAAAACATCCGCCATAGACTCAGTTAAAACCTCTTTAGATTCATTTGAAGAATGGGCAATTATTGCAACTGCTTCTTCTAAATCCTTTCTGGTTCCTAGGTCTATAGGGTTTGGATTTTCTGATTTTATGTATTTGAGCCATTCCGTAAATTTTCTCAAATGGGTGGTTAATTTGTCTTGAGGAATCTGAGACAAATCTATTTTGATGCCCTGAGAAGCAAAATAATCAATGGTATGCATGGGATCCTTGGGAAGTCCCAATTGATCTGCATCCGTAATTGGTTTCTTAAAATTGGCCAGCTGGCCTGACAAAAGACTTGAAATTTTGGAATTACTTAATGCTGTTGCAGCGGTTTCATCATAATCCTCTGAAATGGGTAATTCAGATTCTAATTCTGCTTCATTTTGGAATGCAGCGGTAGTATTAATGGAAGGTTCCACAAATGCAGAAACTGGTTCAATCTTTGTTTTAAAAGCATCTTCTATACTAGTTGTTGATCTTGGCACATCAACAACTAGCGGTGATATGGGATTTAATGTAGGAATATTTGAAGGAAGACTATCTGTATTTTCAATAAAAGGAGGCTTGTCAATGCCACGCATCATTTCTTTTACCCTTTCAATAGTTGGGATATTAAAATCATTTGACATGCTATTAGGTGCAGGTACTGTAGGAAGAGGAATTTCTGGACTATTTTCTTCTAATCCAGCTGCTAACAAAGGATCCAATATTTCTGTTGTTTCAAGACTAGCCGTTGGTAATTCCTGAATAGCCTCTTTTGAAAGAACTGTATAATTAGACTGATTGGTTTGGTGTATGATGTTTTCAAGGGAAAATCCACCCTCAGGCATTCCAAGTTTTTCAGAATGGCTTCTCAATTGATAATGTAGCCAATATGGATTGGTAAAATATAAATTTGCTTTCTGAGATGCTGTTTCAAACTGTGCATCATCTATTGAATGCCGTTTTTCAGCTAAAAAAAGGTGTATTGGAGCAAAATAGGGGAACTCAGTAGCCATTTGATTTAAGGTGGATTCCTGAATCCTAGAAAGGTCAGATTGCCCTGTCAAATGGAATAAAGCCTTTTCCTGCGATGCATTCATAATGATAAAAGTACGATTTGATTACCAGTTCGAAAAGATATGGTTGAAAATTTCATCGGTTAGGTTTCTCACCATTTCATCCAATAATTGTCCTTCTGCCTGTTGTAAAGAAAGATTGGCTGAAAAATCGGCACTCCTGCTAACGTCAAAATCTTCAGTTTTATTCTCTAAAGTCTTTTTCAGAACAATATGTACCGTAACTGTTAAACGGTTAGTTGTTGCTTGCTGCGCGCTTATACCCACTGTTTGTGAGGGATTATAACCCGTAATAGTGGCAGTTACCTGATAATGTGCATCGTCATTATTGGTTCTAGTAAGTTTGGTACTATTAGTGATTTTCTGTAAAAGCTTGTCATATAATTTGGGGCTTAGTTGCGGGTTTACATAACTGGCTTTATTTTCAATAAAAAAAACCTTGATAGTCTTTATCTTGGTATAATCGATAGATACATCATTTAGTGTATAGATGCCACAACCCGTTAAAGCTAGCAAAAGCAAGCTAAAAAGGAATAATTTAGTATTGGATAGTGAGCGGATCAATTTCATATAATAGGTTCCAATTTATTAGATTCATTCATCAATATCGTATTCTTTTAGCTTTCTATAAAGTGTTCTTTCACTAATTCCTAAGTCAAGTGATGCGTCTCTGCGTTTACCCTTGTGTTTTTTCAATGCTTTTACTATCAATTCCTTTTCCTTATCCATGATATTCAAAGACTCTTCAATCTCCTCGTGATGATGAATACTGTCTTCTCCAAGTATCACGGGTTGTTGGTTATTGTTGATATAGTTGGTAGGTACGTTATTGGAAACTGCATTTGTTGAGTTATTGCTAGTTGTTTGCAACTCGTTACCTGTATGAAAATCATTTAATAGAGAGTCTCTTGTAAAATTTGCGGCGGAACCCGCCAATGAGGGATTTTGTAATATTTCTAAAAACATTTTTTTAAGCTCAGTTACGTCTTTTTTCATGTCAAAAAATAACTTGTACAAAATCTCTCTTTCATTGTTAAATTCTGCCGTAGTACCAGGCTGATTGGCCAGCACGGGTAAACGATTCCCATTTTTTTCAGGAAGAAATTTTCTAAGTTCTGTTCCGTTGATTTGTGGGTTGATGCTTAACACAGAAATTTGTTCAGCAATATTTTTAAGTTCTCTAACATTTCCTTGCCAGCCATGATTAATCAATAATTGTTTGGCTTCATCGTCTAATTGAACCGGTATGGTTTTATACCTATCTGAGAAATCCACCACAAACTTTCTAAATAGAAGCAATATATCTTCTTTTCTATCTCTTAAAGAGGGAACCCTTATAGGAACAGTACTTAGTCTATAATACAGGTCTTCCCTAAAGCGTCCTTTTTGTGTAAATTCTAATAATTCACGATTGGTGGCAGCAATAACACGTACATCGGTTTTCTGCACTTTTGAAGAACCTACTCTTATAAATTCACCAGTCTCCAAAACGCGTAATAAACGAGCCTGTGTACCCAAAGGCATTTCACCAATTTCATCCAAAAAAATAGTGCCTCCACTAACGGTTTCAAAATAGCCTTTCCTACTATCAACCGCACCAGTAAATGCACCTTTTTCATGGCCAAACAATTCTGAGTCAATAGTGCCTTCCGGAATAGCGCCACAGTTAACTGCAATAAAAGGATTGTGTTTTCTGCTTGATAGCGCGTGTATAATTTGAGAAAATACTTCTTTACCTACACCGCTTTCCCCAACAATTAATACGGTCAAATCAGTTGCAGCAACTTGAACAGCCGTATTTAAAGCATGATTTAGTGCAGTAGCATTACCGATAATCCCAAACCTGTTTTTGATAGATTGTAAATCCATGGATTTATTTTAAGGGATGTTTCCATCCTGTTTTCAATATTTGGTTCCAGGAACAGCTGTTCCCAAAAGGGTGCCCTTAGTACAGCTATGAATCTGTACATCTACATAATTTCCCATTTCTAACCCAAGATCAGCTTTTGGAAATACCGCTACTTTATTTTGGTCATTTCTGCCTTTCCAAAAATTGGGGTCTTTCTTGCTTTCACCATCTACCAAAATACGATAGGTTTTGCCTACGTCATTCTGGTTGCTATTAAGCGATAATTGGTATTGGATATCAACTATTTCTTGTAACCTTCTTTTTTTAATTAGCTCAGGAATATCATCTGTATAACGTCTTTCAGCAAGGGTACCAGGTCTTTCACTATAATAATACATATAGGCATAATCATACCTGCTCTCTTTCATGATTGCAATTGTTTCCTGATGTTCCTCTTCTGTTTCTGAACAAAAACCGGCAATAATATCTGTGCTGATACCACAATCTGGAATGATTTCTCTAATCCTATTCACTTTTGCTACATACCATTCTCTGGTATACGTTCTGTTCATCAATTGTAAAATTCTATTACTACCACTTTGTACAGGCAAATGAATATAATTGCAGATATTATCATATTGGGCAATAGTATGCAATACATCATCCGTAATATCTTTTGGATGAGAAGTGCTAAACCTAAGCCTTAATAAAGGACTGATTTGAGCAATTTTAGCCAATAAAGCAGCAAAGGTTATTGGGGTGTTATTGGATTCATCAACCCAGTAATAACTGTCTACATTTTGACCCAGCAGGGTAATTTCTTTATATCCTTTTTCAAAAAGTTGCACGGATTCGGACAAGATGCTATGTGCGTCCCTAGACCTTTCCCTGCCTCTTGTAAATGGTACCACACAAAAGCTGCACATATTATTACATCCACGCATAATAGAAACAAATGCAGAAACACCATTGCTATCAAGACGAATAGGTGCAATATCTGCATAGGTTTCATCCCTGCTAAGCAAAACATTTACTGCTTTTTGACCAGTATTTGCCTCATCTATCAAAAGGGGTAAACTTCTATAAGCATCAGGGCCAACTACCAAGTCTACTAGTTTCTCTTCTTCTAGCAATTTGCCCTTTAACCGTTCTGCCATGCATCCCAATACGCCAACCAACATTCCTTTCCTGCTTTCTTTGGCTTTACGGAATTCGGTGAGCCTTTTTCTAATAGTTTGCTCGGCTTTTTCCCTAATAGAGCAGGTATTTACCAATACAAGGTCAGCTTCTTCAAAATTGGGAGTGGGGCCATAACCATTGGCTTGTAGAATTGACGCAACTACTTCACTATCTGAAAAATTCATAGCGCAACCATAGCTTTCAATATAGAAATGCTTTTGATAGATTTTTTCAATGACGCTAGGCGATAAGAATGCCTCACCCTGTCGTTGCTCGTCATGCACTTTACTTGATAAATCCAACATTTCCATCAAATCCAAAATTTAGAGGGCAAAAGTACAAAAAATCAGGTGCTTTGTGCCAGATTGTCAGCATTGCATTCGTTAAACTTATGAATATGCTTTAAATTAGCGCTTTGAAAAAAATAAAGGATGAAAAAATACCTGCTTTTAATTGGAATTTTTCTAGCATTTTTTGCTTCAGCTCAGGATGTTGTAGGTGATAAATTGCGTTCAGAAACTTCAAGAACTATTAAAAAAGAAACGGACACTACCAAATGGGTTTGGAAAAGGGGAGGCCTCTTTTTATTTAACCTGTCTCAAGGTTCTTTGAGTAATTGGGCAGCCGGTGGCGATAATTTTTCTTTGGCTGCTAACACGTATTTGAACTATTATATTTTTCACCAAAAGGGTAGAAAAGTCTGGGACAATAATATGGATTTAAACTTGGGTTATGTGAATACTTCTAGTTCAGGTGGAAGAAAGAACGACGATAGGATGGACTTTCTGAGCAAATTCGGTTACAAAATTGATACTACCGGTAAGTGGTTTTTATCTGGATTGTTCAATTTTCGTTCTCAGTTTTTTGATGGATTCAATTATGGAACCAATCCAGCGGAACTCAGTTCTGGTTTTCTTGCCCCAGGGTATTTTATCTTCTCCTTGGGTTTTGACTATAAACCAAGTTCTAAATTATCCGTCTTCATGTCTCCTTTAACTTCTAGGTATACCGTTGTTACCAAGAAAGAGCTATATGAAAAAGGATTGTATGGTGTTCCAAAAGGTCAGAAAACACTCAATGAAATTGGTGCTTTTGTAACTGTAAATTATAATACAACGGTAGCAAAAAATATTGCTTACAAGGGTAGGATAGATTTGTTTTCCAATTATAAATTAGATCCACAAAATGTGGATTTATTCATGACCAATCAATTTGCTTTTAAAATCAATAAATATTTCTCCGCTACTTATAGCCTAGACTTGATTTATGATGATAATGTGCGTTTGTTTGGACCCAACAATACTTCACCAGCCTTACAAACAAAAAGTTTAATAGGTATTGGTTTTTTAAGACCCCTAAATGTGATTAGAAAATAACCTTAATCCCATTACCTGCTAACAACTTTTAATAGGTGTTTGATTTTGATGGATTGATGAATCAAGTCTTGGTATTCATTACTCAATATGTTCACATGTCCCATTTTTCTGCCCGGTTTGGTATCGGCTTTGCCATATAAGTGCACAAAGGCATTGTCAATTTTTAAAGTTTCTTCTAAACCTTCATAGACTGCTGGCCCAGTAAATCCGGGTGCACCAAGTAAGTTTACAATGGCTGCAGGTAAAATGGCATCGGTATTACCAAGGGGATAGTGTAAAATGATTCTCCAAAGTTGCTGATATTGGCTACAATAACTCCCTTCAATACTATGGTGGCCACTATTATGAACCCTAGGGGCTGTTTCATTGACCCATACATTTTGGTCATGATCTACAAACATTTCTACGGCAAATAAACCAGCACTTGCCAATGATTTAGCAACTTTTAAAGCAATTGCTTCTGCTTTCCACAACACTTTTTCAGGTATTCTGGCAGGTGATACTTGGTAATCCAACAAATTTAAGATGGGATCAAAAATCATTTCGGCAGGAGGGTATATAGCCGTTTCTCCTTTGTCATTGACCGCTATAATAATGGCCAACTCTTTTTGAATGGGTACCATTTTTTCCAATACGGAGGGTGAATCAAATCCTTTATCCAAATCCTCTGTATTCTTGATTACCTGAACCCCCTTACCGTCATAACCACCTTCTCCAATTTTATGAACGGCGGGCAAAAAGGAAGCATGTGCTTTTAAATCTGCTAAAGTGTTGGTTATCAAGTAATCAGGCGATGGTATTTGGTGATTAGCATAAAATTCTTTTTGGGTAATCTTGTTTTTGATGATTCGAATGGCGGCTGGGCTAGGATAGACTTTCACCCCTTGTTTTTCCAAATCTTCCAATGCCTCAATATTGACTGATTCAATTTCTATAGTAATGGCATCCAGACCTAGGCCAAAAGACATAACAGCTTCATAATTTTGAATATCACCAAGGTGAAAATGATGACAAAGATGCGCTGCAGGGCAGTTGGGATCATTTTCAAGAACATGGGTCTCAACCGTAAAATCGGCAGCAGCCTGTAATAACATTCTACCCAATTGACCACCGCCCAAAATGCCTACTTTCATCGCTACTGTTTTTATGATAATCTCTAGGAAAACGCGAAGATATAGAACCAATTCATAGTATGCTTGTTTCAATGGTCAAAAAGGGTATTTTTGTAGTCAATGAGACCTGACTACCCACATAAGGTTTTTGGCGATATTCGGATCAATTATTGCCTACTCATGGTTGCACTTGCCATGGATTCTGAGTTATAAGCAGTTGTGCTGATTAGGCCCGAGTAATTCATTTATCAACTTTTATTGAAAATTTCATTTATGGAAGCAAATCATGCTTTAATATCCAGTCATGTATCTGAATCGGATTTCTTACCCCTTCAAGGAACCGATTTTGTAGAATTCTATGTAGGAAACGCCAAGCAAGCGGCACATTTTTATAAAACAGCATTTGGGTTTCAATCCTTAGCGTATGCTGGGCCGGAAACAGGAGTTAAAGACCGAGTTAGTTATGCTGTTAGACAGAATAAATTGACTTTTGTGTTTACCACGGCGTTAAGAGTAGACAATGAAATAGCAGATCATGTCTACAAACACGGGGATGGTATCAAATTCTTGGCTTTGAAAGTAGAGGATGCTAAAGATGCTTGGTTGCAAACTACCAAACGTGGAGGAAAAACCCATACCGCACCTATTGTACTAGAAGATGCAAGTGGTAAAGTAGTTATCAGCGGTATTCATACCTATGGCGATACTGTTCACCTTTTTATAGAAAGAAAAGACTATCAAGGTGTTTTTCTTCCTGGCTTTAAAAAATGGGAATCTGCTTACAACCCTTACGATACTGGTTTATTATATGTAGACCATTGTGTAGGAAATGTTGGTTGGAATCAAATGAATCCCTGGGTTGATTTTTATGAAAATGTAATGGGTTTTAGGAATATTCTAACCTTTGATGATAAGGATATTTCTACAGAATATTCTGCCCTTATGAGTAAAGTAATGAGTAATGGGAATGGATTTGTAAAATTTCCCATCAATGAACCTGCAGAAGGCAAGAAAAAATCTCAAGTAGAAGAATACCTAGACTTTTATAATGGAGCAGGATGTCAGCATGTTGCACTTGCTACTAATAATATAATAGAAACCGTAAACGCGCTTCAAAACCGTGGGATTGAGTTTTTAAAGATTCCAAGTTCTTATTATGAAGAGTTATTTGAAAGGGTAGGGGTAATTGATGAAGACCTTGCGCCACTTAAAGAGTTAGGCATCCTTGTAGATAGAGACGAAGAAGGGTATTTACTCCAAATTTTTACTAAGCCAATTGAAGATAGACCAACGCTATTTTTTGAAATTATTCAAAGAAAGGGAGCTATCAGTTTTGGCAAGGGAAATTTCAAAGCTCTTTTTGAAGCTATTGAAAGAGAGCAAGACAAAAGGGGTAATCTTTAGATAAATTCTATGGTGCATAGGCTTTGATGACTTATTTTTGAATCCATGAAGTTGTTGTTCCTATGCACCCTAATGCTTTTTCTGTTACAGGATTCGCCTGCACAATCTGTTTTTTGGGAAAACCAACAATCCTATCCTAATGTGGCCAAAGCCATCAAGGAAAGAACGGATACTATTAAAGCTCAATTTAAACAGGCAGGGTTAGTCTTTCCTCCCAAACAAGTGTATATAAGAAGTTTTAAATATGATTCCCAATTAGAAGTTTGGGTAAAATCTGGTGATAGTACCAGGTTTCAATTATTCAAAACCTATCCAATCTGTGCCCTTTCTGGTACCATGGGGCCCAAACGAATGGATGGTGATTACCAAGTGCCAGAGGGTTGTTACTATATTAAATCATTTAATCCAATCAGCAATTATCATTTATCCTTAGAGTTAAATTATCCAAATGCTTCAGATAAATTATTAAGTGATTCCATCAAACCAGGATCAGACATTTTTATACATGGGGGATGTCTAACCCAAGGGTGTATTCCCATTAAAGACATACCCATGGAAGAGCTCTATGTTTTGGCTGTTTATGCCCAATCCGGGGGACAAGACTTTATACCAGTTCATGTTTTCCCTATTAATTATGACCGAGAAAAGAGCAAATCCTTTCTTAAAAGAAGCAGTAGAGATGATCCTGAATACCATTCGTTTTCAAATAAAATGATGGAGGTTTTCAATCATTTCCAATCAAGCCATTTGCTCCCTATAGTAACGATAAATAAAAAGGGAGATTATCAAATTTTCTAAAAAAATAGGGTCTCTGACCATTTTAATGTATTTTCAAGGTCTCTTACCCCTTAAGAAACTTGATAATAGCAATGAAAAAGCTTAGACTTTCTATTTCTAATATCATCCTGATCATTATTTGTCTAGTGGTCTTGGTGTCTGTTTTAGTACTGAATGCAGTTAATTCAAAAAGCCTTATTTCATTAAGACAATCTATAGATACTTTGGTCATTCAAAACCCAAGTATTGGACTATTACAAGAAACGGATAAACAATTGTCTGTAGCTGAAAATAATTACCGGATTTATTTAAGTACCTATGATTCAACTAGACGAAATGCATTTTTAGCTGGTCTTAGTGAGATTTCTTTTAACCTTCAACAAATAATGTCTGGTGCAGATAGTGCAGACATTAGGGAGATAGTGGTAGGTCTGGATAGAAAGATTGAATTGGCCGATATGATTGCCCAATTAAAGAAGATTGCGGATTCAGTTACTACAACAACCAAATCTGGTTATAGAACCCAATTGGTTCAGATAAATCAACCCATCCAAATTAAACGAATAGACAAATCCATATTGGAAGGTTTTGTGATTAATAGGGTTGATACTTTAAAATCTGTACCAAAGAAAAAGAAAGGATTTTTCAAAAAATTGGGAGAATTATTTACAAATAAGGAAGACGCGGCCCCTTTAGAATATGCAAAAGGTGGGTCTTCTCAAGCAGGTAAGACATTGGATTCTACAAAAACAGAAACTGCCTCTCTGGATTCCTCTATTTCCCAACTCTCTGATGAAATTCAACAATTTTACCAAGGTAAAATAAATGAAGAGTTTAACATACGTAAACGACTCAATGAAACCGAGAAAATATTGGCTGAAACCAACCTAAATATCATTGCACAAATTGATGCTGCTTTAGAAATCTTGTTGCAAAAAGAACTTACTGCAAGAAAACAACATCTTGAAAATGCATTAGCTTCTTCTTTGGATGCCAGAAATTCTATTGAGAAATTTTCATGGGGCTCATTGGTCATTATTTTAGTAATTGTAGTACTACTTTGTTTCAATATTATTAGATTGGTCAATATGAATCACAGTTAATTGAAGCCAGAGAAAATGCAGAAAAGATGACCCTGATGAAGAGCAGATTCTTGAGTAATATGAGTCATGAGATTCGATCTCCTCTTACTTCAATAATGGGTTTCACGGATATTATTGACAGAATGGAATCTGATCCTGAGAAGAAAAAATACCTACAAGCCATTAAAACAAGTTCTGATCATTTATTGAATACCGTAAATGATGTATTAGACTTTTCAAAATTAGACGCAGGAAAACTTAGATTAGAACAACATCCTTTTAATATTTCTGAGGCAATTGGTGAGATTGTATTTGCCTTTAGTACTGCTGCTGCTGATAAAGGTATAGAAATTAAAGAAGCATTGTCTATAGCCAAAGACTTAGTGGTCATAGGAGACAAGTTCAGATTAAAACAAATCTTATTCAATCTTACCAGCAATGCCATTAAGTTTACAGAGCATGGAGCCGTAACAATTGTTGCTGCTGCTTCCAATAGAAATGGTAATCATGTTTCTTTAAAAATACGCGTAGCTGACTCTGGAATTGGGATACCAGCAGACCAGTTAAGTAGTATTTTTGAAGAGTTTACACAAGTTACTTCTGCTGATCAAAGTGCAGAATCAAGAAGGGCTATTAAGGGAACCGGTTTAGGGCTACCTATTTGTAAAATGTTAGTAGAGCTTCAAGGAGGTACTATTGAAGTAGCAAGCAAATTGAATGAAGGTTCAACATTTGAGGTTTCTTTGCTATATGATATTGATCAAGAACAACAGACAATTCAACCGCCAAGCCAGCCTGAAAATAATGGTTTGTTGTTGAATTCAGACATGATGTACAAAAAGGCGCTAGTGATTGAAGACAATGAAATAAATGCTATGTTATTGGGTTTACTGCTAAAAAAACAAAACTTAGCTTATGACCTTGCCAAGGATGGCCAAATAGGTTGGCAGATGTTTAATGACAATAAATATGATATTGTATTAACCGATATCAATGTTCCAAAATTAACTGGAGACCAATTAGCAACAGCCATTAGAAATCATCCCAATGGCAAAGCCAGTCTGCCAGTTGTGGCACTTACTGCAACCATTATGCAAGATGACCTAGATGCATATCGCAAAGCAGGTATAACTGACGTTTTGGTAAAGCCGTTTAAAGAAACAGAGCTTAAACTAATGCTTCAACGTCACTTATTTTCTAAGTCTTGATACTTATACATGAAGGTATTGAATGGTTTCTCTAGATTGTTGATGCAATACAACTTTTTTGTTTTTCAAATGCTGTTCAATGGTTTCGTTGGTATAATGGCGGATTGTTAATAAACTCAATCCTTTTTCAACTTGTACTTCAAAAATACCACTTACAGCAAGGGCCAAGCGGCTTATTTTTTCAGGTTGGTCGTCCAAACTTATCATTAAAGAAATGGCTCCAGTCTGCATCAGATTTGGTTTCAAATGCATGGTTTTCATTAACACATACAGCTCCTGTATATGATGGTCTCCTACAAATGAAAAATCAATAGTAGTCATGGTCACCAATACTTGTTTAGGTTTTAAAACAATAATAGGAGGTAGGTCCTTTATAATTTTATCATGAATCTTGGTGCCAACTAATTTGCTATCTAAAAAACATTTAACAAGCAAGGGAATACCCTTGTTTTGTAAGGGTTTGATAGTCTTTGGGTGAATGACCTGAGCTCCATAATATGCCATTTCAACTACTTCAGAATAATTTAAGACGGGAATATTAACGGCATTTGAAAAGACTTTTGGGTCAGCATTCATTACAGCGGCTACGTCTTTCCAAATGGTCAAACTATCAGCATCCAGAATATTGGCAAAAATAGCAGCAGAATAATCGCTTCCCTCACGCCCAAGGGTAGTACTTTCATTATCATCTGTTGCACCAATAAATCCTTGGGTAATTAAAATATTAGGTCTTTCAACTATTTTGTTGTTCATTAATTCAAGAACCTTTTCCTGACTTATATTCCAGTCAATATTGGCATCCCTAAAATTATTATCCGTTCTTATTAAATCCCTAACATCTACCCATTGGTTTACAATACCTATTTCATTTAAAAAACAACTAACAATGCAAGTACTTAATAATTCGCCCAAACAAACAATTTGGTCATAATTATAGTCTAATTCTCGGACCGGGTTATCGTGCAAAAGCCATTCTATTTCAGTGAAAAAATCTGCAAGTTGCATTTCACATTTAGAATAGCCATTGATTAGTAACTGGTGGGCAATTTCTAAATGTTGGGTCTTAACATTTTGAAATAATTCCATGGCTTCATCTTTATTTCCCTCAAAAAAGGCTTCAGCAACTTTCTCAAGTGCATTGGTAGTTTTTCCCATGGCAGAGATAATGACAATTAATTGGTCCGATTGGTATTCCTGTAAAATAGGACCTAGGTTTTTAATCCTATCTATACCATTTACACTAGCACCACCAAATTTGAAAACTTTCATCTCTTCCTACAATTTTATGAATACAAATATATGCCAGATCAAAAGTCCCATTCCTCAAAAAATGACTAGTTTTTGAGAAGCCCTTGTTATCTTTATCAAAATTGACTAGCTTATGATTATCAACAGAAACATTCTGACACTGGATGAGTTCACTATTCAGCAGATGCGACAGTTTCCAAATGCAACAGGTGAGTTAAGTTCTTTGTTAAGAGATATTGGACTTGCGGCAAAGAGAGTCAATGTAGAAGTAAATAAAGCGGGATTGGTAGATATTTTGGGTGATGCTGGAAGTGTAAACGTACAAGGTGAAGACGTAAAAAAACTGGATATATTTGCTAATAACCAATTTATGGGTGTGTTAAAGCACGGAATTAGTTGTGCTGGTATTGGCAGTGAAGAAATGGATGATTTTGTTGTCTTTGACGATGAGGTAAGCAATAATAGTAAATATGTTGTCTTATTTGATCCTTTAGATGGTAGTGGAAATATTGACGTTAATGTTTCAATTGGTACCATTTTTAGTGTTTACAAACGCGTAAGTGCATTGGGGACGCCTTGTACCAAAGAAGATTTTTTGCAACCTGGAATCAATCAAGTAGCTGCAGGTTACGTGATTTATGGTTCAAGTACCATGATGGTATATGCAACAAGAAGAGGCGTAAACGGATTTACCCTAGACCCTTCAATTGGTGAGTTCTCTTTGAGTCATCCAAATATTAAATGCCCCACAGATGGAAAATTTTATTCTGTGAACCATGGGAATTTTTTCCAATACAAAGAAGGTGTTAGAGAATATATAAATGAATGTCAGAAAAAAACAAAGGAAACTGGGGGCCCATATACACAACGTTATATTGGTAGTATGGTTGCTGACGTACACCGTAACCTAATTAAAGGAGGCATTTTCATGTATCCAGGTACCCTTGATAAACCAAAGGGTAAACTTAGGTTATTGTATGAAGCCAATCCGTTTGCCTTTATTCTTGAAGTAGCGGGGGGCAAAGCCACAAACGGAGAGCAAAGAATATTAGAAATTCAACCAACCAAATTACACCAGAGAACAGCTTTGTTTATAGGTAGCAAGCACATGATGGAAGAATTAGAAACCTTTTTAAAATTGGAATCATGAAATATTTAGTGCTACTATTATTGTTGTTTTCATTGCATACAAAGCTTGAGGCTCAGCCACCAAGCCCGGAGTCTGTTCAGTTTTATTATAATCCCAGTGGTGTAAGTTATATTCCGGCTTTGAGTAAGCCGGGCTTGATATATAATGGGCAGTTGTATAATGGAAAAAGAAGGTTAGATTATTTAATGGCTTTTCTCAATAATCCGCACTATTCTATTTATTATGACCAATACCGCTCAAATAGGACATGGGCAGGTATCATTTCCGTTTTAGGCACTGCTACCTCCATTGTAGGTTTAATAGGCACCAATGGAAGTAGAAATGTCAACTGGTATTTATTGGGTGGAGGCTTAATCTTAAATGGAACAGCTGCTGTACTAAATTCCATTGCAGCACAGCAATTAAGAAGTATTGCCGTTTTGATGGATCAAGAACAAAGAGCAAAAGGCATCCAAAAAATGCCCAACAGTATTGGCATAAGTATTCCACTCAAATAAGAATTATGGGCAAAATCATGATATCGGTAAAAAATTTACACAAAAGCTACGGCGATTTTGAAGCGGTAAAAGGCATCAGTTTTGAAGTGGAAGAGGGTGAAATCTTTGGATTGCTTGGCCCAAATGGTGCTGGTAAATCCACCACACTTGAAATTATAGAAACCTTACGCAATAAGACCAGCGGAAGTATTATAGTGGATGGAATAGATTTAGATGAATCTCCCAACCAAATTAAAAAAATTATTGGTGTTCAGTTGCAAACCTCAGGTTATTATCCAAGCTTGAACCTAACTGAATTGATTCAATTATTTGCTGGATTATACAATGAAGAAGTAGATGCAATGGCTTTACTAGATACCGTAAATCTAAGAGAGAAAGCAAAAGCCAAATACAAAGAATTGAGTGGAGGTCAAAAACAACGGTTCTCTATTGCCACAACATTGATTAACCAACCCAAGATTATTTTTTTGGATGAACCCACTACTGGTTTAGATCCTCAGGCAAGAAGGAATTTATGGGATTTGATCAAAAATATACGTTCAAAAGGTACAACCGTAATCATTACTACACATTATATGGATGAGGCAGAAGTTCTTTGTGATAGAGTAGCCATTATAGATTCAGGTAAAATCATTGCTCTTAACTCTCCAGATAAATTAATTGATGAGCTTGTTGCAACTGGGTTTGAAAGACCCAAAGAAGTGAAAAAAGCCAATTTGGAAGACGTTTTTATTTCTATGACGGGGCACGTGCTGAGGGGGGAGTGAGGAGTGAGGAGTGAGAAGTGAGGAGTGAGAAGTGAGAAGTGAGGAGTTAATAGATAATAGATAAGAGATAAAAGATAATAGATAATTGATAAGAGATAAGAGATAAAAGGGAGGAGTGAAGAATGAAGAGGTATTAGTGAGGAGGAAATGGATTTTTTATCTTAAAAGTATAACAGAAATATATTACAAAGAATATACTCAAAAAACCTAATTATGTCAATAGACCCGCGTTATCCCATTGGGAAATTTGAACAACATCCATATTCAGAACAGCAAAAGCAAGCCTGGTTATTGGATCTGCAATTTTTGCCAGAAGCATTAGAGCGAGCTATCAACAATTTAGATGAGGCTCAACTAGATACCCCTTATCGTGATGGTGGATGGACAGTTAAGCAACTTGTTCACCATGTGGCAGACAGCCATATGAATGCGTATATCCGATTTAAACTAGGTCTCACAGAAGACAAACCCACTATTAAACCATATGAAGAACAAGAATGGGCTTTGTTGGCAGATAATGATATAGTACCCATTAATGTTTCCCTCACTTTGTTGTATGCACTGCACATTAGATGGGTGGCATCCATTAAAAATTTAACGGAAGAACAATGGAATAGATTAGTAGTACATCCTGCTGCCAATAGAGAAATGAGTCTATGGTTTTTGTTGGGTTTATATGCTTGGCATAGTAAACACCATACGGCCCATATTACGGCACTCAGAGAAAATAATCATTGGTGATGGAGAAAAAATTAGATTGGAAACTGCTTAAAAGAGAACAATTATTCAAAGATCGTTGGGCCGATATTAAAGTGGACACTTGTGAAAAACCAGATGGTTCAATCATCACACCGTTCTATACCTATGCATTTCCTGATTTTGCAACTGCTTTAGCATTTACCAAAGATGGACAAGTAATCTTAGAAAGAATTTACAGACATGGTATAGTGCAAACTGATTTTGAATTACCAGGAGGTTGTGTTGAAGCCACAGATTCCACTTTGGAAGCAGCCATGGGTAGAGAATTGTTAGAAGAAACGGGCTACCGTTTTGAAGAAATAGAATATCTAGGAAAAGTAGCTCATAATCCTTCTATTCACAATAATTATATGCATATGTTTTTGGCCAAGGGCGGGGTTTTTGACCCCCATTATCCCTTAGACCTAGAAGAAGGAGTTGAAGTAGTATTAAGAAGTTTAGAAGAAGTATTGGATCTTTTGGAGAAAAAGCAATTTATGCAAGCCATGCAAGTAAGCACCCTTCATTATGCACTACTTAAAATGGGTAAATTAGTTTTTAGATAAACAAAAAAGATAGTCATGGAATGGAAAATATTGGACTCTAGATATGTGTACCAAGACCGTTGGTTTCAAGCACGGGCTGATAAGTGCTTATTGCCAGATGGTAGGGTTATGGAACCCTATTACGTAATAGAATTGCCAAACTGGACTAATATGGTCATCATTACCAAGGATGAGAAAATTGTATTGGTAAGACAGTATCGGCACGCCAAAGGAACCGCTACTTTAGAACTGCCAGGAGGAATTTTAGAATTAGGGGAAGACCCAATGGCTTCAGCTATTAGAGAAATGCGAGAAGAAACAGGATATGTTTCTACAGAGATAGAATTTTTGTTTCAGGTATCACCCAATCCAGCTATCAACAATAACACAGCTTATTTTTTCTTGGCAACTAATGCTGAAAAATTAGCGGAAACTAGTTTTGATCCATTTGAAGATATAATAGTAGAAACCTATGGCAAAGCCGAATTAAAAAAACTATTAGAAGAAAATGCGCTTCAACATGGTGTGCAATTAGGTGCCATTTATAGGGCTATGATTCGTCTTGGTTGGATGATCCAGTAAAGACATGATTAAATTACTTCAGCTACTACAAACACACTTCCGCAAACCAAGATTAAATCATCTTTTCCTGCGTGTAATTTTGCGGCATTAAAAGCTTCTTTAACATTTGAAAAAGACTTCCCTTTTAACCCAAAAACCTTTGCTTGCTGCATGAGTATTTGCTCATTTAGGGCACGAGGAATAGCAGCTTTGGTAAAATAATATTTTGCTTGTTTGGGAAGTAATTGCAAGGCTTTGTCTATTTCCTTATCCTTGACCATTCCCATAACAATATGAACCTGTTGTTTACCTGTTAATTCAATTTGTTTTACTATTTCTTTAATGCCGTCTTCATTATGACCCACGTCTAATACTGTAAGTGGATCATTGGCAATTACCTCCCATCTTCCATGTAAACCAGTAAGCTTTTTTACTTGTTTTAAAGCAGCTACAACGTAATGCCAGTGTAGCTTCCAGCCATTCTGTAATAGTAATTCTACAGCAGTTAAAACTGCGAGCAAATTTTTAGTCTGATAATAACCCGGTAAATCTAATTCCAATCTAAAATGTTCATGTCTTTGAAGCTGTTCTACAGTAACCAATAAATGACCAGCCCTGGTTTCAAAATCAGTAATCTGATAATAATCATGTGCAAAATGAATGGGAGCTTGGCTGTCAAAAGCTTTTGATAAAAAAATGGGTTTTGTATTAGGCAGCGTTTCTCCCACAATAATGGGCTTTTTCGGTTTAATAATGCCTGCTTTTTCCTGCGCTATTTCTTCCAAACTATTACCTAATAAATTCATATGGTCATATCCAATATTGGTAATTACCGATAATTCTGGGTTAATAATATTGGTACTGTCTAATCTGCCTCCAAGACCTACTTCAATTATGGCAATATCTACTTGCTGCTTGGCAAAATAGTCAAAGGCCATAGCAACGGTTATTTCAAAAAAAGAGGGTGAAATCTCTTGAATCTTTTGTTCAATATTATGGGTAAATGAAACTACAAATTCCTCTTCACATACCTGACCATTTACTTTAATGCGCTCTCTAAAGTCTTTCAAATGAGGAGAAGTATATAATCCAGTCTTATATCCTGCTGCTTGAAATATAGCTGCCAACATATGACTGGTAGAACCCTTACCATTGGTGCCTGCTACATGTATGGTTTTGAATTGATGTTGTGGATTCCCTAAAAATTCACATAGTAAAAGGGTATTGGTTAAGTCTTTTTTATAGGCAGATACTCCCAATTTACTAAACATGGGTAAAGCACTGAACAGGTAGTCAAGTGTTTGAGAATAGGTCTTCATCAACTGCAAATTAGAAAAGAAAACTTAACCACGAAGTTTGAAACTAAAAACCAATATACCTTCTTGCTCGCTATCTTTACCAGCATTGAGTTTAAGGGTTTTGGCTTTTTTTAAAGCAATGTTTTTAATGGTCTGATTGGTAGTAGTAGTTCCTTTTGGATTAATACTGGCTGCCAATACATTTCCATTTTGGTCTACCGTAATATTTACCGCTACTTTGGCATTTTCATTAAAATCATCTTCAAAACTGGGAAGTTTGGTAATTCTTCTTCCGTCTAATCCACTTCGGATACTAACTCCATTACCCGCGCCGCCATTGTCACTTGCTGCATTACCTTGATAGCTATCTGAGTTGGGGTTGCCATTTGGATTGCCCTGATCACCCTTTCCGCCAGCAATGCCTTGATTTTTTACCCCATGATAACTATCAGCATTATTACCGCTACTATTGTTACTAGTACCACCTTTGAATAAAGCTTTGGGTTTTGGTGGAGCCGCAATAGGTGTAGCTATTGTTTCAGTTTTTTTGAACGTTGGTTTGGCTTCAATAGTAGTTTTTTCAACTGGCTTTGGAGAGGTTTTTTTAGCTAAGTTAACGGCTTCATCTCCTGTTTCATCAGCCAGGATTTCTTTGGTATTTACAGGTTGATTACTTGGCGGAGGGCTGGGATTGGTCTGGTATTGGGAAGGAGATGGTTGACCTTGTATTTCAGGAGCTATATCGCCCAAGCCAGTTTCACTATTGCCCAGATTTACCTCAATGCCTTCTCCCGTTTCTGGAATGGGAATTTGAGGAAGGGTCCATTGCAGAAAAAAGAAAGTAAGAAACATCAACAAGCAAATCAGCAAAGTAATGATGCTGGCCTTGACATTTTTTTCCTTTTCAAAACTTAGCTGCATGGTTTGAGCATTGTTCATAACAAATGTATCGGTAATCCCATGTATTTGGTTCAATGTTGAAAATTACGCAAGAATGACTTGTATAATCCACTTATGCACCTAAATAAAGGTTAATTCCTCATTAGGGTTTCCAAAAAACGTCATAAGAAAAGCGGATCAGCGTACCCATTACAACTAATAAGAAGAAAATTCTAATAAAGCGGTTGCCTTTGGCGATGGCCATTTTTGCACCTAAAAAGCCACCTATGGCATTGCAGATAGCCATAGGAATGGCCAATTTCCAGATGATACTACCCTTGATTAAAAACAAGCAGATAGAACCCAAATTGGTAGCAAGGTTAATCAATTTGGCGTTGGCCGATGCGCTTAGAAAATCAAGACCCATTAGACTGATAAATGCCAATACTAAAAAACTGCCCGCTCCAGGACCAATAAACCCATCATAAAAACCAATCACCAAGCAAATCAATAGGCTAAATACTTTTTTTTGATTTGCTGATTGTGCTTTATGAGAAAACTGACCAAAATCTTTTTTTGAATAGGTATAAATGGCCACTAAAACCAAGACTACTAAAATTACTGGTTTCATAAACCGATTACTCATTTGGGTCAATAACTGAGAACCGAGAAAGGATGCACTAAATGCGGTCACTGCCATCCACCCCATGAGTTTCCAATCAATGGATACTTTGCGTACGTATTGTCTTGCGGCAAAAAAAGTGCCACTAAAAGAAGGTAGTTTTAAAGAGCCAATCACGGTAGCTACGGGCAATTGGGGCAACATGATGAGGGAAGCCGGTGTTTGAATCAGTCCACCTCCTCCAACAATTGCGTCTACAAATCCAGCTAGACAAGCAAACAAACAAAGCACCAATAATATTTGCCATTCTATCATTTGCTAAATTTTGAGGAGTTTAAATTGGCAATAATTAATCCTAGAATGACCATTAATCCACTTATCCCGTGTATCAAAGAAACTTTTTCTCCTAATAACCAAACCGCTTCCAGTGTACTAAACAAGGGGATTAGGTTTCCAAATATGACCGTTCTACCTGTTCCCAATTTATGTAAAGCTATATTCCAACATAAAAAAGAAATAACTGAAGTGCCAATACCCAGATAAAGTATGGAGCCAATCAATTCAGAGTTCCAAACAATGGGTGGAGCATAAGTATGTTCAAACAAAAAAAAAGGGATTAATACAATAGAGCCCATTGAAAATGCTACAAAAAGAAAACGAATACTGCTGATTCCGGAAGGTTTTCTACGAACCAAAACATTGTAAATGGCAAAAGAAAATGCACCCGCTAAAACCCATAAATCTCCGGTAGAAAAATGAAAGGCCAAAAGCTTTTCTAAACTACCTTGAGACAACAATAGTAGTATGCCAATAATGCAAGTAACCATACCAATGATGCGCATCAAACCCATTTTTTCTTTTAAAAATAGAAGCGCCAAAATGCTTGCAAAAATGGGTGAAGAAGTGGTTCCAATTAGGGCCATATTAATAGCCGATGTTGAATGCCCAGCAATATAGACAAAGGTATTAAAGAAGCTGATACCAGTTAAAGCAGTCCAAAAAAAATAAGCAGGTCTAGATTTAATAACCTGCCAATCTTCTTTGAATACTTTCCATGTAAAGGGTAATAATATAAGACTAGCAAAAGACCATCTGAAGAATGCCAAACTGATGGGTCCTATTAAATGAATCACACTTCTGGATATCACAAAATTTCCAGACCAAATAATAGTGGCTACTAATGCCAAAATGATTCCTAAGCTAATATCTTTAGGGGAATGTTGCTCCTTCATGCATTAAGGCTAGAGGTGGGCAAAGTCTGATTGAAAATTACCCTTGATCCTTTCCATGGGAGGATTAAAATAACCAAACTGAACTTTTGGAAATTCTTCCTGAATCAATTCAAGCATTTGTTTTACTCCCAAAATATCACCCGTTTCGTGTACACCAATTTTACCCATATACCAATCTGGATCAATATTAAAATTGCGCCATTGAATCATATTTAAATCAGTATCAATAATGAGTTGGCGCAAAGCTTCATATTCTTCCACACTGTCTGTCATACCAGGGAATACAAAATAATTGATGCTTGCCCAACCCCCAAAACTCCTCACTACTTTAAGGCTTTCTACAATATCTTGAAACTGATAATTATTGGGTCTGTAATAAGGAGTGTAAATATGTTCTCTAGCAGAATTGGTACTTACGCGAATACTGTTCAAACCGGCTTCACACAAGGCTCTTACAGCGTCAGGTTTGGATCCGTTTGTATTGATATTGATACTGCCTCTAGGGGTATGTTTACGAATTTCAATAATGGCTTCTCTTATTGTTTCCCACATAAGTAAAGGTTCTCCCTCACATCCCTGACCAAAACTAATAATAGGATAGGGGGCTTCCATTAAATGCGGAACTGTAAACTCTACAATTTCTGCAGCGGTTGGCTTAAAGGTTAATCTGTCTTGGGTAGAGAAAATAGCTTCCTCTTCTGGTTGAAAAGAAATACAACCAATACAATTGGCATTACATGCAGGAGAGGTAGGCACAGGACATTCCCATCGCCCTAGCGAAAAATTTCTGGCTGCTGGACAGGTATAGGTCATACAACAATTCTCCATCAAGTGTTTGACCAACCTATTCTGAGAATAGTTTTCTAATAATTGTTTGGTGCCTGCTTCAATTTTTTGTTCATCATAACCAATGGCTTCTTGACGAATATCCTGTTCAATACGCACGGCTGTCACATAGAATTTTTCATTCTGCCAAGCAGCGGCTGTATAACAAAAAAGGGGAAGCGTAGGCGCTTCTTCTTGGGTTTCAAAAGCAGCAATATATAATCCAGTATGTGCAGGCGGAATAAAAGCAGCAACAGCCCATCCTTTATCGCATAAACGCATATCACCTGTTTTTACATCAATACCAATTCCCCTTCTTCCGGGTAATTCGTATAAATTTCCACCATTGGGTAATTCAATCCAGTCTTCTGGTGGAATAGGAAGTGCATCCCAACCTGCTCTTCCAGTGGCAAATAAACTTGTGTCTTCATAAATATTTCCGTTGCCATCGGAATAAAGCATATAAGGAGAACTAGATAAGGACATAGTATTAACTAAATGGTGAAAAATGACAGATTAATCCTTTTGCAAGAGTCTGTTCCGGCAAAACTCGTTAAAATCCAGCTCATCTTTGACATTTGAGCCAGATTGTATTTCTTTTTGTAAGAGTTTGTTGTTTTTAAAATCAATGGTTAAGAGCCCGTCTTTAATAATTACATTGTTCAAATCATCCCAATTAATATGTTTCTTAGGGAAACTATTGACCACAATTTCTTCTTGGTCAAAGGCCAGTTCATCTGGAAATTTGGCTTGTTTTTCAAAAAAACCTGCCAAGAGATAGATGGCACAGATCCAACCTCCTTTTGGTAAATACCACCAACCCAAACAAGCCACAAAAAGTCCCAACCGGTAAAATGGTATTTGTTCATTCCTTGACTTCCAGATACAGATTATCCACCAACCAATAATGCCAACAGCAGAAAGAAAAATGGCCAATTTGTTTAAAGGTAAACCTTCAAAAAACGCGTAAGTTAAAGCAGTAAGGCTAATTAACAACAAAAGCTGACTAATAAAATCAATTAGTCTATAGGAAGGCCTTTTTAATTCTATGACGTATGGGTATAATTTCATTTTTTAGGGCTAAACGGTGGGTGATTTTACCATTAAATTACAAAGTCGCCAAAGTAAATGCGCACCTACATTACTATCCCAATCACTTTGGCCAACACCCAATTCTACTAGATCAAAGCCAATTAATTCACGCCCGCTATCTAAAATTTTTTTAACTAAATAAAGTATCTCTTCTGTTTCAAATCCACCTTGAACAGGTGTGCCAGTATTGGGGCAATACTTTCTATCTAATCCGTCTATATCAAAACTGAGGTAAACTTTCTGGGGCAATTGGCTGATAATTTCTTCTGAAATTGATTTCCAGGTTTCACCTTCATATTCTCTTTCCTTGATACTTTGGTCAAAATAAGTGATCACTCTGCCATTACTATTGCAAATCAATTCCCATTCTTCATCACAAAAATCACGAACACCTACCTGAACAAGTTTTACCAAATTAGGTACTTCTTGTAGGGCATTATACATAACGGAGGCATGAGAGTATAAAAAACTTTCATATTGTTTTCTCAAATCACAATGTGCGTCAATTTGTAATACACCAAATTGACCGTGTTTTTCTGCTAAGGCCTTTAAATAACCCAATGAAATACTATGGTCACCGCCAAGTAATGCCACCAACTTTTCTTTTTGTAACAATTCCATGCAATGCTCATAGACCCAATTATTCATGTATGCGCCTCCCTCATTAATGTCTTTGAGGGATTTTGTCATGAATTTGTTGTCTTCCACTTTTTCGCCTTTTGAAATATAATCAATGTATAGCTCGGCTTCCTTTCTCAAATAATCGCTTTTAAGCAATAATTTCTTGTCTATCTCGCACATATAGAAACCCTTTTTCCAACCATCATGAACGTCTTTGTTAAAAAGGTCTACCTGAATACTAGCTTTAAAAACATGTTCAGGTGCACGAGAGGTTCCGGCACCAAAACTTACGGTCACTTCCCATGGAACCGGAAGGACTACTAACAGCGATTCTGCTTCATTTGAAGGCAGTCCAAAAATATTATTGTTGGGATTGCCAACCGTATTAGGGTTGAACTGTTCTAAATAAGGCATGGTATTTGGCTTAAAAACAAAATGCAAAATACCTTCATTTTGTAGAATCTGCCAATTTAGTTTCGCTTAATGCTTCCAAAACAATCGCTTTCGTTTAAGCTTTTCAGTTTTAACACCAAAGGCTGACAAACATCATCTTTGTGTGAATGATTTTGGACTACTTTTGCACCTGAAAACTCCAAAAAATGAAAAAGACCCACATTATCATTTTAGTGTTGATTGCCGCTAGTATAGTAGTTTTGATTAGCTACACTGGTGATTTGACTACCTATGAGACTATTTCGTCTGCCAAACAGAAAGAAGGGAAATTTGTAAACCTGATAGCCAAAGTAGACAAACTTCATCCTGTTGAATACGATGCAGTTAAAAATCCAAACTACCTAACTTTTACGGCTGTAGATACTTTGGGTAATAGTATTAAAGTGGTTTATCACAATAATAAACCCACTGATATGGAGAAAAGTGAAAGATTGGTACTGAAAGGTAGGGTTCAGGGAGATCATTTTGATTGCAAAGACATCTTGTTAAAATGTCCTTCAAAATATAAGGATGACCCAAATGCTGCCAAAAATGCAGTTAGGAATAGTGGTAAATAGTCCTAACCAGAATCTTTAAATTCCCAATTAATACAGAATAGATTTACATGAAATATATAGGTGAACATTTATTGCCCGGCCAGATAGGCCATTTGCTTACATTGTTATCCTTGGTGGCTTCCCTAATGGCCACCATTGCTTATTTTATGGCCAATCGCTTAGGCGATTCTTCTGAAAAAACCAGTTGGATTAAAATGGCAAGAGGTGCTTTTTTTGTTGAAACAGTATCTATTTTCAGCATTTTTGGTTTGATTGTTTATATTATTTCTAATCATTATCACGAATATTTCTTTGCTTGGAACCATTCATCTAGGTCTTTACCAAGTAAATACCTGTTGAGTTGTATTTGGGAAGATCAGTCGGGAAGCTTTTTGTTGTGGAGTGTTTGGCATGGTGTGTTGGGTTGGGTATTGGTTTGGAAATCAAAAGACTGGGAATCAGGCACCATGTTTGTCTTGAATTTTGCCCAGTTTTGTATTGGTACTATGCTATTGGGTGTTTATGTCTTTGGTGCAAAAATTGGCAATGATCCGTTTATCTTATGGCGCAATAGTATGCCGGATTTGCCCATTTTTACCAATCCAGACTATTTGCAATTACCCAGAGTATATGAAGGGAATGACTTGAATACCTTATTGCAGAACTATTGGATGGTGATACACCCACCTGTTTTGTTTCTAGGTTTTGCTTCTACCATTATTCCTTTTGCTTATGCTTTTGCTGGTTTAATGAACAAACGCCATGATTGGGTAAAACCAGTAATTCCTTGGGCTGGTTTTTCAGCTGGTATTTTGGGGTTAGGAATTATGATGGGTGCAGCTTGGGCTTATGAAAGTTTGTCTTTTGGTGGATATTGGGCCTGGGATCCGGTAGAGAATGCATCATTGGTACCATGGTTAACCTTGGTTGCAGGATTACACGTAAATATGGTGTACAAAAACACCGGCTACTCACTCAAGACCACCTATTTATTTTATATTATTACGTTTACCTTAATTCTTTATTCTACTTTTTTAACCAGGAGTGGAATTCTGGCAGATACATCCGTGCATGCATTCACGGTAGATGACAAAAACCTTCAGGCAATTTATGTTCAATTAATTGGCTTTGTATTGGTGTTTTTTGTTCCAGCCATGATTTTATTTGCAAAAAATTATAAAACCATACCAAGTATCCAAAAAGAAGAACAAACCTACAGCAGGGAATTTTGGATGTTTATTGGATCTCTGGTTTTATTCCTTGGTGGTATTGTTATCATAGCAAAGACCTCAACTCCTGTATTCAATAAAATTTTTGGTTCAAATATTGCACCTCCAGAAGACCCAGAATTTGCACATAATCAAATACAGATTTTTGTGGCCATGATCTTGGGATTACTTACCGCATTTACCCAATATTTAAAATACAAAGACACACCAAAAGAGCAGTTTGGAAAGAAAATTTGGATTTCAACATTGGTATCGGTTTTGATTAGTATTGGAATAAGTTTATTTGGAGAAATTAGATATGGTTCAAAAGGCCCCGTATTCTTAGTTGCCATTCATATTGCCATTTTTACGGCAGTCTATGCAGTAGTGGCTAATACTTCCTATATCTGGTTGGTGCTTAAAGGAAAAGTAAAAGCCGTTGGTGCAAGTGTCGCCCACGTTGGCTTTGGATTGGTATTGGTTGGAATACTTGTTTCTTCTGCCAAGAAAACAGTTTTAAGTTGGAATACAACTGGCATTACGGTTTTATCAAAAGAATCCAAAGGTGCTCAGGGTGATCCGGCGGAAAACCTAACATTGTTCAAACAAGTTAAAACAGATATGGGAAAATATATGGTTACCTTGATTAGGGATACCGTAGACAATATTGATCATAAACGTTATTTTGAAATTGAATTTATTGCAAAGGATAAGTCTGATAGTTTTAAGCTATATCCCGATGTAATGAAGAATAATAAAGGCATGGAAGGCTTTGCTGCCAATCCATCGGCTAAACATTATTGGCATAAAGATATTTTTGGATATATCACTTCTTTCCAAGAAAATAATACTACCGATACTATTACATTCAAAAATAAACAAGTAAAAGCGGGAGATACTTTATTCTATGGTAATGGTTTGATGATCTTAGAAAAAGTGGCCATTAATCCTGCTGAACAACAATCCAAAGTTTTACCAGGAGAAGTGTCTTTGTTCTTAAACATGACCGTGATTTCTAAGGATGGCAGGCGTTATCCGGCTAATCCAGGAATAGCTATAAAGGACCAACAACTCAGGTTAATCAATGATACCGTTCGTTCTCAAAGCCTAGTATTGCAATTTAACAAAGTGGTTGACCAAAAAA
>Ga0136644_10000302_pt1 | contig 39327 bp, 45 predicted proteins | sample C_130820_EF_Meta_FD_94780 | JGI IMG/M metagenome (GOLD analysis project Ga0136644, IMG submission 94780) | Freshwater microbial communities from Lake Croche, Canada to study carbon cycling - C_130820_EF_MetaG (v2) (version 2) | ecosystem: Environmental > Aquatic > Freshwater > Lake | place...
CCCCAAGCAAAAAAGCACATACAAACAATTTGCGAGGGCGAAATTCCACTGGACAACATACACCAGTGTTTGCATTACTTCACTGTAAACCCGAAGCTAGAGAAGCATTATTTTTGCTCCTTTAGGCCTGAAAATGAATTAAAACCAATGTTTGTGAAAGAATTAACAAGGGAAAGCTTGATTAATTTAGGGACGAAAGCTAAGCCAGTTATTAAGCCTGTTTTTGAATGGGTTGAAATTGCTAAACAACATGCAATTGAATTACAGGAAAATATTACAAAAGAAATCGAAAAACTAAAATTTTAAAAAAATATGGAGTACAAAAAAGCTAGCGAAATTGCTAGAGAGTATTATTTTCAAAATTACTCTAAAACAGAAATATCTGTAAATGTTTTGTTTCATCGACTTACCAAGTCGATGAAATTCCCTCATTCTCTTTCAAAAAAAACAAAAATTTACAATATTGAACAAATTAACAAAGTTTTAGTAAAAAATAATAAACCAATTTTAAAAAAAAGAGAAAATGAAAAAATTTAGATTTGAGGATTTTATTTTAGTGGTAGCCGTTGGGCTGCCGATATTGATAATTTTAGTTTGTTTGTTTTATTTTATAGGAAATTTAATAACAACATGAAAAACATAGAGGAATCGGAAAGAAATTTTTTTACCGAAAAACTGGCAAAAGCGGAAGCGGAAAGCATATTTTTTTGTTACCACAATTTAATTCAAGACATAGGCGAAGATTTGGGTGAAGAGATTATGGTTTCCATACTGGCGAAAAATTGTGCTTTAATTGGCGTAGATTTGGTATTAGAGGTTGCGAGAAAAAGCAATGATATTGAACATATTTATTTTTGGGAAAAAGTTAGGCAAGAAATTAACAATATATGAAAAATATAAAAAAATACAGCAAAAAAATAGACAATGAATATTTTATTAACATTATTTTTTTAATAAAATATATTGAAAATTCATACATGAAAGAAGGTTCCATTTTTTTAAAAGGGTACATTGAAAGAACTTTGCTAAGAATCGAAAAAAACGAGCCAGTGAGCTTGCTTTATGCAGAGCACAGAAAAGTTTTTATATCGTACGGTTCGGTTATTTTGGCATTAGAAGAATTGATGTCAATACACCCCAACAAGGGGATTAAAAATCTTTGCGACTATTTTCACAAAAAATATAATGAATCTCCCGATTTTATGTTAAAAAACATTAAACCGATTTGTTTTTTTTACACCACAGAAAGCGGTGAGGAAATGGTAAATTTAAGAGGTATAGCAAAAGATTTGGGAATTTTAGAAGACGAGGTTTTTTCAGAAGCTATGGAAGAAGTACTGGAATCATACGATTTTTTAAGGTTTGACGGCGTGCGAGGCTCTTTCTTGCCAAAAAAAGAAGCTATGGCGGTTTTAGAACTTTTTTATCATTATTCGGGGAAAAAAAACATGAAGATTAAAGAAATTTTAACAAATGATAAATAAATACTTAGGCTACAGCATCAGTGCTGTAAGTCGTGAAAATAAGGTAAAATTCAAAATAAAACTCGACAAAACTTTTTCTTTAATTCTGCCATCTTACGAGAATGCAGTCGAAATAATCGATAAGATCACATCTATTCACAAGGAATGCAGCTGCCATGATTGCGAAAATAGGCTTAACAACCAAAGAGAAATGCAGCGGAATTTCTCAAGAAAAACATGGGAAAAACAAAGAAAAAAAATGTCGAAACATTAAATTTTCAATTTAATTTGGTATTTTAAAAAATTAGCTGTAAATTTGCGCTGTAATATTTAAAGTAAATAAATATGATAACACTAGAACTATTAGCGGAAAAATTAAAAGGAAAAATTTGGATAAAAGGAGATTTAAAAAGAGTTTATCTTAATGAAGCTGGCTATAACACAAAAAAAATGAGCACTAAAGCTTATATTTTTGAAAAAGATGGGGAATTTATACCAGTAGTAAATATTGAGTGCGAGAGCCAACCTTACCAGTGGATAAAATCTCAAAAAGATGAGGTTATTTCAATAATAAAAAATGAAATAGAAAACGTTGTAAAATACGGCGATATTTACGATTTATCAGAAGAAAACAAATGATAAAATCATACAGATTAAAATTTGATAAACTTTTGCATGAAACGCTAAATGCGTATTTATTAAAAGTAAATAATGAAGAATTTTGGGTTCCAAAAAAACTTTGCAGAAAATTTATACTAAATAAAAAATTAGGAGGGAATGTTTCAATTCCTTCTTTCTTTTACGAAAAAATATTCTCAATTAATGAAGAAAATGCTGATTGTATAATAATTAAGCATAAGCCAGAAAGAATAGAACCTATAAAACAAACACCTGATGCAAGCCTTACTAGATAATCAAATTGCTAAAATCGACAAATTTCTTAACCTGAAAGTAGGTGCAGATTTTGGAGAAGCTGGCACAGGAAAAACTAGAAGTACTTTGGAGTTGATAAAATCAACCCATTGTGATTTTTGCCTATGGATTGCTCCTTATGGTACAATTAACCCAACAATGGGGTTAAGCGGTATAAAAGATGAGATAAAAAAATGGGGTGATTTTCCGTTTGAAATAGATTTTGTGGCTCCGGAAAGTATTGGTGCCAGCGATAGAATTTATTTAGAAATTACTAGAAAAATACAGTCAAAGAAGAATCCAATAATTATCTTAGATGAAAGTTTAAAGATAAAAAATAATACGGCAAAAAGAACAAATCGAATTATTGAATTGGGTAAATTAGCAGAGTATAAGTATATTTTAAACGGAACTCCATTAAGCAAAAGTATTTTAGATTTATGGACACAATTTGAATTTCTGTCTCCAAAAATACTAAACATGAGACAAGATGAGTATAAAAATACTTTTTGTGAATATACCAACATAAAAAAAAGGTTTGGTAATAGGTGGACAGAAAAAGAGTACATAACAGGGTTTGCAAATGTAGATTATTTATTCAGTATTATTGAACCTTATGTATTTGATTGTGATTTAAAACTAGAAATTGGCAAGCAATACATTGATTTAGATTATCAGCTTAGTGAGGATGAGAAAGCTGAATACAAAAAGATCAAAGAAGAATATTTGGACAACGAAAAGTTATTGTTTTTAAATAACAATATTTTCTTAGAATTAACACAAAAGATGCAACACGGTTACAGTTGCACCGAAAATAAATTTGAAGTGTTTGACGCTTTTTTAAAAACAGTAGATACAAATAAATTATTAGTTTACCGATTTTACACAGATGTACAAGATGAGTTTAAAAAAAGATATCCTGATATACCCTGCCTGAGCATTCAAAGCCATTCAATGAGCTTAAATTTGCAAAAATACAATATCACCCTCCTTTGGGATAGAACTTGGGATTATGCACTCATAGAACAGCTTGAACATAGGACTTATAGAACTGGACAAAAGAATGATTGTAAATACGTGTCCATGAAAGCAAACACAGGACTTGATCAATTAATGAGTGAAAATATCAAAAAGAAAGGGAAACTATTAGAAATTTTCAAAAAAAGAGGATTCAAAGAAATAATGAATATAATATGAACAAAAAACCAACAGTAACACAGCTAATAGGTTTGCTTGATAAGCCTGCCTTAATGAAATGGGCAAACAAGATAGGACTTGATGGTATTAAATTAGAAGATTACCAAAAAGAATCTAAGAAAAAAGGGACTTCTATACACAAACAAATAGAAGGAAAATTTCACGGTATAGATTTTGAAGAAAAAGAAACAGGAGTGTTTTTTAATAATTTCATATACGACAAATATATTATAGATATGGAGAAAAACATTGAAACAGAGTGGTTTGTTGGTAGGTATGATGCTAAAATATTGTATAATGAAGAAGAATATATTTGCGATTTTAAAAGCAATAATGGTATTTATTTTGAGAATAAACTTCAATTAACTGCCTACAGAATGGCAAATCCTAATTGTAAGGTTGCGATCGTTGAAGTACCAAATTTTATATTCAAGCCAATTGAAATTGAATATAAAAAATACGAAATTATAATAAAATGTTTAAGTAAAATTTGGGAATTAAAACAAGAGTTAATATGAAAGAATTTAAAAGTCCAGTGTACAATGTTATTGCCGTTCCAATTGATAAAATAGAAGCCAATAACTATAATCCTAATCATGTTGCAAAGCGTGAAATGGAATTACTTTACCAAAGCATAAAAAGCGATGGTTATACCATGCCAGTCGTAGTTTTTTACGAAAAAGAACGAGACAAATATATTCTTGTCGATGGGTTCCATCGTTACACGATTATGCTTATTAAAAAAGACATTTTTGAGCGTGAAAAAGGAATGTTACCAGTTTCTGTTATCGAAAAAGATATTAGCAACAGAATGGCATCGACTATTCGCCATAATAGAGCTCGTGGAAAGCACGAAGTAGAATTACAAGCATCTTTGGTTGGAATGTTGAAAGAAGGTTGGGACGAATTGAAAATTATGAAGGAGTTAGGAATGACCTTAGAAGAAGTACAGCGATTGATTGGACTTAAAGGAATAGCTTCTGAGATTAAAGGTATTCCTTATTCAATAGAGCGTCAAATTATAGAAGTTGAAGAGGATTTAAAAGAAGGAGATTATGAGTAAATTTGATTACCGTGGATTTTATAAAAAATATGATATGTCACAAGAAATAAAAATAGGAACTGGGCTAGTTAAAGTTAATGATATATTTGATGAACTTCCAGCTTTCATGAAATCTGCCGATTGTTTATTCATAGACCCTCCCTGTAGTGAAGGAAATCTAAAAAGTTTTTATACAAAAAATGATTTAGAAAAAAGAGCTTCTATTGAAAAATTTAATAATCGTTTATTTGAATTGATTGATGAAATCAATCCAAAACATTTATTTATTGAGGTTTTTAAATCTAATTTCGACGAAATATTTAGTAAATTAAATGAGAGATATGGTGCTGATATGAGTTTTTTTGAAAGTTATTATTACGGAAAATCTTCTAATAAATGTTGGATATTTTATGCTTTTTTAGAAGATATTAAATTTGAAATTCCAATTTTAGATGAAGAAAAAGTAATTGAATTTATTTGTAAAAATTTAGATTTTAATTGTATTGGAGATTTATGTATGGGAAAGGGTTTAGTTGGTTTTTACGCTAATAAATATAATAAAAAATTTGTAGGCACAGAATTAAACAAAAAGCGATTAGCTTGTTTAATTGAACATATAAATCAAAATAAAATTATTGTAAGATAATGGGAAGAACATCAATAAGGGGAATAGAAAACGTGCTAGAAGCAGCTGTTAAGAGAATTTCTTATTTATTTGATAAATACGATAATATTCAACTAGCTTTCTCTGGAGGAAAAGACAGTACGGTATTGTTTCATTTGGTAAATGCCGAAGCGATAAAACGTAATCGAAAATTCATTTTATACTTTCAGGATCAAGAAGCTGAATATCAAGGTACAATAGATTTTATAGAATGGGCAATGTTGCAGCCAAATGTGATTCCACAATGGTATCAAGTGCCAATATTTATGACCAATGCAGCAAGCCATGAACAATTATTTTTGTGGGCTTGGGGCGATGGTGAAGAATGGGTAAGAGAAAAAAATCCATTAGCTATTCAGAATTTAGACTATAAATACCCTAAACGGTTTTACAAGTTTAATCTTTGGGTAGCGCAACAGAACCGAAAAAAATTTGAAGGAAGTTTTGTTTCAATTATTGGATTGCGAGCTGAGGAAAGCCCGGATAGAAGGTTTGTAATGTTTGGAGAAGATTCGGTGTTTTTTTGGTTAAGAAGAAAAACAGAACCAAACAAAGCATATCCTATAATTGACTGGAACTATAAAGATGTTTGGAAGTATTTGATTGAAAATAATTTGAAATACAATAAAGTTTATGATAAAATGTATATGCTTGGTGGTAACTTACGGTATTTTAGAGTTTCAAACTTAGTGCATGAGAAAGCATTTCGATGCTTGACGGATTTACAAGAACTAGAGCCTGAAACTTACAATAAACTTGAAAAAAGGTTAAAAGGCGTGCATACCGCTGCTATTTATGGCAAAGAAAAGTTGATATATTCCATTAAAGAATTACCTAATCATTTTAAAAATTGGAAAGATTATAAAGATTTTTTATTGGAAAGTATTAACCCTGAATTAAGCAAGGTGTTTAAACATTTATTTAAAAGATTTAGAGGTACTGATGATGTTTTAGCAAATAAATTTATGGTAAAAAGAATTCTATTATGTGACTGGGAGGCTAATTTAACTTTTAAAGAAGATTGTTTATATCATAAAACAAAAGATCATATTAAGGAAACTAAAATGTTGAAACAGAAAGACATTGTTTTTAGAAAATGGTTTGTTGATTTATAATATTTCTTATGAAAATAGAACTTATTGACTTTAATTCAAAAGAATTTACAGATATTATAAAAGTATCTCCAAAGAATATTATTATTTTTAATAATAAAGCAGACTATTATTGCTACAGAGTGGGTTCAAAAATAACTTCTATTTGTGGAGTTTTAAATTATAAGAATAAGCATAAAATAATTTCATGTTTTACCTTGCCAGAATATAGGAAAAATGGGTATATGAAAGAGATTATTGGTTATGTTTTAAACATATACAAATACAATGAACTTATAACTCATGCTAACGAGAGTAGTTATAGGATATTTAAAGCTTTAGGTTTTAGAGAAATATCATTTACAAAATATAAAAACTTCACTAGGAGAGTTATGATAAAAAATTAGATTATTAAAAAATGGAAGAAATTATTATGAAATATAGAAAATATCATTACAACAAAAATTGTTAATAACTTTATTTGGTATTTTAAAAAATTAGCTGTAAATTTGCGATGTAATATTTAAAGTAAATAAATATGAAAAATAAACAATTCACTGAAAAACTTCAAGAACAAGAAAAATAAATATTTGATAAATCTTTTTTTGAAATTGGGAAGTCTTACCACATCGAGACGGCAACAAAGTATTAAAAAATAATTTTTTAAAAAAAAAGTTTTTATATGAAAATGACACTATCGGAAATTTCAAGGACTCATGTATTTGAGTCAGGAAATGAAACAAAGACACAGCTGGGGACCTACCAAAAACTGGCTAGGTATGTTCGTATTTTTAAAATTGTACCAGTAGAAATTGTATCCACATCAAAATTTTTCTTAGTGGACGGCATAAACAAAGTTTTTAAAGAAAAAAACATACCAGTTTTGATTTTAAAAAATGAGTAATTTTTTTTTTAATCAAATAAATTTCGTAAATTTGGGCGTAAACATTTTTTCATATAGTTTTTAAATTTTAAAATTACAGCCTTAGATAAAGTTCTTGGGCTGTTTTTTTTTGACTAAAAACCTAAAGGTTACACAAAAAAAAAAGAAAAAAACAAACAATAATAAAATGAAATATTGGGAATTTACAGAGGAAAAAAAAGAAAGCTCTTCAGGTGAAGTGCTTAGGCAAATAATTTGCACACAAGACTTTTTACATGCAAAAAAAGGAGACTTAGGTGGTTGGTTAGGAGAAAATGCAGTTTTAAAAGATAACGCTTGGATTGCTGATGAAGCTCAAGTTTATGATAATGCTAAAGTTTATGATGATGCAAAAGTTTATGATAATGCAAAACTTTGTGATAATGCAGAAGTTTTAACAAACACTTTTTTGTCCAAAAAAAAAAAAGAATCTGAGGAAAAAGAGGGGTTAAGGAAAAGATTATTAAAATCTGTCAAAAATGGTGATTTAGAAGAAGCTGAAAAATTAATAATTGATATTAATGCTAAAGGTGATGGTTATACTGCTGCTTTAATGTTCTCTATATACTACAGAAAAATTGAAATAGTTAAATTATTACTATCTTTTAAAGATATTGATATTAATGATGGCGAGGATTTTTTAGAATTTGCTTTATATTTCGGCGATCGTGAAATTATTGAATTAATAAAACAATTTAAAAACAATATGGGAAATAAAAAAGGTTTCAAAGAAACAGAGGGGAAACTACCTATGTACACTGTTTTATTTAAGCAGTTTCCTAATGCTATGAGTGAATGTTTTCTTGTAGATACATCAACACACTGCATTACAAAATTAGATTTTTTGCATGAAGCAGTAATACAACTTTTTAAAGGAGATATTAAAAGAACGGTTTTAAATGTTTTAAAAGCTAATTCGGATGAATTAGAAGAGTTAAACACAATTTTCAACTTTTTTAATTTTACTAAATCTTTACAACGTGTCGCTCAATGTTCTGTTTTAGGGCATGAGAAATACAAAGAACATGATGAAGACTGGCAAAATTTCTCAAGAATCCCTGATGCTTATAATCATTACCTTAACGCTGCGGTACGCCATCTTTTAGAGGGGGACAAAATAAATGAAGAAGATAGTACAGAGGCAATTAAAGTTAATCATTTAGACCAAGCGGCTTGGAATTTAATGGCTGCAATTGAAGTAAAAGCACGTGTAGAAACAGTTAAATAAACAAGTAAAATGCTAAAACAATTAATCGAAAAATAAAGTATTTATCTATATTATTATCTTAAAAAATTTTCCAGTGCATTTGGAACTTCTAAATTGTATTTTTCAGGGAATAATTCATCTCTAAAGTCCAATGGGTTAAAATCAACCATTCCCGAGAACATTGTACCCATGTATGGTCTAACGAAATTCATGTAATCAATGTAATCAATATCATCTACCCATTTCATACCTTGATTAGGGTTATTTATGAGCCATTTTAAGCCATACGCTCCGCAAGCGACAATTTGAATCGTAGTAGCTGAATTATGATCGCATACAGATCTAGCTTCATCTATTGAGGTAAGCTTTCCAAACCAGTAGGCCCATTGTTTACCCTCGTATATACCCATCAATAATACACCTAGTTCATCGTCTCCTTCTATAATATTTTCTCGTAATAGTTCAATTTTTTTTGGAGGATCATGTTTTTGTTTATCTTGGAGCTCTAGCACACTTAGGCGTGCCAAAGGGTTGGGACAATACGAATAGTAGCAAGTAAACGAATGATCTTCAGAAGAAAAATATTTTCCGCTCTGTAATGATTCACCATGTTGAATCATAAGCGATACATTAACTCCTGTTTTTGGCGTGTATCCCAAAATTCTAGTTTGAAATCCTGATTTATCGCCAACGTACCATCTAGTACCTTCAACAGTGTTTTTCCACCCTTCCAGTACTTTTTCATGTGTTCCCAATTGGCACTCTGCTGGCTGCGTTCCTTCTTCATAAAACCCAAATATGCTCCAAGTGTTTACCATAACCCCCATTCGCTTAATTATATCGGCAATTTGGGTATCTCTTTCTGAAATTAAACAAACTTGTACATTTAAATCTTTTGATAATTTCTGCCACTCCTCTTGGGTTCTTGGCTCTTCAAAAGTTAAACCTAGTTTTTTTGAAGCCTCTAAATGAGCAAATTTTATTTCCATTTGAACCCCACCGGGGTTTTGGCCATTCTCTTGCAAGCTTGAAGTGGTAACACCGAGTTTTTTAAATTCATCTTGCAAACCCCGCATTTTCATGTGTTCAATTGCAACTGATCTTTGTATAAGCGTTTTATTTGGATCGGTGAAATTGCCCTTCCATTTTTCAAATCCCATGTTTGAGTATAAAATATTATTTAATCCACATACTTTGCAAACAGTATAACTGTCTACCTCTGTCGTTAATTCGTATAATATATCATCTTTTTTTGCAAAATTCAAAAGAACTTCTTCGCAATTTTCAGGGGTAATTTCTTTTATTTCTACTGTTATTTTATATTTTTCAAAAATTTCTGGAAATAAATTTTCTTTAGAAAGTATCGATATTTTATTTGATTCTACTTTTTGGACATCAATTAAAAAAGGAATTAAAGATGACGCCATAGCACCGGCGCCTATTATTTTATAATTTCCTTCAAAATCTTTTAGTTCTTTGGTTAATTTCATTTTTTCTTATTTTTATTTTCCCAAAAAAGTAATTTCGCAAAGCCCATCGACGCAAAAACAACCAAAACTAAATTTGGGTCTTTTTCCGAGACCAAATAATCGACAATTTTTGATATAATTGCTTCCATTTTATGCTTTTTATTTTAGAAAATACAATGAGTGTAACAAATGAAAAAATAGAACAAATTAAAATATACGCAAATATCCTAGTGCTCGAGTAATTTAATTTATAAAACTCTGCAAAAAAACCTAAGGACACACAAGGAATCAAAACAAATATAGCGGACAAAGCCGCTAAATTTGATTTTTTTATTTCTTCTGATTTTGCTCTTTCTATCAACAAATTGAGTACCAAAAGCAAAAGGCTGGTGTGCAACAAAAACCTAGTAATTATTTCATTTGGATAAACAGAATTAAGTGTGTACGCAAAAATAACGATTAAAACTTGAATAAATATCATACTTCTTCTTCTTCTTCTTCTTCTTCTTCTTCTTCTTCTATTTTTGCTTTTGGCCCTCCGCCACAGCACTCTTCTACTTTACGTTCGTCTGCTAAAATTTGCTCTTCGTTTGTTTCTGTCATTTTATTTATTTTTTTACAAATATACGTTTTTTCTATTTAATAATGAAAATTAAATATAATTTCTTGTTATTTCAACGGTTATTTTTCCTTTGCCTTTTAAAATATCAAGCATTTTTTTTAAAGCTACTTCGCTTTGTTTTATTCCAACAATATCAGAAGACATACCTACTAAAATACAACCTTTAGTGTCTTTTGCCGTATTGCCGATGTGGATTAAAATTTCGCTGAACCAAGGTACATTTTGTAGCCAAATACATTTACCAAATTTTGGGCTTGTATGAAAAATAGCCTCGTAATTACCGCAAGGTATTGCCGTCATGCCCTCTATTTTCCCAACACCACCGCTTTGGTCTAAAAACCTATCTTTCGGCTCAAGTGTGAAAAATGGCTCTAAAAAACCCTCTAATTCCATCGTTCCAAAACAGCCATGGGCTTCATTTCTTTTTCTTACTATCTTTATTTTCATTTTTTATTTCCTGATTTGCTTTGTTTTCTTGCCCTAAATACACCTCACCGCCTTTTTTCGTCTTTATTTCATTTTTTGTTTCGACAGAACTAGAATAAGTAGGTCTTTCTGTAATTACTAGAATTACGCTTTGCAATTCTGCAATAATACCAAAATGCTGATAAAAAATAAAACCAAAAGAGGCAATTAACGCCGTGGCTAAAGCTGTTATAATGTATTTCATATCCCTTTTAAAAAAAAAATCTACCACACACGCGGAGCGGTAGATTGTGATATACCACACACGCGGAGCGGTATATTTCTATCTACCACACACTCGGAGCAGTAGATTGCACGCAATTTACGACTTTTATTTTAAAACACAAAACTTTCAATTGACCAATCGTAGTAATAGCTTTCTGTTTCAGGGTTTCTTTGCGTTTTTGCTGGTTTAATTTTTACAAAAACACTATCTTCTCCGTAATAAATTTCTTTAGAATTTGGCGATACAATACCAACCCTAAAGCCAACAATCAAAGATTTTCCTCGATTAGGAATTGCTTCAAAATTTCCTGTTTGTTCGTTAAGTTTATATCTTTTTTGCAAGAAAAAACCATAGTTATGGGATATAGACCTTCTATTCCTGTAAGTCTCAGGCTTGTTGTTCCAATCTTCTATCCGTACAGGAAAATCAAAAGTTCCAGAAATACCATTACCAGCTAAGCCATAGAAGCCATGGGGCATAAAGTCAAATCTCATTAAACTGCTTTGACCCGATTTATTTTTTTTAATCTTATCAATTCTGCTACCGTCCCAAATTATTTTGTCTCCAATTTTTACATTCCCAACATTGAAATCAGGAATAAAATGATCAGCAGAAATCGAGTAATAGTTTCCTTTTTGCGTATAAATATTTGAAATATCTGGAGTATTAGTTACAGGGTTGTAATCGCCTAAATTTGTATTTTCAACAAAATTATACCCCTGCGCGGGGTCGCAAATCAAGTACGGTAGCTCAAGCGGTACCTCGCATATTTGGTTGTATCCATCCGATGATAAAGAATTGTTGCTTTTATATTTTGAATTTACATCAGAATAAATAAATCCATTGGGGGACTTTGGAGACGTTATGTTTCTTGTTTTGCTCTTTTTTTTATCTGTATATTTTCCATTCGATAAAGATTTAAACATTCGTAATTCAACAAAGGGTCTGAAATCTAAAAAATCAGGAGTGAAATTCTCCTCAATTTGTAAATTAAATTGGACAATACCCTTATGTGTTGGTATAAGTGATATATCAGTATTGACAGGATTTGAAGAAAAATTGGTCTTTGCAGATGTTATTTTTATTCTTGGAATTTTAACGTAAGACAATTCTGTATTTATTGTATTTGTGGACGGGTTGTAAGTGGACGGAACTTTTTGTTTTACAAAACCATTACGCGTAATAACATTTAAAGCAGTCGCTCCACTATTTCCGTCTATAGACCTATAAATTATCGCTGTTACTGCAGTTATGAAATCTTCATACAAAGCGGGGGGAGCAGATCCGTTTATATATATTTGAGTGTAATCTGTTGCAGGAAAAATAAAAATTCTACTAACAGGATCAATCAAACCAAAAAGAGGGGGTGTATTATTGTAAACATCAATTGCTCTATTGTATATGGTTTGACTTATCAACCCTCCAGATTGATTAAATATTTGTAACTGAAATCCATTTGTTAACTGGTTAATATTTGCAATTATAGGCATATTATTTTTTTTTAAAAAAAATAACCGTTACATTTTATTAACGGTTATGTAATTAGAAGGATAAAAAAAGGGTGGTTGAAGGGTTTTTTTTAATTAGCTTTATCACCTTGTACAACATCACTTTGAACAACATCACTTTTCACAGTATTCAAATTACTTGGGTTAAAAATAAAATCAATAAATTCAAAGAAATTTTCTAATGTAGTTGGTATTCGGTATTTTTCTACATCTAACATACCTTCGTTTTCTAAAGTTTTCAAAACTTGAGAAATTTTGATTCCAAACAACCTGTTTAATTTAACAGTGTTCGAACGAATCAAAGTTATTGTAGATATAGCTTCTTGCGGATTTCCGAAACTATGGACTGAATTTAATTTTAATAAAAAAGCATTTTTTTCTTTTTCAAAATTAGCTCCCCAAAGGTGCTTCAAAAATGCAGTAAATTTCAAATCGTTTGAATTTTCTGACAAGTATTTTTTAAAAAGGTCAGGACATTGATAAGCCAATTCGATAGTTTCTTCTATTATTTTCTCAATACCTTTTCCGTTTGCTCCGAAATTACCGTATTCCACAAAAAGGTTTTGAATATCTTTTTTAGAAAGACTGCTCTTTTTTGATTTCAAAAACTCGTTTTCTTGGTTTTTTTTTAACTGTTTCATTTGTATATTTTTTATTTATTGTTATATTATTATTGTTTTGATAGTATATTTTTTCGTAAGCACAAAAATTAGGTTTTATCGATTGCAACTTTATTATATATTCATCTGGACAAATTGAATATCTATTTTTAAAATCAATTATTTTAAAGCCGTTTTTGTCCCCAATCCTGTAATATGAATTTTCATCAAAATTCGTCTTAACCAAAACTTCAAGTAATTTATTGTTATCAACAATTTCTTTTATTAAATCCACTTTTTCATTTATTCTAAAATTGAAAGAAAAAGTATAACCGTGTTTAAAAGGTTCGTACTGAACAAAAATCGGCTCTGTATCGGCATATACGCCTTTTTCTGTCTCAAATAAAATAAATTCAGACAAAGGAGATTTATCTTTTGGATAAATAAAAGGCCTTAATAAAATACTCTCTGTATTGATGTAATTGAATATATTCATATTTCAACCAAATAATGTATTGCCAAACGATTTATTCGCCAACCACAACCCTCCGCTTTCATTAACCATATAAGGCACTGGGCTAAAGTTTCTGCAAATATACAACTTTAACGGATTATTCGCATCAATTGACAAATATTTTTGCATTTCCCAAACCAATTCACGCATAGTTAGTGCAATTCCATTTACTTGTTGTTTTTCTAAAACCCGCAAATCATCCTGTGCATAAGTTCCTTTTACGTTTGTGTTTTGCCTACTAACCAAAATTTTTCCTGCACTCATCATTTGACAAACAATATAGTGTGCAATTAATGGACGCATTCCTTGGTATAAGGCACCATTACCATTTATAAACTCAGTCAAAATACCATAAGTGCATGTTGTGATTTTAGAAGTAATTGTGCCGCCATAAGGCAAATCAGAAGGCTCTTCTATTGGTTCAATTGTTGTACATACAGTATTTGCGACAACATAATTTGCAAAAACATCAGCACCTGTGCTGTTTAAATAATCTTGATTAAACAGAAATCTAAACAATTTAGATTCGTATCCATTAATTTGCTGCTGCGTAACGCCAGAGTTTTGCGTTGCAGAGGAAAAATTGTATAAATCTTGTACTGTTGCTATCATTTTACTATGCCCTCGTTTATTTCTGTTTTACCCTCTCCTAATGCTTTCAAAGATATTCTATAAGGGAAAATAGAACGAGACAAAATCAAATCGTTAAAAACATACTCAATAATATCTCTTTGTTTGTCAAATTTTAAATTAGCTTTTTTTGTGATCATTTCTAAATTTTCTTGGTTGAATAAACCGTTTTCTGATTTAAAAGCAAAAGCATAATCGATACCCATTCTTTCGGCAAGTTCTTCTTTGATATGTAATTTAATTTTCTTAAACTCATCCATGAAATTTGCGCAGTCCGTCTCGTGAAGAAAATTTTTAATACTTTCATTATCTTGGATTCGAACTGAGATGTTGCTGCCCATTGCAAGAACTCCAGACGCCCCAAAGCCCGTTCCATTGCCAGGATTCATTGACATAATCGCATTATTATAGTAACCACTCAAAGCACTGTTTGCCAAGTCCATTTGTTTTCCCGTGAATCCTGCTGACTGCATCATATTATTGACAGCAGGGCGAAGCACTTGCTCCATCATTTCGGCACCGCTTGATGCATCATTTTTTTGGAAGGTTTGCGCTATTTTTGCGGTTGCTAAATACGTGGCAATACCTGAATTAACACCTATGTCTGCTAGTAATAATTGAAGTAGCCCATCAAATACACAATCAGGGTAAATCGTTTCTCCTGAATTATTTAACAAAAAGACTTGACCAAATTTAAGAGTGCAATTTTTTGGCAAAAGCTCTGAAAAAAAGTTATCTTTACTTTTTTTGACATCATTCATTAAAGAGATATGTTTCATTAAACCTTCTACTTTCTCGTTTGGGTTAAACGGAAAATAAATGTCATAATTACTTTCATTTCTAGAATTTTCGGTTGCTAGACAAGATTTTTGAGCTACAAAATATTCGTCTGTTATATCATAATATTCTTTTAAATCCTCGCTTATTTTAATGTACCTTAACCAATGGACTGGTAAGCGTTTGAATTGATTTATAATTACTTTCCCATTTTTCAAAGCCTCTAAATCATATCCTACCCAAACAGCAAAGCTGCCTCTCCAAAGAAGCATATCCTCAGATATACCTTCTACTTGGGTACCTATTGTGTTCGACCAATCAAGGATTTTTGTAGTTATCTGATGCCTAACTTGCTTAAATGGCTGACCGTCAAGGACGTTATACCCAGTTAAGTTACAAGTTATAAAATCAGAGATATTTTTGATTAAAGAAGTTGCCGTGGGGCTATTCTGAATTAATATCTTATGAACATCGGGGTAAATATCATTTGAAAACGAATAATTACCCCAAGTTATAAGATTATCATCAACAGGGTCTGCATCAATATTTTTCGGTTGAAAAAATTGAAATGACTGCAACATAGTTGCGGTCAATACTTGTTCCCTGATCTGATTGTTATTCATTATTTTAACCTAGCATTTGAGGCATTGTTGTTTTGTCTTGGAACGCGGCGTATAGTGTAGATATTGCTGTATCGGGTGTAGAAGCTAATGATCCAATATTAATGTAAACTAGAGCTGATCCTGCTTTTTTTTGTTCTAAAGTAAACATTGCAGCCCCAGCGTTATCGTTATTTCCAGCAAACTGGATCGTTACTGGATCGTCAAAATTAGCTGTCATTCCACTAGGCCCGCCGTAAACAAACATTGTCTGCCGATCTCCTGACATTCGCAAAACATTCCACCTTTTAGATTGCAGGTAAGATACCATGTTAGGTGTATATTTTTGAGCACCAAACTTAATACCAATTTTTGCCATTCCATAGGGTACTCCGTCCGAGTCGATAGTTCGAGTATTTTCGGGGTTAAACATTTTAATACCCCCATATAGATAAACCCCTTTTATACTTTTGCCATCTGGGAATAAAGCATTAGCAACAGTTGCTGGAGCCGTTACAACAGGCTGGTCATAAGTATATTCAGGAATCGCTCCCGCTGTCTCTACACAGTTAATCACAGTAGCTGAATTTGGTGTAGAAACTAATGCTAAAGCATTTTGTCTTAAAAATGTTTGAAATATATCGGTTGTAACAAGAATAACATCCTCATTTTCACCGACAGCATTTAGTAATGTTGCAACGCAATATGGGTTTTCAACTTGTATTGGCTGGCAACTTTGGCAATTAATTGTTGAACTCATTTTATTGTATTTTTTTAAAAAATTTGACTAATTAGGAAATAAACAAAAAACACGGCTATTATCTTGTACTACCATTGCTGAACCTAAAAAGAAGTTTAAGTTGTGCATCATCGGTTGAAATGGATGTGGGTTGGACAAGAACATACGACCTGCAGTTAAAGGCAACGAATAAGGTGTTTCTGTTATCTTGTAGATCGGCTCAGTTAATTTTGGCTGATAAGCAAAATCACCCTGGATACCAAAGTACAAGTTTTGTTTATTTGTATGAGGTATTTTCTCATAGTACATCGTTTTATTCTCTCTTTTTTGATACGTCAAAATCATCGTATCATCTTGCATTGCTGTTACAGGGATAATAGCAATATTACCAAATAAAATATGGCAAGTCCTTGCGTTTGCGTTCATTATCTGTACTTGATCCAAAGTTAAAGCCCCCTCTTGGCTGAAATTATGTTTAGTTTGTTCAAACCCTCCTGTAGATTGGAATTGATAAGCACTAGCTAAACTGGTTTTCATTGTTTCAAAGTCATCCTGAGAAACATAAGCGGTCATATAACTTGATAGCCTTCCTCCCCATTTCATCTCTGAAGGCATTAAAGAAATATATTGGTTCAAATAGTCGATAATTTTTGTTTGCCCCGCTGGTGGTGTAACAGCTGTTAAATCCCAGCAAATTTTCCCCGCTAGCCCTGTTGTATAATGGGTCGGGTAGTCTGAGATTTGAGATACTAAATCAGCTTGTAAACTACTCATCACATTCGTTAAGTAAGACTTACTCAGTCCTGCTCCGACAAAGTTACAAATAGCCATTACAGCCTCTTGAGAAAACCCACCTTGATCTTCTCTATACACCCCTAAATTTGTTGTTAAAAAATCTTTTAAATTGATTTTAGAAACATAAGCTTTTTTCACTACAGGAATCGGTCTTCCAACAAAAGAGCTTACATGTGCGTCGTATTCTGCGGCTGTAAAATTTGTTGATATTGGATAAACACCAATATCTGCTGTTGTAGATTGTACTGCAAAAAATTCTGCTTTTGTTGCCACGGTTGGTATCCCTGTTGTGTCTTTCATTTGCTCGAAATCATCCAAAAAAGCTTGGAATGGAACATCGGTTAGTGCGTCGACTATCGATAATGATGTAATTGGTGCCATATTTATTTATTTATTTATTTATTTAAGAATTCATGTGTTCCACTTGAGTATTTTCCTCCCCAATTTTTCGTCATTTCATATACTTTCCTTACGTTAAATGCCGAGGAGTTATTATCCGCGGCTTTATTTTGGGCTCGAGTAACTGGTGCACCATCGTCTGTAATTTGATTGATTAGTTCCGAAGAAGCATCTTCATTAGGTTTATTCTCTATAACTGGTGGTACTACGTTTACAGCTTTTTTCTTGCTATTCATAAATTTTCCACCGTTGGCTAAATTTAAAAATTCATCTTCTACTTCTTCTTCAATTTCAAACTTCTCATTCATTGGTATCATCCAATCCCCCTCATTGCATTTATTTTTAAAATGCAAAACATTTTTCACCTTTCCGTGATTCATAACCGAAGTTTTTCCGAATAAATTCTTAAAATTCATACATTCTTCTTCTGTTAATTCTGCATTGTGTGTGGGTTGCATTTTTGCCATGGTGTTGTACTTTTCCTCCATGCCTCGAATACGCTCATCTAAGTTACCTAGCATTTCTCCTTGTTTGTTCAAAGCCGTGCTAATTCCATTCATCATGGATTTAAATTCCTCGTCCATAGGTTGTTTATTGTTTATTTGTTTATTTGTTATTTTTTCGCTTTCTTCAAACTTATTTTGAAATGAAAATTTTGCCTCTTTTTTTGGGTTTCTAAAAAGATTCTTAACCGAATTTATTAAATTCATTTTATTTTCTCCGATAATTTCATCAGCTAACCCGTACTCTTTCATTTTTTCGAAATTATCCACGATTAAATCGTTACCTCCAGCTAAATGCTTTATCGCCTCCTCAGATACTCCCCTTGATCGGTATATATCTTCCAATTCTTCTGTGTATTTTTCAAGATCAGATTTAATCTTATCAATGTTTGACAATTCTACTCCCTCGTGCGGCATTTTAACTTTGTGAACCAAAAAAGAAGCATTTTTATCAGAATTAACCAATTTATTCGTTCCAAAAAGGTAGAAAATCAAGGCTGAAGAATATACTTTACCGTCGTTTATCGTATTCACAATTACACCCCCCTTTTTTAAATCATCTATCTTTTTTGCTATTTTTTTTGCAAAACAAATATCACCACCTATGGAATCAATAAACAAATCCAAAGAATCCCCTTCTTGAAAATCAAAAACAGATAACTCCGTTAAAAATTCACCATAACTTTGGGCATTTACCTCTTGATTAAAATTTATACTTTTCATATTTTTAAATATTTTTTGAGAAAAAAATTGTTATGTTGAAAGTATAAGGCACAATAGCACTCTGGTAAGTTACAGCATTGGCAGACCCAAGAACTAAATACACGTTTGCGTTTGATAACGAGTAATAATTTGCAAGTGTAGATGTTGGCTTTAAATAAAAAGCTGATGGCCCTACTACAGCTGTTCCAGCACCAAGATATGGAGTTACAGAAACGTTGTACAAATCTGTTGCTACCCTATTGGCACCTTTTTGAAGCCAAAAAATAAAGGTATCCGAAAGAGTATTCGTCGGCGCAAATAGTGTAAAATTAACAAGGTCAGGACTGCTTGCTAAAGCATCAGAAGCAGTCCACCCAGTACCACCGCTGTTAAAATAAAATTTTCTAGAAATCCAACTGTCCCCAATTTTCGCAGGTGGGTAACCTAAAGAAGTTTGTACAGCAGTAGGTGCCCAGTTAGAACCGTCTGTTTTCGCAGGTGGGTAACCTAAAGAAGTTTGTACAGCAGTAGGTGCCCAGTTTGTACCATCTATTTTCGCAGGTGAGTAACCTAATTTATTTTCAATAGCACCATCAGCTAATTTAACCGCTGTAATAGCTGAATCTTTAACTTGTCCTGTCCCAACTAAACCATCGGGGGAAAATACAATAGCCCCTCTGTTAGAGGTACCGTCAGTTACTAAAGTTAAATTTTCATTATCTAAACTTCTCCCCACGCTAATTGTAGCAGGTGTTTGGTTATAACCAGTTGCTTGCTGAACAGATATATAACCTTGTCGAACTGGAACAGGCAAGTCCTGAACACTTGGCGTGATCCAACGAGTGATTAAAATTGAATCCGAGTTGTCTCTTTGGCATTCAAATTCAATCCTTGTAAGAGGTGCAATTTTTTGATTCTCTAAACCATTGTTTATTATATTTGAAGTTGTAAAATCAATTAAACTAGAAGCAGTTTTATAAATTATAATTCGAAATGTTTGTTCGAAACCTAAAGGTGGTATAACTACTGAATTAGAGTTATAATCATCTTCAAAAACCCTGATAGGGAAAGTACCTGTCATTCTATCCATTGTAGAGCCAATAATATACCCCTTATGAGGGGTAAATACCTTTATAGTATCTGCATTTAGAAGTATTTCTGATGTTTCAAAAAAAGGAAGAGTATATGGTGGTATCGTATATCCTACAGGCGATTGAAAAGAAGTGTAATTACCTGAAATAAATTCAGCTGTGCTTACCTCCTTCATGTAAGGTATTATCTTATCCGCTGAAATTTCCTGCAAATAACTATATAAAGCGTATCCAGTCGAACCCACGTAGGGAATCGGAAACGGAAGCCCGTTTATTCTAGGCTGACCGTTTGAGTTTGGTGCGATTGTGTAATTTGCCATTATTTCATTTGTGAATTTCTTCGGAAAAGTTGATTATTTTTTTGGCTTTTATCAAGCTCAGAATTTGTGAAATAAGCGTTCACTGGTCGGCGAGAAATAACTTTACCCAACGTACTAGCTAATTTATCAGCTAGTATGTCGTAGTCTATTTTTTCCCCAACTTCTGTTGGCACAGGTATGCCAGTGTTGTAGTAATTGTTTATTGCTGAGATTTCCTCAAGCGGCTTTATCATCCTTGGGTCTTTACTAGCACCTTCATTCGTAATTATTACGTTTTCACCACCCCCTATTCTAGCAATTGGAACCCCTCCAATCGCCATATTTATCCCTTTTCCTTGTCCTTTGTCAGTATCACCATAAGCTTTAAATACGCCCGATCCAATACTTATGGCTCCACCTGAAGCAAATTTAGGTAAATTATTTAAATTAGATGCAATAGTATTTAAAGTATTTTCGTATTTATCAATTCCAGCTTGAGAGCCTGCTTGTTTAATTGCTAAAATAGTGGCGTTAAGGCTTGATAATTCCGCATTCATGTTTGCCGTTGCCGATTTGTAAGAATCTTCAATTTTTTTCTTTTGCGTCTCAAAAGTGTTCTTTAAAGCATCTTCTTCTGTTTTAATATTTGCGACTTTTTGATCATGTAGAAGTTGAGCTTGCTTGTATTCATTCTCCATATTGGAGATTATTTGGTCTTGAGCCGCTATCTGTTGGTTGTATTGAGCTGTTATTTCTTTGTCAATACTCCATTTATCCGCTTCTAATTTTAAAGCCTCTGCCTGAGCCTTGATGTCTGCTAATATTTTATCTTTATTCTCACTTTCATAATTCGCTAAAGCTACCGATTCATTTTTTTTCCTCTCTTCTTCAAATTTCTGTTTCTCTTCTTCTGCCTCTTTCTCTTTTTGCTTGATTTCTTCTTTTATTCTCTTTTGTTCTTCTACCAGCTTCTTGGTCTCTTCACGAGATAAAATAACACCATTAGTTAGCGTATTCTCGTTGTCCTGATAGTCTTCATTTAGCTTCTTAATGTCATCATTTATTTTCAAAATTGACTGATACCTCTCTAAATCCGTACCAGTTAATTTATCAACATATTCACTGGCTTTATCCAAGTTAGCAAGAGCATCTTTAGTAAGGGCAGAATACTCTTTTTTCCAAGTTTGCCGAATATCATTAAGAGCTTGTTTTTGAAAATTGTATTCCTCTGTAATTAATTTCTTAGTTTCTTCAACCTCTTTTTTCTTTAGGTTAATGATGTCTTGAGTTTTAATGCCATAACCAAGGGTGATTTGGTCGAGCATTTGTTTGTACTCTTCCTCGGTTATTTTATTATTTTTCCTGAGTTCTTCAAGATTTTTTTTATCTAAAGCAAGAGTAGTATTCGATAGTTCTTTTTGAACATTTTTTTTTCTATCGTCAAATTCAGATAATTTTTCTTCATAACCCAATTGTTGTTTTAATAGGTCAATTTTTGCGTCCGAATATTCTTTTTCTGCTTTTATTTTTTTCTCTAAACTTTCTTTTTCTCCGCTTGCAGATTCTAATTTTTGATTGTATTGCTGAACATTGCCAATACCCTGTTCTTGTAATGTAGAATTAGAACTAATCCCTTGGTTTATCTGTTGCTCCGCTGCTTTTTCTTGGGCATCTAAAAGTGCAATTTGCTCTTCCCGGTATCGGTTATACATATTTTTCGCATCACTATCTATATCTTTTTCACTTTTTTTCTTTGCAAAAATCCAATATTTTTTTTTATCTCGTAAATATTTCTGATGCGCTTCATGCGCTGCAATTTCCCTAAAATGCGCATAATCCAAATACCCCCCTTGTTCAAATTTACTTGCTCCTGAATTTTTACCACTTATTTCTTCATTTCTTGCGTGGGCAGCTTGAAATAAAGCCCTAGCTTCTGGGTCATTCATTGCTTTTTTAGAAATAATCAAAGCACCCTCTCCGCCCTCTGCCTCAGCTATCTCTGTTCCTCCAATTGAAATAGGCACACCCCCATTATCGTGAGAATTACCCTCAATTACCCCTTTTGCATTCAAGTACCCACCTTTTTTAAAAGAAGGTTTTGGCGGTGGAGCCTGAGCATATATTGTAGCAACCGATGCTGCTCCCACCGATGCTATAATCGGAACCATAAATGGAGCTGTTATTGGATTAGCCCAAGCTGCCGCTATACCTAAAGCTGTGCCTATTATTGCGGAAATAGCGTCCTGTGCCTGTTTAACTCTAAATTGTTTTGTTTGAATCTGATAAAGCGAATCCGCCTCTTTCTTTTTTAAATCGATTCTTTGTTTCTCTTGTTTTTCTTCAAGCTTAAACCGCTCAATTGCTGCCTTCCCCTCACTTGCACCCTCTGCTTTTAATTTCTCATCCAATTGTCTTTTTTCTACATCAAAAGTAGTTTTTTGAATTTGAGATTGTTCGGCATAATACAATTTAGATGCGCTCAGCTGTTGATTAAAATTATCCTGAATAACTTTGCTCAACCCTTGGTTTAAGTTTGATGCTGATGCAGCGGCAAGAGTTGCAATCTCTGCGGCAAGCCTATCTGTGTCTGCCTTCATACCCTCTAAATCGTCGCCCCATTTTTCTTTTACATTCGATAATTCAAAAGCTGATGCAATCAAGGCAGATGTGCTAGTAGTCAATTGACCAAAAACACCAAGGGCATCTCCTGAAAATGTTTTTATTGTTTCTAAAGATTTTTGCAGACTTTGAGTAATACTCTCTTGGCTTTTATTGAAAGATTTTGCGTAAACAATAGGTATTTTTGAGGCTTCTACATCATATTTTTTTAAAACGGTAATTTGTTTTTCTACTAATTTTTCTGTCTCCTTTAGTTTTTCGGTTAAATATTTTCTTTCATCTACATCTTTACTCGCTTTAATTTGCTGCTCAATTGCAAATCTATCTTGTTCAAATTTAACATAATCCGATATTTCTTTTTGTTTTGCGGATTCATTCATTCCCTCGATTTTCTTCAAGTGGTCGTATTCTGCAATTTCAACGCCAAGCAACTCCTCCTGTGTTAAATTAACTCTATCTGTTTTGCTTTTTTTGTAAATTTCTTTACGGATATTATACACTTTTTGGGATAATTCAATTTGCTTTTCGTCCCCTGCTAAAGTGGCTTTTAAAAGCTCCTCTTCTGCTTTCTGAATTTCAGATAATGATTTTAAATATTGAGTGTTTGCATCCTGTTGTAATTTTGCTATTGCATCATTTTCTTGTTTTTCAAAATCATAAAGTTGTTTTTTTACTTTTTTGGTCGATTCCAAATACTCAGTTTCCAATTGAATGATCTTTGCCTTAGCTGCTGCCTCTTTTTCTAAAGCCGCAAAATTGCTTTTACCAAGCGAATTTCTTCTTTGGATTAATTCCAATTCTTCTTTTGCAGAATCTATCTTAATTTTTGCATTTTCTTGGCTTAATTCCAAACTTTTCTGTAAAAAAACAATTCTTGTTCTAAAAGTGTACTCTTCTTTTTTGTCCGCCTCAGACCTCAATTTAATACTTTCCCTTTCATTTTCTGCGATTAAAATAGATTCTTTCAAATTATTTTGCTTTATTTTATTTTCAAGCTTACCTAATTCAATACCTTCTTTTATCTTATTCTGTGCCTCCTCAATAAATTTAGCTTGTTCTTTAAATCCTTGGCGTGCGGCTTCAAAATATTCTTCTGATTTTTTTTTTGCGTCTTCAGAAAACATTCCAGCTAAAGCGTAAGCAGCTCCCTGCGCTAAATTCGCTATGTTAGTAAGCGATTTAATCATTCCGCCAATTATGTTTTCTTCAAAATCCTCCCAAGCTTCGGCTGGATCGGTGAAGATTTTTACTAACCATTTTGCTAAATCTACAACTTTCTCAATTGTAAATTCAACAATTCCATTGAATCCAGCCATAGCAACATTCAACTGCTCTTGACCCTCTGAAGTTTTTGATAATGAATTTCTTAAATAATCAAATAAACCTACTAAAACAGTTAAAACTCCAACAACTGGCGTAACAGATATAGCCTTGAATCCTCCAACAACTCCTTTAAGGGGGTCAATTGTTGAAGTTAATGCGGGAGCCATGGCTTTCAATTGGTCATTAAACCCTTGAGCTGCTAACTTGTAATCTCCGACACTTCGTGAGTAAACACCTACAGAAGCTTCTACCTTTTTTAATTCTTCATTATAAGCATTTAGCTGTTTTGTTTTTTCTGCAAATTCAGGAGAATCAATTTTTGTTTTTTTCCATTCTTTGGATAAATCAGAATATTTTTTTCTTAATTCTTCCACCGAACCGACGACAAGGCTTGAGCTTTTTCCGAGTTCCTTGTTTGCGTCGTTTACCTCTTTGATTGTTTTTTTTACCGCTCCAAGTTGTGCGCCTAATTTCTGATATTCTTCCGATCCGATTTTTACATTTTCTAGCTCTTTCGTAAAAACCTTTTGAGTTTCTTTTAGATCTTTCATTGTAGCGTTTACCGTGCCAATTCCGCCACTAAGTTTAGAGTAAGTAGCATTTGCTTCATCAATACTTTTTTTAGTGCCATCCATAGATGCCCCCACCTCTTTGATTGCGTCCTTTGTTTTTATGAAATCCGCCCTACTTTTTTTGTTTCCGCTATCTATCTCTTTGGATAAATCTTTATATTTCGTAGTAAGTTTATCCATCTCCTTACCTTGTTGCGAGTAAATTACTTCGGTTTCCTTTATTACTTTTTGCAGCTTTAATTGAGTAGATAGCAAAAAATCCATAGATGCTTCTGTTTCCTTTGATCCTTTGGTAACGAACTCAAAAATGGTTTCTATTTTTTCTTCTTCTTGCATTTTATTTTATTGTAAACTTAAAAAACGACCTGTGAATTTTTGACCCATAACATCATAACTACCGCCAATTAGAATGGCATTAGACTGGTAAAAAAACAATTTCCTTTGCTGTAATTCTTCTAAAAATTCGTAAATATATGCTTTAATTTCTAATTCGTACATTGTTGGATTAACAGTATCAGTGGAAGTCATGTATGTAATTAAATTTCTCCAAAATTCTTTAATGATATTACCCAAGGAAATTTTGCTAAAATTCATTGATGCCACACCTGTAGAAATTGGCGTATAGTAACCGATCATAGGCTCAATTTCTTTGTAATTCAAATATTCTATAGAAATTCCGCCAACAGCTTTAACTTTATATTCTCCATTTGGCACAACCATGGCAGACCAGTTTTTGTCATCGTCAGCATCTAAAAAAATACTTTCAAAATAAATATCATTGGATGGTAAATTTGGCAGATTAATTTTAAAGTAAAATTGTTTTTTTGTGTTGTCTTTATATCTGACTGCGTTTAATTTTGCTAATCCTTCAAGATTTGAACCTAAAGAGACGTAACCGTCCCACAATAAATTAGGGTTTAAATCAGTCGCCCCTTGTCGAAATATATTATCTAAAAAATAGAAGTCAATAGTTTTCGAAGAATCATTGCTTGAGAATGCTATCTGTTTGCTTACTAAAAAATCCTTAAATAAATCTAAAATTGTATTGTCTATATAATTATCTTGAATTGGATAATAGTACCCTTGCGGTGCCAAGTAATCGTATTTGTCAGTTTCGTATATAGAAAAAATATTGTAAAATTTCATTCCTTGAATTTTCACCTCAACATCTTGTGCATTATTATTGCTCAGTTTTACATATACAGGATCAAGCCCATCAGCGGCAGGATCTACCCAATCTGAATATTGCCGAATTACATTATTGCCTATGGATTCATAATTTAACAGTTCATCAGTACCGTCCGTAATTGACCAAGAGAATGGTAGGTTTGACGTGTAATTCCCTATCAATTTAAATTGCATTAACCTTACAGGCTGAAGCACTTTAACAGTACCGTCACCTATTGGCAGGCAGCCATTGCTTGATCCGTTGTTTGTATTCCAAGATAAATTTCCGCTCAGTAAAGGTAATTTGATTGAAGAATTGGCAGGAATTATTAAGGTCTGATTTGGAATTGCAAAGCCAAAGCTTGAGCATAAGTAGTTCTTTACTGGTATTAAACATAAATTTTTTAAAACAATCGATCCATTGTTATTTATTGGGGTTTCAAATATTTCCCAGTTCGCACTCCATCCATTGGCAGAAAAAACACGCTTAAATAATTCAACTTTACAAATCGAAGGCTGACAATAATCATTGACAGCGGACGGACTGTATGCTATAGTTCCAGTTTCTTTATTTATCGGCAAATATTGCCCAAATTTCATTAAATCAGTGGAATTTGTATCTGAAAAAGTTCCAACAAAAAAGTTATCGTTTGAAAAATCGTAAACATCTAAAAATAAAGAATTGTTGCCCATGTAATCAATCATTGACTTAAATCCTGAAACAATACTAACACTTAATTTTTTTGTGCCAGTGGGAGATAAATTTTCCGCATAAGTTTGAATTGACCCTGATAATAGAAGCACGCTATTTATGTAAACTTCACAGCTTGTTATTCCTGATTTTATTGCAGCAATTACAGATTCATTTTTCTCAATTGATATTTCAAATGTTTGTGTCATGTAAAGAGGCCGAGCATCATCTACATTGTTTGTAAGCAAATTAAATTCATTTAGAAAAACATTTAGGGGCAATCCGCTTGAATCAAGCCATAAGCTAAACTGACCACCAACAATTATTTCAAAATCTGTTAATCCTAAACTCATAATGTTGTGAATTTTTGGCTTAAACTATCTATCTTGGTGGTTGGCGATATAATTTCCGCCTTAACTGAATAAACGGTTACTGGACTTAGTCCAGTTACCTCGACTGTATAGGGGTTTTCTGCATTTGTTTGACCGTAAAACATACCTCCAATTACTACACCACGTTGCAAGATGGGTTCAATTCCTACTTGATAAATCTCGCAGGTAATCGTTGCTGTTGTATTTGTGGCAACTATTTCTAAAATGGAAACAGTTGATTCTTCTGTACTGATTGAATTAGAGAAATTAGGGCGAACAACAGAAAACTCTACATCTTTAAACCTTTCCGTGTTATTTTGAGAATAAGTGGTTGGCACCATTAGCCAGTTTGTTTGAACACCAAATTGATCTATTCTTTTAATTTGCTCACTCTCATAAACCGAATCTTGCTTTGAAGAGCTTGCAAGGTCGTTTCCAGTCAAAAAAATAAGCTCCTGTAAATTTAAAAAATTCATTGTTAAATCGTAAAACTCAGAAGACCGCGCCACGTAATTAGCTAACTGATCTTGATTGCGAAGTTGTAAAATCTCAGGCTCTAGCATTTTATTGTACATTTTGCACAAAAAAGTAGATTCACCGCCCCATCCACTGTTAAAAGAAAAATAAAAATCTCTCAAATTATCCAATGAATAATTTTCGCATTCAAAAAAAAACTCGCCACTAATAGAGCTGTAGAACACATCCGAAGTTACCCAATCAGTATTATTAAAATCAGTCTCAACAAAATCGCCGTTATTAAAGCCAGAGTATTTTACACGAACGCCTATTTTGTATGGATTTATATCATTTAATGCAATGACAAACGCCTCATTAATCAAAGATAAATCTATGCTAGATAGTCCAATTGAAACCTCTGAACTTATGTCAATTTCTGATTCCAGTAGTAAATTATCGTCTATATCGTAAAAAAAAAGTACTAAAGTAATAAAATTATTTGTGAATAATTTTATGTTGTTATTTGTGATGAAGTTCACAAAAAAAGGATAAACTTTACTGCTATTGTAAAACAATTTAAACCCTGTTGAGGGCAACAACGCACCCCCATTATTTGGGTTAAATAAAATTAGGTTTCCGTAATTTTTTTGCAACAATGAAGAGTTTACAAAATTAAATAAATCTGAGGTAACCGAATCTATTTCGCCTAAAAAATCAAACTCTGTTACAATTACTTGCAGAGTAAAACACCCCTGATTAGGGACATAAGGCTTTGTCGCTTCGGATAAGGCAATTTGTAGAACCCCGTTTGCCTGTAAATTTTGTTGCTGTGTGTTTAGAATTTGAATATTAGCGGTGGATGATCCGCTAATTGTCCTGTTAAAATATTTTATAGTAACATAGTTTTTGTATCGATATAAAAGTTGTGAAGTGTTCGATCCAACAAAAATCTTATCCCCTTGATATGAAGAGTTCCCATTTGAATTTTGAATAATAAGAACCGATAGCCCCCCAATTATTGAACTGTTTAAAACCTCGTAACTGCCAGTGTAATTAGGTGCAATACCTGTATTGTCTGCAATATATACAATTGGATTTGCTCCTGATTGAAGCTGCACGGCTGTTAAGTAAACGGATATATTTACGCTTAAATTTACCCGAGCATTATTGTTAATTCCTGAATTTACAATACTAACAATAGAAGCCTGCTCACTTAGAACAGTCATCGACACGTTATTTTTTGACGCTAAAACATTGTAGTCAAAACTTTGGTTTTGACCATTAAAAGTATAATCCTGTTTAAAACTTGGGCTATTTGATATTATCATTTTTTATTTAAAAAATTCTTCCAGTGGAAGGAGTGCAACCTACAAATGGCGTTTGTGTTAATCCCCTAAAAGTTACAGTTGAAGTCATGGTTTCTGTAAAATCATTATCAATTCCAAGCCGTCTAAAGTCCCCAATTGTAAAATCAGATCCTTTTACCTTGTTATTTGCCGCTGTAAAAAAAGCTATCATTTTCAATAAATTGCTAGCCATAATATCTTGCGTTGCATAGCTTCTGTATTTTGCAATTTGAACAAATACGTAGCTTACTGATGTTTGTATTTGATTGAACGCATAGAATTGTTCTGATGACCTTATATTCGTTTTTCCTGATGGTAATCTATAGCAATAAAATACAGCTTTATTAATTTCTAAAGTAGGTTTAATTTGGTTTGCCAACATCTCTCTTAGCGTCTGCTCTCCATTTACGATAAAAAAACCAAGGATGTCAGACCCATCAATAGAAGATTTATTCCAAGAACTAGGAGGAGTTTGGTAATATGACCAAAGATAGCCCTGACCAGCGAAGTTTTTAAACACACCGACATCAAGCGTTGTTGGTGGATAGTATGGCGTAATACTTGGGCTTAGATAATTATTACTTCCTATCATTATGTTGTTTTATTTTGTTTTTATAAGCCATTCTTATTTTTTCTCTAAAACTTTCAATTGTAACTGCTCTTGTCATCTCTGTATCGAGTGGATCTCTCTCCCCTTTATATATCTTGTCTCCATCATTGAATAATTTTCTTGCCACTAAAAATGCAACACTTTTTATTTTTTTTTCGGATGGGTTAATTTTTACTTTAGTCCAATTAAAAAGACTGCTATCTTCTTTGTAATTTTGAAACTTCCCATTTGGTTTTTGCCCATAAATAAGATCAAAGATATATCTTTTGGCTAAAATACGACCACCTACAGAATGGATACTGTCTTTTAATTCGCCAGTTGTATTGAAATCTCTCGCATTATAATCAAGTATTAGCTGCTCTGCACCAACAGATACTGCCTCTTCAAGTATTTTTTCTATTTCCATTTTTTCTTTCCAAATGCTCCTCCCACTTTGCATTACTTGTGCTGAATAACCGATCTTGGTAGATTATCCAACAGATGCGTTTAATCATTAAACTAACTGGTCTATTAAAATCGATTCTATCGCTAAACCTACCGAATGTTTGGCTAAATACAAACCTATTGAAAATAAAATCATCGCCTATTTTATGTAGGTTTTTTTCCTCTGCATGCTTTACCACCTCTTCAAAGATAATCTTAAAAACCTCGTTGTCATCCTTTTTATTGTGTAAAATCGTAGCGCAGTACTTATTGTAAGACGCCACTGTTTCGACCGCCACTTTCGCCACGTTAAAAAAAAAACGTATTGCGCAAAAAAATCTCTAAAGTCCCAATTTGAATATATTTCATTGGCAAGATTGTTTCTTTCTAAATCAGTATTTTTTTGTATGCAAGCCAATAGATATGGTGCCTGATGTATGCTATTATTGTAATCTTCAAAAGCTAGTAAAGCATTAAAGGTTAAATCGTATTCATTTGCAAAAGTAGGTTTTTTTGGTGAGTTAATCGCTTCTTTTACGCCTTGAATAATTTTGCTTAAAATTTTATTTTCTTCCAAAGTTAAGTCTTCAATTTTATCAGCTGAAAAATAAATCTTGCAAATTTCTTGTATTGGGTCTTTTTTTTCGTCCAAGAATAGTAACCCAATATAAGTAGGAATGAATATGTGTTTTTCTTTCTTTTTAAAAAAACTAGTAAGTAATTTCATTTATATTTATTGTTTTAATCATTTCAAAATGAATATTTTCTCGCATTGTAAATTTATGCAACCTTGGCTGATATTCCAAGGTCTTTAGAATATCTGTGGCAATATACTTATATGTATCAAGTAAATCGTCATTTCCATCAGGGATAACTTCGCTATTATCGTATTCTGTTGTTTTATACCTGTAATTCTGTATTTCGTGTTGGAAATGCTTTGATTTTTTGCAGATGTTTATGTTTAATTTCTTGATTCTTTCAATTCCTATTTTTTTTTCAGACCATTTGTCTGAAAGCCGAACAGTGATTAATCCTGAAAATTTATCGTTAATTTCATTGCGAATATCGCTGCGAGCCGAATCAATTATCAAAATAGGCTTTAAATGATACTCATTTAAAAATCCATAATTTTGTACTCCTGATTTTATTTTGATTGCTTGCAAAAGAGCGTAATGATGGTCAATTATTTTCTTCACCTGCTCCATTATATCAGCATGTCTCGCCCCTTGCTTGTACCAAAGTTCACGGGCGAAAACATCATAACCACCGCCAAAACCAACCTGCATAACTGTAGAATAAGCTTTTGTGCCAAAATCCATGCCGTAAAAAAAGTTATAGCTCATCGGATAATCTACAATTTTAAAATCAGGGTAAATCATTCCGTGATCTTCCACACCTTCCGCCGTGCCGTAAAAAAACCTTTGTGCATTTCCGCCTGATTTTCTGAAAGAAAGCTCTTCGTTTGAAAGTAAAGCGTTGTTCCAAGTTTCCACTCTTACAATCTCGCTTATTTCTTTTAAAGTAAGTGTTTTCTCTTCATTTGCCCAAATCTCATCAAGAGGAATCTGCTTTTTTGGATGCATCCATTTACCGAACCATTCATAAGCCCAACCCCATCGGCTTTGGTTTTCTAAAAAAACAATTTTATTATTAAACGGAAGTATTTGCCCCGGAGACCGCCGCAGCCTGTTTGATTCTAAAAAATATTCTATACACCAAGAAAAAGGTATATCCGTGCTTTCATCAATTATTATAAGATTGGCACCCATACCGTGGTGTTTGTTTTCTTTATTAAAGGGGTGAATCCCCCTTTCTATGACCGCCAATTGAATAGTTGATCCATTAGCCAATTCAAATTTAGTTCTATTTTCGCAAAAAAAAGATTTATTATTTCTACCTGTTTTGCTCTCCGATAACCCAAGGTAATTGAAATAATGGTATATAGGAGGTAGGTATAGATCCTTGCATTTTTGAAGGTTATTTTTGAAAATATAAACTTTAGAACACGGAATTTCATAGGCAACACGAGCCGCCGCCATTCCTGCACCAAATGTCTTGCCTGAGTCCCCTCCACCTGAGCTATACAAAAGTTTTGCCTTACTATCAATTATTCTATTGAATAATAACTCTTGATCAAGAGATACAAAGCTTAACTCTCTATTTATTACCTCTTCTACTGCTGACAATTACTTTGTTTTACTAAAACATTCACATTCTTTCACCTCATCATGTTGAATCAAAAAAGTTAAGCAACCGCATTCCTTGCAAGTTATCCCACAAGTTTTATTCTTGTATTGCTCGCTCCTTCTCGAATTTATCGGTTTTTTCATCATAAAAAAAACCAGTGCTTTCAAAAAATAAAATAATTTCATTTTCAATAAATTTTTCTCTTCCAATTACAGGCAACCTACATCCACATATTTGCTGCTTTATATTGTAAACATAAGCATTTAATGTTAAACCTTTACTCGATCCCTCCAGTATTATTTTTATCTGATTCTTTGCTAAGCTCATCTCTTTTCATTATTTTGTGATGATGGTGAATGATCGTTTTAGTAGGCTTGTTAATTTGATCTTCATCTTCATTATTCCCATTCATGGACAAATAATTACGCTCTTCTTTAGTTGCAATCAATTTATACAACGCCATTTGTAATACTGGAGCGTTTGATTTTAACCACTTTGACCGCATAGAAACTTTTAACGTTATTTTGTTCCCTTCCAACAAGCTTTTTAACTCGTCCATTTGGTCAGATCCCAGTGGAAAAAAATCGTAAAAAGTCTGCTTTCTAATCGGCAGAAAAGCGACTATGTCTTCTATAAAAAAAAGTTTACGTTTTACTATTACTTCTTTTGCTTGTTCAAATATTTTAATCCTGTCGTATGCCATTATTATTATTCTGTTTCAATATCGTTAATATAACTTAAATCTAATTCTTTATAGTTTTTTTTAATGTTATTTTGATTACCCTTGTAAAATACTAATACGTTTTGGTGATTCTTTCCTACTTTTCGCCCATTACTAAATTGCCTCCCTGACCTTATTGCTAAACTCCCTATTATATTAACCAATATCATCTCATTATAAAGAAAAAACCCACAATCCAAAAATGCTTTTACTGTATCGCTTACAAAATTTTTGTAGAATCCTTTTTTATCTCTTACATCGCCAACTACAAAAACAGCAAATCTGTCTTGCTTTAGCATATCTAAAGATTTTCTTATAATTTCACGATAAATTTTTAAAAACTCAGAATAAGGCATATTAGAAATATCTTCTTTTGCGTCACTATAAACTTCTAAATCTGCATAAGGCGGACAACTAAAAACTAAATCCGCTTTGTAACCTTCTGCAATTGTGTCAATTTGTAAACTATCGCCACAAGTCCAAGTGGGATATAATTCAGAATCTTTTAATACTTCTTGCGCATTTATTCTATTTGCATCTATTTGTTCACTGCGTAAGTCATTTCCTAAGTATTGAAACCCTAATTTAGCAGCCACAATTCCACGAACAGAGCCACCTGCAAAAGGGTCTAATATTTTACCGTTTTTCACATTAAACCAATGATAGGCTAATTCACAAAGAACAGGGTCAAAAATAGACGTGCTTCCATTTTCATCACCAAATAATTTCATTCCACGTTTTATACATTCATCATAAACCGCATCAGTAGAACAATCTAAGTTTTTATTTCTTAATTCATTTTTAACTTCATAAAATTCAGGACGTTGAGAAGATTTACTAAATGTCATTCCTCCTTTTCTACCTAACTCGCTTTTAATTCCTAAACTAAGCCAATAATTTTTTCTTTGCTGCCACGCTCCTTGTTTTGTTTCTAAAACAGAAAAAGGTGGTATAATGAAACGGTCTGAAAGTTTTTTTTGTTTTTTATCTTGCTCTTGCTCATCCAATAACACTTCATCATCAAAACTTGGTATATCTAAACCCCAATCTTCTAATTGTTCAATATCCCACTCTATTTTTAACTCTTCCCAATCATTTTCACCAAAAGCAACATTGTCTTTTATAACATAAGCCTTTAATTTTTCTACAGTGGTATATTCAGACAAAATTTTGCAAGGCACTTCTTTAAATCCCAATTCTTTACAGGCTCTAAACCGCATGTTTCCTGCAATAATTATAAGCGTGCCTTTATATTTATAAACGATTACTTCCCTTAATTCCAACATTTCAGGGTCGTCTTGAATAGATCTTAAAAGCTTCTTGTATCTTTCATCTTTTATAAACCGAGGATTTTTCGGCAAACCCTCGACTTGCCCAGTGTTTAGTCTTAAATCGCTTATTTTTACGTTTCTTATCTCCATTTTTTACAAAGTTAAAAAAAAAATTAGAAAAACAATGAAATTTCCTCAAAACAAGTGCAAACATGCACGGCAAAACCTTGACTTTTTAATTTTTCATGCCTATGTTTTTGTAATTCAGACACTTTACCAGTCTCTGTTTTGACCTCAATAAATACCGTTCTACCATCTTTTAATGCCATTAAATCAGGTATTCCGTTCATTGTTGTTTTTATTAATTTTACAACAAGCCAATTCCTTTTTTCTAGCTGTAAAATTATTTTTCGCTGTATTTTTGATTCCATTTTATTTGATAGAAATTTAGAACAGAACTCAGGAAATCAAAAAAAACCTTTATTCATATAGTTTTTCTTATTTGATGGTTATTTTATTCAATTTCTTATATTTTTTGTTTTTAGGACATTTAACTCATAGTTACTTTGAATATTTAACCAAAATAAAGGATTGATACCCAATGCCTTGCCAATTAAAGTGGCTAATTCCGTATCAATTCCTCTTTTTCCCTTTATAATTTCACTAAATTGGCTTGCTTGAATACCAATTTGTTTGGCAAAATCTTTTTGTTTAATGCCACGTGCGTCTAATTCATCTTTTATATGGTCTCCAACTGGAGTTGCCTCAAAGGGTATAAAATCTTTTTTATTCATAAAAGTAAAAAAGTTTCATATTTTATTTTGTTTTATTGCATTTTTTAAAAATTGATAAAGTAAAGTCTTTTTTGTCCGATACCGTCTTGTAAATTTCGTGCTCAATTCCACCTTTTGCAAAAATCCAGTAAATTTTATTTTCCTTGCGTTCCATGGTGGTAAGCCTGTCCCTGCTCTGCCAGTAGCTAACTGCCGAAAAATCAATATTATAATAAACAATCGCTTCGGCTTTAGATAGATTAATTCCCTCACGCCCTGATACTATTTGCAAAGCAATAGATTTGTTTGTATCGTTAAATTCGGACAATTCAGTTGTCAAGGATTCCTCGAATACTGATTTTAAAGCATCTAGTTCAGATTTAAACTTGTAAAATATAACTATCTTTTTGTTCATAAATCTTGCCGAAATAAACACCGATTTTGAATTGTCAAAAACTAAAGAATTACCGCTCTCAAACCTTACCGTTCCTGAATACATCTGATGCGTTTTCTGCATTAATTTTACCGATGTATCTGCAAGTATAACCTCATCTTTACCCTCAATTACTAAGTCTCGCTTTAACCGCTCTATAAGGGCGTATGTTTTATTGTTCATTTCAACCTCCAAAATTTCTTCGTCAATTGTAGTGGTGAACCCTGCCTCTTTTTGCGTGTAAGTAATAAAATATGGCTCAATTATTTTAAATATTTTGGCACGATCTGCCAAAGAATAATCGTTTATGGTTCCGTGGGATAGTTTCATTTGCCTAACATCGACAAAATCCTTAGCCCACCTATAAAATGTTGGGTAATTGCTAAATGGTGCGTATTTAGTGATATTTAACTGGTGATATAACTGAGAATAGCTTTCAGGGCTTGGCGTGCCACTTAGGCATATCACTGGCTTTCCATAAAATTTCGTTTTAAAAACATCCTGACCTTTAGATGGTTTAGGATAAGATCCGTATTTATGATGTTCGTCGCTTATGATGAGGTCGTAATCGTTCAAGGCTTTGTGTAAGGATTCAGCATTGGTAATTGTTAGTTTAAAATGTTCTTTAAATCCAAAAGTCTCGTAATCTCCTTTAACCGAACTAAAAGCCCGGATTTTAGTACAAAACAAAACTTTTTTTGCCCCAAATAAACGAGCTGCCTCCAACGCCATTACTGTTTTGCCACACCGTACCTCGACAGAAATATAAACGAATTTATATTTTTCCAATTTTTCAAAGGCTAATTCAGCTATTTCAACTTGATATTTCCTTAGCTCCATGATTATTTTATTACGAAATAACGCCCCTCTTGATCTTTCCCTGATACATATTCCGCCCCAATATATCTAGTGTAACATTCAGTCCATTGGCTAAACCTCTTTCTAGTTAGATTTTTAAAATCAGCAAATTCTTCAGTAAACTCAATATATTTTTTACTCTTGTATATCTTGATATTTTTCTCTATAGCACCATCTCGGCACCAGTCTGAAAATTCCGTAGATGTTTCTTTGATGAATTTTTTTAAATCTAAATTTTTCGATTCAGAAACAATTATTCCCTTTAAAATATATACCTGAACGCATTGTATCATAAAATTATCAAATTTTTGCCATTCCTCATTGTCCCAGTCAAAAAGCATTGAGCCAAACTCGTCAAATGGAGTGTGTTTTGAAGAGAAATAAGAAGAAAATTCAAACTCAAGTTTTCTTCGGTCAAAAGAGCCGCCAATACCCCCAATAGGATAGTTGGTAGTAATAACTATTTTTGGCGACTTGTGAACATCAATTTTAATCGCATCTTTATTTTTTTTCTCAATCGTAATTCCTTCTGTAATAAGGCTAAATAAATTTTCAAAAGCAAAATTTTTCTTCACGTCGTCAAAAAGCAGAATTTGCGTGTCTGCCTGCACGAGCTGGTAGGCAAATGATTTATCGAATCCAAATTGCTTTCCATCGATTGACACCATCTTTTTCATTTTTCCTATGGCATTGCAGAAAATACCTTTACCGCTACCCCCATTCGGGTTTTCAGATATAGTCTCGTCGTTTAATATGACAGCTTTATTATTTGCTGGGGTCTTGAAAGAGTGCAATAAGTACCCAATTAAAGAACAAAAAGACACAAATTTTTGTTTTTCTTCTCCTGATATTTTACGGATAAATTTTTCAAAAACACACCCTGAAGGGTCTTTATATTCAAAATTTCTCCCTATGACTTGGTTTTTCCAAACAAAACCATCTAGGTCAAGGTAGTCTATTTTTTTTATCTCATTTTTCGACACCTCAACAGCACAATTTTCATAATAAAGATAACACTTTTCCTGAGTGTCCTCTTTTATGTTTACGCTTATCGTGTCTAAAAAATTCAAGTAGTCATCTTTAAAGTACTTCGTCGAGTTAGCCATATAATCGAACGGTTGCATACCTATATGCTCTATATTTTCTAAATAGTTCAGCACAAAATCTTTTATTTTATTAGATGTTGTATCCTCAATTAAATTTCTTTCAATTTTTATGAAAATAAAATTATTACTGCCATTTGGGATAAATTTAAAAAACTTGTTTTCTTGCAAAAAAGATTTGTATTTATGCGGAGACAGTACCACCTTTCCTTTTTCTGAATAGTCCCAAAAATCAAAATTAGCCATTGAATTTTTTACACTTTCGATGAAACCAGAAACCCCCGATTCTTTGAACTCTTTTTTTATTTCTGTAATTGGTTTACCGCTTCTAATTGCATTTTCAATTTTTTTCTTCTTGAAGCCATCCTCAAAAAATTTGGTGCCAAAATTTGAGGTTTTTGAATATGCGGATTTGACGATTTGAGAAATTTCTCTATCGGTGAAATCTTTGGATGAAAAATTAAGACAAACAGCCTCGGCATCCATTTTGCTAATACCATAATCATTTAAAGCAGATGCTAATTTAAACAGATTGCTGTTACGATTTCCGCTAGCCATCGAAAAATTAGAATTAAACCATTTTAGTAGATTCTCAATTATTCGATTACTTGAGGTTAAAGCAACAACTGGGACATCCGTGGAAATATCTTCATCTTCTGTTATTTCGTATTCAAAAACTTTAGAATCATTATTTACAAAAATCTCGGGGTCAAACGATTCAAAGCATCCCCTGTTAATGTTTGAACAGTTTGAATCAAAATATTTTGAATCATAATATTTCTCTAAACTTTTAAATGCCGATTTATGCTGTATTATTACTTTATTAACCTCCTGATCTTCGATAGGTGAAATTCTAACTATCACTTTAAGACCTTTCCCTGATGGAGAAGTGAAAACAGAAAAAGTGAAGGGGTCTTTTATAAATTTTTCTCTGTTCAAAACCAACGCTTCCTGCGTTTCAAATTTATCAAAATCTAAACATATCAAGCCGCTGTGTTGCGTAATTCCGAAGTGTTTTTTGTTTTTAAAAATTCCAGAAAAAAGTATGCAAGGTATTTTCTCCTTTATGTTTTTGAATTTTTTTTGGTCTGATTCAGATCTTAGAACTTCAACTATACCTTTTGATGCACCTTTCCTTATCCTGTCAAAAATCACATCCACAGGTCTGTCATAGCCAACAGTAGATGTTATTATATTCTTAAAAATTGTTACTATCATATATCAAAAAAGCCCAAAAAAAAACAAGAATTGCGGTCTTGTCTCTTGCTTGGGCTTTTATTTAAGGGTTTAAATCCTACTTTCTTATCAAAATACGCCGCATCGTATTGTTTGTTTATAATGCAAAGTTACAACTAATAATTCAATTATCCAAATCAAATTCCACATTCCAGTAAAAAGAAGCCCTACCATATATATATATAAGTGTTTTTAAAAAAAAGTCGAAAAATATTTGAAAAGGTAAAAAAAACGTGGCAATGTGGAATAATACAGTAAAACACTATCTTTTTACTGGAATCAATGTGGAATCAATGTGGAATATTTGATTTTTTGACTTAAAATATGCGGCAATTTAGATGTTTTCATTAGATGTATTTTCTTTCCAAAACGAAGGATTCCACATTGATTCCAAATTGAAAGGGTAATAATTCCACTTATAAAAAAAAAAAGGCGTATAATTTAATATACGCCTTTTTTTTGATTCAAATATTTTTTTACTTAAAAACTCTTATTTGTGAATAAATAGAAGCTAAGACAATTATCTCCTCATTATCATCCAATCTGAAATACTGGGCAATAAAATGCTGCTTGAAGTAGTCAATAAAAACAATTTTCAAATGATCATTTTTTTTTCACTATCTCCAATAAACATTGAGCCGCTGTAGCCGTAAAATATTGGCTGCCCATCATATCCATTAATTTTTTTTTTAAATGTTCTTTTTCTGCTTTTTTCATATATTTTTTTTATTA
>Ga0136644_10000305_pt1 | contig 39105 bp, 4 predicted proteins | sample C_130820_EF_Meta_FD_94780 | JGI IMG/M metagenome (GOLD analysis project Ga0136644, IMG submission 94780) | Freshwater microbial communities from Lake Croche, Canada to study carbon cycling - C_130820_EF_MetaG (v2) (version 2) | ecosystem: Environmental > Aquatic > Freshwater > Lake | place: Lake...
AGCCGGGTGACCCACAGCTCGATGAGGCCGACCTCCCCTCCGGGCGACTGCCGGGCGATCGGCAGGGCGGCGCTCCCGAAGACCACGCCGAGGCCCATGACGAGCGCGTGGACCAGCGCGGCGAGGGCAAAAAAAACCATGGCCAGGCCGCGGAAGAACGCCCTCTCGGCGCGGCGATCGGCACTCGACGGACCGCCCGCCGGCGACGCGAGGTGCGTTCCGTCGCCGCCGCGGTCGAGTCGTGATGCCTCGGCCATGGATCGCAGTATAGACGGCTCGAGCGCGGTTCGGGAGACACCCGGAAGACGATTCGTCCCCGCCCAGTGTCGATTCATCACCGCTCGGCGCCCGTTCGTCAATCCGCAGCAGCCAACGCCTTGGGCAGCAACGCAATCCCTGTACCCTGTGGGGTTTCATGTCCCTCAGTTTGGGTATCGCGGCCGTTTCGGAAAAAATCGCCGCGAAAAGGGTGTCTCCGGGCGTGCCTGGGATCCAAAAACGCCCCGAACTGGGCGTTTTTAGCGTTGACGGGCTGGATGGGGACCGCGAACGGGTGTCGGCACGCACCGCCTGCCGGCGACTCGAGGCTTGTTTTGCAGCACGAGATTTTACAGCACGGGATGAAAACGAGGTGCCGGTCATGAGGATCGCCGTGCGGACGGGGTGCTTCCCCACGCCACGGACACTCGCCGCGCACAGTCAAGGAGCTCGACGTGAAAAGGTCATGGATATTCGGCTGGTGGCAGCGCATTCACGCGACGCTCGTGTGGCGGCGGTTTCGCGACCGCTCGCTCAATCGGGTCCGCCGGCGCGCGACGCGTGACTGGGCGCGGCGGTTGGGCCTCGCCCGGCTCGAGGCGCTCGAGGCGCGGGCGATGCTCGCGGCCGACGTCGCCACCGACCGCTTCGACTATCCGCCCGGCAGCACGGCGGTGTTCACGACCTTCTCCGACGGCAATCCCGGTGCCGACTTCCGTGTCGGCGAGACGGTCACGTTTCAGGTCGTGCGCACCGACGGGATCGAGAGCTGGGCCCCGGGCAACCTGCCCTGGCGGGTCACCGACGGCGCGGGGGGCTTCGCCGCCTACGTCGACGGGGCCGGCATGCGCATCGCTCCCGACCTCGACGGCGCGGCCGACGGCAGGATCACCACCGACTGGTTCGTCGAGAGCCAGTTCGCCAATGCCGAGCTCGAGGTGCGGGCCACGGGGCTCTCCTCCGGCGCCGTCGCCGCGGAGCCCTTCCGCGACGCGGCGATCGTGATCGCGTCGAACACGAACTGGAGCCAGATCACGGCCGGCTCCGGCGCCGGCGGCCGGCCCACCGCCGCCGACACGATCGTGGTCAATCCGGGCGCCACGCTCACCGTCGACGTCAACGGCGCGGTGGCGGGGGGATTCACTCTCGGCACCGGTGCCGCCGGCACCGCGGCGCTCGCCTTCGCTTCCGGCGCGATCAACGCAACGTTCGGCTCGCTGGCCAACAACGGCACCGCCACGGTGACGTTCAACAACTCGGCCTCCACCCTCACCGTTGGCACCGACAACACGAGCACGACGTTCGCCGGCACGATCAGCGGCCCGGGCAACCTCACGAAGACCGGCACCGGCACGCTCACGCTCACCGGCACGAACACCTTCACCGGCACGACTCGGGTGGCGCAGGGGACTCTCATACTTGCGAGCCCAGAGGCTCTCTCCGGCTCGACGTACGCCGCCAACCCGGCCGACAGCGGCACGATCCGGTTCATCGAATCCCTCGTCAACCCGAGCTTCGAGGCCAACGACGGAGCAAGCACCGCGCCCGCCGGGTGGACCAAGGACTTCAACTCCGACGGAGCGCTCGGCAAAGCGGCGCGCGAAGGCAGTTGGGGATTGCATCCGGGCAGCTACGCGAACACCGGCGGCCTCTATCAGGACATCAAGACGGTCGCCGGCAAGGCCTACACGGTCAGCCTGTGGGTTCAGAACTTTGACGCGGCGGCCGGCACCTCGCACGTGGACGTGCTCGTCGGAGCGGCCGGCAGCGACAGCGTCGCCCTGGGGGTGGGCACCTGGGGGCAGCAGGCCACGACGCGGTTCAGTGCTGCCGGACTGGTGCAGCAGAGCTTCCTGGTCGGTTCGGCCACAGACGGCGGTTGGCGGCAGGTGGTCTTCACGTTCACGGCCATCGGCAGTTCGACGCGGGTCGGCATCTACAACGCCTGGAAGGCGGGCGACACCGTCCACTCGGTCAATATCGACGACGTGGCCGTGACCGGGCCGCTGGCCACCGTCGAATTCAGCGGCACGAATGACTACCGAACGCTCGACAGCCGGGGCCTCTCCGACTTCACGCAGGGTTTCAGCGCCGCAGTCTGGGCCCGTCCCACGGCGCCGAACACCTGGGCCCGGTTCTTCGACTTCGGGCAGGGGGCGGCCGCCAACAACATTCTTCTGACCCGCGAGGGCGACACCAACAACCTGTGGTTTTCCATCTTTGACGGGGAGGGGGCGGTCGACACCACGCTCGTGGCGGCCAACGCCATCGAACTCGACACCTGGCAGCATTTTGCGGTGACCGTGACGTCCGGTGGTCAGGCCACGCTCTACAAGGACGGGGTGGCGATCGCCACCAAGAGCGGCATGCCGCTGCCCCGTGTCGTGGACCGGACGTCGAGTTACGTCGGTCGGGCGAACTGGTGGGAAAATTCTTTCTACGCCGGCAGCATGGCCGACCTGCAGATCTGGAACAAAGGCCTCACGAGCGCCGACATCGCCGCGGTTCGGTCGGGAGGCTCTATCGAGCCGGCATCGCGGGTCGCGGATCTCGCCTCGCAGCCGAGGGCGTTTGACGGCCTCGCCTCCGGCGTGCGGAACGGGAACTTCGAAAATGTCGACGGCAGCGTCTCCCTGGGATATCCGTATTGGATCAAAGGGGCCTCGGACTGGTACCACGGCCTGACCCTGGGCGTGCCGTGGAACGCCGGGACAGTGCCCGTGCCGTCGTCTCCCGAGAGCGTCATCGGCAACTTCGACGCGATCGACGCCGCCCGCGTGACCGGTAGCCAGTACATGCGGCTGGCATCCGATGGTGGTTCGGGTCTCAATTTTGGCTACGGCTCCATCACCCAGGGGCTCGGCCGTATGGAGGCGGGCAAGACCTACACGGTGACGGCCGACGTGTTCGCCGGCAACGGCAATGCCGGCTTCAAAGTGGTGGCGAGTCTGGAGAGCCGGTTCGCCGGAGGCCAGAGGTATGCGCAGGCCACGAGCGCAGAGCTTGCGAATGGCGCGTCGTACTACGACCCGTCGGTCGCCCGGGTTGTCGTGACTCAGCCAGGCGAGTTTCAGGCCGGCGGGTCGGTGGTCACCTACACCGCCAAGGCGGAGGACGCCGGCAAAGAATTATGGATCAGATACTCCGTGCCACAGCCTGGCGACGGATTCGGCTACCGGGGCGGCATCGACAACGTCCAACTGCAGGTGACCGATGCCGTGCCCGTCAACAACGCGCCGACCGACATCGCCCTGTCAGCCGCGTCCATCGCCGAGAATGCCGGGGCCAACGCGGTTGTCGGCACGCTCTCGTCCACCGATCCCGATAGCGGCAACACGTTCACCTACGCCCTCGTCTCCGGCACAGGCGACGCCGACAACGCCGCGTTCAACATCTCCGGCAACCAACTGCGGGCCACTGCGAGCCTCGACTTCGAGACCAAGAACTCCCATGTGGTCAGGGTCCGCAGCACCGACCAGGGCGGCCTGTTCACCGAGAAGACGTTCACGATCACGGTGACGAACGTCAACGAAGCCCCGACCGACATCGCTCTGTCAGCCACGTCCATGGCCGAGAATGCCGGGGCCAACGCCGTCGTCGGCACGCTCTCCTCCACCGATCCCGATAGCGGCAACACGTTCACCTACACCCTTGTCTCCGGCACAGGCGACGCCGACAACGCCGCGTTCAACATCTCCGGCAACCAGCTGCGGGCCACTGCGAGCCTCGACTTCGAGACCAAGAACTCCCATGTGGTCAGGGTCCGCAGCACCGACCAGGGCGGCCTGTTCACCGAGAAGACGTTCACGATCACCGTGACGAACGTCAACGAAGCGCCGACCGACATCGCCCTGTCAGCCACCTCCATCGCCGAGAATGCCGGCGTCAATGCCGTCGTCGGCACCCTCTCCTCCACCGATCCCGATAGCGGCAACACGTTCACTTACACGTTCGTCTCCGGCACCGGCGCCACTGACAACGCCGCATTCAACATCTCCGGCAACCAACTGCGGGCCACTGCGAGTCTCGACTTCGAGACCAAGAGCTCCCATGTGGTCCGGGTCCGCAGCACCGACCAAGGCGGACTGTTCACCGAGAAGACGTTCACGATCACCGTGACGAACGTCAACGAAGCGCCGACCGACATCGCCCTTTCAGCCACCTCCATCGCCGAGAATGCCGGGGCCAACGCGGTTGTCGGCACGCTCTCCTCCACCGGCTCCGGTACCGGCAACACGTTCACCTACGCACTTGTCTCCGGCACCGGCGCCACTGACAACGCCGCGTTCAACATCTCCGGCAACCAGCTGCGGGCCACGGCCAGCCTGAACTTCGAGGCCAAGACCTCCTATTCGATCCGCCTCCGCTCCTCTGACCAGAATGGCCTCGCCGTCGACAAGGTCTTCACGATCACCGTGACCAACGTCAACGAGTCGATGACGGGCACGGTGACGGTCTCGAATACGACCAGCGTGAGCCGCGGCACGACAGCCGCCCGGCAGGGGGACGAAGTCTCGGCGACGGCGAACGTTGCCGACCCGGACGGGCCTGGAGCGGTGACGTTCCAGTGGCTGCGCGCGGGCAAGGCGATCGCCGGGGCGACGGCGTCGACCTACACGCTCGCGCAGGCCGACGTTGGCTATGCGATCAGCGTTCGTGCGCTGCAGACCGACCTGGGCGGCACGACCGAAGCCATCACGAGCGCCGCGACGAGCGCCATCGTCAACCTCGACGACGCCATGACCGGCGGCGTGACGATCAAGAACGAGAGCAGCCCCGGCCGCAACACGGCGACGCCCCAACTCGATGATGCGCTCGCCGTGGTCAGCACGCTTGCCGATGCCGACGGTCTGGGGACGCTGGCGTACCAGTGGAGACGGGATGGCGTAGCGATTGTCGGCGCCACGGAGCGGTTCTATACCGTCGCGGAGGAGGACATCGGCCACGCGATCAGCGTATCTGTCTCCCAGACCGACGCGTTCGGCGGCGCCGGCACGGCCACCACCGGTGCGACGGCCCCGATCAAGGACGTGAAGACGACGTTCTTCGGCGACGACTTTGGGATCCAGACCGTCACCGGGTCGGATGCCGGAAACGACACGTTCGATTTCGCGGCGGTGACGAAGGACCTCACGTTCACGATCAACGCCGATGGCAGCATCGTGATCACCGAAACGGCCAATCCCCTCGTCAATAAAGTCATTGCCACGAAGGTGGGCGACCTGATTGGCGGTGCCGGTACGAACCGGTTTGTGTTCGTGGGCGCCGGAGCGGTCGTCGGCCGGGTGGCCGCCGGCAGCGAGGGCAAGAACATCCTCGACTACACGGCCGCGACCACGGCGGTGACGGTCGACTTCGGCACGAACGCCGCCACCGGCACCGGGGGCATGTCCGCGGTCACGCAGATCATCGGCAGCACCGCCAATGCGCTCGTCGGTGGCAACCGTGTGATCGGCGGGAGAGGCAGTTCCACCTGGAGCATCACCGGGGCGGGAGCCGGTTCGCTCAACGACGTGTCGTTCACCCGCATCAACTACCTGACGGCCGGGCCGGGGGATGACGTCCTCGATTATTCGGCCGCCACCAGCGGCGTGACGGTGAACCTCGCCACCGGATCGGCCACAGGCTTCACGTCGATCAGCGGCTTCCGCAGAGTGATCGGCTCCGACTTCAACGACACGATCACAGGCGACTCGTCCGACAATCTGTTCATCGGCGGCAAGGGAGTGAACACGCTGGTTGGCGGCGGCGGCTTCGACATCGTGCAGGAGACGGCCGATGCCGACATGGTGCTGACAGACACGCTGCTGACGGTGGGAACCGGCGGTGCGGTGGGTCGGAACATTCTCAGTGGTTTCAGCAGTGCGATCCTGACCGGTGGCGCCGGCAGCAATCGGCTCGATGCCGGCGGTTTCACCGGCGTCGTCAGGATGTCGGGCGAGGCCGGCGATGACACGCTCATTGGCGGAGCGGGCGATGACACCATCAGCGGCGGCAAGGGTGTCGACACGATCGACGGCGGCCGTGGCGAGAACACGCTGATCGAATATGGCACCGGCCGCATGGTGCTCACCGACACCGCGCTCGAGATGGGCGAGGGCACGAGTGCCGTGCAGAGCCTGACCCGTGGGACGGGCGTGAGCGGCGGCACCTTCACGTTGACCTACGCCGGCGCGACGACCCGGGAGATTCCCTGGAATGCCACCGCGGATGCCGTGAGGTCGGCACTGACCGACCTCAGCACGATCGGCATTTTCGACGTACACGTGACGTCGCTGTCGCAGGGGTGGAGCGTGGCGTTCACCGGCAGTCTCTCGGGCCGGCCGATCGACGCCCTGACGGCTGCGGGTGAAGGACTGATCGGCGGAACCAAAACCATCAGCGTGGCGACCACCACGGCGGGCGTGAGCAGGCCCAACACGCTCGCGAACGTCCAGCACGCCGTACTCTACGGCGACGACGGCGACAATCTCCTCGACGCGTCGGCCTTCACGAAGGGCGCGGTGGTCCTCGTGGGCGGTGCCGGCGGTGACACGCTTCTCGGAAGCACATCCGGAGGGGACATCCTCAGTGGCGGTGACGGCGACGACCGTCTCAGCGGCGGTGGCGGCGTGGGCGATTCGCTCGACGGCGGAACGGACGAGGATGGCGAAGACGTCGATCTGGTGTTCGAGTCCCGCAACGCCACCACCATGGTGCTCACCGATACGTCGCTCACGTTCGATGGCGTGTCCCAAACGCTCGTCGGATTCGAGTGGGCGCAGCTGACGGGCGGCGAATCCAACAATTCAATCAACGCCTCCGGGTTTACCGGCTCGGTGCAACTCGACGGCGGCGCCGGCAACGACACGCTCATCGGCGGTGCGGGCGATGACGTGCTCACCGGCGGCTCCGGCGCCGACGACATCCGCGGTGGCGGCGGCAGCGACACGCTCGTCGAGACCCGCGACGCGAACATGACGCTCACCAATTGGCAACTCGTGATCGGGACGGAAACCGACACATTCGCAGAAATGGAAAATGTGGTGCTGAGCGGCGGCGCTGGCGTCAACACGCTCGACGCATCGGCCTACACCCTCGGCGGCGTGACGCTTCGCACCGGCGGCGGCACCGACACGCTCAAGGGCGGCTCGCGTGACGACACGTTCATCGTCGATGCGGGCAACCTCGCTTCCGGGAGCAAGGTCACGGTCAACCCTGGTGCGGGGACGAGCGTGGCCCGCGTCGCGGGAATCAGCACGCTGACGCAGGCGGACCTGTCGTGGATCACCTGGGTGCCGGCGGCGTCTTCCGAGACAGCGTGGCTGGAATACGGGGCGGAGAAACTCGGCGGCAACATTCTCACCAACGGCCAAAACGTCAGAATCGTCGCCGAGAAGATCAACCTGAGCGGCTACACGATCGACAGCGGCGCCGCGACGAAGGCGGGAGCGATTGAGCTCCAGGGGCGGAAGATCACGATTGACAACGGCGCGCAGCTTCTGGCGAAGGCCAGCGGTGTCGGCACGGACGGCACGATCACGATCGTCGCCGCCGACCGTGGCAACAATCTGGCCGGGCTCGGCTTCTACAACAGGGACGTCAACGAGGCCGCCGTCACGATCGGCAACGCCACGATTCGCGGTGGCAACGTCTCGATCAGTGCCGCGGCAAGCGCCAGGCAGGATCCGGGCAACGCGCCCGACTCCCTCTGGCAGGACGCCCCCTCGTACTGGAAGTACCTCGAATACATTTCCTTCTTGGCGGCCGTCTCAAAGACCACGTCCGTCGCCACGGTGACCATCGGCCAGGCGGCGTCGATCACCGGTGGATTCGTCTCGATCGATGCCGACGCCGAGTCGTATGCCAGGGCGAGGCCGACGAGCATGGGCATCGCGCTGGCGATCGCCATGGTCGACACGACGGCCCGGGTCGTGGTGGGCGGAACGATCACCGCCGGTTCCGACGTGACGATCCATTCCAAGGCCACCAACAAGACGGCTGCCACAGCGAGGCCATGGGAGGCGATTGAGGACGTTGCCGCAGCGTTTTCGGTGAGTGTCGTCCGCTCGACGTCCGAAGCGATCGTGAGCCCCACCGCCCTCCTCACGGTCGGCCGCGACCTGACCGTCAAGGCCGAGACGACCGATAGCGTCAAGAGCAACGCGAACGCGGTCTCGGGGCTGGATGGCAAGCTTGCGGTGGGCATCGCCGTGGCGGTGGAGTCGGGCGACACAAACGCGTATTTCGACGGAACTGCACGCGTCACGGGAAATGTCACGGTCGACGCGCAAGTCAACGACGTCATGGTGATTTCCGGCGGTTGCAAGGCCCAGGCGAGCACCGGCCTGCTCGCCGACGGTGTCATGGACGGGCTGATGCAGAGCGGCTACGGACTTGTCAAAGACGCCCCCAAGTATTTCGGCCAGTTGAAGACGCTCATCTCGAAGGCGGGGAGTGCCGCAACGGTGCTTCCGGATGCGGTCAGTGCGGCAGATCCCCCCAAGGATGACAGCGATTCCACCGGTGCTTTGGCTGTGCGGGTGAATGCCAACCGCGTCGATGCGCGGATCGGCGATGGCATCACGACCAATGGCCGAACCGATGTCGAAGCGGGCGGAACGATCTCCGTCACGGCGACCGACTATGCCAGGCCGAACGTCACTGCCACGTCGCGAGCCATCAACTCGTCGACGACAAACACGCCCGGCGCGAGTCCTTGGCCGGCTGGCAGCTCTTGGTATGCGCAGGCCGGCTACTGGCTTGTGAACGGTGGGCAGGACACCAACAACGCCCAAAACAGTGGGAACAAGGCTGACTCGGGCAAGGCCGTCGCCCTCTGCATCGTCGTGCAGACGGACAGAGCGCACGCGACGATCAGCGGCGATGCCGACGTCGATGCCAAGGGCGTGATCACGGTCAACGCCCAGACGATCAACAAGATCGACCCGGCTGCCACGTGGAATGCTCTCAAGGGAGTGTTCGACAAGAAGCAGGCGACGTTCACGAGCGACGTCGCCGGGTTCACGAGACTGTCGAACGGCGACACCGTCGAGGTGACGACGAGTCATACTGCCGGCGGAGACGCCGGCGGCTGGTACAAGTACATCGGCCCCTCCGGCGTCTCCGCGGAGCTGCCCGCCGAGAATTTCTCCGACACCACCCGCTGGGAGGTGATGGGGAACAAGTCGTCCAAGTGGTGGAGCGATCTGCGGGCGAAGAAGGAGGAGTTTGACAACGACCCCACCGTCATCGGGTTGAATCCCTTCGCCACCAAGATGAAGGCCGAAGCCTACGGCCAGAAGAAGACCTTCGCGGCCGCGGCCGCCATCATGGTCTTGACGCACGAGGCGGAGGCCACGATCGAGTCAGGGGCGCGGATCAACCAAGACGCCCGTTCCGCCTTCCGCACGGGCGGCCAGGGCGTGACGGTGGTGGCTGCGAGCGAAAATGACGCTCTGCAATCAGGCAGTGGCGGCAACATCGGCTTCTATTGGACGAAGAACACGGTCACCTCCCGCATCGAGGATGGCGTCACGCTCTACGCCGACAGCCTCGCGGTCACCGCGGACAATGCGAATCTCGGCATCGCGGCAGTCACCGGGTCCAAGAGCGAGAGCACCTTTGGGCTCACCGGGGCCTTCACCATCCTCACGAACGCGACGCTGGCCCAGATCGACAATGGTGCGTTCATCACGGTCGGCAATGGCGCGCTGACTGACCCAGCGGCCGCGGGCGGTTCGGTGCTCGTGCGGGCGACGGATACCACCACGATCGTCACGGTCGCCGGAACCTATGCGACGGGGGGGGAGTCTGCGACCGGTATGTCGCTCGCGGCCAACGTCGTTGTCCGTGACACCGAAGCTGTGCTCGGCAATCGGATCGACGACACGAGCGTGGGGACTCGTGGCTCGTTCACCTCGGCCGGTGGTGTGACGGTGAACGCGGCGAATCACGGAACGATCGCCGTGGTCGGCGTGGCGGCGGCCGCTGCCGATGCCAAGTCCAAAGACAAGGAAAAGACCGCGAAAACGAACACCCAGAAGCTCTCCGACGGCATAGACAGCTTCCTCGGTCTCCCGGCCTCCATCAAGAAGTTCTTTACCGGGAAGCCCAAGGGCCCCGACACACCCGACAAGGATGCGGCTTCGGGAGCAGGTTCGCTCGCGGTGAACGCCGTCGTCGATGATGCCCGGGCGTATGTCCTCAACACCGGCGCCATCCGCGTCACTGCAGGCCGGTTGGCCGTCATTTCGGAGAACGACACCACCGTCGTGTCGATCGCTGGCGGGGTGGCACTGGCCACGGCAGGGGGACAGGGCAAGTCGAAGGCCGTGGGCGGAGCCGTGGGCTTCAACTATGTCGGCGGCACGACGGAGGCTTTTGTCGACGGCGCCACATCCCTCACGGCCCGAGGGCTCGAGATCGACGCCACACGCGGTGGGTGGATCGTCTCCCTCGCGGCGTCGATCGGCGTGGCGAGCAGCAAATCGGGCAAGGGCACGGCGATGACGTTCTCGCTCGGGTTTGTCATGACCGACTACACGACCAGCGCCCGGCTGAAGAACGTCAGCAGCGTGACGATCGTCGGCGACACGAATGTGATCGCCACCGACGACACGAATCTGGTGATGGTGGGCGGCGGTGTCTCGATGGGAGGCTCGGCGGCATACGGTGTCGGCCTGTCTTTCGGGATCATCGCGAACAAGACGACGGCCAGCATCGACTCGGTGACGAGCTTCAGCCACACCGGGGCGGTGGTGGTGAAAGCCGATTCCGACGCGTTGATCATCGGCGTCACCGCGTCGATCGGGCTCTCGCTGGATAAGGAGTACAAGCCAGCTGGCGGCGCCGTCGGCGGCGCGCTGGCGGTGAACGTCATCAGCAACTCGGTCACCGCGAGCATCGCGAACCTGACGACGACAACCACGTCGACCGGCGACATCACGGTCTGGGCCGATGACCGTTCCCGCGTCTTCCAGGTGGTCGGCGGCATCGCCGCCGGAAACAGCGGCGCCGCTGGTGTCGGCATCGGCGTCAACGTCATCAGCAACACGATCGCGGCCACGATCGACACGTCAACCTTGCGTTCGGCGGGGGCGGTGCGGGTCGAGGCGGGCGAAAAGGCGAAGATCGGCGGCGTGGTCGTCGGTGGCGCGGGAGGCGGCTCTGCCCCGGGCGGTACGGACTCGACCGTCGGGGGATCGGTCGGCGTCAACGTGATCACGAACAGCATCAAAGCCCAGATCAGCGGCTCCACGCTGACGCGTGCGACGGGCGTGACGGTGATCGCGGTCGACAAGACCACGCTGGTCTCGATAGCCGGCGCCATCGCCGCTGCCAGTTCGGGCAAGGGCGTGGGCGTTTCGCTCAGCGGCAGTCGGGTGAGCAACAGCATCAAGGCGGCCATCGAGGGTTCCAGCATCACGGTCACGAGCGGGTCGGTGAATGTCCGCGCGACCTCCAAACCGATCCTGGTGGCGGTCGGCTTTGCCGGTGCCGGAAGTTCAAGCGGCACCGGCGGCGCCGGTGCGCTCGTCGTCAACTCGATCGCCAACTCGGTCGATGCCCACATCAGCGGCGGTTCGACGGTCAGTGCCCCTGTCGGCGACGTGAATGTCTCCGCCAGCGAGTCGGCCACGATGGTGGTCGTGGGGCTGGCCATCGCGGGCAGCGCTGCCGGCAAAGCCGCCGGAGCCGTGCTCACCTACAACTACATCGGCACCACCGACGACATCGCCGATCCGAACGCGGTCTCGAAGCTCGACAACGGCGGCGACGACGTCGCGCCCACCGTGACCGTCGCGGGGTCCGAAACCGCCAAGGCGAGCAGTATCGCGGCCTATATCGACGCCTCGAGCGTGACGGCCGGCGGGAAGGTGAACGTGCTCGCCGGATTTGCCGACCCGTCGAAGACTGAGTCCGACAGCCCGGCCCTCGGCGCGACCACGACGATCGCTCCGGGGAATGTGACGGTGACCGGCGATACGATCCTGCTTCCCTCCGATCATGGCTTGAAGACGGGCGCCCGGGTCGTCTACCAGTCGGGCGGCGGGGCGGCGATCGGCGGCCTGACCAGCGGCATGGCCTACTACGCGATCGTGGTCGATGCCCGCACCATCAAGCTGGCGAGCACGTTTGACGACGCCGTCGCGGCCAAGGCGGTCCCGCTGTCGGGCACCGGCTCAGGAGCGGCCCAGAGCATCACCGCGGTCGATGGCACCAGGGTCGCCGGCTTCAACGCGACGGATAAGTCGGTCAAGGACAACCAGCTCACCTTCCCGAAGGAGCACGGCTTCAGCGACGGCGAGCGGGTCGTCTACGACAACGCCGGCGGCCAGACGATCGCCGGGCTCGTCTCCGGCAAGGCCTATTTTGTGAAGGTGATCGACTCCAAGACGATCGAACTGTCGAACACGGCCGGTGGCGCGAAGCTGCCGCTGACGACGTTCGGCCTCGACGGTCTCAACGGGGGCAACCAGACGTTCACGCCGCTGGCCACGACGGCGATCACGTTCACGGCATCGGCCTCCACGGTAACGAGGACACAGGCCACCGCCGACCAGATCCGCTACCCGAGCCCCCACAAGCTGAGCACCGGCGACGCGGTGGTCTACCGCGCCGGAAGCGGTCCTGCGGTCGGCGGGCTGGTCGAGGGGGAGACCTACTACGTGATCGTCGTCGATCCGACGAGCATCAAGCTGGCCGCCACGCTCTCCGACGCCACCGACCCGGACGCCCCGCGGCCGATCATGATCACCTCCACCGGCAATGCGGCCCAGGGCCTGCAGCCGTGGGTGCGGACGTTCGACGTGGGCGGCGTGCCGCTCGACCTGAGGGCGGCCGCCGGCGAGCCGATCATGGCCGGGCATCTCGTCAATGTGACGTTTGCCGGTGCTGGTGGGACGAAATCAAGCGGCGCCGGAACGATCTCGCTCAACTTCGTGCGGATGGTCGTCGATGCCCACATTTCCAATACGGGGTCCGGTCAGGTGACCGCCGGGGGCGACGTGGTCGTCGCGGCAAGCGACGTCTCCCGGATCACCTCCGTGGCCGGTGCCATCGGGGTCTCGTTTGGTTCGGGATCCGCGGGCACGCTCACGATCGGTGTCAACGACATCCGCAATATCGTGGTCGCCGGGATCGATGCCGCGAAGGTGACGTCGACCGCGGGCAGCATCCTCGTGAGCGCCACGGAGCAGGCCCGCAACGTCAACGTCGTGTACGGTATCGCGGCCAGCGGCGGCGGGAGTGCGCTCGGCGGAGCGATCGGGGCCAACACGATCAAGAACACTGTCGATGCCCACATCAGGGCGGTGGGCAGTTCCAACTCCGCTGTCACCGCCAACGGGTCGGTCTCCGTGCTGGCCAAGGACACCGCCTCGATCACCACATTCGCAGGCCAGGTCAGCGCGTCGTTCAAGGCGTCGGGCGGTGGGGCCGGGGGCTTCGCGGTCTCCGTGAACAACGTCGAGGACACCGTCACGGCCACGATCGACGGGTCGAAGGTGCGGGCGAACACCGGCAGCATCATCGTCGATGCGACGTTTGCGAAGCCCGAGGATCTGCCGGCCGCACAAGAGGCACAGATCGCGGCACTGGCCTTGGCGGGCTCCGGCGGCAGCACCTTGGCAGGCGCGGGGTCGATCGCCCGCAACTGGGTGCTCAATCGCGTCGAGGCGAAGATCTCCAACATCGGCAACCTCGACCCGACCGGCGACGAGATCTTCGCGGCCCGGGCCATCCAGGTGACGGCGAGCGACAGTTCGACGATCAATTCGATGGCCGGGGCGCTCGCGATCTCGGGCGTGGGTTCGACGGGAGCTTCGGGAGCGATCGGGGCCTCGGTGGCCGCCAACTACCTCGGTGCCGACCCGCGCGACAAAAACTCCACGAAGACCAACGTCGTCCGGGCGGCGATCGAGAACGTCACCGGCACCGTCAAGGCGGGCTCGATCGACGTCCATGCCACCTATGACGGCAGGATCACGAACGTCACGGTCGCCGGCGCCGGGGCCACCGGCCAGGGCGCCGCCTTCGCACTCGGCGGCTCCGTTTCGGTCAACCGGATTCGCAACACGAGCGAGGCGGTGATCAGCAACGCCGCCGGCGTCACCACGACCGGGGCGACGGAGACGAGCCTGCAGGTGCGGGCCGATGACACGTCGAAGATCTGGGCGATGGCGGGCGGTGTCGGCGTGGCGATTCCCCAGGGCGGCGGTGTCGGCGTGGCAGCGGGCGTGGCGGTTGCGAAAAATGAGATCACCAGCCGCACGACCGCCTCTACCGTCAATTCCAAGATCACGAGTGGCGGTGGCATCGCCATCACCGCCGATTCCGTGCCGACGATCTTCGCGCTGTCGATCGGGATCGGAGTCGCGGGTGGGGCGGGAGCGGGCGCGGCCATCGGCGGCGCGGGCGCCGGCTCCGGCAACCTGATCGACTGCACGACCGAGGCCTTCATCACGGGCAGCCTGGCCCGGGACGTGGTGGCCAATGGCGGCGGAGTCACCATTTCCGCTACCGACGAGTCGAAGATCGTCGGCGTGGCCGGTTCGCTGGCGCTCGCCGGTCAGTTCGGCGGAGGCGGTGTGGCGGCTTCGGTCGGCGTGTCGGTGGTCGATAACAGGATCACCCCGCACACCCACGCCTATGTCGACAGTTCCAAGGTGAGTGCGTCGGGCGGCCTGACGCTTCACAGCAGCCACGACGCGACCATCAAGGCCTATGCGATCGGCGGATCGATCTCCGCTCAGACAGGCAACGCAGGCGTCTCGTTCGCCATCGCCGCCACGGTGGCCAGCAACACGATCACGGTCGACGTCGGCTCGTGGATCGCCAACTCGCAGACCGGCACCGGTGCTGCGGCACCGAACGGCATCACCCTGGAGACCGTGCAGGGGAGCGACATCATCGCCTATAGCGTTGCCGTGTCGGTGTCGGTGTCGGTGGGAGGCCCGGGCAACTTCGCAGTCAGCGGCGGCGGCGCAAGCTCGGCCAACACCATCGGCGGCACCGCGGAGGCGTATGTCAGCAACAGTTCGCTCAGCAGCCGCGGCGGGTTCACGCTCACCGCGACAAACACGGCCCAGATCGCGGCAAAAGTGGCCGCGGTCGCCGCCTCCTTATCCGTTGGTGCGGTGAGTGGCGCCGCGGCGATCGGAGCGTCGCTGGCCACAAACACGATCACAGGGAGCACGCTGGCGTATTTGAGCAACACGACGGTAAGCGCCACCGGAGCCATCACGATCTCGGCGACCGCCGAGCAGACGATCGAGGCGTTCGTGCTGGCCGGTGCTGCCGCCATCAGTGGCCCCGGCGCCGGCAGTATCGGGCTCAGCGGCGCGGGCGCGACCTCGGTCAACATGGTGGGAATGGCCGTGAAGGCCTACATCGACGGCGACGGCACGGGGGGCGTCCGCGGTTCTTCGATCACCATCACGGCGACCGATTCGTCGTCGATCGACGTGAACGTGGCCGCCGCCTCGATCGCCGCCGCGTTGGGTGGGGCCGTCAGCGGAGCCGTCTCGATCGGTGTCGGCCTGGCCCGCAACACGGTCTCCAACGACGTGCAGGCATACATCAAGAACGCCGATACCGGCGTCGGCGGCACCGCGTCGGCCGCGGCCGACGTCACGATTTCCGCCACCGAGCGGGCCGGCATCCGGGCCCGTTCGACGGCCGCGTCGCTCGCCGTCGCGATCGGCGGAATCGGCGCCGGCGTGAGCGGCGCCGGGGCCGAGGCCACCAACGTCGTGCTCACGAAGGCCAATGCCTACGTCGATGCGAGCATCATCGACAGTGCGAAGGACGTGACGATCTCGTCGGTGTCGACCGGCGTGACGCTGTTCGACCTGCCGACATCGCTCACGCCCGCGCTTTTGAATACCTACGCGAGCATGGACCGCAAGGTGGCGCTTGCCGCGCAGGCGGATCTGCCGGCGGTGACCGCCGAGCGTGCGGCCGCCGTCGCTCCCATCGACACCGCCCTGCGGGCCGCTTTCACGGGCAAAAACAAGCTCGCTACGGGGGACATCCAGATCAGCGCCCTCGATCCGACCACCCAGCCGGACGTGGCCTGGAGCGTCACGGGCGCCACCGCCTGGCAGGTGCTCGATGCCGACCACAACCTCTTCATCCTCACGCTCGACGGAAGCACGATCCATGTCTCCCGTCCGTTGATCACCGCCCAGGTGGTCTCGGCTTCGATTGCCGCGGCAGGAGGCGTCGGCGGGGGCGTGGCGGCGTCGATCGGTGCCTCACGGGTTCAAAACCTCATCGGCTGGAACGAGGACGGCACCAAGGCACCCGCGGAGATCCGGTCGTACGTCAGCAACTCGAGCATCAAGGCGACCGGCGTCCTCTCGCAGTCGGCCCTGAACAGTGCGACCATCGACGCCAGTGCGTTCGCCGGGTCGGTCGCGGCATCCGGGGGCGGGTCGGGCACGAGCCTCGGCGGCGCGGGGGCAAGCATCGCCAACAAGATCGCCACCCGCGTGGAGGCCACGATCGACGGCGATGGTGCCACCGGCATCACCGTCGGCAGCGTGTCGCTCCGGGCGACGGACGCCTCGATGATCTCGTCGAGTGCCGGTGCGGCCGCCGTGTCGGCGTCGTTTGGCGCGGTCGGCGTGGCGGTGTCGATCGGTGTCGGCCTGGCGTGGAACACGGTTGCCAACACGATCGACGTCTCGATCCGCAACGCCGATCAGGGCGTGACCGCGACGACGGGGGGCGTGACGCTCGCCGCCGACAGCCGGGCGACGATCGCCGCGACGGCCTGGGCCGCATCGGTGGCGTTGTCGGGTGCGGCTGGCGTCTCGATCAGCAGCTCGAACGCAGGGGTCAACGCCTCCAACACGCTCGAGAACACCGTTCGGTCTCACGTCGACAACTCCCGGATCGATATCACGAAGACCGATCAGAGCCTGTCGATCACGGCCACGGAGACGTCTTCGCTGTCGGCGCTCGGCGTGGCGGCGGCCGTCTCCTTCGCCGGCGGATTCACAGGGGTGGCGGTCGGCCTGGGTGGTGGCACGGCCAGCAACACCGTCAAGAACACGGTCGAGGCGTTCGTCACACTGGGCTCCCGGATCAACAGCGCGCTTACCGCCACGGGCAGCGGCGCGGTCACGATTCGTGCCACGGCGAACGAGACACTGCGAGCGCAGCTGGTCGGGGCGGCGGGAGCCGTGACGGCCGGGGCCACTGGCTCGGCCAATGCGACGGCCGTGGCGGTCGTGAACAACACCCTGGCAAACACGGTTCAAGCGTATGTCTCGGGCGGAATCCTGCGGAGCCCCGGCGGGCTGACGGTCGATGCGGCCGCCACGGGCACCCTCACCGCCAATGCGTTCGCGGCCGCGGCGTCGATGGCCATCAACTTGGGCGGCGTCGCGCTCTCCGCCGGTGGGGCCGGAGCCACCAACACGGTGGATAACACCGTGACGGCGGACGTGCTGGGCGGCAGCGCGCTTGCGGCCGGTGGGGCGGTGAGCATCACCGCCACCAACACCGCCACGTTCAACGCGAGCGTGACCGCGGTGGCCCTCTCCGGTGGCGTCATGGGCGGCTCGATCGGCGCCTCCACCATCCGCAACGCAGACACAAGCGACGTCACGGCTCAGGTCTCGAAGGGCACGGTCAGTAGAAGCAGCGGCGTGACGATCGCCGCCACGGCCAATGACTTCACCGGCACGATGCTCGGCGTGGCCACCTCCACGACGTTCGCCCTCGGCAGTGCCTCTGCGGGTGTCGATGCGAAGACCGAGTTCTCGCCGACCCTCGTGGCGGCGATCGGTGCGACGTCCGACGTGAGCGCCACCTCGGGGGCCGTGACGGTGGCAGCGACGCTCACCAGCGACGCGAAGGCCACCACCTACGGCGCCGCCGGTGGCTTGGTCGCGATCGGAACGTCCACCGGCACGGCCACGGCCAACGGCAGCGTGTCGGCCCTCGTCGACGGCACCGTGAGCGGTCGCACGATCGCGGTGACAGCCCGGGCCAACACCGCGGCCAGCGTCTCGAGCACCGGCCTGGCGGGCGGCGTCGTCAGCGGGTCGGGAGCGGAGTCGACCGCGACATCCTCGCCGACGGTCACCGCCAGGGCGAGCACGACGAGTGTTCTCCGCGGCGGCCCGGATGTGGGTTCGGTCGCCACTCCGGCCGCGAGCATCCTGATCGATGCCACGGCGAATCCCTCCGCCCGCGCGGAGTCGGTGGGCGTCGCAGTGGGGCTGCTCGGTGGCGTGGGCATCTCCCTGAGCACCGCCACGGTGACCCCGACGGTGACCGCGGCCGTGAACTCCGCCGGCAGCAAGGGCCTCGCCGCCGACGCCCTCACCGTGAAGGCCACGCTTGCCCCTGTTGAATCGGGCCGCAGGACCGCCGACGCCAAGGCGATCGCCGGTGGTGGCGGCTATTACGGCATCGGTGGCTCGAACGCCTCGGCGATCGGTGGCGGCAGCGTCACGAGCCAAATCGGCGACAACGTTCGTCTCCCCGATGGCGACGTCACGGTCGTGGCGTCGGGCACGACCCGCCAGAAGTCCGATGCCACGGCGGTGGCCGTCGGGTTTTACGGCGTCGGAGCCGCTGTGTCGTCGGCCGTCGGGCAGGTGACCACGCTGGCGCAGCTGGGCACGGGAATCGCCTCGAGCACGCTTCGCAGGGGCGATCTCGTGGTGACGGCCACCGGCGACAACCAAAACACCGCCGCCAGCACCGGCGGCAGCGGCGGGGCCATCGCCGGCAATGCATCCACCGCCGCCACGAGAGACACCTCCACAGCGGCTGCCACGATTCTGGGCACGAATGTGGGGGGCGCGATCTACGCCGGCTCGATTCGTGTGACGGCCGACCAACTCACCGACTACTCCCTCGGAGCCTTTTCGGCCAACGTGGCGATGCTGGGCGCCAGCGGCGCGTTTGCCGCGAACACGTCGAGCACCTCCGCCACCACGACGATCGGCACGGGCACGGGGCTCGTCGCCAGCGATTCCGGGGAAGCGGTGCGGCTGGCGTCGCGAAACAGGATCCAGCAGTATTCAAACGACGCCAGCGCCAGTGGTGGTGCCGGCGGCGGCATCAGCGGAGCGGCGGCGCTGTCCACGTCCAACATCACCGGCAGCACGGCGGCGGTGTCGGTCGGCGACACGGCGACGATCAGGTCAGACAGCCCGCTCGGCAGCATCACGATCGTGGCGTCGCACGAGTTGCAAACTTTCGACAAGGTCACGATGGAGAGCGGCGGCCTGCTCACCGGAGCCGGCGTGAACTCGAAGATCACAGCCGCGCTCACCAACACCGTCACGCTGGGAAACAGGAGCAATCTCCAGAGCGCCGGCGACATCCAGGTCGGTACCTACACCACCGCCAATGCCAACACCACCGCCTACGTCAACACGTGGGGGCTGGCGAGCGTCGGTTCCGCCACCGCTTCCATCGGCATCACGTCGAAACAAACCGTGACCGTCGGCACGGGCTCGACGATCATGGCCTTGGGCAACATCGATCTGACCGCCGGCAAGGACATGTCGACCAACAATCGCACGTCCGTCGTCGGCAAATCGCTGGCCACCGGCTACGTCCGCGGGCTGATCGCCATCCCCGTGGCGGACGGGGAGACGAATCTCACCAGCCACGCGGCGCTCGATATCAAGAGCGGGGCCGTGGTGAGGAGCGTGGGCAATATCCAGATCGCCGCCAACCCGGGGGCCGCGCTGCCTTCATCCCATGCCGTCGGCCACGGCTACCAACTCTTGTTCATACCGACCGACTCGCGGGACGGCGGTTCGGTGAGCACGGATACGAGCGGCGTGGTGACGCAATCGGGCACGGTCGAGGCGGGCATCTGGAGCGATCTCAAGCTCGAGATCGCCGCCGGGACGTCTGTTCCGGCGATCGTCTCCGACCGGAACAATTACTACCCGTTCACGGCGACGGTCGACCCCGCCTTCAATCCGGTCGCCTACGTCGATGCCAACTACGACGCCGAGGTGGCACCGCTCATGCGCGACGGTGTGTCGTCGACGAACGTGACCGCCATCCGGATTCAGGGCCTGCGGGCCCGCGGCGGCGGCGTCACGGTCGATGCGACCGGCTTCGAAGGCCGGGGCTCCATCACCTCCCGCGATGGCGCCACGATCAGCGTGGTCAACAAGAGCAACAACTATCTCATCGTCGGCGACGTGCTGATCCCAGACGTTCCCGGCGGCATCTTCTTCACCGGGCTGGGCCAGCGGGCCGCCGCCGTGGCGAAGGGCATCACGCTAACCGTCGTGGGGGAGAACCGCGATCCTTCCGTGAAGATCGAGAACAGCTTCAACGGCCCCTCCGGCACCTCCACCTTCGGCCCCGCCGTGTTCATCGATGCGAGCATCCAAAACCTCGGTGGTGGCGTCACGGTCACCAACGTGAAGGGGTCGGTGGGGCAGACCGCCACGGTGTCGGCTGCGTCGTTCAACCTGTTCGCCCCGACCGGTGTCTACGTCGTTCCGATCAAGGCGCCGGAAACCAACTACTTTGTCTCCGATCCGATCGCCGACTGGAGCCGAATCGTCAACTTTCCCGGTGGAAACCCCGCGACGACGACCACTCCCGACGCCAGGATGGCTGCGGCCTATGCCGTCAACGCCTGGGCGGGCGGCGGGCTCAGCACCACCGCCCTGAATAACAAGCTCCTCTTCGGAGAGGCAGGCACAACCTACGTGGTGTACGGTGGTTCGGCCGCATGGTCGAAATTCGATCAGGGTTACAGGCCCGACCTCTCGCCGATCGGCCAAGCAACCTACTTCTACACACCGGCGTGGTTGTCAGACGGGCCCAGACCCAACCCGAATAATATTATATTTGCCAAAAGGGAGGACACCTCCGACAAGCGCTACTATCCGACGGTTCCCGGCAGCGAGTATGTGACGCTGTCGCAGACACGGAGCTTTGCCGACAACTCGCAGATTCAGTCGGCGACGTCGACGATCGAGGCGGGCAAGATCTCGATCAAGGCGCTGATCATCAATGTCAACGGCACGATCAAGTCGGGCCGCAAGGTCTCGCTCGATGTGACGATGAACCAGGCCGATCTGGACGGCCTCAGGAGCCTCTACAACACGCTCGCGCAGAACGGAGTGACGCTGCCCACCGAAATCGTCAACAGCAGTGGGGTTGTCACGAACGCCGACGTGCGACCCGTGATCAATGCCATACGGCAGAAACTCGGGTACGGGGGGACTGGCGATCAACTCGTGGCCCAGGTCTGCACCTACCAGTTCCTCGGCTACTTCAACGGCACGCGGACGGCCCACATTCCACTCGAGAGCGTCGAAGGAATGCGGGCATCGGCCACCACCTACGCCAACGCGGTCGCGTACGGAACGTACAAAGGCTTGAACTTGATTTCCGGCCGCCGCGACCCGATTTCTCCGGGGCTCTCGCGGGAGTCTTTTATTGGAAATATGCACGGGACAAATCTCTTATCCTATGCCTATAAGACCTACGACTTCAATTTTCTTTACTCACCCGTCCCCAAGTTCGACGATGCCCTGGCAAAGGTGACGTTCGATCTCCCCACGGCACAAATCAACGTCTCCGACGTCGAGGCGGCACCGAGCGGCGGCTTCGTGCAGCTCATCGGCGGGATCATCAACACCCGCAATGGGAGCAAGATCCTGGCGGCGGGTGGCGGCGGTCAGGTGCGCATCGACAACCAGACCACCTATCCGCTCGTGATGAACACCATCCGAACGGCCGTGTCAGGTAGCGCGACCGAGACCTCGTGCGTCGTCGACATCATCGACACGATGAAGCCGGCGGCCAGGGCGCAGACAGTCTATATCTACTCGCCGGGGGAGGGCGTGAAGCAGGCCACCGGCGCGGCCGATGTTCCGTACGCCACGCTCATCACACAGGCGACGCAGCAATCGGGCAGCGGGATGACGAAGGTCGCGTATGCACCGCAGGCCGGCCTGCGCTATCAGTGGCAGATGCAGGCGCGCGTGAGGAGAGACGTAACGTTGGGGCAGGATTCGCCCTGGATGTGGGACACCGCCAACGGCGCCACGCCGTCGCAGCCCTGGGTCTACAGGCAGCTGGTTGGTAGTCCTTGGTGGCTCGGCAACCCGGCGGCACCATTGTACGGCACGAAGCCCACCGGCTGGGTCGCCGGCTTCGATCCGAGCGCGGCTTATGCTCTCAACCTGCAACAAATTGTACCAGATGTCGCCCCCGATATACGGGACGGCTCGCTCTTCTCGACAACGGATACAGCCGACTTCGTTCAGCGGATCACTGGCAACGTGTCGTTCGGGACCAGCCAAGGTGTGATCAATAACGGGATTGGGTATGCGTACACCTGGCCGAATCGAACCCGCTATTACACGTTTGCAACCAGTGGTTCAGTAGAAATGAAGATGTCGGTCAAGGCCGACAATCCCTTCGACGTGTCGTTCGATGTCGTGGATGGCCTCGTCGACGTGCGGTCGGCCGGTGCGCTGACGCTCCTCGGCCAGGTCGTCAATCCGCAGGGCACGACCACGGTGCGGGCCGATAACGCCCTGACCACCAAGAGTTCGTTCGAGAGCGGCGATCTGACGATCACCGCCCCCCGGGCGGGGATCGGCAGCACCGCCGCGGCTCTTCCCATCAGCCTGACCGAGGGAGCGGCGTTCAACGCGACTGCCAGTTCGGCCGGCGTGTATGCCACGAGTAGCGGCGTGTTCACGCTCGGCACGGTGACGGCGGTCACCGGCGGAACCTACGGCAACGTCGTCATCAGCGGTGACAGCGGCATCCGTGCCCGCGGCGGCGTGACGAACGTCATGGGCCGCAGCGTCACGCTCGGAAGCACGCAGGGCTCGATCGGCGACGCCGTCAACGCGGTCACGATCCAGACCAATGGCGCCGATGGAGTGGTCAATGCGTCGGCCAGTGGCGACATCCGGCTGACGCAGCCGTCCGGTGACCTCCGTGTGGAGAGCATCCGGTCGACCAGCGGCGATGTGACCGTGAACGTGCCCGCCGGCAGGGTGCTGAACTTCAGCAACAGGACCACGGCAAACGCGCTCTCCCAGGATCAGATTCGCGCGATCTGGGCCGACCTCAGGCTCACCGACCAGCTCGGCGGGCAGGCCCGCAAGGACGATGCGGTCAAGACGTTCCAGAATCAGGTGGCGACCCAGTACCGCACCTACTGGCAGCTCAGCGGCAACGGGAGCGTGAGCGGCGGGACATACGCGCTCAAGCCGTCGGCCGTTCAGCTTTACCGGTCCCAGGCGGCCGTCGCCCTCGGCAAGGCCTCTACGGCGACCACGGATGCCGAGGTGCAGACGTATGCACGGGGGCTCTATGCCGACGTGCTGGCCTTCTTCGACCGGACCTTCGCCGCCTCCTACTGGCAGCTCACCGTGGACGGCAAGCCGACCGAGGCGGCCGCGGCGCTCTCGTCTGCGAGTTCGTCTGCGAGTCGCTCGTGGCTGACCCGATCCGAGTTCGTGACCTATCAGCAGGCGTTCACCTACACGGCGACCAGCCTGCAGCGGCAGGCGTTGACGATGAACGCCACCTGGACGGAGACCGAACTCGGCAGCGCGATCAGTCTCTCGGCCTTGTCGGCGATGTCAGACCGCACCGACGTCGGCACGAGCGTGGCGGCCAATATCACGGGCGGCCGCGTGACGATCAACGACGCGAGCGTGACGCTCACGGCGGCCAGCGGCGTGGGCCGTCAGACAACGCCGGTGCTTATCGGCTGGAGCGATCTCCAGAACAACCGGCTCGACGACACCCAGCGGGCGGCGCTCATCGTCGCCAACGCCCCGGGCGACATCCAGGTCTTCGGCGTCAGACAGTCCTCCGCCATCGCCAAGACCGGGACCGCGTCAAGCGGCTCGGCGACCGTGAGGGTGAGTTCTTCGACCAGCCTGAAGGTGGGGATGGCGGTGACCGGGGCCGGCATCGCGCCGCTGACGACCGTGAAAATCATCAGCTTCATCTGGGTGAGAAACCCAGGTTCGCTGTTCCCGGTACTGCAGCCGACCGTGATCCTCAGCAAGCCGACCACTGCGGCCCTGTCCAACACCAGCCTGCAGTTCTCGAACAGTTTTGTCGCGATCCAGTTTGACGCCGGCAACCCGGTCATTCCGGCGGGCGTGACGCTGAGCCACCTCTCGCTGCCGCAGACGGCGCCGCTGTTCACCGGCGCACGGAGCACCGTGTCGATCCGGACCCAGGGCGACATCTACCTGCAGAGCACGGAGAGCGACCTGATCGCCGGCAGGATCGAGTCCGCGGCCGGCGATGTCGAACTCGTCGCGCCCGGTTCCATCCTCGCCGCGGGCGGCACGTCGCTCGTGTCGAGCGGCAGCGACCTCAACCTGCTCGCCGGCACCGGCAGCATCGGCTCGAGCGGCTCGCCACTGGCGATCAAGGTCGGGGCAACGCTCCTGTCGGCGGCGGCCGCCCGGGACGTGCGGCTCACCGCCGCCGATGACCTGATCTATGACCAGATCCGTGCGGGCGACACGGCCAGCGTGGCTGTCTCGGGGGCGATCACCGACAGCGGGAGTGCCGGCGCCATCATCCGGGCGACGAACGTGTCGCTCAGCTCCTCGACCGGCGACGTCGGCCAGGCGACCTCGGCCGTCCAAGTCTCCCTCAGGGAGAAGGGCTCGTTCACCGGGGCCGCCGCGGGGGGCCTGACCGTCAGCGGCTCTGCCGACGATGATGTCTTCCGCATCACGGCCGCCACATCGACCGCGGGCGACGTCAGCCTCGCCGTCGACGGCGACGCCCAGCTGGGCAGGCTTGCGGCGACCAAGGGAACGCTGTCGGTTACCGCGTCGCGTGGCATCCAGGCCCTCGTCGACGACACCAACATCCGGGCCCTCAATGCCGCGCTCGAGGCCGGCAACGGATCGATCGGCACGTTCTCTGCGAATGGAGCCGCGACCGGCTTCGTGCGCCAGGCCGTCACCGGCAGCACCAGCGCCCGGGCGAATGCGGGCCGCATCGCGCTCAAGCAGGATGAGGGGGATGTTCGCATCGGCGGTATCACGGCCTCCGGCGAGGTGTTCCTCACAGCCGCCGCCGGTTCGATCCTGGAGGCGACCGGTTCGGCATCGAGCGTGATCGATGCCAAGGCGGTCACGCTCGTCGCCTCCGGCAGCATCGGCCAGCCGGGGCAGGATCTCGTGGTGAATACGGCTGCCGGTTCCCCCCTCTTCGCGACGGCCAGCAGCGGCATCCAGCTCACCGAGGCGATCGGCGATCTCGTCGTCGGCAAGGTCACCTCGACCACGTCCGGCGGCGTTCGGCTCACGGTGCCCGCGGGCGGTCTCTCGCTGCCCGCTGCTGCCACGCTGTCGGCGACGGGCCCGGTGCTCCTGCAGGTGCGCGGAGACGTCACGCTCGATGCCGCCAGCTCGCCGACCGCCGGCCGTTGGTTTGCGGTGGTTGGCAACTACGGCAAGACCGGATCGGGCGCCGATTCGGTGATCAAGACGACCCGCGGCAACGGCAGTTCCGTGATCACGGCGCCATACACCTCGATCGGCACGTGGGCCGCCACGGGCCAGGGGGCGGCGACGGCTGCCGCGGCCGGTTACTCGGATGCCGGAAAGACGACGTTGGCGACGCTCGGCCTGGCGACGGCAGCGTCGACCGGCCCGGTGGCGACCGATACGAGCGGCAACGTGTACTTCTTCGACCCGGCCACCAAGTCGCTGAGACAGCTCGACTGGACCGGCTCGGTCCGCACGCTCGTGTCGAGCGGCCTCAACGGCGCATCCGGCCTCGCGGTGGATGCCGCGGGCAACGTGCTCATCGCCGACCGCGACACGCTGCCGGTCGTCGTGGCCGACCCGTCGTTTGAAACTCCGAGCGGCACGGCACGTGTCATCGTTGGGTCTTTTGTGACTGGATCGCCGTGGGTATTCAACAATAGTTCGGCCGGGTTGGCCTCGAATGGCGTCTGGGTGAGTCGTAATGGTCAGGTCCGCGATGTGCCCAACGGATCGCAAGTGGCGTTCATCAGAACACGTGGGGCCGGTATCAGTCAGTCGGTCCAATTCGAGGCCGGCTGGTACACGCTGTCGGTGGCAGCCGCCCAGGATACGTTCGGCTATAATCAACAACTCGGGATCTACGTGGACGGTGTTTCCGTGGGCACGCTGATCCCCGTGGGCACGACCTACACGACGCTCACGACTCCGGCGTTCCAAGTGGCTGCCGGCGCCCGTACAATCGAAATCCGAGGAATGTTGGACAGTGGCCAAGGCGCCACCCTCATCGACAGCGTCCAGATCGCATCGGCCCGTGCTCCTGCGATCAAGGTCTGGAACGCCGCGACGGGCGTCCTCTCCACGCTCGTGACGACCACGAACACGCCCTCCGGCGTGGCGGTCGATGCCGCCGGCAACGTCTTCTATTCCGATGGCACCGCGGTGAAGCGGTGGGCGGCGGCCACGGCCGCGGTGAGCACCATCCTGACGGGCTCCGCTCCGAGGGGGCTCGCGACCGATGCCGCGGGCAATGTCTACGCGGCCGATGCGACCGCAAATGTCGTGAGGAAGTGGACCGTGTCGACCGGCGGCGTCAGCACGCTGTCGGCGTTCACGGGCCTGAACGGTCCGCAGGCCGTGGCGGTCGATGCGGCGGGCGACGTCTACGTGGCCGACACCGGCAACAATCTGGTGCGGAAGCTTTCGACCGCCATCGGCAGCGTGACCACGTTGATCTCGACAGGCCTGAACCGGCCGACCGGCGTGGCGATCGACACGCTCGGCAACGTCTACACCGTCAACAACGGCACCACCTCGAGCACGCTCGATGCGTTCCAGCCGTGGGCCAGCGTGCCGACTGCGACCGTGACCCAACTGGCTGCCGCGGGCAGCGACGTGCTCCAGGCTGTGGTGCCGCGATCGCAGGCCCTCTATGGCGCCTTCGTGCCGACGAGCGATGCGTCGTGGCTGCGGGTCACTGGAACGCAGGACGGCGTCGTGCGCTACAGCTTCGACGCCGCCCCTGGCGGCCTTGCCCGGACCGGCCGGCTCACGATCCTCGGGAAGCAGGTCACCGTCGCACAGGCGGCGAACCGCAGCGGCGTGGGGATCTCGGCCCCCGCGATCGTCTATGGATCCAGCGGGCTCGTCACGCTGACCGTCACCTCGACGTCGGCGCCCCCCACGGGCGGTGTGACGCTGTCGGTGAATGGCGGCACGCCGCTGTCCGGAACGCTCGCGGCGGCTGGGTCGTCCGTCGTCAACGGCGTGACGACGTATGCCGCCACGGCCACGATCGCGGTGCCCGGGCTTGTGGCGGGCAGCCATTCGCTGGTGGCCGTCTACGACAGCCAGGCGACGTTCTCCGGCAGCACGGCGACGGGCTCGATTCTCGTCAACCGGGCGGCGACGGCGGCCGCGATTTCCGTAACGGCCACGGCTGTGACCTACGGCGATGCGATCACCCTCACAGGCAGCGTCCCGGCCGTCGGCAGCGGTGTCATTCCCACCGGCTGGATGTCGATCATGGACGGCAACGTGCAGGTGGGCAGGGCCCAGTTGACCTCCGGCAGCTTTGCGGTGACGACGAGATCCCTGCCCGGCGGCTCGCGCAGCTTCACGGCCGTGTATGAGGGAGATTCGAACTACCTTGGCAGCACGAGCGGGGCCGCTCTCAAGACGATCGCAAAGAAGTCGGCTGTGCCCACGCTCACAGGCTCGGCGACGAACTCGACCTACGGCGGAACGGTGACCTACACGGCGTCGGTGCCCACCGCCGTCGCCGGCACGTTCCCCACTGGCACGATTCAGTTCTATGACGGATCGGTGGCCATCGGGTTGCCAATGGCCCTGATAAATGGCGTTGCTGCTTTTGCCACGGCGATCCTCGCCGGTGGGTCACACTCGGTGACTGCCGTGTACAGCGGCGATGGCACGAGCTACGAATCGACGACGAGCACCACGACACTCGCGCTGACTGTTGCCAAGGCGACCAGCACGCCCAGCGTGGCAAGCAGCCTCAGTTCGCCGTCCTACGGCGACACCGTGACGCTCACGGCGACGCTGCCCAAGGCCGGCAACGGCCTGTTCCCGACCGGGAGCGTGCAGTTCTTCGACGGCACGGTCTCGCTCGGCAACGGCACGCTCGATCCGGCGACGGGGAAGGCAACGCTCACCACGTCGTCGCTCGCCGTCGGCAGTCGCTCCATCACGGCGAGGTATGCCGGCGACATCAATTACAACACGGTGCCGACAACCAGTCCTGTGTTCAGCCTTCCTGTGAGCAAGGCGTCCATCCGTCCGGTGGTGACGGGCCCGTCGGGTCCGTCGGCCTTCGGCAACTGGGTCACCTTCAACGCCACGATCGCGGCCAATGGAACCGGCGCCCTGCCGACCGGCTCGGTCACGTTCCTCGACAACAACGTGCCCATGTACACCACGGCTCTTGCCAGTGGGGCCGCTTCGTTGCCCACCAGGAGTCTCACGGTCGGCTCCCACGCCATCACCGTGCAGTATGCGGGCGATGCCAACTACGCCGCGAGCACGAGCACCGTCTTCTCGCAGACGGTCAACAAGATCGCCGCGGGGATCGGGATTATCCAGTCCCGCAACCTCGGCGGGCCGCTCAATATCGTGGCGTCTGTGAGTGGCTCCGCGCAGGGACCGCCCACCGGCACCGTCACGTTTACCGATGTGACGGACGCCCTCGCGCCTGTGCAGCTTGGCGACGTGGCATTGGCTTCGAGTACGCCGGGCAGCAGTGCTGCCCTCCTTGCCACGACGGCGCTTCCCAGCGGGCAGCGGACGATTCGGCTCGCCTACAGTGGCAGCACCTCCTACGACGCCGCAAGCTTCGACGGTGTGGTCTTTGTCGAACAGGGGCGAACGACCCCGACGCTCGCCAGTTCCGCCGCCCCGTCGAGCTACGGCAGTGCGATCACGTTCACCGCCACGGTGCCGATGGCGGCCGGCTTTGCCTCGCCGAGGGGCAATGTCGAGTTCTTCGATGGTACGACATCGCTCGGCAGCTCCATGATCTTTTTTGCAGGCAAAGCCGCTACGTCGGGCGCGGCGACGCTCTCCGTCGCCACGCTGGCGGGCGGAATGCGCACGATTACAGCCAAATACTTGGGCGATGCCTTCTATGCCTCCGGCACGAGCGTCGGATTCTCCCAGACGGTCAACAAGGTGGGGAGCGCCGCGACGGTCGCCAGTTCGTCGAGTGCGTCGACGCTCGGCTCGGCTGTGACCTTCACGGCCACTGTGGCCAAGGTGGGGGCCGGCGCGTTTCCGACGGGCAACGTGGAGTTCCTCCGTGGAACAACCGTGATCGGCAGCGGGGCGATCAATCCAGCCACCGGAACGGCGACGCTCGCCACCTCGACGCTTCCCGGCGGCAGCCACTCGATCACGGTCAGGTATCTGGGCGATGGCAACTACGCGGCCTCGACGAGCGGTGCGATCACGCAGACGGTCAACAAGGCCACGGCGACGCCGACGGTGGCGTCTTCGGTCAGTTCCTCGACCTATGGCCAGAGCGTCACGTTGACGTCTAGGGTGACCGGCGTGGCGGGCATGGCGACGCCCACCGGCACGGTTGATTTCTACGACGGCAACACGTTGCTCGGGACGGGCACGATCAGCCTCGTGGGGGGCGTCGCCACGGCAACGCTCGCGACGTCGAATATTGCCGGCGGCCTCCGCTCGATCACGGCGAAGTATCTGCCCGCCACCACCGACGCGTACTACGTCGGTGCCACCAGCAGTGCGATCACGCAAACGGTTGCCCAGTTCGCGGTGACGACGACACTCGCCCTCACAATAGGCACCACCGACAAGTTCACCGCGACCGTGACGGGGGTTGTCGGCGGGAAGGTTCCGACCGGATCGGTCCAGTTCCGCGATCGTGGCGTGAATATCTTCGCGGCGGTGGCGCTCGACGCCACCGGCAACGCTTCGTTCACATCGTCGGGCCTCACGTCCCTGGCGTTTGGGTCACACTCGATCACGGCGGTCTACGTGCCGGCAACGGCCGAGACCAGCTACATCGCTGGAGCCGTCAGTGCCGCGCAGGACCGTACGGTGATCGCTCCCGGCACCGTGGCGAGCACGACGACGCTCGCCAGTTCACTGCCGACGGCGACCTTTGGCCAGTCTGTCACGTTGACTGCGACGGTCGCCGTGGCAGGGCCGGCCGCCCCGACCGGCGGTATTGTCGAGTTCTATGACGGGGCCACCTACCTGGGCAGGGGGACGCTGGCGGTCGTGAGCGGGGCCTACAAGGCGACGTTCACGACGACGGCCCTGAGCAGGGGCGTTCACTCGATCACGGCCCGGTTCGTTGGAAACGGCAACTACAGGATCAGCGCGAGCGATATTCTCTCGCAGACGGTCGTATGACCGGGGCCCATCGCGGAATGAGCGCGTCTCGGTCAATAATCAGCACATCTCGTGTCAAAGTCGTCTCTCGGCAAGAGTCGCTGGATATCAGGAAGTGGATGCAAGGAATGAGAGCATCGGTCACCATGCGGCTTGCCAATCTCATCACGAGCCTTCGCGTTGCCTGGGTTTCATGCGTCGTTCTTGCCGCCACCACGGCGTGCGCGATGCTGACACCGCGCGCGGCCGCCGCGGCCGACGTGACCTGGAACAACACGAACGCCGTCGACAACGCGTGGAGCAGCACGACCAATTGGTCGGGAAACGCTCTGCCGACGAGCATCGACACGATCACGCTCGGCTCGGCCTTCGCCAGCCCGACGGTGAATCTCGACATCTCCGGCACGGTCGCCGGCCTGACGATCTCCACGGGCACGTCATTCACGCTCTCGCCGACGAACGCCTCGGTGCTGACGCTTGCCACCGGCGGCCTCACCCGTGACCTCACATCCGTTGGCACGCAGTCGATCGCGGCCAATGTCACTCTGGGCGCCGATGCGTCGTGGGCGATCGACGGCGATGGACAGTTGGTGGTGAGCGGTGCCATCGGCGAGGACGGGGGCCCCTGGAGCCTGACGAAGACCGGCACCGGCACGCTCACGCTCACGGGCGTGAGCACCTATTCCGGCAGCACGACGATCGACGGCGGTACGGTAGTGGTCGCCCCGGGCGGCTCGTTCGGCAATGCCGGCTCCAATCTGTTCGTCGGGGTCACTGGCACGGGCGGCCTGAACATCACCGGTGGCACCGTTGTGGCTGACAACGCCGCGATCGGATTCGCCCCTGACGGCAGCGGAAGCGTCGTGGTCACGGGGGGCACGCTGGCCATCACCACCGACCTCTATGCCGGCTTCGGCGGCACCGGTCTGCTCTCGATCTCGGGCAGCGGCGTGGCGATCGTGGGTGACACGCTCCACGGCCAGGCGAGCACCATCGCCCTCGAATCGGGCGGCACGCTGCAGATCGGCACCGGCGGCGCGACTGGCAGCCTCGCGACCGAGCTCACCAACAACGGGTCGCTCGTCTTCGACCGCTCCGGCGATTCGGTCTACACCGGAATCATCTCCGGCACCGGCACGGTCACGACGCTCGGGTCCGGCACGCTGACGTTCACCACCGCGAACACGTATACGGGGCTCACGACCATCTCCGCCGGAGCCTTGCAGCTTGGCGACGGAGCGAACACCGGATCGATCGCCGGCGACGTGGTCGACAATGCCACACTGATCTTCAATCCCGCCGGAGACCTCACGTTTGCCAATGCCATCAGCGGCACGGGCGCCGTGCAAAAGCTCGGCACCGCCGTGCTGACCCTCTCCGGGAGCAACACCTATTCGGGCGGCACGCAGATCGATGCCGGCGTGCTGTCGCTCGGCAGCGCAGACGCGCTCGGAACCTCCGGCACGATTTCGTTCGGTGGCGGCACGCTGCAATTCACGGGCTCGAACACGACCGACTATTCGGCTCGGTTCAGCACGGCCGGGAATCAGGCCATTGTTCTGGATACGAACGGCGAAGCCGTGGCACTGGCGTCGGCACTCTCAGGCGCGGGCAGTTCGCTGACGAAACTCGGGGCGGGCACGCTCACGCTCTCCGCCAGCAACAGCTATACCGGCAGCACGACGATCAACGGCGGCGAAGCGATCGTGGCTGCCGGCGGCGTGATCAGCCATTCCGGCACCAGCCTGTTCGTGGGCACGGATGGCAATACCGCCACGTTGACGATTTCTGGCGGCAGCGTCACCGACGCAAACGCGGTGGTCGGCAGCGGGAACGGCAGCAACGGCACGGTTGCGGTCAGCGATGGCACCTGGACCACGCTCGGAGAGCTTGTCGTGGGCGGTGCCGGCACGAGCGTCGGCGCGGTCACCGTCAGCGGCGGCAGCGTGTCAAACGCCAGCGTTACGTTGGGCTACGACGCCGCAGCCCAGGGCTCGGCAACCGTCACTGGCGGCCTCTGGACCACGAGCGGCAACCTGACCGTGGGGCGAGATGGCACGGGCGCGCTCGCGGTCTCCGGCAGCGGCACCGTGATCGTGGGGGGCACGCTCGCCCGAGGGAACTCCGGCACGATCAACCTCGAGTCGGGCGGCACACTGCAGATCGGCACCGGCACCACGGGCGGCACGCTCGCCACCAACCTCACCAACAACGGGTCACTCGTCTTCGACCGCTCCGACGATTCGGCATACGCGGGAGTCATCGACGGCGTGGGCACGGTCACCAAGCGTGGGGCCGGTATTCTGACCCTCACGGGCACCAACACCTACACGGGCATCACCACCATCTCCGCCGGAGCCTTGCAGCTCGGCGACGGAGCGAGCACCGGATCGATCGCCGGCAATGTCGTCGACAACGCCACGCTGATCTTCAATCCTGCGACCGATCTCAGCTACGCCGGCAGCATCTCCGGCACTGGTGGCGTGACGAAGCTGGGGGCCGGCACGCTCACGCTGACCGGCAGCAACAGCTACAGCGGCGGCACGCTGATCAACGGCGGAACGCTCGACGTGGCCGCCGGCGGCGTGGTGAGCCACGCGACTGCGAACCTGGTGGTGGGCGATGCCAGCACGGGCGCCCTGCGCGTCTCCGGAGGAAGCGTCACGAGTGCCGACGGCATCATCGGCCGCGGTCGCACCGGCGTCGGCACCGCGACGGTGACCGATGGCACGTGGACCAACACGGGCGGACTGCAGATCGGTGCCGACGGCGGCACCGGCCTGTTGACCATTTCCGGGAGCGGCGTCGTCATCGTCGCGGGCACGCTCGACCGCGGCGCGGGTGGCACGATCGATCTTGGCTCCGGCGGCACGCTCCAGATCGGCACGGGCGGCACGTCGGGCGTGCTCGGCACCAATCTCACGAACAATGGCCTGCTCGTCTTCGATCGCTCCGATGACTCGACCTACGGCCTGGTGATCGACGGCGGCGGGTCGGTGACCAAGCGCGGCACGGGCATGCTCACGTTTTCCGGCAGCAACAGCTACGGTGGTGGCACGCTCGTCGCTGGTGGCACGCTCGCCGTGGCTGGTGGCGGCGTCATCAACCACGCGACCGCCGACATGGTGGTCGGCACCGGCGGCACCCTGAAACTCGACGGTGGGACGGTCACCAACCGCGTCGGCTCCGTGGGCTATCACAGCGACGGCATGGCGATCGTGTCATCCGGCACGTGGACGAATGCGGGCGAACTCCGCGTGGGCTGGGGCAATCCTGCCGACCCACTGACCGGCAGCGGGACGGGCATGCTCTCCATGAGCGGTGGCGTCGTCACGAATACGGACGCCACGCTGGGGGCGTATGCCGGCAGCGTCGGCACGGCCGTGATCGGCGGCGGCAGCTGGGAAAGCTCCGGCGACCTGCGGCTCGGCTCCGACGGTGGCATCGGCATCATGACGCTCAATGGCGGCACGGTGACGGCGGCCAATGCCCGCGTGGGCAGCGACAGCCTCAGTTCCGGAACGCTGACGGTGAACGGAGGCACATTGGCGATCACCGATGCGTTGAGCGTCGGCTTCGGCGGGGGCACCGGAAGCTTCCTGGTGACCGGGGGCACGGTCACGAGCGGCACGAGCTTTGTCGGATCGGGTGGCGGCAGCGTCGGAACGGCGGAGATCAGCGGAGGCCTGTGGTCCACCACCGGCGACCTGACCGTGGGCGGCAACGGCACGGGCACGCTCACGGTGTCTGGGTCGGGCGTCGTGGAGGTGGCGGGAACGCTGTACCGCGGCATCGGCGGCACGATCAATCTCAACGCGGGCGGCACGCTCTCCATCGGCACCGGCGGCTCATCGGGCAGTCTCGCGACCGACATCACCAACAACGGCCTGCTCGTCTTCAATCGGGCGACTGATTCGAGCTACGATTTCGCGATTTCCGGCACCGGTGCCGTCACCAAATCGGGTGCTGGCACGCTCACGCTCACCGGCACGAGTTCCTACTCGGGCGTCACCACCGTCATGGCGGGGGCGCTCAATGTCGACGGCCGGCTCGAGAACTCGAACGTGACGGTGCAGTCGGGCGGCCTGCTCGGCGGCTCGGGCACGATCGTGAATGTCGTGGAGATTCTTTCGGGAGGCACCGTATCGCCCGGCACCGGTCCCGGCATCCTCACGGTCGGCGGGCTCGTTCTGCAGGCCGGGGCTACGGCGGTCATGGACATCACGGGGACGGCCGTGGGCACGGCCTACGACAGCATCGTGTCGACGGGCACCATCGACTACGGCTCGGGCGGGCTCGTCCTGAACATGAGCGGCACGGGCTACGACGTGGGCACCGAGTTCTTCCTCTTCGACGCGGCGTCCGTGAGCGGCACGCTCGCGTCGATCAGCATGGCGGGCAGCAGCGACGGCTGGCAGAGCATGGCGTGGTACGCGCCGGGGGCGAGCGGCACGGGGCTCTTCAACTACGGCGCGGGCGTCTGGCAGTCGGGCTGGACGACGGTCGGCGGCGAATCGCGGAAGCTGATCTTCAGTGAGGCGACCGGCGTGCTCACCGTGGTGCCCGAGCCCGCCACGCTCACACTGGCCGGAGTCGGGGTCGCCACGGTGGCGCTCGCGCGCTGGCGACGGCGCCGCGGCGCCAGGGACGTGAGCCGGCAGGCCTGATCGCGACGCGAGCCCAGCCACGCCGCCGACGCCGCTCTTCGATCATCGCGAACACTCCCGCGACGAGCATGAGGCCGCTGCCGCAAGCGGCGGGGTCGATTTCAGGCCCGGCGATCGCACCGCTGACAGTGAGGACGGCACTGATGCCGTACAGCGCACGAGGCACATTCTCGATTTCAAGGCCGCCTGGCAGTGCTTCCGACTGCTGGGTTGGGACTGGCCGGCGTTGACAATCCTGATCCCCGCGACGGGAACGTCGTCGCCGGGGACGGCCAGCTCGGGCTGCGACCTCGCTTGGGTCGTCAACGCGGCAGGGGCGGCAACGGTGAGCCGATGCCATCCGCGCCATGTCGCGTGATGCCGCGCCGGGCAAGGCACGCCTTGTCAGATGCTTGTCGTGCGGGTGTTCCCGATGTTGCCGGAAGGGGCGCGGCGTGTCTCAGTTCGGCGAACTGGCGTCGCCGTTGCCCAACCCAGCGACAGCGGCCTCCGCTTCAGTTGAGGCCTGGTTTCCCGGGGTGTACGCTGCAGCAGTCGCGGGTCACCGGACGCGGTCTTGAAAACCGGCAGCGGCAAAAGTCGCTCGTGGGTTCGAATCCCAACCCATCCGCTATCCGCTTTTCGGGTTTCGCCGAGGGTTCCGCCCCCAGGCGCTTCCTCGATACCGCTTGAGGAGCCGGTTCGGGAAGATTGCGTTCGCGTCGTCACCGCGGCCTCTGCTGCCGCGGATCCGATTTTCTGCATTCCTGGTTCCATGAAAGCCGCAACCGTGTACCGGCGTGGTAATCACATCTATCTTCATGCTTCGTCCAAGACGACGGCTGGTGTATGGATCGCCACACCGCCCTTCATTAAAACTGATTGTGGTTCTTCTCCATCCGATATTGGCAAGTCTGTTTTGGAAGCCCTCGATGGGTCTCACACTCCGGTTCCACATCCTACGAAGTGGAACGGCCTCATCGCTCCGCTACTCGAGCAGGCTGGCGTGAAGTCGTGGGGGACGTTCATGCGAAAGGCGCACTGCCTCGACTTGGAAGTAGCGGAAGACCGGCTGAAGCTGATTCCGCACCGACACCTTGGAGCGCGCGAAGGGTTTGAGCCCATGCTTGAACGGGCTTTCGACGTACCATCGACCTCTTCACTGAATCACATTGGCACAGCATTGGTGGAAGCATTGGCGTTGTGTCAATGAACCGCTTCGGGCTCCCTGCCGGCCCTTCCAGGCGGGGCCGGGGCTGCTGGCCTGTATTGAACGTCCTGAGCCATGCGGCATGAGCGCGTCGCTGGGGCCGGCCGAATCGGGTTGCGAGCTCGATAGGGACGACAACGCGGCCGGCGGGGCGGCCCCCCAGTAGACTTCCCGTCAATTCGAGTCATGTCGAGGGGGCCTGGGATAGCTGACTTGTCGGCGAAGGAATCCTCAGTTGAGGAAACGTCCGGCGGACAGGGGTTACGCCTCGCAGCAGACCTACCCCTGACTTGAAACCTGGTGGCATTCATGGGGGCGTCGCATGACCGACAGGTCGAGAAGTGCTACCGCCGCGGGTTTCATTCGGAGTGAGATCCAGCGCGGCCGTGCGTCAGGTGGTCGCGGCAGGCTGGCCGCCATTTTCTTGGTGGGCGGGCTGCTCTTCATAGCCATCGGTGTGGTGACTCTGATGGCAGCACTTCGACTCAACCGTCCAGATGCCGCCATCTTCATGCGCAGATCGATCGCGATGACGACTCCGCTTCTCGTGACAGGCGCGTGCCTCGTGCTTGCGGGAACCTACCACGCTTTCCGCAGGCGAGGTGATGAGACGTGAAGGCGGCCCCGCCGAGCACCAAGGGCTGCGTCTCGCGCTTCATCCCGGCCCGAGCTCGACCGCGAGCGTACAGTCGGGGCAGAGATCGACCTGCTGCCTGCCGGACGCGGCACGGGCCTCGTAACGGCCGGAGTCATCCAATCGCAGCAGCGCCGACCCTCCCTCGTCGGGGTCGATGATCATGTACCAACGTACGCCATGCGTCTCGTAAAGATCACGCTTCACGGTCTGGTCGCGGTGCCGGGTCGCCGCGGAAAGAACTTCGACGACCAGGGCGGGGGCCTGTTCCACATGCCGCTGCGGCGCCGGGCCGCAGACGACGACCAGATCCGGCCGTACGACAGTGTCATCGGAGACGACCCAGTCTATCTCCGCGAGGACGGTGGCCTTGCATGCGGAAGCGTCGATAGCGTTCCAGAGCGTCGCGGCCATCCTGGAGAGACGCTCGGCGTGCCGGCCGAAGGGGCTCGGAGTCATCGCTACCGCGACACCTTCCAGCAACTCCCACTCGCCCTCCCACGTGGCGTGGTCGGCGACGGTGTAATGCGGCACATAGCGTGGAGCGGAGCTCATGTTGACAAAGTGTACTTGCGTATCGTACGCAAGGTCAACCGCGCACATGGGCGCAGCCCCTCTCCGAGTGCCCAGCGTTGGAGATCCTGATCCATGCGGCGGGACGGTCGTCGCCGGGGTTGGCCCACTCGGGCTGCGAGCTCCACAGAGACTTCAATGCGGCAGGGGCGACCACGGGGAGCCAATGCCGCGCCCGCCGTTTCGTGTCATGCCGCGCCGAGCAAGGCATGCCTTGTCAGATGCTTGTCGTGCGGGTGTTCTCGGTGTTGCCGGAAGGGGCGAAGCGTGTCTCGGCTCCGCGGACTCGCCTCGCCTTGCCCAAGCCCCGCGACGACATCCGCTTCAGTTGAGGCTTGGTTTCCCGGGGTGTGTGCTCCAGCAATGGCGGCTTCCCGGACACGTTCTCAAAACCGACAGCGGCGAAACTCGCTCGTGGGTTCGAATCCCACCCCATCCGCTTTGTTTCCAAGAGTGAGACGTTGAGCGGCTCCGAGGGAGGGGGGCATGACCACCGGGGCAAACACCGGTGACACCCACCGCCCGTCGGTGCGGAGTCGGTCACTCGCCGGCGGCGTCCCGTGATCTCCCGGGGCTCGTGCCGTCGACACCCGAGATCGATGCCCGGGGCAACGCCTCGAGGACCGGCGCGGCTTCTCCTCGAGAGCAAACCATGCGGGCCTCGAAGTCCGGGAACTCGGTTCCAGAGAGAACCTACCGCAGCGCGGCCCTACGAATGACCGCCTCGAAGGCCGTCATCTCGACGGCGATTTTCCGTCGGCGTCGTTCAGGATCTCCATGCGTTCCGCTCCGGTGGGGGCTGGCCTGGAAATCGGATCGGGGAGCGACGTGTGGCTCGGTGCGTTCGCGACCGAGTCGATCACACGCCCATCCGCGACTCAACGAACTCCCGCAGCGCTCGGATCGTCGTCAGCCACTCCGCACGGTTGAACGATGCCCCCCGAGAAATCTTCGTCGTAGCGGAAGGTCGTGCCGAACGGGGTGAGGCGATTCAGGTCGCCCACGATACCGGGCAACGCCTCTCCGGCCGTGCCGAGGAGTTCCACGAGAACACCGAGGCTGTGGGTTCGGGGGTAATCGACGCCCCGGGCACAGAGGAGCGCCTTGAGGAGTTTCTCGGCAGCCTGCTGCGCGTGGAACCCGAGTGTGTCGTCATCGACGTCAGCATCGGCGAGGAGTCTCTCCAGAACGAGTTCGTCCTGACTCGCCTTGCGGAAGAGGATCGTCGCCCGGTCAGGCCGCGTCATAGAGCACACGCCCTTCCTTGGCCGCGGCATGCTCGAGCGTTCCTGGAGTCCTCGACCGCTCATCGAACTCCGCCTCGCTCACGAGGAGGATATCGGCCGGGAGGAGCAGGCCAGTGAGGGCCTGATGGAGCCGGACCGTCTCCTCGAAACGGTTCTCCACCGTTCGCTCGACCACGATCAGATCGAC